>JADMIO011000751.1_pt1 | contig 45188 bp, 46 predicted proteins | sample 8958161 | NCBI WGS metagenome assembly JADMIO01 (sample SAMN16585339, study PRJNA669376) | soil metagenome | isolation source: Crop rotation soil | place: USA: Cullars Rotation, Alabama | collected 2011
ACCGGGCCGTCCGACCTCAAGAGCCAGACGTCCACACCGAAGCGGGATGGCGTTCCGTGGTCCGTCGATGGTCGCAGCGATTGGGGCGATCTCTATACGCCGGCGGATGGCGATCCGGTCGCGCGGCTCGTGATGGTGCCGGGGTTGGCGCAAGGCGGGAAGGACGATCCGCGCGTTGTCGCCTTCGCCGAAGGATTTGCGCGTCTCGGCTATGCGGTGCTGGTTCCCGAAGTCGAAGGGCTTCGCGAGTTGCGCGCGTCACCCGAAGATGCGGTCGAGCTTGCGGATGCGGTGATCCATCTTTCGCGCACGCCGATCGGCGATCTCGCGCCGGGACAGACGGGCATCGCGGCGATCTCATATGGCGTGGGTCCCGCGATTCTTGCAGCACTCGATCCTCGCGCGAAGTCTCGTGTCTCGTTCGTGCTGGGGATCGGCGGCTATGCGGACATGATCGAGACTGTCACCTATGTGACTGCCGGATACGAGCGCGACGAACCGAACTCGCCGTGGCGCGAGGGCAAACCAAACATCTACGGACGATGGGCGTTCGTCTACGCGAACGCGCAGCGCGTCGAGAACGAATCCGATCGCGTCGCGCTGAAGGCGATCGCCGAGCGCAAATTCGCAGCGCCCGATGCGGAGATTTCCGATTTGAGCTCGACGCTCGGCCCGGAGGGAGAGGCGATCTTCGCGCTGCTCGACAATCGTGATCCAACGAAGGTGCCTGAGTTGATCGCCGGATTGCCGCAATCGATCCAAGACGATCTCAAAGGCCTCGATCTAAAGCAGCACGATCTCTCGCGAATCGAAGCACAGGTGCTCCTCGTCCACGGTCAGGACGACACGATCATTCCGGTGACTCAGAGCCGGCGGTTGGCCGAGCTGTTGCCACCGGGCAAGGCCGAGCTCTTTCTGCCCGAGCACATGATGCATATCGAGTTTCAGCAGGGTCTCAGCCGCACGGACATGATGACCATGCTGTCGCTCGGCAAGCGGTTGATGGATTTTCGCGGCGACTGGAAGCCCATCGAAGCGCCGCCCGTGCCGCATCAGCCAAAGCCGGGCGAGACCGATTGAGGCCGAGGCTGGTTTTCGCCGCGCGTTTGGGTAGTGTCCGGCGTCATGAGCCTGCCGTTTCTTGCCCCCCGCCTTCAGCTTGCCGATCTGCCTACGCCGCTCGAGCCGATGCCCCGCCTGACCAAGGCGCTGGGGGGGCCGCGCTTGTGGGTGAAAAGAGACGATCTGACGGGCCTAGCTCTCGGGGGCAACAAGACGCGCAAGCTCGAATTCCTGTTTGCCGACGCGGTGCTCGGGCGGTCGACTTCGGTCCTAACGTTCGGCGCTATCCAATCGAATCACGCGCGGCAGACGGCGGCCGCGGCGGCCCGACTCGGCATGCCGTGCGATCTCGTCCTGACCGAGCTGGTCGATCGGGGCGATGCCGCCTATCGCGAGTCGGGCAACGTGCTGCTCGACAAGCTCTTCGGGGCGTCCCTGCACCTTGTGCCGAAGGGCGGCAATCCCGAGCCGATCGCCCGGGAGATCATCGCGCGGCGCGAGCGCGAAGGGCATCGGGTCTACCTGATCCCAACCGGCGGCTCCAACGCCGTGGGGGCCGTGGGCTACGCCCTCGCCTATCATGAGATTCTCCTGCAAGCGCATGGTGCGGGGCTCGAGCCGCTGGCGATCGTGCATGCGAGCTCGAGCGGAGGCACCCAGGCCGGGCTCCTCGCCGGCCAAGCACTCGCTGGCGAAGGACCCTCCGTCGTCGGGATCAATGTCTACAAAGGCGACGGGAGCGTGAAGAAGGATATCGCGTCGCTCGCCGAGGAGACGTGCAAGCTTTTGCACGCGTCACATCCGGCGGCTGTCGAGCTCATCGATACGCAGATCGGTCCCGCTTATGGTCAACCCACGACGGACATGAAAGAAGCGATCAAACTCGCGGCGGAAACGGAAGGCCTCATCCTCGATCCCGTCTATTCGGGAAAAGCGATGGCCGGTCTCATATCACTCGTCCGCTCCAAGCGCTGGTCGAGCGAAGACTGCGTCATCTTCCTCCACACCGGCGGCGCGCCCGCCCTCTTCAGCTACCCGGACCTCTTCTCCTAAACTCAAATCGTCATGGCCGGGCTTCGTCCTGGCGATGACGAATTTGGTTTGATTTGGAGTTTCCTACGGACGCCACTCGTAGAGGACGTCGGGTTCGCGTTCTTCGTTGAGGGAGCCGTCGCCGAATTTTGTCGCTGTGAACGCGTGACTTTCGTAGAAGGCTCGCGCGCGGGCGTTCTTTTGGAAGGCGTAGAGCTGGAGGCCCTGCGGCTGGCGCGACTTCGCCAGCGTGAGCAACGTTGAGCCGATGCCGAAGCGGTAATAGCCGGGCTTCAGATAGAGATGCTCGACCCAGCCGGGGGTGAGCGCCATGAAGCCGACGATCTCGCCTCTCTCGCGCGCGACCCAAACTTCAGCCTCACCGAGCACGTGGCCGGTCATCCACGCTCGATCTTCTTCGATCGTATGGAGCTTGGGCAGATAAGGGAGCGCATCGAGACGCGACGCTCTGAAGACAGCCAGGATCTCTTCGGCGTCCCCTAGCGCGCCGCGCTCAATGGCGATGTCGGAGGCGCGGGTCAGGAGACGGCCTTGAGGCTAACGGGGGATTTCGACGAGGCGGGAACGAAGAAGTCCGGCATCAGATCCTTCGTGCGGTCGACGCGGTATTTGTCGAAGTCGCGCACGCCTTCCTGCCAGAGGAGCGTGTCGTCGATGCAGAACTGGCCGGTGAACTCGCGCGCAGGCTTTGTGAGGATCGCGTGCGCGGCGTCGGCCATGATGTCGACGGTGCGGCACATCTTCATGCCTTCATCGCCGGCGAGCGCATTGCGGATGGCGGCAGTAGCGATGCCGGTGCGCGGCCAGAGGGCGTTGACGGCGATGCCGTCCGACTTGAACTCCTCGGCCATGCCGAGCACGCACATGCTCATGCCGAACTTCGCCATCGTGTAGGCGACGTGCGGGCCGAACCAATGCGGCGCCATGTCGAGGGGCGGCGAGATGTTGAGGATGTGCGGGTTGGCGGCGCGCTTGAGAAACGGAATGCAGGTTTTCGAGGTGAGGAAGGTGCCGCGCGTGTTGATCTGATGCATGAGATCGTAGCGCTTCATGTCGGTTTGCATCGTTCCGGTCAGCGAGATGGCGCTGGCGTTGTTGATGCAGATGTCGATCCCACCGAGGCGGTTGGCGGCTTCTTCGACCGCCTTTTGCACTTGATCCTCGAGACGAACGTCGACCACGAGCGGCAGGGCTTTGCCGCCGGCCTTCTCGATTTCCTCGGCGGCCGTGTAGATCGTGCCGGGCAGTTTCGGGTGCGGCTCGGCGGTTTTAGCGGCGATCGCGATCTTGGCGCCATCCTTGGCGGCGCGCAGTGCGATCGCGAGGCCGATGCCGCGGCTCGCGCCGGTGATAAAGAGTGTCTTTCCCTTGAGGCTTGCCATTGCGTGTCTCCGCATTCTCGATTGGGCGGCACCTTATCGACCGGGACTTGAAAGGGCAAAGCTCCGGTGCCACGTCGAGCTCTGCTATAATCGGGCAACTGCAATTCGGGAGCGAGCGATGAGCAACGGCGCCAAGGTCAAGGATGCGGCCCCTCCTCTGCCGACCGGTCTTTCGCTGACGGCGCTCGATCCCGTTTATCGCGACACGCCGCATGTCTATCTCGACCGACTGCGTGATGAGGATCCGGTTCACTTCGACTCGCAGCTCGGCCGCTACGTCCTGACGCGCTACGAGCATGTCGCGGAGATCTTGCGCGACCGCTCGATGTCGGCCGATCCGCGCAAGGCCAATGAGGGCACCTTCCATCGGATGATCTTCCTAAGCACCGGAGACTACGAGCCGACGATCCTGACGCTCGACGACCCGGATCACCGGCGGATCCGCGGATTGGTGACGCAAGCGTTCAATCAGCGGGCGGTGGATGCGATGCGGCCGCGGATCAAAGAAATCACCGATCAGCTGCTTGATCCCGTCGCGGGTCGGGCGGAGTTCGATCTGGTCGAGGCGCTGACGTCGCCGCTGCCGACGATCGTGATTGCCGAAATGCTCGGTGTCGATCCGGCCGATCAGGCGCAGTTCAAGCGCTGGTCGGACTGCGTCGCGAGCAGTTTCAATCCGATGCTCTCGGAGGAGGAAAAGGCCAAGCTCAACGAGGCTGATGATGCGCTGCGCGGATATTTTGCGCGGGTGATCGAGGAGCGTCGTGGGCGCCGCGGCTCTGACCTCGTGAGTCAGCTCGTCGGGATTCAAGAATCCGGCGAAACGCTCGAGACCAAGGAGATCATCGGCACGTGCATTCTGCTGCTGACGGCGGGCAACCTCACGACGACCGACCTCATCGGTAACGCGATCGTGGCTCTGTTGCAGAGCCCGGCGCAGCTCACCGCGTATAAGGCGAAACCGGAGCTCATCAACAACGTCGTCGAAGAAGTGCTGCGGTTCGATGGACCGGTCGCGAATAGCGGGCGCGTGGCGACGTGCCCCTATTCCGTTGGCGGTGTTGCGATCGCCAAGGGCGAGTCGGTCGGCGTGTCGCTGGCGGCAGCCGCTCACGATCCGGCGCTCCACAAAGATCCGCACGCGTTTGATGTGACGCGTAAGGACACGCGGCACGTCGCGTTCGGCGGCGGTGCGCACTTCTGCCTCGGCGCACCGCTCGCCCGAGCGGAAGCTCAGATCGCGATCGCCCGCGTATTCGAACGATTTCCGACTCTGCGGCTCGCGGAGAGACCGCTCGAGCGGAAATCGATTCCGGTCTTCAACGGCTGGAAGGAAATTTGGGTGAGGCCGTAGGTCCTTTTGCGTACCCTCCCCTTGCTTGCGGGAGGGTCGACGAACTGAGAACCGAAGGTTCGAAGATCGTCGGGGAGGGGTCTCGGCCTCTCCGATGTGCTGTTGACTCAGTTTCCCCTCCCCGGCTCGACCTGCACTGCGTGCAGGATCTCGCCGACCCTCCCGCAAGGGGAGGGTACGCATGAGTTGGAAGAGAGTTGTCTTAGGCCCGCTGATAAAGGTCGACGCCGCTCGAGTCGCGGGTGCGGGTGATCTTGCCGCGTTCGAGCAGGCAGTTGAGATGGGCGATGCTTTCGCCGGTCGCCATCAGATAGTTGCTTGCCGTAATGCGGGCTTTGAAGAGTGCCGGGAAGACGTCGACGGCGCGTTTCGGTTCGGCGCAGAGGTCGAGCAGCTTTTGCATTCCGCTTTCGTGGCCTTCAATCAGATCCGCGAGGCGTTTCTTCACGCCGTAGAACGGGTCGTTATGCGCCGGCAGAATGAGCGTCTCGTCCGGAATCAGCTCTTTGAGCATGGCGCATGAATCGAGCCACTCCTGCAGCGGGTTGGAGTCCGGCTCGGTCGGGAAGACGCTCACGTTCGACGAAATCCGGGGCAGGATTTGATCCCCCGAGATCATGACCTTGAGCTCAGGGCACCAGAGGCAGACGTGCTCCGGAGCGTGACCGCGGCCGACGACGACTCTCCATTTGCGGCCGCCGATCGTCAGCACGTTGCCGTCCATTAAGCGATGGAAGGCTTGCGGCAAACGGAAGACGCCTTGGCCGAAGCCGCCGAAGCGCTCGAGATATTTGCGCAGCGCGTCGTCGGGGAAACCGGCGGCTTTGTAGAAGCCGACGCCCTCGTGCGGCGGCGCGTGGCCCGTATCCATCACCAGCGTGCGGCAGAGCAGATAGTCGGTGCGCGACATGTAGAGCGGTGCCTGCCAGCGCTCGACGAGCCAACCCGCGAGTCCGACGTGGTCGGGATGAAGATGCGTGACGATCACGCGTCCGACCGGCTTGCCACCGAGATAGCGCGAGAAGATTTCTTCCCAGGCCTCCTTAGTGGTGTTGTCGTTGATGCCGGTGTCGACGATCGTCCAAGAGTCGCCATCGGCAAGCACCCACAAATTGATATGCGCGAGCGCGAAGGGAAGTTTCATGCGCACCCAGAGAACGCCGGGCGCGACTTCGATCGCTTCGCCCAGCTCTGGCCGCTTGTCGAACGGATAAGTGAGCCCGTCGCGCTCTCGTACCGGCGCTGTTTCAGGGGCTAATGTCATCGAATACGCCTTCAAATGCAGATTGGGGCGACACTAGGGTCCACCCCAACTGAGGTCAAACAACAAGGATAAGGCGTAGCGCCTGATCCGTTGATGAGCGATGAATTTCGGCGTGCTCTTTGGCCGCTCAGTCGAGTGCCGCCTCGTAAAGGCGACCGGATCCCGCGGTAATGGTCGTCAGCAAACCTTCCGTAGGCGCCAAGATGCTCTCGGCGAAGAAGAGTGCGACGGCGATCTTCGAGCGCAGGAATGAGTCGTCCTTGTTACCTTCCTTCAGACGGTCGGCTGCCGCACGCGCGCCGAGCGCGAGATAGTGAGCGCCGGCGACGCTGCCGAGAAGCTTGAGATAAGGCGTTGCGCCGGCCAGCGCATCCGACGCCTTGTTCGCACCGATCCGTTCCTGCAGCCACGCGGTTGCGCTCTCGGCTGCGCCCATCGACTTCACGAGCTCGCGGCCGATGGCTTCGAGCGGTTCGCGCTCGTCGTCGAGCAGAGAGGCGACATTCGCCTCCACCTCTTTGAAGAATGATCGGATGGCGCCGCCACGCTCGAGAGAGAGTTTGCGACTGACAAGGTCCATCGCCTGGATGCCGTTGGTGCCCTCGTAGATCGGCAGGATGCGCGCGTCGCGGTAGTATTGAGCGGCACCGGTTTCCTCAATGAAACCCATGCCGCCATGGATCTGGACGCCGAGCGATGCCACCTCGACGCCCATATCTGTCGACCAGGCTTTCGAGAGCGGCGTGAGCAGTTCTTCGCGGGCTTTCCAGCGCGCGCGTTCTTCCGCATCGGGATGATGACGTGCCATATCGATGGCGAAGGCGTTAGAGAGGCAAATCGCTCGCGCGGCTTCGATGTTCGCCTTCATCGTCATCAGCATCCGGCGCACGTCGGGGTGCTGGATGATCGCAATGCTGTCGGTGCCTTCGTGCTGGAGGCCGAAGGGTTTGCCCTGCTTGCGATCCTTCGCATAGGCGAGCGCATGCTGATACGCGCGCTCGGCAATCGCGACACCTTGCACCCCGACGTTGAGCCGGGCCGAGTTCATCATCGTGAACATGCAGGCCATGCCCTTGTTCTCTTTGCCGATGAGATAACCCGTGGCACCGCCATTGTCGCCGAAGGACATCACGCAAGTCGGGCTGCCGTGAATGCCGAGCTTGTGCTCGAGGCCGACGCATTTGAGATCGTTGCGCGCGCCGAGCGTGCCGTCGGCCTTCACGAGAAATTTGGGGACAATGAAGAGTGAGATTCCGCGTGTGCCTGGCGGTGCATCGGGCAGACGCGCGAGAACCAGATGGACGATGTTCTCCGCCGACTCGTGATCCCCCCAAGTGATGAAGATCTTCGTGCCGGTGATGCGGAACGTTCCGTCGGGCGCTCGCACCGCTTTGGTCTTGAGCGCGCCGACATCGGACCCCGCCTGCGGCTCAGTCAAGTTCATCGTGCCGGTCCATTCGCCGGAGATGAGCTTGCCGAGATAGAGTCGCTTTTGCTCGTCCGTCCCATGCGCGGTCAGCGCTTCGATCGCGCCCTGGGTGAGGATCGGACAGAGCCCGAAGGCCATGTTGGCGCTCTGCCAGAACTCCTGCACGACGACGCCGAGCGTGTGCGGCAGGCCTTGGCCGCCGAACTCTTCGGGCGCCGCGACCGCGTTCCAACCGGCCTCGACGAAAGAGCGGTAAGCCTCTTTGAATCCCGGCGCCGTTCTGACGACGCCATTCTCCAGTTTCGTGCCTTGCTGATCGCCGCCTCGGTTGAGGGGGGCCAGCACGCCGGCCGCAAATTTTCCCGCCTCTTCCAGCACCGCACTTGCGATGTCCGGGGCAAAATCCGGGAAGGCGCCGGACCGTGACAAAGACCCAGCGCCCACAATCGCATCAAGGGTAAAGTCAAGATCCTTTAGTGGCGCCGCGTAGGTCATTGGCTGCTCTCCTCCGTTGGCCGGATGATATAGAATGCCGCGCGTGGGGGCATGCCCGATCGCCGGCGCCCGAGCGGCTTTTGCGTTGATACGGAGTTGGACGGCATGTGGACCAATCGGCTTGTTCTTGGCCTGTTGCTCATTGCGTTTGTGGCACTCCCCGGCCCGCTCCGCGCACAAGACATCTCAACCGATCCGCTCGACGCACCCGATGGGACCTACCAACTCGACCCGCCCCACACCCGGGTCGTTTTCATGTGCAGCCATTTCGGCATTTCCGATTACATCGGCTTCGTCCAGGGCGTGACCGGGACGCTCAATTGGGTGAGCGCAACACCCGAAAACGGAAGTGTCTCCGTCGAGATCGATTCCTCAGGTGCGATGACCGGGCTCGATAGTTTCGATCGGGATCTCGATGGGCCGGATTGGTTCGATGCGGCCAATTTTCCGAAGATCACGTTCAAGTCGACCAAGGTCGAACGAACCGGACCGACGACCGGAGTCATCACCGGCGATCTGACGGTGCGCGGCATCACCAAGCCGATCACACTCGACGTGACCTTCAACGGTGGGCGACCCCATCCCATCAACACGCTCGCTTACGCGATCGGGTTCGTGGCGACCGGCACAGCCAAAAGATCCGACTATCAGATGACCAAGCTGCTTCGCCTCGGCGTTGGGGATGACGTGAAAATCCTCATTCACGCCGAGTTCATCCGTTTGCCCGGGTAATTCCAAAATGGCTCTGACGAGTTCCGAGAGACGCTACGGCTCTGTCGCGATGACTCTGCATTGGCTGATCGCGCTCGCGATCGTCACCAATTTCTCGATCGGCCTTTACATGCATGAGCTGCCCAAGCTCAAGCCGGGCACGATCGAGCTCTATCAGATCCACAAATCGATCGGGCTGAGCGTGCTCGCGCTCAGCGTCCTGCGGCTGCTCTGGCGGTGGGTAAACCCGGTGCCGCCGTTGCCGCCGGGATTGCCGGGCTGGGAGGTTTTCGCGGCGCGGGCGAGCCACGTGCTGCTCTACGTCTTCATGATCGGCATTCCGCTCGCGGGATGGATCATGGTTTCGGTCAGTCCGCTCGAGATCCCGACATTTTGGTTCAAGCAGTTTCAAGTCCCCCATCTGCCGCTCGAAGCTTTCCGCGGCGAGCGGGCCGAAGACGCGATGAAGGTCGTTCATGCTTACCTCGCTTTTGCGATGGCAGGCCTCTTCGTCCTCCATGTTCTCGCCGCATTACGCCATCACATTATTCTCAAGAACGATGTCCTTAGACGCATGATTCCCGGAACCCGCCTCACATGATGAAACCGATTTTCTTGGCGTGCCTTTTAACCTCTGCGCTCGCGAGCGGCGCGCAAGCCACCGAATGGAAAATCCTGCCCGAGAGCAGCACCCTCACTTTGACCGGCGAGTATTTCTTCGACTTCGGCGCCGGAGCACAGGCGCAGAAGACGACCGTCTCCCTGCCGGCTTACGAGGCGGATATCAGTTTCGATCCCAAAAATCTGGCGGAGAGCCGGATCCATATCGTGATCGATCTGATGAACGCCAAAGGGGCGTCTCAGAACGTCACCGACGAGCTCCAGGGTGCCGAATGGTTCAACGTCGCCAAGAGCCGGGAGGCGGTCTTCGAGAGCGGCTACATCACCTTCAAGGGCGATAACGCCTATGAGGCGATGGGCAAGCTCACCATGAACGGCGTGACCAAGGACGTGGTCCTGCCATTCGAGGCGGTGGTCGGGCCGGATGAAGCAACGGCGAAGGGCTCGGCGGTCGTGATGCGGAGCGATTTCGGCATCGGCACGACCACGGACGCGAAAACCGTGGCCTACGAGGTGACCGTCAGCTTCGACATCAAGGCGACGGCGCTGACGAACTGAGGACGAAGCCCTAGACTGGACGGCATGACTGCCGTTCCCCCGACCCGGCTGGCGAGCGAGGACGCGATCGCGGATGCGGGCGCGCTGATCCGCGATGGACGGCTGGTCGCGTTCCCAACCGAAACGGTCTACGGGCTCGGGGCCGACGCGACCAACGACACGGCCGTCGCCCGGATCTTCGAGGCGAAGGGCAGGCCCTCGTTCAATCCCCTCATCTGCCACGTCCGCGACCTTCAAGCGGCACGTGAGCTCGGGCGATTTTCTTCGAAGATCCAGAGTCTTGCGGAGCGATTTTGGCCCGGCGCCTTGACGCTCGTCGTGCCGCGCGCCGAGGCGTGCAAGGCCTCGCTCCTGGTGAGCGCCGGCCTCGATACGATTGCTTTGCGGGTGCCCGCGCACGCAGTGGCCCAGTCGCTCATCGCGGCCGCCGGCCGGCCGATCGCAGCACCGAGCGCGAACCGCTCCGGCGAGGTGAGCCCGACAACTGCGGCTCATGTTCTCGACAGTCTCGACGACCGGGTGTCCCTGATCCTCGATGGCGGACCTTGCCAACTGGGCCTTGAGTCCACCGTCATCGGCTTTGATGGAGACCGGGCGCTCCTGCTGCGTCCCGGTGCCATCGCGCGCGAGGAGATCGAAGCGATCGCCGGGCCGCTCGCAACACTTAGCGAGGACGCAGAGAAGCCCGCATCGCCCGGGCGATTGTTACGTCACTACGCCCCGAAGACGCTGCTGCGCCTCAACGCGACCACGACCCTGTCCGGAGAGGCACTCCTCGCCTTCGGGACGCCACCAAACGGCAAGTTCAAGTCGCTTCTGAACTTGAGCCCGGCCGGCGATCTCCTTGAAGCCGCAGCCAATTTGTTCGCCTTCTTGAGAGCCCTCGACCGGTCCGGTGCCCCCACTATTGCGGTGATGCCCATTCCCGATCAGGGTTTGGGTGAGGCCATAAACGACCGCCTGAGGCGGGCGGCGGCCGGATCGGGATTGAGCTCATGAGCATCGGCGCGAAACGCCTCAACGAGATTTTGACCGAAGGCATTCGCCGCACAGGCGTTCCAGGTGCCTCAATGGCGCTCTGGGCCGATGAGCAGCTGGTTGAGGCGGCGGCGGGCGTCATCAATATCGATACGAAGATCGAGGCAACGCCCGAGGCGATCTTTCAGATCGGCTCGATCACCAAGCCGCTGACCACCACGATGGCGATGCAACTCGTCGAGGAGGGAAAGCTCGAGCTCGACGCGCCGATCTATCGATATCTGACCGATCTCAATCTGGGGAACGGCTTCGAGAGCAAGGTGACGGTGCGCCACCTCCTCAATCATGCAAGCGGTATCGACGGCGATTTCTTCGTCGATACCGGGCGCGGGGAAGATCGGCTGGAGAAACTCGTCACGCGCAGCGGTGAGGCGGGCCAGCTGCACGAGCCGGGCCATGGTTTTTCTTACTGCAATATCGGCTTTGCTCTTGTCGGACGCATGATCGAGCTTGCCGACGGCACGACGTGGGACCGCTCGTTCCGGAAAAGGATCGCCAAGCGTATCGGCGCCGACAGTCTTGTGACTTTGCCGGAGCAGTGCCTTCGCTATCGCACCGCGATCGGCCATTTGGGCGATGGAAAGGGCGGGCAGCGCGTTACGCCCTCGCCCTATCTCGCGCAGTCGAATGGGCCGGCCGGCGCTACGCCGACCGGACGTGCGCGAGATCTCATCAGCTTTGTTCGCTCGCATCTCGACAAGGGCCAAAGCCCAACGGGCGAGCGGCTTCTCAGCGAGCAGAGCGTGCAAGCGATGCAAGAGCCGCAAAACCCGCTCAAGAGGCATATGGCTCCGGATGCGTTCGGCCTCTCCTGGATGCTGTTCGATTGGGAAGGCCAGCGCGTCTATGGACATGACGGCGCGACCATCGGACAGACATCTTATCTGAGGGTGCTGCCCAAGAAGCGGGTCGCTCTCGCGCTGCTCGCCAATGGCGGCGATATGCGTAGTCTTTATTTCGATGTATTTTCGGCTGTGCTGCGCGAGATCGCGGGCGTTGGGCCGGTCGCGCCGCCTCCCGTCGATTCAACGATCAAGATCGAGCCCTCGCGCTTCGTCGGCACATACGAAAAACGCAGCGCGAAAACGATCATTCATCAGGCGGCTCAGGGTCTAACGATCAGCACCGTGCAAAACGATCAATGGGCGCAGGAGATCATGGGCGATCTCGGGCCCTTCCCGCTCGAGCCGGTCGATGCCAACACCTTCCTCGTGCAAGTGCCGGGTTCGAAGCTTCCCCAAACCGTCGTCTTCTTCGACTACGAGCAAGACGGACCCGCCAAGGCGCTGTTCTCCGGCGTGCGCCGGTTCAATCGACGCGGCTGACTTCCCCCTCCGACCCTGAGTACACCGTCGGGGAGAGGGTTGGGTGAGGGGCGACGGTGATCATGGTCGCGCCGGAAGCGAGTCGCCAGGCAGCATCTTTGGATTGATGTTCCAGGCCATCGTGATGCGCGGGGACTTGCCGCGGTAGGGCGTGACGAAGTGGAGGACGGCGCCGGGAAACATCATCATGCGGCCGGGCACGAGTTTGATCACGAGTGGTTTCGTCGGGTGCGATGGCTGAAGGGGGCAGCACGCTTTGATCCGCGGATCGATGATCGAGAATTTTCCACCTGCGTCTCCGCCCTCGTCGTCCAAGCCGTCACCGGGATCGACGCAGTAGACGACGCTCGCAAAGGCGCGCACGTGAGCGTGCGGATGCGCATAATCGCCGAGCCGATAGACATTGGCCCAGCCCAGGTCGACCGAGGCTTCCGGCAAATTCTGCGCGCGACAGACGAGCGCTCTCGCCCGCTCCTCGACGAGCGTGGCGGAGGGGCAATCCCAGCTTGGGATGTGATGGATCTTGAGACCTTGGCGCTCGCCGTCGTCACGCGCTTTGCTCGTTCGCGATAGAGCGAGGATCCGGTCCTTGAGATCGTCGTGATAGCGCGACCAATCGGCAAAGTCGGTGACTTTGACAACCGGCTCGTCCGGCGAAGCAATGGCCTGAGCGGGCGGCCAGACCATTAACGAGCCAACCGCGAGCCCGGGTTTCTTCACCTGGCGGTGTTGCGCGGCGTCCGACAATTGCCCCTCGAATCTTTGGCCCGCCAATAGGCTAAGATGATCGCCATGGGCGTCAAAGCACCATCACCGGAGACCTTGCGGCGCCTCAAAGAGGCGGCCGGCGCGAAAGGCTGGAGCGATGATCCGGCGGAGATCGCGCCACATCTCGTCGAATGGCGCGAGCGCTACAAAGGCACGACGCCGCTGTTGCTGAAGCCGGCAACGACACAAGAGATCGCTGCGATTGTCGCGATTTGCGCGGAGACGCAAACGCCGATCGTGCCGCAAGGCGGCAACACGGGTCTTGTCGGCGGGCAGATTCCGAACGGCGAGGTGTTGCTCTCGCTGAAACGCCTCAACAGAGTGCGCAAGATCGACGGCGACAACAACACCTTGACGGCCGAGGCGGGCTGCATCCTCGCCGACGTTCAACGCACCGCCGAGGATGCGGATCGACTCTTTCCGCTCAGCCTCGCAGCGGAAGGCTCTGCAACGATCGGCGGAACAATCTCGACGAATGCGGGCGGCACAAACGTGCTGCGCTATGGGAATACGCGCGATCTCGTCATGGGGCTCGAGGTCGTGATGGCGGACGGCCGCGCGTGGGATGGCCTCAGAGGCCTGCGCAAAGACAACACCGGCTACGATCTCAAGCAACTCTTCATCGGCGCGGAGGGGACGCTCGGCGTCATCACCGCGGCGGTTCTGAAACTCTTTCCCAAGCCGCGGACTCGCGAAACCGCGCTCGTTGCGCTGAACACGGTCGAAGAGGCCATTGCCCTGCTCCACCGGATGCAGACCGAGAGCGGCGGCGCGGTGACCGGTTTTGAGCTGATGCCGCAAATCGGTTTGACCTTCGTCCTGCGCCACACACCGGGAGTGCGCGCTCCGTTCAGCGCGGATCACCCTTGGATCGTGCTGATCGAGCTGACATCGGCAGCGAAGACGCAGGCGCTTCGCGCTGTACTCGAACAAACACTTTCGGCGGCAAGCGAAGCGGGACGGATTCGAGACGCCGTGATTGCGCGCAGCGATGCGCAGTCCGATGCCTTCTGGACGCTGCGGGACGCGATGTCGGAGGCGCAAAAGCCGGAGGGTGGCTCAATCAAGCACGACGTCTCCGTGCCAATCTCGCGCATCGCCGCGTTCCTGCGCGAGGCCACCGCGCGCGTGGAATCGGCGCTTCCCGGTATCCGGGTCGTGGCCTTCGGTCACTTAGGCGACGGAAACATTCACTTCAATTTGAGCCAGCCTATCGGCGCCGACAAAGCCGCCTATCTCTCGCGTTGGGAGGAATTGTCCAGTATCGTTCATCGGCTTGTTGCGGATCACGCAGGATCGATCAGCGCCGAGCACGGACTTGGTCTCATGAAGCGCGATGAAATCCTTCACTACAAGAGCCAAGTCGAGATGGACGTGATGCGGCAGATCAAACGGACGCTCGATCCGCTGAACATCATGAATCCGGGGAAAGTGGTTTCGATCTGATGAGATTTCTTCCGCACCTTGTTTGTTCGGCCCTGTTCGCGGCACTTGCCGCGTGCGGAACGGCCGACGTGCCGGAGGGCTATCCCGAAAGCGGTAAAGTCGCCGATGATCTCGAGGCCAAGATTGCCGAGACCATCGGGCCCAATGTCAGTGTCGACGTGACCTCCTTCAAGCTGGTGAAGGAGTGGAGCAAGGACGACTATGTCGGCTATGCGCTCAAGTTCACGCTGGACGCGGATGCCGACATCAACAAAACCCTCCCGACCGGCGAGGTCTTTCTCATGAAGGAAGACGACGAGCTCACCGGCTGCGAAGGCACGGTCGTCTATGACCGCGAAAGGGAATCCGATCCGTGGAATCTGCGCGGTGTGCTGCTGACGAAACCGATGTGCAAATCGCGCAGCGACTAGCTCAGTCGCCGGCGCTGACGGTGCTGATGGGAGCGACCGCTGGTACCGCGACGGGCTTTCTTGCCGGAGCGATGCTGATGCAAGCCATCGCGACCGTTGCCGCATAGGGGAGCGATTGCACGGCGAGCATGATCATCCACACCACGGCGACGGGCTCGTCGAGGCCCCAGACGAAGGCCGTCGAGATCAGCGCCGCCCAGATCGCGGCAAAGACGGTGAGCTCTTCCGAGGCAATCGTGAGAACCTGACGCAGCGGCGCGACGTTTTCGAGTTTGGGTGTGCGCAGGAACGGCTGGTTCGAGGTGAAGAGGCCGGTGATTACCGCCTTGCCGACGGTGTGCGAGAGCGCGAGCCCGGCGATGGCCGCTTTGAAGGCGGCGGAGATTTTCGGCGTCACGCGGAAGGGATAGACGATTAGCGTCTTAATGCTCTTCACGAGGAAGAGGCCGAGCGCAACAGTGGCGAGCGATGCCATCGGCAAGTCGAAGTTCTTCTTGTCGACCGCCATCAGCACGGTCCAGATCAGCGAACCGGCGACGAACACGAGCGCCAGAGCATCGGCGATCCACGGCAGCCAGCCGGCGATGAAGTGATAGCGCTGAGCCATCGTGAGCTTGGTGCCGCCCCACAGAAGCTGCTTGGTGTGGCGCTTCAAGATTTGCATGGCACCATAGGCCCAGCGATGACGCTGGCTCTTGAAGGCGCCAAGCGTATCGGGGATGAGGCCGCGGCCCAGGCTGTAATTGAGATAGACCGCTTCGTAACCTTCTTCGAAGAGGCGCAGGCCGAGCTCTGAGTCTTCGGTGATGCACCATTCGGCCCAGTTGCCGGCTTCGACCATTGCGGTCTTGCGCATCATGGTCATCGTGCCGTGCTGGATGATCGCGTTGTCTTCGTCGCGCTCCACCATGCCGATGCGGAAGAAGCCGAGATACTCCTGATAGGCCATCGACTTGAAGAAGCTCTCCTCAGAGTCGCGGTAGTCCTGCGGCGCCTGCACCAGCGCCACGTCTTGATCGGCGAAATAAGGAACGGCGACCTTCAACCATTCCGGGTTCACCTGATAGTCGCTGTCGATCACGGCAATGATTTCGGCGTCCTCAGCGGTGCGCTTGATCGCTTCGTTGAGCGCGCCCGCTTTGAAACCCTTGACGTTGTCGAGATGGAAGAAACGGAAGCGCTCGCCGAGCGTCTTGCAATGCTCTTCGACCGGTCGCCACACCGCGGGATCTTTGGTGTTGTTGTCGAGGACGATGACTTCGTAATTCGTGTAGTCGAGCCTGGCGACCGCGTTGATGGTTTCTATGACCATCTCAGGCGGCTCGTTGTAACAAGGAACGTGAATCGAGACTTTTGGCGCGTAGCCGGCGCGCGGCTCGACACGGCGCGATGTTTCCGTACGCCAGAGCGAATAGGCCAGCTCGATCGCTTCAGAGACGATCACGGCGATCGCGAGCGTCGCAATCGGCACGACGACAGCGAAGACGCCGTAGGTCTCCCAGCTCGCATATTCGAGCGCCGCGCCTTGCACGATATTCACGCCCGCAACGACGATCACGCCCACGAGCGCGACCAGAAAGATGTTGCCGTGGAGCGGGAGTTTGCGGGTGGTGCGTAGGAGCGTGATGCCGCCGATGACGGTGAAGATGACCGAAAAGATCGCCAGCACATGCCAGTTGGGTAGCGAGGTGATCTCGCCTTCGAGCGCGACTTTGGTTTCGCCCGCAGCGTTGAAGATGCCCCAGTAGGCGCCGACCGCGCCTTCAGGTCCGGCTTTCCAAGGCTGATCGTAGGCTTCGATCACATAGTAGTCGTAGTTGGCCTTCTCGGCGGCCGATACGAAGCGACGCACGAAGGCAGCCTGATTGGCGCCCGATGGGACAGACCCTTTGTGAATACGCCCCTCAGACGGCCAGCCGACTTCGCCCAGCACGATCTCTTTTCCGGGGAAAACGCGCTTCAGCTCGTCGTGCACATAGGAGATGTGGCCGACCGCATCCGGTAGCGCGATGCCTTCCCAGTAGGCGAGAACATGGGCGCCGACAAAGTCGACGTCGCGTGCAAGCTCGGGATGATCGAGCCAGGTGCGCCAGGTTTCAGCGGTGCCCACTTCGATGCGGCGATTGCCGATGGCGCGTTTTACTTGGCGGATATATTCCATCAGATCGGGAACGGTAACTTCGCCGCGGAGAACGGCTTCGTTGCCGACAAAGACGCGATCGATGATGTGGGGATGGGAGCGGATAAGTCGGATCGCGCGATCGATCTCGCGGGCGTTTTCGTCCTTGTCGCCGCTCAGCCAGACGCCGATCGAAACTTTGAGGCCGTAATCGCCTGCGATGCCGGGCACGCGCTCGAGCCCGCGCGACACGCTGTAGGTGCGGATATGGCTCGTGAGCTTCGAGATTTGTTTGAAGTCGGAGCGCAAGCGCTCTTCGGTGATGACCTGATGGTCCTCATCCGTCCACATGTGGCTCGGATTGTAGGAGAGGCCTCTAAAGGGCTTCTGCCAGTCCGGCGCCGCAACAGGCTGATCGAGTAAGAACCAAGAGGTCGTCAGGGCCAAAGCCGTAACGACCAATGCAATCAACGCACGCATATGCGGAAGTGCACCCCGCGAGCCTGGTGGCTTGCCAACGCGCATGTTTTTGCATTGCAGCAACTGAACGGCGGCTGAACGGGACGGGTTAGCGCGAATTAATCTACCCGTATTTCTCCGCTTTTTTCGCCCTCAGCTGCAGACACCCCTTTACCACGCCGAGTCATATGTTTTTGCACTGCAGCACGCAAGACGACGGCGCGCCACAGCCCGGTTTTTCTCTCCTTTTGCTTACTTCGAGAGGGAGCCTCGAGTGAGGCTCACTCCACGTCAATCAGCTGGACCTCGAAGATCAGCACTTGGTCCGGGGGGATATCCGAGCCGGCTCCGCGCGATCCGTAGCCAAGGTTCGAGGGGAGAACCAGCTCAGCTTTACCGCCCTCGCGCATCAGCTGAAGCCCTTCGGTCCAGCCTTTGATCACCCGGTTCAACGGGAAGCGTGCGGGTTCGCCGCCGTAAGAGCTGTCAAACTGCTTTCCGTTGATGAGTGTTCCTTTGTAGTGGACCGTCACGGTGCTGGTTGGACCGGGCTTAGCGCCTGAACCGGCTGTGATTTCCCGGTACTGCAGACCACTCGCTGTAACGGTTACACCCTGCTCCTTCGAATGCTGAGCGAGGAAGGCGGCGTTCTTTTCGTGCGTCAGATCGGCTGGCAATTGGACTTCCTTCTTAGGGGGTGGTGGCGGGGGTTCTTCCGACCAGTCGAAGAAGGAACACGCGACGAGAGACATCAGAACGAGAGCGGCGGCCGACACACCCGCCACGAGACGGCGGTCGATCTTTGGATTCAACATCGCGGGAGCTTCAACGCTTGAGGGGACCGAACGGATCGTCCCGGTAAATGGCCATATCGCGCGGCGCCAGGCGAGTCCGAAATTTGACCTGGCTCGGCCAAGTTTGGGTTGTTCCCCCTGACGACTCACCCCCGCCCGTCTCTCGCGCCTCGGGCTTGAGCCACCTCCCCGCCCAGACCGGGGAGGAAATTTCGAGGCGAGTCGCCGACAGCGCTTTCTCCCCTGCTGTTGGCGGGGAGGTGGCCCGAACCCCAAGGGCGAGTGACGAGGGCGATGAGTCGGCGTCGTCGGTTTAGTGGAGCGTCTCTTCCGCGGGCTTCGGCAACGGCGTCACAAGGACCTTGTCGATTCGCCGGCCGTCCATGTCGACGACCTCGAAGCGGAAGCCATTCCAATCGAAGCTGTCGCCGGCCCGCGGGATGCGCTCGAAGCGGGCGAGCATCAGGCCTGCGACGGTATTGAAGTCGTGCTCCGCTTCGCCGGGCAGCTCGGCAAGCTCGAGCTTTTCCTTCAGTTCGTCGGCGGGGAGCAGTGCGTCGATCAAAAGCGATCCGTCGGCGCGGGTCACGATTGAGCTCTCCTCCGCTCCGGGCATCGTCGCCATTTCGCCGACGATGGCTTCGAGAATGTCGCTGGGCGTCACAAGGCCCATGACGTCGCCGTACTCGTCGACGACAAGCGCCATGTGAAGGCCGGCGCGCTTGAACTGATCGAGCATCGCCAATGCCGGTGTCGTGTTCGGTACGAAGAGCGGCGGGCGCATGTTGGCGAAGAGATCGGTCTGGCCGGACTTGCCGATTTCGAAAACCAGATCTTTTGCGCGTACGACGCCGATGCTGTTTTGGATATCGCCGCGAATGACGGGATAGCGCGAGTAGCGCGCCTCACGCATCCGACGCAGATTTTCTTGCGGCGACTCATCGACGTCGAGCCAAACAATCTGCGGGCGCGGCGTCATCACATCGTCGACGAGCTTGTCGCCCAAGCGGAACACGCGATTGACCATGTCGCGCTCGACCGAAAGGATCGCGCCTGTTTCGGCACCTTCCTGCACGACTTGGCGGATCTCCTCTTCCGTCACGCGAGAAGCGGACTCGGCGCGAATACCCAGGAGCCAGATGATTCCGGAGCTGATCGCAGCCAGTGCGTTGACGACGGGCGACATGATCGCTGTTAGGAGCGTCATAAAACGAGCAGTGCGCACCGCAATCCGTTCGGGGTCGGCCAGCGCAATACGTTTGGGCACCAACTCTCCGATGATGAGCTGAAGAGCGCCGATCGTGATGACGACGGTGGCGACGGCAACTTCCTCCGCATACTGATCAAGCCACTGCCATTCCCGCAGATAGACCGCGAGCTTGTCAGCGATCGTGGTGCCGCCGAAGGCTCCGGCAAAGACGCCAATAAGCGTGATGCCAACCGTGACCGTCGAGAGGAAACGGCCGGGCTTGTCGATCAGCGCAACAGCCAATTTGGCGCCCTTGTCCCGACGGACCAGCGCGCGCAGTTTGGCGCGCTTCGCCGAAACCAGCGCCATTTCTGCCAAGACGAAGAAACCGTTGAGCAGAATCAGGAAGAAAACGATGGTGAGCTCTAAGCCCATGTCGTTTTCGGCACCGCTTTCTTGCGCGCGCCCGCCACCCCAGCTCGAAACCCGCGAGTCATGTGCCTAAAGTCGGGGTTCGCTCAGAACAGGTCAAGCTGCCGATCATCGCGCTTAGGCGCTGATTTCGCTTGCGTTCCGGTTTCGGGCTGCGCAGCTGCGGCAGGTTCGGCCGGCTCGATGAGGGTCGCGTCGTCGTTGGCGACGGCGTTGACGCGGGTGGAGACCGGGAAGGAGACGAACGATTCGTCGGGCACCGGCTTGATCAGCGATTTCACGTGGACGAGTTCGCTCTCGGGATCGAGCCAGAGCGACCAGTCATCGCGATCGAGAATCACGGGCATGCGATCGTGCAAGCCTTGAAGCGTGGCGTTGGCGCTTGTGGTGACGATTGCGACAGTCTCGACTTCTTTACCTTGCGGATTGCGCCAGCGCTCCCAGACGGCGCCCATCGCGAACGGGCCCGCGTTCGAAGCGCGGATGAGGTACGGCTGTTTGATCTTGCCGACCTCTTGCCATTCGTAGAAGCCGTTGGCCGGCACGAGGCAGCGGCGGTGCTGGAACGCTTCGCGGTACATCGGCTTTTGGTCGACCGTTTCACCCCGCGCGTTGATCTGCGGCGGCGACGGCGGCGCCTTACTCCAAAACGGAATGAGGCCCCATTGAAGCTGCACGAGCTTGCGCGCGCCGCGTTCCAGCCGAACGACCGGAATGGGCTGCGTCGGCGCCACGTTGTAGCGCGGCGGCATGACCGGCGGCGTCTCCGCCAGCTCGAACAAAAGCTGCAGGTCCTCGGACGGCGTATGGATGATGAAACGGCCACACATCGCGCGGACCGTAGCCCAGCCGGGCGCCAGCCGCTATAGCTTCACCTCAATGAGACGAGACTATCCCGAGCGACCGATCGTAGCCGTTGCCGGCATTGTCTGGCGCGGCGAAAGCGTGCTGCTGATCAAGCGCGGCAAGGAACCGAAGCGCGGCCACTGGAGCCTGCCCGGCGGAGCGCAGGAGCTGGGTGAAAGCGTTCACGAGTGCCTCAAGCGCGAGCTGCGCGAAGAGGCGGGGATTGAAGTGGAGATCGAAGATCTCATCGGCATCGTCGATGCGATCCATGAAGACGCCGGTGGCCGATTGCAACATCACTATACGATCATCGACTATGCGGCGGCGTGGCGCTCGGGAGAGCTGCGGCCGGGCGACGACGCCGCCGATGCGCGCTTCGTGCCGATCGGTGAACTCGGCAAGTTCGATCTGAATCCGCAAATGAGTGAGTTCATCGCAGAAAGTCATCGGCGCCGGCTCACGCTTGCGCGGCCGCAAGAGTGAAGGAGCCATCGCATGTCCCTCTTCGACCTCAAAGGAAAGGTTGCGCTCGTTACGGGCGGCAATGGCGGCATTGGTCTTGGCATTGCACTAGGGCTTGCCGAAGCGGGCGCCTCGGTTGCGATTGCCGGTCGAAATGACGTCAAGACGAAGGACGCGGTTGGCCGGATCACCGCGACGGGACGCGCTGCCTCTGGTCACGCGTGCGACGTGACCGACGAAAAGGATTGCCGCCAACTGATCGAAGCCGTCGACAAGAAGCACGGGCGGCTCGACATTCTCGTCAACAATGCGGGCATCAACATCCGCAAGAGGCCGCAAGAGATGAGCCTCGCGGAATGGACCGAGGTCATGAACACTAATTTGACGAGCGCGTTCATTTGCAGTCAGGCGGCTTACCCGATGATGCAGCGCACCGGCGGCGGCAAGGTGATCAATATCGGCTCGATGCTCTCGATCTTCGGCGTGCCATTTGCGCCGGCTTATGGCGCGAGCAAAGGCGGCATCGTTCAGCTCACAAAGTCCTGTGCCTCGGCTTGGGCCAAGGACAATATTCAAGTGAACGCGATCTTGCCCGGCTGGATCGACACCGAGCTTACGACGACTGCGCGCTCGCAAGTGAAGGGGCTGCACGACAGCGTCGTCAATCGCACGCCGGCGAAGCGCTGGGGCGTGCCGAGCGATCTCGCCGGCACGGGGGTCTTCCTCGCGAGCGCGGCATCGGATTTCGTCACGGGCATTTCGATTCCCGTCGACGGCGGTTATTCGGCACAAGGATAGGCACATGTACAAACCATTCGATCTCACAGGCAAAGTGGCGTTGGTAACGGGCGGCAATGGCGGCATCGGCCTCGGCATGGCCGATGCGATCGCGCAAGCGGGCGGCGATGTCGTCATCTGGGGGACCAACGCGGAGAAGAACGCGGCGGCGGAGAAGCAGCTCAAAAAACATGGGAAGCGCGTGTCGGTCAGGCGCGTCGATGTCGCCGATGAGAAGGCGGTCATCGCTGAGATGAAGGCCGCCGTTGCCGAGATGGGGCGCATCGACGGCGTCTTTGCCAATTCCGGCATCGGCGTTCCGGTCAGCTCCTTCCTCGACATCACCGGCGAGCATTTGCGCAAGATCGAGTCCGTCAATCTCGACGGCGCGATTTTCACGTTGCGCGAAGGCGCGCGGCACATGGTCGAGCGTTCGCAGAAAGGCGATACGGGCGGCTCGCTTGTCGTCGTCTCGAGCCTCTCCGCAATCGACGGCGCGGCGCGCAACGAGCACTACGCCGCGACGAAGGGCGCGGTGATCGCGGTGATCCGGGGCCTCGCTGTCGAGTTCGCACGCTACGAGGTGCGCGCCAACGCGATCCTCCCCGGCTGGATCGCCACCGACATGACCCGCGGCGGCCAGGCCTCCGAAAAGTTCAACGAGCGGGTCATCGGCCGCGTGCCCATGCGGCGCTGGGGCAAGCCGGAGGATTTCGGCGGAATCGCGGTCTATCTGATGAGCGATGCTTCGGCCTTCCACTCGGGCGACTCGCTGCTCATCGACGGCGGCTACGCGGTGTTTTGATGAAGGGCGCGCTCAAGCTCATCCTGCGTGACTTCGATCGCGAGTTGGTCGCCGCGTGGCGCCAATCCTTCGGCAAACTGAAGACGGTCGACATTGCCGAAGGCGATCTGATGGCAACGGAAGCGGATGCCATCCTGTCGCCGGCCAACAGCTTTGGCTTCATGGATGGCGGCATCGACCTCGTCTATTCGCGCTTCTTCGGCTGGGAATTGCAAGATCGGCTGCAAGCGCTCATCGAAGAAAGATGTCTCGGCGAATTGGCCGTGGGAGAAGCGCTCATCGTGCCGACAGGTCACGCGCGCTTTGCGTATTTGGTTAGTGCACCGACGATGCGCATACCGATGCAAATCGACGATACGCTCAACGTCTATCTTGCCTTTCGCGCAGCGCTCCTCGCCGTGACACGCCACAATCAAACGGCGGAGAAACCGATCCGCTCACTGGCCTCGCCTGGACTCGGGACTGGCGTCGGTCGCATGCCAGCCAAACGTGCCGCGAGGCAAATGCGCGCAGCCTACGCCACCATCATCGAAGGCGACCGCAGCTTCCGGACCAACGGCGCGACTTTGCTGCGACAGCATTACGAACTGTTGGCGTAGAGGTTCAGTTCTTCGCAGCCATCGTCGGAGACAAATTATCCGTTGAATCGAGTTGCGCAGATCTGAGGCTCCGATTGTCCCGAGTGTGGCGTGACTGCGTCTCGAACCGGCTGAGCTTTGGGCTATTCAATTGACAATTGGGGAGCCGAAATGTGGCAGCTGGGGCAGACTATTGCGTTGGGATCGCTATTTCTCGGGCTGTCGCAAACAGCGACGCCAAAGCTGATCTTCTTTTCGGCTGTCGTCTGGCTTGGCCACGAAGTTGTTGAGTATGTGAACTCGGTAGACCGAAGAGCCTACTACAATAAGCGGGCCGGTATGAGGGCTTGGCATACGAGCGTCATCACTGCGGCGTACGGAGTATTTGTGGTGTATCTGCTTTCGAACGCACTGCAGGGTGTATTCCCTATTGATGTGAGAATACCGGCCTTCGTTGGCGCGGCGTGCTTGCTGGCCGTACTAACCGTGCTCGGTGATGTTTTCAGGCGTCACCGCCAAAATCGATCTGACTTGAACAACAAAATGAATCTGACGTGGCGAGCGATAACAGCGCGTGGCATTGAGCCCGTGAAAGTAGTCAGCAGTCTAATGCTCTTCTCGGGCAACGAGATCGTAGACGCTTACAACCTGCATCTTCCTAAACTGATCTAGTTGATGGCGCCACATTGCATGACAGTGGTTCGATGGCGGAGGACCGCCGACCCATCTGGCAAAGCGCCACAGCCACTGACGTGCCACGGTTTCGACACATTGGGGCTGAAGGCTGGCTCATCGTTTTGAGGAGCCGCCGATGAACGTTTCTCGCGTCTTCAAGATTTCGGCGGCGGTCATTGGGCTCGGTGCGGTCACCACTTCGGCGATCGGCGATGAGTATGGGTTCAACGATTTTCTCGTCGATCAGGCGTCGGAGATCATGCGGCCGGAGACGCCCTTTGCGGAGATGACGCCGCCCGCGGCGCCCGACTACGCGATGCCGGAGGCGTGGTCGGCGTGGCCGGGGCGATCGGATGGAGCCGACGATGCGCCGCTCGGCTATGCGCCACGGGATGAAGCCGAGCGCGAGGCGGATGTGTTCTTCGTTCATCCCGCAACGTTCCTTTCGCCCGAAGCGTGGAACGGTCCGGCGCAGGACAAGAGCCTCGTGATGAAAGAGGTCGACCAGGTCGTGTTACAAAACATGGCCAGCGCGTTCAATGCCTGTTGCCGTGTTTATGCGCCGCGATATCGGCAGGCGACGATCTACGCGATGGCCAACCCGACGGAAGATAGCCGGCGCGCGATTGAGTTGGCCTACTCCGACGTGGCGCGGGCGTTCGCCTACTACATGGCACATGAGAACAACGGGCGGCCGTTCATTCTCGCGAGCCACAGTCAGGGCTCATGGCATCTGATGCGACTTCTCGCGCTCGAGATTCAGGGCAAGCCCGCCGAGACGCAATTCGTTGCCGGATATTTGCCGGGCTACATGACGCCGAAGGATGTTTTTCAGCGGACGCTCACCTCCGTGCATCTTTGCGCGTCGCCGACCGACATCGATTGCGTTGCGCTCTGGAATTCGTTCGGGCCCGACGGGAACTCGCGGCTCCAACGCGCGCGGATCGAGCAGTTTTATGGCGATCACTATGAGCTCGTCGGCGAGAAAGAGATCGTCTGCGTCAATCCGGTGACTTGGGCGGCGGACGATGCGGCGAGTCCGCAGGACCGCTATCTCGGGACGGCGACATTTGGGCCGGTCACGGGGCTCGGGGTCTCCTTCATGGAAGGAACGATCTCGGCGAAATGCGATCAGGGGATGCTCAAACTCGAGCGTTCAGGTCTCGCGCATTTCGTCTCGACGACAGGCTTTCCGGAAGACGACACGCACCCTTACGACTTCTCGCTGTTCTACATGAATGTACGGGCGAATGCCGTCGCGCGGTCGGCCGAGTGGCTGAAGCAGCACCCGAGAGAGGCGCGGCTCGCGGATCATCCGTAAGCGGATTGCTGATCGCGCCTCTGGGAGCGCCGGCATCTTGCCGGCCCCTTCTGACTCGCAAGCAGTGCTGAGAGCAAGCAAGAGCCGGCGGGACGCCGGCGCTCCCAGAGGCGCTAGCGAGACCTCTGATCATCCGTGCACGGAGCAAAAACAAAAAGAGGGACGAGCGGCTGGCGCTCATCCCTCATGTGAGGCTCTAGTTTAGGCACAGTTGAACAGTCTGGCAAGGGCCCGAATTCTGCATTATGTGGATGCCCCTTCTTTGGAAAACCGGGGCTCCTCACATGTCGGCTTGTGGACTTGATTTTGGCACTTCCAACTCGGCGATCGGTGTCGTCGGGGCGGACCGTTCGATCGCGCTGGCGCCGGTCGAGGGCGACGATGTGCTCATTCCGAGCGCTATCTTCTTCGACTTCGCCGAGCGCGACGCGGTTCAGTTCGGCCGCACCGCCATCGCCAACTATATCGCCCAGCACGAAGGGCGGCTCATGCGGGCGCTGAAGTCGGTGCTCGGCTCGTCGCTCATCGACGAGCAGACGGCACTGCGCACCAAGCGGATCGCGCTCGTCGAGGTGGTCGAGCTTTTCGTGCGTCATTTGAAGGCGAAGGCGGAGGAATCAATCGGCGCGCCTCTCGACTTCGTCGTGCACGGGCGACCTGTGCGTTTCGTCGACAACGACGATGCCGCCGATGCGAAAGCGGAGGCGACGCTCAAGAAGATTGCGATGAAGGCCGGCTTTCGCGAGGTGACATTCGTCTACGAACCGATTGCGGCGGCATACCACTACGAAGAAACGGTGAACCACGAAGAGCTGGTGCTCGTCGCCGACATCGGCGGGGGCACGTCCGACTTCACGATCGTGCGTATTGGACCCGAGCGGCGCAAAGTGGAAGACCGGCGCGAGGACATTCTCGGCAACAGCGGCGTGCGCGTGGGCGGGACCGACTTCGATCGCAATCTCAGTTTTGATGCCGTGATGCCGTTGCTCGGGCTCGGCACGGAGCTCGTCGAGAAGGATTTGCCCATGCCGCGTGGGCTCTTTGTCGATCTCGCCACGTGGGCGACGATCAACTTCACCTATCGGCCCAAGACGGTGCGGGAGATCAACGAGCTCTTCGCGCTGGCCGAGGAGCCGGAAAAGGTCGGGCGGCTCGTGACGACGGCGACGAAGCATCTTGGGCATCGCATCGCGTTTTCGGTGGAGGATGGGAAGATTGCGCTCAGCGATCGGGACGAGGCGCATATCGAACTCGGCTTTCTCGAGAAGGGACTCGAAGCTCCCGCGTCCAGGGCGCTGTTTCATCACACGATCGAGCGGGAGATCGAGCGCCTCGACCGCGCGATCTCGACCTGCCTCATCGAAGCGCGGGTTTCGCCAAAGGCAATCGGCAGCGTCTTTCTGACCGGGGGCACGGCGCGCGTGCCTGCCGTGCGGGCGGCGATCACGGGCGCGTTGCCAGAGGCGCGCATCGCTCAGGGCGACGATTTTTTGTCGGTAGCGCTCGGCCTCACGCGGGCGGCAGAGCGGCGATACGGGTGAGGTGTTCCCCGACGTTAGCATCCACCCGTCATCCCGGAGCCTACGCGCGCTTACGGTCGCCGCCTGGCGGCCGTTAGCAAGCGTTGGCATCCGGGACCCAGGGGCCGTGTCGAAGCATTTATCGTTGCCCCTGGGTCCCGGATCGTAAGGCTCGCGGCCGAACGCGAAGGCGCGTTCGGGCTCGCCTAACGTCCGGGATGACAATCATGGTTGGCAAGAGGGACATTCACCTCTTGAGCCGATCCTCTTTTTCGGACGACAATTGTCCGAACACATCGAAAGAACCGCTCATGTCGATCCGCACTCCGCTTTGCGACCTTCTCGGCGTTGAATATCCGATCATGCTCGCGGGTATGGGCGGTGTGTCCTATGGCGAGGTGTGTGCTGCTGTCTCGGAGGCCGGTGGCTTCGGCACGCTCGGCATGGCGGGGCGCTCGCTCGATGAGATCCGGACCGAGATGCGCAAGGTGCGCAAGCTGACCAAGAAGCCGTTCGGCGTCGATCTGCTCGCCGCGGTGCCGGAGTCGCTTGAGCGCACGGCAGATCTCATCATTGAGGAAGGTGCGTCGGCCTTTATCTCGGGTCTCGGCGTGCCGCCTCCGCATCTCACGAAGAAGTTTCACGATGCCGGACTCAAGGTGATGAATGTCGCGGGCACGGTGAAGCATGCGCGCGCAGCGGAAGCGGGAAAGCTTGACGCGGTCGTGGCGCAGGGTACCGAAGCGGGCGGTCACACGGGACGCATCGCCGGCATCGCGCTCATTCCGCAGACGGTCGATGCGGTGAAGATTCCCGTGGTGGCCGCTGGCTCGATCGTCGATGGACGTGGACTTGCGGCGGCGCTCGCGCTTGGCGCGCAGGGCGTGTGGATCGGCACGCGGTTTATCGCGTCGACCGAGGCGCATGCGGCGGGCATGTATAAGCAGGTCATCGTCGATGCGACGGATGAGTCCACCATCATCACGCGCTCCTATTCGGGCAAACCGATGCGCGTCTTCAAGAACGAGTATGTCGCCGATTGGGAGCGGCGGCCGCAGGACATTCAGCCGTTCCCTGCGCAAGCGATGACATCGACGCGCGCGGGCGTGATGGGCGGGATCGGCGGGCAGATGGAAGGGCTCGACATCAATCGGTCGGCGTTCGCGATGGGGCAAGGCGCGGGTGCGATCCACGATGTGCTGCCGTGCGCGGAGATTATTCGGCGGATCATCAGTGAAGCTGAAGCGGTGATCGCGAAGATGGCGAAGGTCGTGAAGGGCGGACGGGCGGCGGCGGAGTAGAGACGTCGCGTACGACTTCCACCGTTCCTGGGACCGCCGGCATCCCTGCCAGCTCTTTGGACGATCGAAGCGCCGCAAGGGCCGGCAGGGATGCCGGCGGTCCCAGGAAGCGGGAAGTCGGCCTCCTCAGCGCCGTTCGATCCACTCGCTGCGCAGAAGGCCGTAGTTGGCGGCGTCAACGTAGTCGCCGTTGTAGATGAAGTCCTGGCGCAGCACGCCTTCCTTGGTGAAGCCGAGGCGTTCGACCACGGCGGCTGACGCCAAGTTGCGTGGATCGAGGTCGGCGCGGACTTTGTGCATTTGCCAATCGTCGAAGGCGAAGACGAGCCCGGCATTTGCCGCCTCGGTCACGAAGCCTTTTCCGCGATGTTCCCTCGCCAGCATGTAACCGAGGCCGATGATTTTTTCGCGGCGGCCGTAGAGGCTGATGAAGCCGATGGCGCGGTCGTCGCCGAGCGTGATGACCCAAACGCAGTTTTGATCCGTGGGACCAACGGCCCTCGCGACGAAGGCGCGCGTTTGATCAATTTCCTTGTGCGCGGGCTCGGACCAATACCGCATGGTCTCTTCGTCGGAGAAGCACCAGGCGAAGAGATCCTCGGCGTCGGAAAATCGGATCGGGCGAAGCGTCAGGCGCTTCGTCGTGATGATCCGATGCGGCGGTTTTGCCGGATCGGTTTTGGGCGGGCCTTTGAGCTCGACCGTGTTGCCGTCCGCGTCCTTGATGTAGATCGACGGTCCGGTGCCTTTGGCGCCGTAGCGCTCGCTGGAATCGGCGATGGCAATCTCGTGTTTGGCGAGATAGCCCCGAATGGCCGCGTCGTCGAACGGTGCGATACGGAGGCAGAAGTGCTCCATGTTGCGGCCACCGCCCGCAACCTGCGACTTCGCCCAAGCCCCTTCCGGCGTTGAATAGGCGATGAGATCGATCAACGAGTCGCCTGCCCGCAATTGCACGAGGGCGATCTTGTCGAGACGCCGTTCGACTTTTGCGCCGAGGCAATCGCAATAGAAGTCGAGCGTGCGCTGGAGATCGCTCACGAGCAGAACAACATGATCGAGAGCGTCAAGCTTGAACGGCGGATGACCGTGCTCGGTCACAGCGGCCAGTACTCCACGATCATATGACCCAGGACGAAAAGACCGAACGCCCCGATCACCACACCGGAGACTTCGTTGATCCACTTCATGCCCGTGCGGCTCAGCTGGCGATGAAAGAGACTGGTGAAGGCGGTGAGTGCAAACCACCAGCCGGCCGAACCGAGGGTCACCGCGGCGACCAGCACGGCGGCGTTGCCATAACTCATCGAGCCTGGTTCGCCGAGTGTCCCGAGACCCGCAAACAATGCGGCGAAGCCGAGGAGAGTTGCCGGATTGGTGAGTGTCAACACGAGCGTGGAGGCCATCGCTCCGACGAAGTTTCTGCGCCCATCGGCGGCGCCCTCCACCCGCGGAGCAATCGTCACGGGCTCAGCCAAAAACGTGTGAACGCCAAAACCCAAAAGCAAAAGGCCGCCCACAAGCTGGAGCGTGAAACTATAGCCTTCGATGATCTGCGAGATGGTGGTGAGGCCGAACGCCGAGATCGCGGCGAATATGCCGTCTCCGACCGCGGCTCCGAGGCCCGACATAAAGCCGTTGATCGGCCCATAGGCGAGCGTGCGCCGAATGCAAATGAGGTTCACCGGACCGATGGGCGCCGCGACGACCATGCCGATAAAAATCCCGGAGGCGGCAATGATGATCAGCTTATCCATGGGGTCGGGCCGGCGATAAGGTCATTGATCAACGCCTATCGTGCCGGTTCCGGGCACACCGGGCTCATTCGAAACACTCGGACCCGCTCCACCCGCCATGGGGCCTAGCGCGTCACATCCACGACAACGCGGCCACGGACTTTTCCGGAGAGGATTTCGTCCGCCGCCTTCACGAGATCACCCAAACCGATGGTTCGCGTCATGAGTTTCAATTTGCCTAAGTCGAGGTCTCGCGCCAAACGGCGCCAGGCCTCCTCGCGCCGATGGAGCGGACACATGACTGAATCAATACCCGCAAGCGTGACGCCCCGGAGGATAAAAGGCGCGACCGAGCCCGGAAGATCCATACCCGCGGCGAGACCACACGCCGCGACGGTTCCGCCGTACTTGGTGGTTCCCAGGGCATTGGCAAGAGTCTTTGAACCAACAGAGTCGATGACGCCGGCCCAGCGCTCTTTGCCGAGCGGGCGTACGTCGCCGGAAAGTTCCGCGCGATCGATCACATCGGTCGCTCCGATCGACTTCAGATAGTCGCCTTCGCTGACGCGGCCCGTCGACGCCGTCGCTTTGAAGCCGAGCTTTGTAAGGATCGCGATCGCCGTCGATCCAACGCCGCCCGCGGCGCCGGTCACGAGAATGGGTCCGCCTTCCGGCGTCACTTTGTGATCTTCGAGCGCCATCACACAAAGCATCGCCGTGTAGCCGGCGGTGCCAACGGCCATCGCATCCGCGGGAGAGTAGTGATCGGGAATGCGCACGAGCCAATCGCTCTTCACCCGCGCCTTTGTCGCGTAGCCGCCATAGTGCGATTCACTGAGGCCGTAACCGTTGACGAGAACACGGTCGCCCTTGCGCCATTTGGGGTTCGAGGATGTCTCGACGACGCCGGCGAGATCGATGCCCGGGATCATGGGCCAACGGCGCACGATCGGCGCCTTGCCGCTGACGGCCAATCCGTCTTTGTAGTTGAGCGTTGAGTGCGAGACGGCGACAACAACATCGCCTTCCATCAGCTCGTCTTCGCGCATTTCCTTAATGGCGAGGTCTTGGCCCTTATCGTTCTTTGTCAGCAGGACCGCGCGAAGAGTGCCAGGCATTTTCGTTAATCCCAGATTTTGGCGACACACGACCCCAAAACCCTAGGGTCGTCAAGGCGGACGCCTCGACAAAGCCCAGGCGCTTTGCCACGCTCATTGCTGCGTTCGAGGTGTCACGATTCCCCACAATGGCAGCACATCTCTGGGTGTGCGGGTTTTGTGAGGCTGACCCTTGAGGTCTCGCGAGGTTGCGTAAAATGGATCGTGCGAAGACTCGATTGCTGCTCGAAGGCTATAGGCTGACGACCGCCGAAATCCTCTACCACATGCCGGATCATCCGGTGGTTCTGCAGGCTTTCATCTGGCAAGACCTGGATCTTGCCCCCAAATATCCAGTCCTCGTGAAGTTCCTGAAGTTTTGGCAGACAAGTCTCGAAGGCAAAATCCATTCGGTGCGGTTTGCGACCAGGGGCGTCATTAGTCCTGCCGAGATGCGGGTTATGGGCGGGGAGTTCTCGGTCCACTAGGCGGATCAAGCCACCTTTGTTTCGGTAAAGCGGATCGGCTCCCCACTTGCGGGGCCAATGATCTCGTCCTCACGCATGACGATCCGTCCTCGGACGATCGTCAGCTTCGGCCATCCGGTGACGCGCATGCCGTCGTAAGGCGTCCAGCCACAACGGCTGGCGATCCACTTGTTCTCGATTGTCCGCGTAGCCTTCAAATCGACGATGGTCAGATCGGCGTGGTAGCCGACGGTGAGTTGGCCCTTGCAGACGATGCCGAAAATCCGGTGCGGACCGTGCGCCGTCAGATCGACGAAGCGCTCGAGCGTTAGACGGCCAGCCGCCACATGGTTGAGCATCAGGGGCACCAGGGTCTGCACGCCCGGCATTCCCGACGGAGTATCGGGATAGGTCTTATCTTTTTCTTCTCGCGTGTGCGGGGCGTGGTCAGAGCCGAGAACGTCGACGACCCCCGAGGCAATCGCCTGCCACAGGGCCGCTTGATGGCGTGCGTCGCGCACCGGTGGATTCATTTGGGCGTAGGTGCCGAGCCGCTCGTAGCAGTCGGGCGCGACGAGCGTCAGATGATTAGGTGTGGTCTCGACCGTCGCGATGTCTTTGTGCGCGGCAAGAAAGGTCGCCTCCTCCGCCGTCGAAACATGCAAGACATGCACCCGCCTGATCGCGGCTTTAGCCAGCTTGATGAGGCGTTGTGTGGATTGTAGAGCAACCTGTGCATCGCGCCAAACCGGATGCGTCCGCACATCGCCTGAGACCGCGAGATGCTTTCGCTCACGCAGTCTGAACTCATCCTCGGAATGAACGGCCACGCGGCGGGTGCCGTTCTCGAGCACTTTGCACACATGCTCGTCGTCGGGAACGAGAAGTGTACCCGTCGACGAGCCCATAAACATTTTCACACCGGCGCAGCCCGCCTGATGCTCCAACTCGACGAGCGCTTCTGCATTGTCGGGGGTCGCGCCGACGTAAAATGCGTGGTCGCAAAACATGCGGCCCTTGGCGCGAGCGAGCTTGTCGTTGAGCGCGGCGAGATCGGTGGTTGGAGGGTTGGTGTTCGGCATTTCGAACACGGAGGTGACGCCGCCCAGCACGGCTGCTCGGCTTCCGGTTTCGAGATCCTCCTTGTGCGTGTTGCCGGGCTCGCGAAAGTGGACCTGCGTGTCCATGACACCGGGAAGAACGTGCAAGCCCTTTGCTTCGACGATCTCCGTCGTTGGACTGGCCCTCAGAGTGCCAATCTCCGCGATGAGCCCGTTTCTCACGCCGATGTCAGCCTCGTGCGTGCCTGTCGGGGTGACACAGGTTCCGCCCCTGACGATGAGATCGAATGCGGTCATTTGCTTATCAACGTCTCGAGTATGTCGCCTTCTGCAGAAACGCCTTCGATATGGATTCGATGCCAAACCGCGAGGAAGAGCAACTGCCAAGCCGCGTTGAGCGTGCGCCGGTTCGCACCGGAAGCGCAGTGCTTCATCAGCTGAACCACGGCGGGAACATGACAAAGCTCGCGGATACACGCCGATGTGGAGAGCGGATCTATGAGCTGTGGGGCATAAATCGAGAGCCACGGCTCGAGCCAGGAACCGCGCTGGCGATCGAAGATCGCGCCGGCCTTCGGCAAAATGCTCGCTACATACCGGCGCAGCAGATGGGCGCCTCTCCCGCGCGAAACTTTGAGGCTGTCCGGAAGACGGAAACCCAGATGGGCGACGGGTTCATCGAGGAACGGCGTGTGCGCCTCGATCCCGTGCGCGGCGTTGGCGCGGTCGAGCCGCATCATCACGTCATGCGCCAGCCAATCGGTCGAGTCGAGCGCTTGCGCAGCCTGAAGCTTCGTGAACGGCTCCTCTGCGATGCGCCGTTCGGTGGCGACGATGCCGTCGCGCCAGCGCGGCGTTTCATCCCGCAAAATATCGAAGCCCTCGAGAAACCCACGCGAGCGCATCGCGCGGCCGCCGAGCAAGAACATTCGCGTAACCGCGCGATATCGTCCGTAGCCTGCGAAGATTTCGTCGGCCCCATCGTCACTGATCATCGCCTTGAGATCTTGCGCGACGCGCGAAGCGGCGATGTAGGTGGGGATCATCGAATAATCGGCGGCGGGATCATCGAGCGCGGCAATCATTCTCGGCAAGGTGCGCCAGATCTCGGCCGCATCCACCTCGATTGCCGCGTATTCGGTGCGAAGTACGTTTTGCACAAAGGCTTGCGGACTGTCCGACGATTTCGCCGGCTTCGCTGTGACGGAGACAATGAGGGGCGGCTTCAAGTCGTTCTCGACCATCGCGGCAACAAGCGCAGCACTCCCGATGCTTGGCTTCAAATGGAGCGCCGCTTCGATGCCGCGCGAGAAGATCTCTTTGACCGCGCCGCCCAACGCTTCTCGCAGGCGCGCAATCCCCTCCGCCTCCGTGATGCGCAAGGGCGCCAGACCCGGCAGCGGCGTGCGCCGGCGCCGCTCAACAATCCGTCCTCCACGCACAAGCAAGGCTTCGCCAGGGAGAACGCGCGATATGCCCTCCAAAACAGTGTTTCGTCCGGTCGTGAATTGGAGCTGCAACAGCTCGACGGCCGACTCCGGTCGGAGCACCGGCTTCACGGCGCCGCTTTTGATCAGCGCGCGCGGTTCGGAGGCGAAGACCAAATCGCCGTCCGCCTCGGCGTAATAAAGTGGCCGCTGACCAAGGGGATCCCGAGCCAGGAGCAGCGAGCGCTCACCGGGATCGTAAAGCGCGACCGCATAAGCCCCCGAAAGATTCTCGGCAAAGCGCAGCGGATCGCCGCGATAGGCTTCGATGATTGCTTCCGAGCCGAGACCGGACGAATCGTGCTCTGCCGCGCCGTCGAGAATAAGGACCGCGCCGTCCGAGAGATAGAAAGGCTGGTCCTCGGCATCTGGCGTCGTGCTGAGCCGGGTGTGCAAGAGGTGAAGCCCGCCGGTGACGAAGCGCCCTTCCCCATCGGGACCGCGGTGACTCAAGGCTGCAGCCAGCGCTTCGGCGACCGACGGATTCAGCGGCGCATCGCGCGCCGTCATGTGACCGGCGATGCCGCTCATCTCACTCGCCTCGCTGCGAGCGGCTCATTCACCGCGGATCACGCGTTCGTAGAAAGCAAGCGAGTCGCGGGTGAAGGCCGCTTTCGTGAACATCGAGTCGTAGGTGTTGCGTCCGCCGGTAACGATCGTCTCGCGCAAATGTTGTTCCGAGATCACCCGCTTGATCGCGTTGGCGAGCCCGTCAATGTCGTCGATATCGACGAGGAGACCGTTGCGCTCGGTCTCGACATAAGCTTTCGGGCCTTGCGCGGCGGCGGCGATGAGCGGACGGCGCGCGGCCCAGGCATCGACCATCACCGTGCCGAAGGGTTCATAGCGCGAAGGAAAGACGCAGACATCGCACGCCGCCAAGAGGCGGGCGCGGTCGTCGCGCCACCCGAGAAAGCGTACGCGCTTCGAAAGGCCGAGCTGTTCGGCCAATTGCTCGAGGCTGCTCCCCAATGGTCCGTCGCCGGCGATCCAAAGATAGGGACCGGGCACGTTGGCCAAGGCGCGCAGAAGAATGTCGAGACCCTTCTTCCAATGCAGCCGCGCCAGCGCGAGAAGCAGGGGCACGCCTTCGGGCGTGTTGAGCTCGGCCCGCGACAGCGGACTGGCGTCTTTGAATTCAGCGTAGGTGTGAATGAGGGCTGTTTTTGCCAGCGGCACGCCTTGCGAGACGATGTGGCGGACGAGATCGCGTGTCAGTCCGATGTGGTACTCGCAATTCTTGAACCGCTTCACATCGTAGTAGCCGCCGTACCATCCAACCGTCTTCGCCCCGCCCGTTTCGGCATAAGTGCCGGCGCGGCCCATCCAATATTGAATGATCTGAGGTCGAAAGGTGCGGACCATGTCGCGGATGGTCGATGTCGTTGGCCACCCATACCAACTCGAGAAGGACGCAGTCGCTGTCGGGATGCGGCGGTCCTTGAGGCTTTTCAGACGGAAGTCGTTGTTGGCCCGAGTCACGACCGCCTGCTCGACACCGGCGTCGGCGAGCGCCAACACATCTTCGAGGAAGATGTTTTCCGCCCCGCCGGTTTTTGCTCCGGCCATGACGTGCATCACCTTCATTGCGCGGCGAGACCTCGCGCTGTGCTCACGCGCGTCAAAAGAGACTGCGCGCTTTCCAAGACGCGATCGACCGTTAGATCCTCCATGTAGCAACGCTTGGCCAAGTGATCGAAATCCGCTGCTTTGACGATTTGCTCGAAGCTGCGCGGGCCGCGAACGGCCATCGTCAGCTCCCCCCAAGGCGCATAGTGGGATTCGGGACTGGGGCCAAATAGACCGAGCGTCGGCGCGCCGGCTGCCGCGGCCAGATGCATAAGGCCTGAGTCATTGCCGACATAAAGCGTGGCGCGCTCGAGACAGGCGTGCGCTTCCAAGAGATCGACCTTGCCGATGAGGTCGATAGTGCGTTCCGCCGGAAGGCGAGAGAGAAGTGGTTCTGCCAGGGCGCGCTCGGACCCCGCACCGAGGACCAGGAGGCGCGCGCCCTCAAGCGGTGACGATGAGAGCAGTCGGTCCGTCAGATCAGCAAAGCGCTCGGCCGGCCACTGCTTGCCCCACCAATTGGCGGTCGGGCCGAGCGCCAGAATCCGTCCGCTCTTCGGGAGCAGTGATTGGGCCTTGGCGCGGGTCGCCTCGCTCACCCAGATGCGGGGGCGTGGCGGAGGATTGAGCCCTAGAGAGCGCGCGAGCTGGACGAGCCGATGTTCCTTTGCATCGCCCTTGCCGAGGGTCGTGCGGCGCTTGGCTCGGAGGAGCCATGCGAGGGCCGAGCCTCGCAAATCGATGACGTGATCCCAACTGATGCCGACGGCCTCACGCCAAAGCGCAAGCCAATGTCCGGCACGCGGCTGCTTGGTCATTGCGATGACCCGCTCGACCGCCGGTGTCTCGCGAAACAGCGGCGCGGCGGCCGGACCGCAGGCGACCGTTATGCGCGCGTTCGACACAGTCGAGATGATGTGATTGAGGAGCCCCGTCGACAGAATGGCATCGCCGATGCGCGTCGAAGTGACAAAAAGAACCCTCATGGAGCCGAGGCTTAAAGGCTCGGACCCCGCTTGCCAAGGCTTGCGGGAAAGCTAGTGTCCCTGCCCTCTACGCCCGAGTTGTCCATGGCCCACCGCCTTGCCGCGATCCTCGAGAGCCGCGCTGTTTTGAGCGTGACCGGTCCTGAGGCTGCCAGTTTTCTCCAGGGGCTTATCTCGAACGATATCGAGAAGGCGAAACCCGGTGGCGCGATCTATGCGGCCTTGCTCACGCCGCAAGGGAAATTCCTCTTCGACTTTTTTGTTGCACCCTCGGAGGCCGGGTATCTGCTCGATGTGGATCGCGCGCGACGGGCCGACCTCCTCAAGCGGCTGCAGATGTACAAGTTGCGTGCGAAAGTCGAAATCAAGGATCGGACGGCCGACACCTCCGTCGTCGCGATGTGGAGTGACGAGGCCGCTCTCAACGCCTCCGATAGCGCGCGCGCCATTCCCGATCCGCGGCTCGACCGATTGGGGGCCCGAGCGTTCGTCCCGCCGAGCGAGGCCGCGAATTTCATATCCGCTCTCTCGGCCAAGCTCGTGACGGAGGCCGACTACCACCGGCATCGCATCGGTCTGGGTGTGCCCGACGCCAACGATTTCGTTCCGGAGCAGACATTTCTGCTCGAGGGTAATTTCGAAGAGCTCAATGGCGTTGATTTCAAGAAGGGCTGTTATGTCGGCCAAGAGCTGACCGCGCGCATGAAGCATCGCGGGACCGCGCGGCGGCGGATGTTGCCAATCAAGGCTGGGGCAGATCTGCCGCCTCCCGGCAAGACAATTCTCGATGACGCCGGCCGCGACATCGGTGAGTTGCGCTACGCGGTCGGCGAGATCGGCATGGCTGAATTTCGTCTCGATCGTTTGAAGGAGGCTCGACAGCTCAGCGTCGATGGAGTCAAGATCGAGCTCACTCGTCCTGCTTATTCCGTCATTGGTCTGGAGGAAATGCCGTCATGATGTTGCATCATGTTTCTATCGGCGTGCGCGACGTGCCCACTGCCGCCGAATTCTATGACAAGGTTCTCGGCGCGCTTGGCTATAAGCGTGTCATGGAATTCATGCCGCACGCGGTCGCCTATGGCGACACGGCTCCCGAGTTCTGGGTCGGGCTACCGCACAATCAGCAAGCGCCAAGCGTCGGTAACGGGGCCCATTTCAGTTTTGCCGCGAAGAGCAAAGGCGCGGTGCAAAAGTTTTATGCGGTCGCGCTCGAGCTCGGTGGATCGGATGACGGTGCACCCGGTCCGCGGCCCGATTATGGCCCGGATTACTATGGCGCGTTCGTGAAAGACCCCGAAGGCAACAAGATCGAAGCCGTCGTGGTCGCGATGACGCCGGCCGCAAAGGCAGCAAAGGCTCCAGCGAAGAAAGTAGCCAAGAAAGCCGCGCCGAAGAAAATGGCGAAAGCAAAAGCGCGGAGCGGTGGGGCCAAGAAATCAGCCCGCAAAAGGCGCTGATGGCTGAGAAAGAACGCTGCAGCTGGCCGGGGACGGACGCGCTCTACGTCAGCTATCACGACAAGGAATGGGGCGTGCCCGAGCTCGATGCTCGGGCACTTTATGAGAAGCTCATTCTCGACGGGTTTCAGGCGGGTCTCTCCTGGATCACCATTCTTCGGAAGCGGGAGAATTTCCGCAATGCGTTCGACGGTTTCGAGCCGCAGAAGATCGCGCGTTATAGCGAGAAGAAAGTCGAGCGGCTGCTGACCGATGAGGGGATCATTCGGCATCGCGGCAAGATCGAAGGCGCGATCAAGAACGCGCGAAGCTATCTCGAGATCGAAGAAAAAGAGCCGGGCGGGTTCGCGCATTTCATCTGGAAGTTCGTCGACGGGAAGCCTCTGCAGAACACCCTTGCCAGTGTCAAAGACGCCCAGGCTGAAACTGAGATGAGCCGCGCACTCTCGAAGGAGCTGCGCAAACGCGGCTTCACTTTTGTCGGACCGACGATCGTCTATGCCTTCGCGCAGGCCGTCGGCATGGTCAACGACCACATGGTCTCGTGCTTCCGGCACAAAGAATGCGCGGCTCTGGCGAAAAAAGTGAAATTTCCAAAGCTTCCGCGATAGCTAGATCGTAACGACCTTGCGCTTCCCCTCGGCCCAATCGAGTGCAGCGGCTAGGCGATCGCCTCCCCAGAATATTTCGCCGTCGACGACGAAAGTCGGGGCGCCGAAGAGTCCCATCTGAATCGCGCGATCGGCTTGGGCGCGGAGGCGGTCTTTGCTCTCCTGAGTCTCCGCCGCTTCGATGGTTTTTGCCGATGGAAGGCTGAGGCCGTCGAGAATACTCGCGATGACGCCGTGAGAGCTGATATCGAGATCGTTGGCGAAGTTGGCGCTATAGACGCGGCGCACGAATTCCGGCAGCCACGGCTCGTCGGAAAAGCGGCACGAGATCCGCGCTGCGAGCAAACCGTTGCGCGGAAATTGCGTCGGGCGTTTCAGGGGCAGAGTCTGAGCGGCACAGATGCGCGCGAGATCGCGCCACATATACACGCCCTTTACCGGGTAGATGTTGAACGGCGAGTCGCGCCAGCCCTGCGCGCCGAAAATCGGTGCGAGCAGAAATGAACGCCAGACGACGGCGATGTTTCTCGCGCGTGCCGCCACTTCGACGGCGTGCGCTGCTGGATAGGAATAGGTGCTCGCAAACTCGAACCAGAATTCGACGGAAGCCATGGGGGTGCCTCGTTGGTCGTCTCGCTCAGGCTAGCTCAATGACCGAACGTTGCACCTGTTAGCGACGCAGATCTGGTCTTCGCAGACACGTTGCGGAACGGAGCTCTCAGATGACGCCACGGTTGCGGAAGATTCCTGCTCGCCTTCCCTTCACTTCTCCTAATTCGTCATGGCCGGGCGTCGCGCCGGCCATCCATCACGACGGACTTCGGCTGTATCGGCGGCGATGACATCGACGACTGCCTGGCGATGACGGAGAAATAGATGGCGGGGACGATGCCCGGCCAGGACGATCTTGTTTCTACCCGCGGCCGCGGTAGGGGGCGACGCCGGTATCGGGGAGCCAGAGGCCGTTGGGCAACGTCCCCGTTTGCCAGAAGACGTCGATGGGGATGCCGCCACGCGGGTACCAGTAGCCGGCAATGCGCAAGAATTTTGGCGCAACGGCGCTGACGATGCGTTTGGCGATGCCGATGGTGCAGTCTTCGTGGAAGGCGCCGTGATTGCGGAACGAGGTCAGAAAGAGTTTCAGCGATTTCGACTCGACGATCTTGGCTTTCGGCACGTAGTCGATGACCAGATGCGCGAAGTCGGGCTGGCCCGTCACGGGGCAGATGCTGGTGAACTCCGGCGCGGTGAAGCGCACGAGATAGTCGGTGCCGGGATGCGGGTTCGGAACCGCCTCGAGCTTTGCCTCATCGGGTGATGTGGGTATCGCCGTTGCACGGCCGAGCTGCGTGAGCGACTTCGGGCGGCGTGCCATCGTCAGCTCTCGGCCGTGAAGGTGCAGCTCTCGCGATAGGATGGCCGGCTCACTTTCACGCGATAGAGTCCGAGGAGCCGCTTCTCGAGACGGCCGAAGATGTAGCGACTGAGATTTTCGAGGGTCGGCGTGCCGAGGCCTTCGATGTCGTTGAGCAGGTGATGATCGAGGTCGTTACGCACTTCGCCAATGACGGTTTCGACCTCGCCGAAGTCGCGCACCCAACCATGGTCGCGATCGGGATGACCGCGCAGCGTTACCTCGACATAGAACGAATGGCCGTGGAGACGGCTGTTCGGGTGCCCGCTCGCCGCAGTCGGCAAATAGTGGGCGGCGTCGAAGACGAACTCTTTGGTGATCTCGAACATGGCGGCGTGAAAGAGCCTCTTGAAGGCCGAAGGTCAAGGCCTTTCAAGGTATCCCAATCAGCTTGTGCGTTTGTAAACTCAAGCGCCAGCGCGGATGCGCCATACAATAGGCGGCCACGAGCCCCGTATTCCGCTCGCGATCCGGCCCGTCCATCGGCTGCAGGAAATAGTGGTCGAAGGGGAGATTCTCGAATCGCGACGGGTCGCCGCGTTCCTGCGGATAGACGAGCTTGAGCTCATTGCCCCGCTTCTGGACAAAAGGCGCATCGGCCTTGGGGCTGACGCAAATCCAGTCGATGCCGGCCGGCGCTTCGAGCGTGCCGTTGGTCTCGACCGCGATCTCAAAGCCCTGCCCATGGAGCGCATCGATGAGCGGGGAGTCTAGCTGCAGCAAAGGCTCGCCGCCGGTGCAAACGACGTAAGCCTTGCCTGCTTCGCCTTTCGGCCATTTCGCCGCCACGGCTGCAGCGAGGTTTTCGGCAGACTCGAATTTGCCTCCGCCCACTCCGTCGACGCCCACGAACTGCGTGTCGCAGAATTTGCAGACGGCGTTGGCGCGATCGCGCTCGAGGCCGGACCAGAGATTGCATCCGGCAAAGCGCAGAAAGACAGCTGCGCGGCCGGCGCGGGCGCCCTCGCCTTGCAGCGTGTAGAACATTTCTTTGACCGCGTAGGTCACCTTCGCTCAGCCCTTGCTCTTTGAGCCGATATAGGCACGCCAGCCCTTAGCGCGAAGATCGCAGGCGGGGCACTCGCCACAGCCGTAGCCCCACTCGTGCAAGGTCGTCCGCGTGCCGCGATAGCAGGTATGGGTCTCGACACGAACAAGCTCCACGAAAGGCTTGCCACCCAGTTGTTCGGCCAAGGCCCAGGTTGTCGCCTTGTCGAGCCACATCAGAGGCGTTTCAATGACAAAGCGCTGGTCCATACCGAGGTTGAGTGCGACTTGGAGGGCCTTGAGCGAGTCGTCTCGACAGTCGGGGTAGCCGGAGAAATCCGTCTCGCACATTCCGCCGACGAGGCGCCGCAGGCCGCGGCGATAGGCCAGCGCAGCGGCGGCTGTCAGAAAAAGGATGTTGCGGCCCGGTACGAAGGTTGTGGGTAACCCCTTGTCCCCCATTCCGATGGCGACCGAATCGGTAAGAGCCGTTCCGCCGAGCGCCTTGAGCACGCCGAGATCGAGAACGCAGTCTTCGCCGAGCTTGGCGGTCCAGGCGGGATAGTCCCGGCGCAGTCGGGCGAGTACGCGCTTGCGGCACTCAATCTCGACGGCGTGAAGTTGGCCGTAATCGAAGCCGACGGTCTCGACGTGATCAAAACGGTCGAGCGCCCAAGCGAGGCAGACTGTCGAGTCTTGCCCGCCAGAGAAAAGAACCAGAGCTTTCTCGCCAGGCGCCGTCATGAGGAGACCACGGGTCAAGCACTTTCGCTCCCGTTCTAGCGGCAAGGCGGGCCATGAGCCAGCTCGCCGGCCGGGAGGACTTGTGCGGCCCCGTTACGGTAACACCCCTCGTTCCTTAGTCTCTCTTCAAGACATCCGGGGGCAGTCTCGCTATCCTGGAACAGACGGGACTTCCGGGGGAATTCGTGACACGGATCGCCATAAGCGGCACCGGCCTCTTTACGCCGCCGCACGCCATCACCAACGCTGAACTGGTGCAGTCGTTCAATGCCTATGCGCGCCAGTTCAACGAAGACAACGCGAAGGCCATCGACAAAGGCGACATTCCGCCGCTCGCCGAATCGAGCGTCGATTTCATCATCAAGGCCTCCGGCATCAAGCAACGCTTCGTCGTCGAGAAAGAGCACATTCTCGACCCAACCGTGATGAGGCCGCACATCCCCGAGCGGCCCAACGAGCAGATTTCCATTCTCGCCGAGATCGCGGTTGCGGCAGCGAAGGATGCCATGACCCGCTCCGGCAAGACGGCCAAAGATATCGACGGCGTCATCTGCGCTGCTTCGAACATGCAGCGCGCCTATCCCGCGATGGCGATCGAGATTCAGTTTGCGCTCGGGATCGAGGGCTTCGGCTTCGACATGAATGTCGCTTGTTCGTCGGCGACCTTCGGCATTCAGACGGCGGCGGACATGATCCGGGCCGGGCACGCGCGCTCGCTCCTCATCGTCAATCCAGAGATTTGCTCGGGCCATCTCAATTTTCGGGATCGCGACAGTCACTTCATATTCGGCGATGTGGCGACGGCGATCATCGTCGAGGCGGTGGAAACGACGACCTCCGCGAATGCGTGGGAGATTTTGTCGACCCGGCTCAAGACCCAATTCTCGAACAACATTCGCAATAATTTCGGCTTCCTCAATCGCGCCGCCCCCGAAGGCGTGGGCAAAGTGGACAAGCTCTTCGTTCAAGAAGGGCGCAAGGTATTCAAGGAAGTCGTGCCCATGGTGGCCGAACTCATCATCGGCCATCTCGTCGATGAGGGGCACGACCCTAAGGCTCTGTCGAGATTGTGGCTGCATCAAGCCAATCTCAACATGAACGATTTTATTGCACGGCGCGTCTTGGGGCGCGATCCGACGGCGGAAGAAGCGCCCAATATTCTTGCTGAATACGCAAATACGAGTTCGGCAGGATCGATCATCTCGTTCCATAAGCACAGCGAAGATCTGTCACCGGGCGCGCTTGGACTCATTTGTTCGTTCGGTGCGGGCTATTCGGCAGGCAGCGTCATCGTCAAGAAGTTGAGCTGATGAAGCTCTACTTCTCGCCGGCTTCGCCTTACGTCCGCAAAGTCTCGATCGTCGCGCAGGAAACGGGACTTGCGTCTCGGATCGAGCGCGTCATGACGTCGACCACGCCCGTTGCGCGCGATGAAGGCGTTGCCGCTCACAATCCTCTCGGGAAGATTCCAGCGCTCGTCACCGACGACGGTCAGACGCTCTACGACAGCCGGGTGATCTGCGAGTATCTCGATAGTCTGCACAATGGCGCGAAAATGTTTCCGGCCTCTTCGAAGGAACGCTGGACGGCCCTTCGGCTGCAGGCTCTGGGGGATGGACTGCTCGATGCGCTGCTGTTGCTGCGCTACGAGGGCTGGCTTCGGCCGGAAGAGAAACGTTGGCGTGAGTGGCAGGTCGGTCAGCAAGCCAAGGCCGACGCGGGTCTCGCGGCGGTCGAGCGAGATGTCGCGCAGTTCGGCGATCGCATCGATATCGGCACGATCACGATTGCCTGCGCGCTCGGCTACGCGGATTTCCGCTTCGGCGACCTCAATTGGCGCAAGTCCCACCCGAAAACCGCGGCGTGGTTCGCGCGCATCTCCTCGCGGCCGTCCCTCGCGTCGACCGTACCGGTCAATCCGACCTAAGGCTTAGTGCGCCATCAAGATCGGCAGGTGCTGCGCCTGTGAGAGGATGTGGCGCGTCACGCCGCCAAGCACGAATTCCTGAATGCGGCTGTGACCGTAGCCGCCCATGACCAGTAGGTCGCTGCCGGCTTTCTCGACAGCCGTTAGGAGCGTTTCGCCGATCGCCCTTGAGCCGGGCTCGACGATGTGGTCGGTCGATGAGATTCCATGAAGTGCCAGGTAGTTCTTGAGCGACTCGAGCGCGCGGCTGGTTTTCCCACCGCCCACGACTTCGTAGAGCTCGACAGCTGAGGCGCGCTTCAGATAGGGCAGCGCGGCCGTGACGCTGTGAGCTGCGGCAGCACTGCCGTCATAGCCAATGGCAATACGCTTGGCGAAGTTGGCCGAGAGCTTCATCGGCGAATAGAGGATTGGACGCGATCCGCTGATCAACACGGTTTCAACCGCTTCGCGCGTTGCGACGTCGGCCGCTTTGTCGCCACCGAAGACGACGAGATCGCTGAGGCGGGTCTCCCGTTCGATCACGTCCGAGTAGCGTCCTTGCACGATGCGAAACTCAGCCGTCGCATCGTCGCGCGAGCCGGGGTTCTTGATAACGGTCATTGCGGATGAGCCCGCGACCTCTTTCAGAAAAGCTTCCGCCTTGGCACCGGCGTCGTCGGCGCTTTTGTTGGCGGTGTTGATCATGTCCTGCAACGCGCCGCCGGAGAGACCAAAGCCGATGTAAGGGAGCGCGTCGGCCGGATCGGGCCGCACGAAGAGGCCGACGATGTGGCCGGAGAACTGCTTTGCAACGGCGGCGGCCACTTCGAGTGCCTGGCGGTCGCGTTCAAAGCCGATGAGCGGAACTAGAATCTTGCGATAGGACATGTCGCTCTCCCTCAGTCCGAACCTCTAATTCGTATCTAGGAACGCAGGAGCAAACAAAACAGACCAACAGGGGCACGCGCTTTACAAATTCGGCTTCCGGCCGCCGGATTTCGGACGGTCACTTCCACGGAGCTCCTCCAGCGAGAAGGCTGCCGTCCGCGCTTTCGCGAACTGTGCAAGCCGTTCTTCGACCTTTGCGTTGAAGCTTGAGGCCGGAAAGGCGCCTTTGGATCCGCGTTCACCGGCGGTCATGCCGGTGAAGAGCTCGATCGCGTCTTCGATGCGCTCCATCTCATAGATATGAAACTTACCGGCCTTTACAGCGTCAACGACGTCTTGTCGCAGCATCAATGACGGCACATTGCTTTTGGGAAGGGCGGCTCCTTGCGTACCCGTCAGGCCGCGTTCGCGACAAATATCGAAGAATCCTTCGATCTTCTCATTGGCTCCGCCTATGGCTTGAATCTCCCCGTGCTGGTTGATTGAGCCGGTGATCGCCAGGTCCTGCCGGAGCGGAACATCGCTTTCCAGCACATTGGGATCCTAAGCTTAGAATTCCACGTGGACAAGTTGTCGCG
>JADMIO011107751.1_pt1 | contig 45179 bp, 40 predicted proteins | sample 8958161 | NCBI WGS metagenome assembly JADMIO01 (sample SAMN16585339, study PRJNA669376) | soil metagenome | isolation source: Crop rotation soil | place: USA: Cullars Rotation, Alabama | collected 2011
CCGCTGCGCGGCAGTCCGAAAGCGGCAGCAAGCTGCCGCAGTCCAAATAGCGTCCCGCCTCCACGCATCTGCGAGGCGCCGACTCCTCAACGGCATTGGCTTTCGGGACGAACAGGCGTGTCTTTCCTAACTATTCAATAGCGCGGCACCGCCGGGTCTATTTCCTGCGACCACTGCTCTATCCCTCCTGCCATGCTCCACACCTGCGGCAGTCCGCACTGACGGAGAAAATGCGCCGCCTGCGCGCTGCGCATGCCGTGGTGGCAGTGAATGACGACACGGTGCGCCGGATCGTCGAAACGACGCCGCGCGACTTCCGCAAAGCGGGACAGCGGGATCAGCTCCGCGCCTTCGATGCGGCACAGGTGCCATTCATCCTGCTCGCGGCAGTCCACGAGAGTGAAGGTTTCTCCCGCCGCGCGCAGGGCGGCGACGGCGGCGGGAGAGATTTCGAGTTCGTCTTCGTCAGGCCAAAGGCTTCCGGCGTTCATCCGTTAGACCTTATACTCCCCGCGATACTCCCGCGTGAGCATCTTCACGTCGCCGCCCTCTTTGAACTCATTCTTCGCGGGGTCCCACTTGAAGGGCTTGCCGAGTTTGTAGGCGATGTTCATGAGGTGGCAGGCGATGGCGGTGCCACCGCCGACGATTTCATTGGTGTTGGGCTTTTGGCGGCTGCGCACGCAGGCGAGGAAGTCGGCCTGGTGGTTGGTGCTCTTGTAGAGTTTCACTTTGGCGTCCTTGAGCAGGTCCTGCTCGGCCATGCGATAGGCGCGGTCGGTGCCGCCCTGGACGGTGGTGCCGTAGGTGGCTTTGCCGCCCTGGACGACTTCGAACTTGCCGCGGTTGACCTTCACTTCGCCGGTTTCGCCGTAGAAGTGCACGCCGTAGCCGCTCTTCACGTGGCGGGCGATGACGCCGTCTTCATAGACGTGTTCGCAGCCGTCCACGTTGAGATTTTTCTTTTGGGCGATCATCTCCGCACTGTTGGCGGGCGGCTTCACTTCCACCGGGCCGCTGCCGTCGCGTCCGAGACCCCACTGGGCGATATCGAGGTGGTGCGCACCCCAGTCGCAGACGTAGCCGCCGCCGTATTCGGCGTATTCGCGCCAGAGCGGGAAATGGTTGTGGACGCCGCGCGGGGAAAGGACGCTGCTGTAGGGTTTCACGGCGGCGGGGCCGAGCCAGCGGTCCCAGTCGAGCCCGGGTTCCATGGCCTCCTCCGGCAGATCGTTGGGGCGCGGCGGGCCGTTGAACTGGCATTCCACGCGGCTGATTTTTCCGATGACGCCGTTGCGCACCAGTTCGGCGGCCACGCGAAATTCCTGACTGCTCCGCTGCATGGAGCCGGTCTGGAGCACGCGGTTATGCTTCTTCACGGCTTCGATGACAGTGACGGCCTCGTGAATGTTATGGGTGAGCGGTTTTTCACAATACACGTCCTTGCCGGCGGCGAGAGCGGCGAGGGTGCAAATGGCGTGCCAGTGATCCGGGGTGGCGATGCAGATGGCGTCAATGTCTTTGCGCGCCACGAGCTCCTCGAATTTCGCATACGCCTCGCAGCCCGTCCAGCCATCCGGTTTGTTTTTGGAATAGTGTTCCTGCACGCGCTTTTGCGCGCTCTCGCGGCGGTTCTTGTCCACATCGCAAACGCCCAGCACCTGGACGCCGGGCTGGCCGAGGAAGCCGCCGAGCAGTCCGCGGTTTTGAATGCCCATGCCGATGAAGCCCATGGTGATGCGGTTGCTGGGCGCCGTCTCGGCGCTCCAGACGCGGGAGGGCAGAATAAAGGGTGCCGCAGCGGCGGCGGTGGCGGAGCGGAGAAACTGGCGACGTGTTTTCATGGTTGGCTGGATTGAGTAAGGGGGCGCGTTTTTATGATTTCCGCAGCGGGCCGCAAAGTGGTTTCTTGCCCATGAATACGGCGGCGCGGTTTTCATGGCCGGCCGCGAGTGTGAAGGAACGATTATTCAAGTAAAGCACCGCCGGCTATGAAAGCGTATCTCCTCACCACAGGCATTCTCTTTGGCCTCATCACCGTCGCCCACGTTTGGCGGCTGTGCGTGGAAACGCGCCTGATGACGGATATTGCCTATCATCTCCTAACGCTCCTCGCGGCGGGGCTGTGTGTGTGGGCGTTCCGGCTGCTCAAAAAGTCTTCCGCAGGTGGCTCGGGAGAAGCCCCAGCGCCTCGCGATACTTAGCCACGGTGCGGCGGGCGATTTTGATGCCTTTGCCTTTGAGGAGTTCCGCCAAAGTGTCGTCGCTCAGCGGCTCGGCGGTGTCTTCGTTTTTGATCAATTCGGCGAGTTCTCCTTTCACACTGGTGTTGGCCATCTGGCCGCCGTCCTCGGTTTCGAGGCCGGAGGTGAAGAAATAGCGCATCTCAAAAATCCCGTGCGGGGTGGCCATGAATTTTCCGGCGATGGCGCGGCTGACCGTGGTTTCATGCACGCCCACTTCCGTCGCCACCTGGGACATGATGAGCGGCTTCAGCTCCGACGGGCCGTTGCGGAAAAAGGCGCGCTGCCGGGTGACGATGACCTCCGCGATGCGCTGGATGGTCTGCTGCCGCTGCTGAATGCTGCGGATGAGAAATTTTCCGCTGCGGATTTTGTCGCGGATGTATTCGCGCGCGTCTTTGGCGCCGCGCGGGCTGGACATGATGTCCTTGTAGAGATTGCTGATGCGCAGGCGCGGCAGATCGCGCTCCTCCATGATGATGACGAACTTCCCGGCCTGGCGTTCCACGACCACGTCCGGCGAGACGTACTGCTGCTCCTGTCCAGGCGCGGCAAAGGCGGCGCCCGGGCGCGGGTTCAGCGTCCCGATCACTTCCGCTGCGCGGGTGATGTCGGACGGCTCCACGCCGAGCCGCCGCGCGATGTGCGGAAACCGCCGCCGCGCGAGATCGTCAAAATGCGCAGACACCACCCGGCTTTCCAGACTGTGTTCCCGGCCGGTGCGCCGGAGCTGCACCAGCAAACACTCCCGCAAATCCTCCGAGCCCACGCCGGGGGGATCGAACGTGTGCAGAATCGCCTGGGCCGCCTCGAGGTCCGCCAGGGGAATGCCCTGCTGCAAACTCAGGTCTCCCAGTGACGCCGGCAAAAAGCCGCGCTCGTCGAGACTGCCGGCGAGCATCTCCGCGCATTTCCTCACCGCGGGGGTGCACTCCACCATGGCGAGCTGCTGCATGAGATGATCCTGCAGCGAAACCGGTGCCGCCAGCGAGTCGAACAGGAACTGCCGGCGCTCCTCCTCTGCGGACGTGCGCGCCCCGTGGCTGGCATTGCTCTGCTGCTGATAGGTGCGCCATTCCTCCTCCATCTGCGAGAGCTTGTCGAACTCGTTGGCAAAATCGTCGTCCTCCAGCTCCGCCTCCGGACGCTCCTGGTCGAGAGAGACCTCCTGATTCTCCACCTCCAGCACCGGGTTCTGCGACAGCTCCTGGCCGATCATCTGGCGCAGCTCCTGGACGGGAGCCTGGAGGATATTGAGGCTCTGCTGCAACTGCGGCGAGAGTCTCTGCTGTGTGCTGAGGGTCTGGCCGAGAGACTGCGAGGGATTCATCAAGAAGGGGATTTCCGGCCACCATTCCCGCCGGGAACGCGGGGTCAAGCAAAGATCGTGCCGGACGGCAAAAGATTTTTGGACAAAGGCCTTGCGGCGGGGTGCTTCCCGAGACGGGACCGGGAGACTTTTTTGCAGCGGGTCCGTTTTTACGTCGCAGGAGGCTTTGCACCTTGCACCCGGGCGGGTCCGGGAGAAGGGCAGGGGCCATGCAGGAGGAGCCGCGTTATTATATAATGTTCAAGGGCCCGCCGGGGGGGCCGCACCCGGTTTCGGAAGTCGCGGTCATGCTGGCGGACGGGAGGATCGGTCCGGCGACGAAGGTTTGTCCGGAACATGACGAAGAGTGGACGACGGCCGGGGAAGTCGTCGGGCAGATCCATCGTGCGGGCATTGATTCGCTGCCCCGGTCGACACCCCCGCCGGCAAGGAGGCCGCCGACGGTCCTCGCGCCTCCCCGCGTGCCGGAGCCGCCGGCGATGAAAAAGCTGCGCCTGGGCACGCTGCTGGCGGCGCTGGTGCTGTTCTTTCTTCCGTGGCTGGAATTGCGGTGCAGCGGCAAAGTGATGGCCTGGCAGTCAGGCTATCACACTATCGTGAGTGACGGCGTCACTACTGACGAGTTCAAATCCAATGCGAAAAAGTCCAAAAGGGATCCTGACGAGGCGGCTGCCGATGTGAAGAAGAAGAACGAAGGCGAATCCGCCAATGCCTGGCTGGTGGCGGGAGCGGCGGCGCTGGTGATTCTGGCGCTGATCACCGGTGCGGCGGCGTGGACCCGGCTTTCCGGCATCCTCGCATTGACCGCCGCCGGGCTCCTCGTCGTGCAGATGGTGACCGGCTTTCCCGTGGAGCGCAATATCGACGAAGCCACGAAGCACCTCACGGACGGCGACTCCGGCGCTTCCCGGGCAAAGCAGTCCGAAGCCAGTGACCGGGCAATGAATGCCTTTTTCGCCCAACTCCTTCCCCGCGTTAATTACACACCCTGGCTGTGGGCGGAACTGGGCGCGCTGGCGGCGTGTTTCCTCCTTTCGAGGGCGGCGGCGGGATCCCGTGACGCGGGACGGTAATTGAGTGGCATTTTTCACCGTTTCCCCTATCATCCGGGGCTCTTATATTCGCCTGTTAGGCGAGCCTCCCCCCATGAAAAGTCGCCCGCCACGTCTCCGGTGTTCCGGCCTAAGATGGCGTGGTATTCCATCAACTACTCCCTGTCGTATGTGGACTACAACACCACGGCCAGCCTGCCGCCGCGCAATCAGTGGCTGCACATCGCCGGCGTGTGGCGCGCGTCCGACGGATTCCACGGCCTGTATGAAAACGGAGTGCTCAAGTCGAGTACCCGCGCGGCGGCCGGTGCGAAGTTTCCGGACGGCGCGGACCTGGTCAAAGGCTCGCTGGGCACCCTGACATTTACGTCGGGCAACGCCCAGGTGCCCCGCGGCAGCCGGACGTTTTTGGTGGATGATGTGCGCCTCTACACGCGCGACCTCACTGCGGAGGAAATTCAGCTCATCGCGACCGGCGCGGACTTCAACACCTGCCCGCCGCCGGATCTCGGGCTGCCGCCCCTGACATATTCGAAGGTGCCCGCCGGCATCCGCCTCGCCTGGCCCTCGCGCTTCACCGGCTGGGCACTGGAGTTTTCCCCGGACCTCGGGCAGTGGTTGCCGGTGACGGGCACACCGGCGCTGGAAAATGCGGAGTTCACCCTGACAAGACCGGCCGCGCAGGGGCGGAGTTATTTCCGGCTGCGGCGGACGGGGAATTGAATTTAAAAAAGAAAGTGCCTAACCACGGATGGCACGGATAGGCACGGATGCTCAACAGGCTGAAACAAATTCCCGCCCGGTGACGAGCTTCTCCTGCTCCGGTGTCAGGGTGATGTTCATGGTGCGAAAGATGGCACTCACGCTGCCAAACGGCATGCGCCGGCTACTTCCACCCCAGCTTCAGATTCATCTTAAACATCCCGCCGTCCGCGTTGGAATGATAGCGCAGCGTATCGAACTGCTGGAGCAGTTTGATGAGCAGCCCCACGCGTTTTTCCGCGGCATCAGGGGCGGTGCCTTTTTGAATGTCCTGACTGCGCAGGAAGCCTTCGTTCAACTCCGCCAGTTTGGCGAGGCCGGCGAAATCCACCACCATTTCGGAGTTCCGGTTTTGCCACTGGCTGGATTCCGGCTTTTTGAAATGGTCTATCAAATCGCGGCAGAGCTGCACGGATGAGGAGAGGATATATTTGCGGCCTACGCTGGCGGCGGCGGGCTGGAAATTATACGCCAGGGCGAGACGGTCGCCTTTGGGTTTGGAAAGGAAACGGCTGTAGGAGAGTTTGGTGTCGTTATACATTTCCGTATCCATCACGGACGGCTGGCGGCTTTCCTGACCGGCGTTGAGATTGAGAATGGCGCCGAGTGTTTGGAAGAAGAGGGCGAAGGTGTCGGTGCCTTCGGCGGGCTTCGGAAGATCGAAGATGGCGGCGAAGGCGGGGAGCTTGATGCCAGGCGCGCCGTCGAGGTGTTTGTAGTCCTGCATGGCGGAGACGATCGTGAAATTGTCCCCGATGAGCGGCAGTATGTCCTGACCGAAATCCTTCTGCGGCAGCAGATTGGCGATGCCGGTCTCGAAGGTGTCGAACGCCGGCAGCAGGCGGTCGGCGAGCAGTTGGTCGCGCTGGCGGTACCACTGGCCGAGCTTGCGGTGCATGGTGAAACCGAAGAGTGTGCCCGGTGTCTTTGGCAGCGGAATGACGCCGTTTTCCGGATACTGCACATACCACAGCGGCGCGGGCTCCGGGAGTTTGGCGGGATCGCCGGCGATGGTTAGGATGCCTTCCACTTCATTCTTGCGCACATCCAGCGTGGCGGCGGCGAAGGGGCTGCGGTCCGCGAGTTCGATGAGGCCGCCAAAAATGAACGAGGCCATGCCATCCTCCGCTTTTTTCGGGAGACCGAAGCGGTCCCCGAGGCTCTTTTTGATCGTCGCCGTATTCACCCACACGCGGGCGTGGTGCTCCTCACCGAGGCCGCGCTCCATGCTGGCAAAATTCTCCTGCGTGGCCAGCGCCGCCGGCTTGTCCTTCGCGTTGCCCAGCAAAGCCAGCGTGCGGTCCAGCAGCGCGCGGTGCTGCGCGGCCACCACCCACCCGCCGTTGATGCTGACAAACGCCTGGTCCTTCACCGACCACGTGTTGCTGCCCGGCCACACGGCGCTGGTGTCCACTGTTTTGCCGGCGGTGCCGAGCAGCGGTTTCAGAAGATCGCGCCCGCGCTCCAGCGCTTTGGATTCATCCAGATGCAGAATCGCCACGCCGGTGGGCTGGCTGCCCGTGCCTTCGCCCGGATACAGCGCCACGGCGATGCGCCCGCTGAGAAGATCGGCGGACGCATCCCACAGATTTCCTCCCAGCATGAGCTCCGCCCATGACTTCGCCGCATTGGCTTTCAAATACTCCGGCGAGCTTTCGAACTTTTTCCACTCGTCCGTGGTCAGCGCCCATTTGACCGCCTGCGAGTCTTTAACCGATTTAACGATTTCCCCGAGGTTCGACAATTCGACAAACCCGATGGCTCCGTCCGGCAGGGATGGCGCCAGCGAGGGCTGCTTCGCAGAGGCGGTGAAGGGCAGCACCAGGGCGAGCGCCCACAGGCAAAAAAAGCGGACGGAATGAAGAGTCATGGGATTGGGCGGCGGCGGTTCGATGGACCGCAGCCAGAGACCGCCCGCGGTCCGGGGAAAGTTACACCTTCTGCGCAGGTGCGGACGAAACGGGCCCGGCCTCACTTCTCCCGCACATAGATGTCCCCGCCGAAGATGATGGCGGGCCGCGGGCCGGGGTCCTTGCCGTCCACCCTGTTCTTGCCGTGGTCAGGATCGACGAACTGCACAAACCAGCCGGTGATCACCCCGCGCCCGGCGGTGAAATGCGCGTCGCCATGCCTCGCGAGGTCGCCGTGCGTGAAGCTGACAGTACTCTCCGAATTATCCGCCCACTGGGTGACGACCTTTCCGTCCAGGAGAATGTCCTCTCCTTCGCCTGTGGCTTTGATTTCCAGTTTGGACCTGCCGTCGGTAATGCTGTAGCAGACATAGGTGCCGGTGAGTTCGGCGGCCTTCTCCGGCTTCCACGCCAGGCAGCAGACTTCGGTTTTTACTTCGGCGCCGGCGACGTTGATTTCCACGGGGCGCGCAGGTTCGTCCGCGCAGAGCAGGGAGGATGTCAGGATAAAAGAGGTGAGCAGAAGAGTTTTCATTTGTTAGGAATGGTGAGTGTAATTTTGATGGGGATGAATAGCGGACGAAGGGATCTATTTCAACGGGCAAGCCGGAACCAGGCCCGCTGGACGGCGGGCAGGGTGATGGTGTGATGCGACATGGTATCGCTGACGGCGGCGGGCGCCGCGGTCCAGGTGTGAAGATCGGTGGACATTTCCAGGTGCCAGCCGGTGGTGTTCACGTCCCAGGAGAGGACGGCGCGCGTGCCGGCGGAGGTGAAACGGAGGGTCAGCTCCGGGGCGTCGGGCACGCTGAGGACGGTGAGAAAACTCCAGAAGCCGCCGGTGAGAGACCACGGACCGCCGGTAAACAATGGAGAGGCGTCCGTCTGGCCGGTGGTGCCGCTGAGCGTGTAAGCGCCGCCGGTGGCCGGGAGAGTGGCGCCGCCGCCGGCTATTCTGGACCAGTCCAGGGTGTAGGGGCCGCCGCTTTGGGCGGAGACACTAACAGTCAGTAATGCGAGAAGAGGAAGGACGGTTTTCATGATGGTATTGATTTTAAAAAGTTGGAAATGGTTCAGCGGTTGATGACGAGGACGTTGAAACGGGCACCGGGGATAATGCCGTGATAGGAATCCCAGTCGCCGATTTGATCCCCGGCCATCCAGATCTGCCAGCGGCTCGTCCCGGAGTCATACAGCACACACGGAATACCAACCCAGTAGTTGGCATCCTGCGGGGTGACGATCAGGATCGCGTCGGACTTGCCGTTACACAGGGGATGGTCGATCACCGTGACGTTGTCATAGACGATGTTCCCGCCTGACGCCAGATGCACGAAGGCCGGGGTATCACTCCCGCTGACCTTGATGCCGCCGGTTTGAATTTCGAGCGCCGGGCTGGAACTGTTGGCGGCCACTGCTTTGATGCCGGCGCCGTTGGGAGATTCCGATTTTCCCACCACTCCAAAAGCGCCTTCGCCATTGACCGAGGTAGCGTGGCCGTAGACGCCGCGGCCATAAGTGCCGCCGCTAATGCCGGTGATGCCCGCGGAGTCGGTGGCGTTACTCAGGTTGCGCGCGACGACCGCACCGGCGGGATCCAGCGAGGTGGCGAAAAGCGCCGGTCCGTCATGGGCATCCGCCCACAGCGCGCCGGTGATACCCCCGATGGGAAAAAAGCCGCTGCCCGGGCCCTGTTTAAAAGAACCGCCGAGTCCGTCGGTGGCGTTGTTGTTCAGCGTGAGGCCGGTGCCCGGGGAGGCACCGCTCCAGACGGAGCCGAAGTGGCTGTGATCACTGCGGGCGGCGGTGTTCTGGGTGCCGCTGCCGGCGAAGGCGAGGGCGAACTGATTGCCTGCGCCAAGTGTTAGTCCGCTGCCGGCGGTGTAGGTGGTGTCGTTGTCCACGCCGTCGGAAAATCCAGCGGGCAGGCCACTGACGTGATTCCACGCCACGGAGCCAGCGCTCGCGGCCTTTTCGGCATTGGTGGCATTCGTGGCGGTGGTGGCCGTTGAGGCAGTGGCGGCGGAATACGCAGTGAGAGCGGTCTGAGCGGTGTCCGCACTCGTTGCATGCACGGCGTGGACCGCGAGCGGGGCTGCGGTAACGGGCTGACGGGGGCTGAGCAGCGTGAACTCCGTGATGGCCGCGCCGGGACGCACGCCGATTTCCAGCCAGCGCGCGCCTTCGCTGAAGGCGTCTTCGCCAAAGTCGAGCGTGGCGGTGAAAAGACCGTTCTGCACGGTCACGTCCTCCACGACCACGGGAGCCCCGCCGGTGCCGGCAGTGGCGGCGTCGCGCAGAGAGAATTGCAAATCATAGACACCGTTGGCGGGTTGTCCGGCATCGCCGAGGCGGCCCTGATAGGTGAAGGTGCTGGAGGTGAGCCCCGCCGGCGCCGCGCCGGAAAGCAGCGCAGTGAGGGCAGTGATAAACGGGAGGTGTTTCATGGAGTGGGTTGGAGTGGAGTGCGGATGGGTTAGGATGGTGAGTGGCGGCGGACGGGTGTCCGTGGCGCCGCTATCCTTCCGCCGTTCCTCCGGCGGCGAAATTCCACTGTGGGGGCATGCCGTTCTGATGTGTCAGGCGCGCTATACCACTCCGGACGAATGGGCGCGAAATTTCCCGCATGCGCCGAAAGTGGAACGTCACGCGGAAGCTTGTGCCACCGTGGTGGAATGGCGGGTCGCCGCATGCGGCAGGAGAGTGCCGGCGCCGCGGAGGTGCCGTCCCCTCAGGACTGTAATCCGGGCATCACCAAACAAACCTAACACACAAAAAACGCACGCCACCTGCACCAGTCATATGAAAACCATCTCTCTTCGCCCTCTGCTCCTGCTCGCGCCGCTGCTCGGCACGCCGCTCTCCGCCGGGACCCGGCAATGGAACGGCCATGGCCTCACCGCTCTCTGGTCCAACAATGCCAACTGGAATCCCAACACCGCACCCGGCGGCGGCGACAGCCTGGTCTTTCCCGCCGGCGCCTCCCGCAGCAGCAGCACGCTCGATGTCACCGGGGCCATCCTGCCGCACACGTTTCCGCAACTGACGTTTGAGACTTCCCACCACCTGCGGCGACCGACGGCGAATGCGCCGCAGCTCCAGGTTTCCAGCGGCATCGCAGTGACTGCGCCGGGAGCGTCGGTGGTGATTGACTGCGATTTTTCGTGGTCGCAGCAGATCACGCTGAGCGCCGTCTCCCTCTCCAGCCTGGTCATTGACGGCGACCTCGTGCCGACGGGCTGGGACCTGCTCACCGTCACGGGTGACGGCACCGTGAAACTGCGCGGCGACATGCACGAAGATACGCACATTACCAGGACCGGCACCGGCACGCTGGTGCTCTCCGGTCTCATGGATGCCTTTGAAAGTGTCTCCGTGGAAGTCATCTCCGGCACGCTGCAACTGGATGGCAATGGCTCTACACTCAGCGTGGACCTGGGCGCCGGCGGCGAACTCACCGGCTATGGTCATTGCTCAACCCTGTTTGCCAGGGGCGGGCGCATCCGTCCCGGCGGCAGCGCGGCGGGCACGCTCTATTGCGATACCGCCGCGGGATTCCTAACGCCTCCGGGCGCACAGCCCGCTGTCCTCGAAATCGGCATTCACGGGCCGGAGTCGCTGGCTGCGGTGGACCGGCTGGTCATTGGTTCGAGCACCCGGTTCGATCCTGCGGGCGTCCCGCCTTCGGCGAATGGGGCCGGTCCTCTCGACCGCGGACGTCTCGAGGTCGCCCTCGATCCCGCCTATGCTCCGGCGGAGGGTGAGGTTTTTATGGCCGTGGAAATACTGCCGCTGGATGCACCGGGCCATTTTTTGAATCTGCCGGAAGGCGCCACGGTGGAAAGCGGCGGAAAGTTTTTCGGCATTTCCTATACCGGCGGAGATGGCAATGATGTGACCCTCACTGTGCTCCACGCGCCGCCGGGTAACACCGCGATCAACACCGCCCCCGGCGGCCTGCTGCACCTGACCTCCACCGGCAAACCGGCGGCCGGTTACTTCCTCCAGGGTAGCCCGGACCTGCAAACGTGGTCCACGCTGCAACACGTCCACGCTTCGCTCACCGGCGCTGTCAGTGTGGACGTGAATCCAGGCCACGCCCCGCGCGGATTCTATCGCTTCCTCCCGGCGGTGCAGTGACAAGACCGTAGCGCGGGTGTGCCGAAGGCCCCCCGTGTTTGCTCCAACATGAGAGTTCTTGAACGGAGGCTAACACGGCTCGGCTGCGCCAGAGCCGCGCTACGGTCGCGACGCGCTGCGAACGGGAGTATGCCACTTTAGTGGCATACTCCGCATCGCAGCTTGCGGGGGCGGTCGCGGCGCGGGAAACTGGCCGCGCTCCGTCCTCACTGTTTTCGAATTTCCATCCCACCCGCTCACCCATGACTGTCGCCCGCCGCACGCTTTTGCAGATCGCCCTCGCGGCGGGCGCGGTGGTGGCGCTGGCCACGGGGCTTACCTATCAACTCGTCTTTTCCGCGGCGGAGGAGCAGAGCGTGGGGCACCTGCGGGATTATGTCAGGGAGCGCGCGCATTCGGAGCAGCGCAGCCTGGATCTCACCGGTCAGAACCTGCAACTGGTGGCCACGCTTTTTCTCCAGCGCGATCTGCGGCCGCCTGCTTCACTCGTGGAAAAACAGTGGGAGGAACGCAATGAACTGCATGACGACGGCGCGTGGCGCACGCGCCGCGCCGGTTACGACGGGCGGCGCATGGCGTCCATGTGGGTCGGCAGAAACTGCGACGTGACCTTCAAACTGAAAACCCGTGTCCTCCGCGCGGAGAATATTCTCAATGACTTCATCATCGGCTGGGTGGACTCGTTCCCCAGTCTCTACTTCATTTTCAAGGATCAGGTGAACGTGGGCTACGATCCACGCATCCCGAACTGGATCTGGCAGGCGGGAGCCGACTATGACACGTGCTCCGGCATTTTCTACAAGCTGGCCACGCCGGAAAAAAATCCGTCGCGCGGGATTGTGTGGTGTCAGGCCTCACGTGAGCCGATTTCGCAGCAGCCGTATGTCAGTGTCACGCTGCCGCTCTATCAAAAAGATGAATTCATCGGAGTGGTGGGGCACGATATCGGGCTCCAGGAACTGCTCACGGACACGTCGCGCACCGGCATCGAGGGAGCCACGCATTTGATTTTCCGGCGGGACGGAAAACTGATCGCACAGCCGGGGCAGGAAAAACGCATCACGGAGAGCGACGGGAATTTCAGCCTCCAGGAAAGCGGCGATGCCGGCCTGGCGGCGCTGCACCGCGGGGCGGCGGCGCAGCAGGGAGAGGAGTTCAGCGGTTATGTGCCGGAGGGGGATTTTTATTATGCGGCCGCGCGGCTGCGCGGGCCGGACTGGATTTTCGCCAGCACCATGCCGCGGGCCAGTCTGCGCGACCGTGCGGCGCGGACAGCGCAGTGGGTGTTGTGGTCCGGCGTGCTCAGCGTGGCGCTGGCGCTGGGCATTATGTCCGTCATCCTGCGCCGGCAGGTCGCGCGTCCGCTGGCGGAATTGAGCCGCGCGACGCGCCGCATGGGCGCGGGCGATACCACCACGCGGGCCAGTCTGCCGCCGGGCGATGAACTGGGCGCACTGGCCGCGGCCTTCAATGAAATGGCCGAGGCGGTGGCCGGTCGCGATGCCGCGCTGGAGCGCCGCGTGGCCGAGCGCACCGCGGAGCTCAGCACGGCCAACTCCCGCCTGGCTGAAGCCAGCGATGAGGCCCTGCGCTCCCTCGCGCGCGAAAAGGAACTCGGCGAAATGAAGAGCCGTTTCGTCAACACGGTGAGCCACGAGTTTCGCAATCCGCTCGCCATCATCCTGTCCTGCAGTGACGTGCTCCAGCGTTATGATGCCAAGTTAGCACCTGAGCAGCGTCAGCGACAATTGGACGGCATCAAAGAAGCCGTGCACCGCATGGCGGGCATGATGGAGGAAGTGCTCGTGCTGGGCCGTGCGGAGGCCGGGCGACTGATCTGCGAGCCGCGCGAAGTGGACCTCGCTGCGCTGTGTCACCGGCTGATCGATCTGACGCTGTCCGCCACGTCACATCGCTGCCCGGTGCAGTTTCATCACGATCCGCTGCCGGGCCGCGCCAGTGTGGATCAGGGACTGCTCCAGCACATTTTGTCCAATCTGTTGTCCAATGCTGTGAAGTATTCGTCGGAGGGCTGCGCCGTGGATTTTCACCTTTTCGCGGAAAACGGCGAGGCCGTGTTTCGCATCACCGACCGCGGCAGCGGCATCCCGGCGGAGGATTTGCCAGGATTGTACCAGCCGTTTCACCGCGGCAGCAATGTTGGCACCATTCCCGGCACGGGGCTGGGCCTCGTCATTGTGAAGCGCTGCGTCGAAATCCACGGCGGCACCATCCATTGTGAAAGCACGCCCGGGGAAGGCACCACGTTCACCGTGAGGCTGCCGCTTTTTCCCGACTCTGAATCAGATTCCGCCACTGAAACCTGAACCCGTCCCACGCCGTGAAAACGATCCTCATCATCGAAGACGAAACCCTCGCCCGCGAAAACCTGGCGCTCATCCTGGGCATGGAGGGCTATCAAACCCTGACCGCCGCGGACGGACTGGAAGGCATCAAATGCGCCATGACGGCAAAGCCGGATCTCATCGTCTGTGACATCACCATGCCCGGCACGGACGGCTACGGTGTGCTCGGCGCGGTGCGCGCCAATATCGCCACGGCTGCTACGCCGTTCATTTTTCTGACCGCCAAAAGTGACCGCCGCGACCTCCGCAGCGGCATGAATCTCGGCGCGGACGACTACCTGACAAAACCCGCCAGCGCGTCCGAAATTCTCTCCGCCATCACCGCCCGTTTCGAACGCGAGCGGCTGCGCCCTCCTTCCGGCTATGCTCCGGACTTCACCTCCGCCGCCCCGCTCGAAGCCCTCGGCCTAACGCCCCGCGAAGCCGAAGTCGTGCTCTGGGTGGCCCAGGGAAAATCCAACGGTGAAATCGCCGTCATCATCGACGCTACGGAAGGCACTATCAAAAAACACCTCCAGCATATCTTCGAAAAACTTGGCGTGGACAGCCGTCACGCCGTCACCGTGGCGGCTCTGGAAATGCTTTCCGGAAAGCCTAACGAACGGGCCGGCTGATCCTGTTCACGGCTTCTTCCTCTCCGTCCGCGCCAGCGCGATCGCGGCCCACGCCGTCCCCGTGGTGGTGATCGGCTCCAGATTTCCCGCCGGGCCTTTTCCCGGTCCGTTAGGGCGGGAGTTCATCGGCCACGAGCCGTCGGCGGCCTGCGTTTTTGTCAGGAAAGCGCGGGCCTTTTGAATCGCCGCATCCTCCGCCGCCACGCCGGCCGCACTCATTGCCAGCACCGCCTGACCGGTCGCGTGCGCATCCGCCGCGGTGGACGGTGCCTGCGACCATCCGCCGTCCTCTTTTTGTTTCGCGCGCAGCCACTCGATCTGTTTCTTCACTTCGTCAGGAGCCTTGTTGAGCTTTGCATAGAGCAGGAGCCGCATCGTGTGATCCTGGGTTTCCTCTCCCGCCGGATGCGAGGCGAGCCATGCCAGGGTTTTTTCCAGCGCCGCCGTCACTGCGGGGTCCGGCTGCCGCAGGGATTCCGCGGCGAGGGCGTTCGCGGCCACGAGGGTAAAGTTCTCCGCCACCGGTGTCAGGATCGGCGGCCGGCCGCCCTCCTGCAATTCCCACGAGCCGTCCGGCTTTTGATAGTGCAGCGCATCCTCGCGCAGTTTTTTCCACCACTCCGACGGCACGCCCTCGCCTCCGGACAGCGCCAGAGCGAGATACCCGGCGGGCAAACTGAAACGGTCCCGGTCCCCTTTCCGGCCTTCCGGAAAAGTAGTGCCGGACGTTTTCGCCGACACCGCCCACTCGACGGTCTTCGCCAGCGCGCTGGTGTCAGCGCCGGTCCCGGCGGCTTTGGCTTCACGCAGCGACCAGATGGTCATGGTCACGTGATGACACGTCGCGCAGTTGTGGTCCTCCATCCAGGCATTGCTGGTTTTGACGAGATAGTGCAAAGCCCGCGGCAGCGGACCTTTCGTCTCCGGCGGCGGCGCGGGATCGGCGGCAAACGAACCGGGACACAGACCAGCGGCGAGGGCGGCAAAGAGAAGGGCTTTCGCTTTCATGGACAGGGCCCTTAACGCCGCCCGCCGCGCCGGTTTGCAGGAAATCCATCCGTCAGTGCGGACCGGCCCGCCGTCGCCCGGGCGCGAAACACACAGCAAGGAAACCCGCCCGGAGGCGTTCTTATCTATTATATCACCATGCCGTACTTCAAATTACTGCCCTTCCTTTTCGCGGCCGTGTCAGCGACCGCCGCGGTGCCGCTGCCCAAAACGGAGATGAAGGGGCTCATCGTTATTTCCCCGCGTGCGTTCGAGACGTCGCTGAAGGATTTTGTGGCGTGGAAAACGACGCAGCAGCCGGCGCAGTGGGTGGCCCTGGAGGATATCCTGACAAAATCCACCGGGGCCGACGATCCGGAAAAACTGAAGCGCTGGCTGTATGCCGAATGGAAAAAGAACGGCACCGGCTACGTGCTGCTCGCCGGTGATGTGGACGTCATGCCCGTGCGCTACATGGTGCTGGACCGCAATACCGCGCCGGCTTTCAACTATGCCTTTTATCCGAGCGATCTTTATTACGCCGACGTGGCGAAACCGGACGGCTCGTTCGAGGACTGGAACGCGCAGAAGGAGGGCTTTCACGCCGGCTACATCGGCGAGGTGCGCGGCGAGGCTAACAAAAACGATCCCATCAACTACGACCAGGTGGATTACCTTCCGGAGCTGGCCGTGGGCCGCTGGCCGGTGAGCACGGCGGAGGAAGTGAAACGCCTCGCGGACAAGTCCGCCGCTTATGAACGCAAAGTGGTCGAAAACTCCGATCCCAAACTCCGCCGCGCCGCCTTCATGGCCGTGGACGGCTGGGTGGATGCGCGCGGCCTGCTCGGCGGCCTCGCGGCCAAACTGGATGGCGCGTGGCAGATCGAAAAACGATTTTACGGCACGGAAGAGCGGCCGAATCCCCGCGAGACCCGCCGTATTCTAACAGATGGTGCCGGCCTCATCGTGCACACTGGACACGGTCAGCCGGACGCGTGGGAAAAGTGTTTTTCCGTCGCCGATCTCAGTCGCCTGACGAATCCTGCCGGCGTCCCCGTTTTCCTTTCCGCCGGCTGCAGCACCGCGCATTTTGCGCCGCTGCCGCCGTATGAGCCGTATGTGGACCGCGATGGTAAATCCCACGACGGCACGGACAAAGGCGAGAAATTCACGGAGCCTCCGCTGCCGCCCTCACCGCTGCAAACCGGCGCGGTGAATCCCACCTGCCTCGGCGAACAATTGCTCAAACGCGACGGCCCCGGCGGAGTGGCCTACATCGGCTGCAATACCGGCAGCCAGCCGCCCGGCCTGACGCTGGTGGACGGTTTCGTCCGCGAACTCGCCGCCGCCAAAACCCCGCGTCTCGGCGACTGCTGGAATGCCGCCATCCGTTTCTACGTCACCGAACAAAAGCTGCGCGAACTCAAGCCCACCGACTCCTGGGTGCCGCCCAGCATCTTCTTCCAGGGCATGAAATTCATGGTCTTCGGCGATCCCAGCCTGCGCCTTCCTGACAATGTAGCGCCGCCGCCCGCGGAGAAGGACCTCGGCCCCGCGCTGAAAAAAGTCGGCATCACTCCGCGCCAGCAGGGCCGCCGCGGCACGTGTTCGGTCTTCACGCTGACCTCCGCCATCGAGTTCGCCCTCGCTCCTCCTGACAAGCCTTCCGGCCGTCTCAGTGTGGAGTATCTCAACTGGGCCGCCAATCAGGCCGTGGGCCGCTCCGTGGATGGCGGTTTCTTCTCCGACATCTGGAAAGGCTACCGCACCTGGGGCATCTGTCGCGAGGAGGACATGCCCTACACTAACACGTTCGATGCAAACCGGAAACCGGAGGAAGCCATCATCACCACCGCCAAACAGCAATCCGGCGACCGCCTGCGCATCAACTGGATCAAGCCCTGGAACGTCCGCACCGGCCTGACAGAGGAGCAGTTGACCGCCATCAAACAAACCCTCGCCAAAGGCTGGCCCGTCTGCGCCGGCCTGCGCTGGCCGAAAAGAGAGGAATGGCAGGACGGCCTCCTCCAAATGCGCCCGCCCGAAGGCGTCTTCGACGGTCACAGCATCCTCCTGACGGGTTACCGCACGGACGCCGCGCGGCCCGGCGGTGGAGTCTTCACGTTTTATAACACGAACCACCCTGACATGGAGTGCCGCATGACGTGGGAGTATGCGCTGGCGTATATGAATGATGCGGCGTGGATTGCGCCGGAGGCGCGGTAACTCCGGGCGGGAGAGATTTACAGAGCCGCCTTTGTCCGCTATGCCAAGGCCTGCATCACAAAGCAGGCAAATTTCCAACTGAATGAAGAGCACGCTGGCCGTCGTCGAAAAACTCCACGCAGATGGTATCATCGGACCATACGCGGTCGGAGGGGCCGTGGGCGCTGCTTTTTACCTGGAGCCGGTCGCCACGCTGGACGTGGATATATTCGTGCTCTTTGAGCCAGCGCCGCTGATCCTCACCCTGACACCGATTTACGAAGCGTGCGCCCGGCTGGGGTATGAGGCGGAAGGCGATGCCATTCAGATCGAAGGCTGGCCGGTGCAGTTCCTCCCCGCCACGCAGCCGCTGGTGGCGGAGGCGGTGCGCAACGCTGTGAACCGTCAATCTGACGGCCTCACCACCCGCGTGATGTCGGCGGAGCACCTCATGGCCATCGCATTGCAAACCGGACGTGCGAAAGATTATGCCCGGCTGGTGATGTTTGTGGAAGCCGGAGTGGCCGGCCCGGACCGTTTGAGGGACATTCTCGCCCGGCACTCACTGCTTGATGCCTGGGCAAAATTCGAGCATCGTTTCCTCAAATCATGAGCAGCGACATGCAGCGCATTGTCCAGTCAAAGGACGCCGAACGCCGGCGTCTGCGGGAACTGCCGTGGCTGGAAAAACTGGAGATGCTGGACAAACTGCGCGAACGGCACTTGTGGCTGAGGAACACGCGCGCCGCCGGCGCACCGTTGCTCAATGCCCCTGCTTCTGATCATGACAAACCAGGTCAATGACCACCGCTGTTGCCAGCAGAAGCACGGGGTCTTCGCCGTCGGCGATCTCCACGCCATAAGTGTCCGTCCATGAAAACCACCTCTTCGATATCGTGGCCGCGGTGCCGTTAGGGCCCTGGACTTCATATTCGTGATCGAGGAAATCGCCGCTGGCTTCGTAATCCTGATCGCCCGGTCCATCGACGTTGAACTTGCAGCGGAAGAACGTGAACAGTTCTTTTTTGATCCTGGTCACCGGGTGGCCGGGCCGCTCGATGTCGTACGTCGGTCCCCATGAGAGCAGCCGCTGGCGGATGAACGCCAGTTCATTCCCGTGCATGTCCTGAAACGAAAGTTTGTCGCCGAGACTGAAGGCGCGGCCGTCCACCAGATAGCAGTCGCGGTCCGCGTCGTCGCGGATGATGAAGTCATCGCCGAGGCACCAGAATTTTTGTTTGAAGACGAATCGCATCGCGCCCGATGGGACCGCCGGCGGGGAAATGCGAGGACAAACGGGCGGGTAAATTGGATTTGCGGAGTGTGTACGGGGTGTCGTCAGGCCAGCCTGTGTGAGCCTTTGTGTGCGGAGGCGTGAACGGAGGCGAACACGGCTCGCCTTCGGCAGAGCCGCGCTACGGTCTTGCTCCGGCCACTCGCGGCTGCACTGTGCAGCGCCGCTCTCATTCCGTCACGCTGCCATGAACTGCTCCCCATCCTGTTTCTTTCTCCTGCTGTCCCTGACATGTCTCCTCCGCGCAGGAGATGCCACCTTCACCCCCGATAACAAACTCGTGGTTCAGATTGAGCCGGAGAATCTAAAGACCCTCCTCGAAATTGACCCTCACACCGGCGACTGCCGGAAGCTCTTCGAGCCCATGCAGGAGGAAATCGTGGCCATCACGCTCGACCGCCACGACCGCTGGCTGCTGGCGACCGAACAAGCCATCTGGGGCTGGAAGCGCGGCGACGCGGCGCCCGCCAAAATCGCCGACGTGCCGGCCACGGAAAAGGAATGGAAAGTCAGGGTGGAGGACATCGCGGCGGACCCCAAATCCGACCGCCTGCTCGTCACCTGTGATGAAAAGCAGGAGGGAAAAGATGATCAGACGCCCGCGTGGATTTACGACACCGCCGCTAACAAGTGGGGTAAAGTGCGCTGCCGTTATGTGCCCGGCATTGAGACCCCTTGTTTCAATGCGCGGGGCGAACTGTGCTTCAGCGTGCATGGCGATATCTGGCACGGCGAGATCGAGGAAGATGTGCCGTGGTCGCTGGTGGCCTATCGTTACGCGGCGGTGGCTACGCTTTTTACTTACAATGGCACTCCCTCACAGGAGGGAACCACCCAACTCGCCGCCGCCGGCGGAAAGCTGGTCATGGCGCACACCCGCATGGGCGGCAGCGGATGGGGTACCATTATGGCTCTCGCCGGGCCGCCTCTCCTGGCTGCTCCGCCGGATCTTAAAGAGCAACTCACCGCCGCCGGAAAAATCGCCGCCAGCCTCAAGGAACTCGGCGACGCCTCTCAGGCTGTGCTCATGGGAAATTCCCGCGACGGCTCCCGCGCCTGGATTATGTGGCGGTCCGGGAAGTTCGGCCTGTTATTTGACGGAAAGAAAGAGACGCCGGTGAAACTCAAACTCCCGTAAGCCCCGCCCGCTTGCAGAACCGCCCGGCGCAGCGAGCAGGAACGGCCATGAAAATTCCCGCACTGCTCGCTGCCACTTTCCTGACATTTCCGTGCATGGCCGGAGCGGAGGATATTTTTGTCCCTGCGCTGACCACTGACTGGGCATCCTTCGACAAACTCCCGCCCGGGGCGAAAGTCTGGCAGGCGATGGTGGACCGCTCTAACGAGATTCCGCTGCCGGAATCCATGATCGAGGTCGCGGCGGACAGCTTCTACCTGTTCCGCAGCCGCGAGGACAGGAAGACCGGGAAGATCAGCACCCGCGTTTATCATTCGACCAAACAGGACCTCGCCTTTCTGAAGGAAGATTATCTGGAGGCCATGCATCTCGTGGCGGAGTTCCCGGTGAAGGTGACCTATGCATTCCAGTCGGAAAAGGACTGGCTGCTCCACACCGAAGGACCGAAAAACGAATCACAGAGCGCAAAAATCGAGTGGCGGAAAATCACTCCGCCCGTGCCTGCCGCGCCCGGCGCCGGCAAACTGCGCGTGGCGATTTTCGACGACAACGGGAGCTTCGGTGCCGGTGTGCCCAAATGCGCGGCGCAGCTTGGGAAGACCACGGATATCGAAGTCACAAAACTGAATGCAGCGGGCATTCGCGCGGGCCTCAGCGGTTATCACGCCGTCGTCTTCACCGGTGGCAGCGGCAGCGCACAGGCGGCGGCGCTTGGCCTGGCCGGACGCGAGCAGGTGCGACGGTTTGTGGAAGCCGGTGGCGGTTATGTGGGCATTTGCGCCGGCGCTTATCTGGCGTGCGACGGATTTTCCTGGGGCGTGCATGTGCTGGACGCGAAGACGCCGTCCAATCTGTGGGAACGCGGCAAAGCGGAGTTGCAAATCGAGGCCACGGACACCGCGCGGTCCCGCCTGCACATGCCGGCGAGTGCCAGCGTGCTCTATCACAATGGACCTATCCTAACGCCTGGCGGCAATCCCGCGCTGCCGGACTACGAGCCGCTCGTGTTCTTCCGCTCGGAGGTTTCCAAAACACCGAAACACGCCGGTCTCCAGATCAATTCGCCCGCCATTGTGCTGGGTTCCTGCGGCAAAGGAAAAGTGCTCGTCAGCAGTCCGCATCCTGAACAGTCCGCCGGCATGGAACGGTGGATCGAAGACGCCGTGCGTGCGGTGATTGCCGAACCGCCCGCACCCAATACCGCCGCCGCACCGAAAAAAGAGGAGCCGGCGAAAAAAGCGGAGCCGGAATGGCGCGCGCTGCCGCTGATCACCGACGGAAAAGTGAATGCCGACTGGGTCCACGTCGGCTGGGGCGGCTTTGTGGTGGATGATGGCGCGCTGCGCACGGACTGCGCTCCCAAAGGGCTCGGCCTGCTGGTCTATAAAAAGGAAAAAATAGGAAATTGTCAGGTGCGCGTGGTCTATCGGAGCAAGGAGCCGAAGTCGAATTCCGGCGTCTATATTCGCGTGGCGGATGGCATTCTCGACCAGGTGGAAAAACCGGGCGCGGTGTTCGAGCGTGATGCCGCCGGAAAGATCTCGAAGGAATCTGCGGAGCTGATGAAAGGCTCGTCGGAGCGCGATGAAGGCCCGTGGTATGCCGTGCATCACGGCTACGAAGTGCAGATTGCGGACGCCGCCGATATCATGCACCGCACCGGGGCGCTCTACTCGCTCGCGCCTTCAACGTTCGCTCCCAAAGACACCGGCGTGTGGCGCACCATGATCATTACCCTGACAGGGAAAAAAGTGTCCGTGGAAATCGACGGCGTGCCCGTTTCCAGCTTCGATCCCGCCACCGCCAAGCTGCCGGAGCGCAAACAGTGGTACGAACCGAAACGCGAACCGGAGCGTCCGGAAGCCGGCTATTTCGGCCTGCAAAATCACGATCCGGGTGATGTCGTGTGGTTCAAGGAGGTCAGCGTGCGTCCGTTGCCCGCGAATGCCGCGAAGTGAAGCGGCACCGCATTGCGTAGGGAAAGAACCCGCTTCCGCGGCGTAGGATCAGTCACCGCCATGACTGCGCAGCCCGCTTCCATTGAAGGTCCCTCGAACACAGCACGCAGGTCCCTGAGGTGTCTGCTGATCCTGCTGGCGATACCGTTTTTCTCTGCGCCGTTGCGAGCGGATGACTGGCCGCAATGGCGCGGGTCGAACCGCGACGGCATTTGGCGTGAAACAGGAATCGTCGAAAAAATCCCCGCCGCCGGCCTTCCGTTTCGCTGGCGCGCGAAAGTGGGCAACGGCTACTCCGGTCCGGTGGTGGCCGGAGGCCGCGTGTTCGTGAACGACCACATCTTCGATCCCGAACGCGAGCGCCTGCTGTGTTTCGATGAAGCCACGGGCAAACCACTCTGGGAGTATTCCTATCCGACGAATTACAAGGACATGGAATACGGCAACGGCCCGCGCGCCTCGCCCACCGTTCACGAGGGCCGCGTGTATTCGCTGGGCACGCAGGGGCATTTGATTTGTGCGGACGCCGCGGGTGGAAAACTCATTTGGAAGAAAAGCCTGACGGATGACCTGCAAGGCCGGGTGCCGCGCTATGGCGTCAGCGCGGCGCCGCTCGTGGTGGATGATCTGCTGATCATCTGCGCCGGCGGAGAGACGGACACCAGCGTCGTCGCTCTGGACCGAAAAACGGGCGAACTCCGCTGGAAGGCCCTGGCGGACCGCCCCGCCTACAGCGCGCCGATCCTGACAGAAGCGGGCGGCGCGCGGCAGTTGATCGTGTGGACCGCAGATAACATCAACTCCCTGGACCCGCTGAGTGGGAAAGTGCACTGGCAGATTCCGTGGAAGGCGACCTTCGATCCCGCGCAGATGGTGGCCAACCCCGTGCGGCACAGGGAACACCTGCTGCTCATGGGCGCGTGGAACCGCGGCTCCAAAATGCTCACGCTGGATGCCGCGAAACCCGCCGCCACCATTCTGTGGGAGACGCCCGTCAAACCCACCACCACCCTGACTACACCGCTGTTCCAGGACGACGGCTGTTTTTACGCCATTCTCGGGAACGGCATTCTCGCCTGCCTGGATGAAAACACGGGAAAGGAAGTGTGGTCCACGCGCGAGCCCACCAGCGGCAGTTTTTCCAACGGCCATCTCGTGGCCAATGGTGACCGCACGTTTCTCTTCAATTCCACCGGCCATCTCATCCTCTGCCGCCTTACGGTGAAAGGTTATCAGGAACTCGGCCGCTGCCTGCTGGTGGAGCCCACCGCCGGCTATCGCGCGCAGGGCCCTATCACCTGGGCGCATCCGGCGTTCGCCAACAAATGCGTCTTCGCGCGCAATGACCGCGAACTCGTCTGCGCCTCGCTGGCGGCTGGAAAAGAACTGGCGACAGTGACCGCGCCGCCGCCGCAGGAGATTAAAGCGCGCGTGCTGACTTACTTCGACCAAAATCCCGCCCTCGGGCTCGCGTATTCCGACGGGGGGAAAACACTCGCCGCCGCCACCAGCCAGGGGCTCGTGAAAGTTCTCGACCTAACCAACAACGATCAGGACCTGCCCGCGCCGAAGCCGCACAATGACTGGGTCTGTGCCGTGACCTTTTCCCGCGACGGCCGGTTCCTCGTCTCCGCCGGCGGCAGCGAATTTGCCAACGCGCGCAACGGCAACAAAACCACCGGCCAGATCAAAGTATGGGACGTCGGTGCCGGCAAAGAGACCGGCGAGTTGAAAGGCCACGAAAACAAAGTGTTCTCCGCCGCCTTCGCGCCGGCCGGTGAAATGGTCGCCACCGCCGGCGCCGATAAAACAGTCAGGCTCTGGAACGCCGCCACTTTGGAGCAGCGCCTCGTTTTGTCAGGGCACACCGACGCCGTGTGGAGTGTGGCCTGGTCGCCGGATGGCGAAACCATCGCCTCCGCGGGTGCCGACGGCACCGTGAAACTCTGGAACGCCGCCACCGGCGCGGAATTGGCCACTCTGCGCGGCCACGATGGCGAAGTGCGCTCCGTGGCCTTCTGCCCCGATGGAAAAACGCTGGCTTCCGGCGGCGCGGACTGGACCGTGCGCCTGTGGGACCTGGCATCGCGAAAGGAGCGTGCCATTCTCAAAAAGCATCAGGGCGCCGTGCAAAGCCTCGCCTTCACTTCCGGCGGCGGGACGCTGGCCAGCGGGAGTTCCGACGAGACCGTCATCCTGTGGGACCCGGCCTCCGGCAATGAGCGCGCGGTCCTGCGCGGTCAGCGCAGTGGCGTCACCGCCGTGACATTTTCGCCTGACAACAAAACCCTCGCCAGCGCCGGCCTGGATGACGCCGTCAGGCTCTGGGAAGTCAGCACCATCACCGAAAAATTCGCCTGGCAGACCGCCACGCCGGAGAGTCAGGGTCTTTCGCCGGAGCGACTGGAGACTGTGCGCGCCCGCATGGAAAGCAAAAAGACGCGCGCGTTTCTGGTGGCGCGCAATGACCGCATCGTTTGTGAATGGTATGCTCCGGGAGTGAGCGCGGATGCAAAGCAGGGCACGGCTTCGCTCGCCAAAGCGCTCGTCGGCGGCATGCCGCTGGCGGTGGCCATGGAGGACGGGAAGATCGCGCTGGATGACCCGGCGGCAAAGTTCATCCCTCAGTGGAAGGACGATTCTAAAAAATCGAAGATCACCATTCGTCAATTAGGTTCGCATACGTCAGGACTTTCGGATTCCACCACCGAAGGTGTGAAACACGAGGAGCAGCCGGGCTGGATGGGCGAGTTCTGGCAGCGGCTCGATCCGCCGCACGATCCCTTCACGCTGGCGCGCGATGCTACGCCGCTGATTTTCGAGCCGGGGACGGAGCTCCAGTACAGCAATCCCGGCATCGGGCTGCTGACGTATTGCGTCACCGCAGCGACGGGGCAGGACGCGCGCACTCTGCTACGCGAGCGCATCCTGCGGCCCATCGGCGTGACGGATGCGGAGTGGTCTGCGGGTTATGGAAAGACCTTCATGGTGGACGGCCTGCCGCTGGCCGGCTCATGGGGCGGCGCAGCCTTCACGCCGCGCGCCACCGCGCGGATCGGCCGGCTGGTGCTGCGCGGAGGTGACTGGGATGGCCGGCCACTCCTGCGCAAAGAAGTGGTTAGGCAGGTGACTGGAGACTCCGGTCTTCCAGGCAATTGCGGCATGGGCTGGTGGACCAATGCCGGCGGCCGGTATCCGAAGCTGCCGAAAGATGCCGTGTGGGGCGCGGGCGCCGGCGATCAGTTGCTGCTCGTCGTGCCCAGTCTGAATCTGGTGATGGTACGCAACGGCGAGACCCTGACACCCGGCCCGGGCGAGCCGCCGGTGCCGCAGGATGATGTCTTCACAAAATATCACGACTACCGCGCGCGGATTCTCTTCGAGCCGCTCGCCGAAGCCGTGACGGACCAAAAGAAAACCGCCGCTGCGCCGGCCGTGCCATATCCACCGAGCGCACGGATTCGTGAATTGCAGTGGGCGCCAAAGGATACCATTGTCCGGAAGGCCCGCGGGAGCGACAATTGGCCGCTCGCCTGGGCCGATGACGGCGCGCTCTATGGAGCCTACGGCGATGGCAACGGATTCGAACCCTTCGAGCCGCAAAAACTCAGTCTCGGCCTCGCGCGCATCGAGGGTTTGCCTGACAATTTTCGCGGTGTCAATCTCTCCGCGCCCACTCTGAACAGCACCGGCGATGGAGCCGCGGGCCGCAAGGCGAGCGGTCTGCTGTGCGTGAAAGGCGTGCTCTACGTGTGGATGCGAAATGCGGACAACTCGCAGCTCGCGTGGAGTCGCGATCACGGCGCGACGTGGACTGTGGCGGACTGGAAATTTACGGAAAGTTTTGGCTGCCCGGCGTTCGTGGAATTTGGTCAGGATTATGCCGGCGCGCGGGACGCGTTCGTCTACGTTTATTCGCCGGACACCAATTCCGCTTATACACCCGCTGATCACATGGTGCTGGCGAGAGTGCCGCAGGAAAAAATCGGCGATCGCGATGCTTACGAATTCTTCGCCGGCCACGATGACACCGTCGGGCCAAAGTGGTCACGCGATTTGGCACAGCGCCGCCCTGTTTTCACGCACGGCGGAAGGTGTTATCGCCCGCGCATCAGTTACCATGCCGCGCTGCGCTGCTACCTCCTGGTGCATCCCATTCCCAGCAGCAGCAGCGCCGGCAAGCCCGATACCCGTTTCGCCGGCGGCCTGGCGGTTTTCGATGCGCCCGAGCCGTGGGGCCCGTGGACTACGGCCTTCTTCACCGAATCGTGGGACACCGGCCCCGGCGACTCCGCCGGCTTCATTCCGAAGTGGACCGGCGCGGATGGGAAAACCCTGCATTTGGTCTTCTCAGGCGATGACTGTTTTTCTGTGCGGAGGGCCGCTGTCGTCCCCGCCTGGTAGCGCGTTTGTCAGGGCGGAAAATTCCGGAGACTTATAGCGCTAAAGTAGAGCGAGTGTGCCGCAGGCCACTCGCTTTCGTTGTGGCGGCGGATGACGAAAGCGACTGGGCTTCGCCACAGTCGCTCTACCTTTGTCCACTGCTTCGTCGCCGGCGTACCGTGGGAGCATTTGTCATGCGGATGGCGTCGCAAACATGATCGTTTTTACGTTCACTCCGGCCGCCGCATTTCAAACTGATCGGTGGTGCGGCAGTACCAGTGCGGGACGGCCATGCGTCCTATCAAACGGAGGCTTTCGCTGCGGATGCGGAGTTTTTCCACGTCCACATGTTCGTCGCGCACGTGCAGGCGTTTGATGAGGCCTATCACCACGCGGTTGTCGCCGATTTGCAGTGTGCCCCACTCCGTGCATTCCATGCTGGCCGGACTTTCCGCGATGCGAGGGGCTTTGACCAGGGACGATGGCAGCACGGTGAGGCCGGAGCTTTCCAGTTCACTCACGCCATAGGGGAGCGTGGCGGCGGTGCGGTTCATGGCCTCCGCCATGGCCTCGTCCACCACGTTCACCACAAATTCGTGCTGCAGGCGGATATTGCGCGCGGTGTCTTTGGGCGTGCCGTCATTGCGATCGCCGGGCGCGATGGCGAGGATCGGCGGATCGGCGCCCAGGAGATTGAAGAAACTGAAGGGCGCGGCATTCACCACGCCGTCAGGGCCGAGAGTGGTCACCAGCGCGATGGGCCGCGGCACCACCACGCTGGCCAGGAGCGGATAGGCGCGATCGGCATGCAGGGGCTGTTCGAAATCGAATTCCATAGACGGCACCCTTTCCGTGCGCGGGGCGGTTTCAAGCCGGCACTCGGGTCCGGAAGGTGCCAGTAGTCCGGGCGCACTGTAACGTAACGCAGTCCGTCCCGGCTGCCGTACCGCAGGGCCTCTGGCCTGCCTCTTATGACGAGTTCGAAAGCAGGCTGGAAGCACTGCGATACGGCAGGCCGGAGGCGCTGCGTTACGTACGGTTAGACTGTCGCCGCGGTCGCAGGTGCAGGCACGGCGGCGGGATCATTGGCGCGGACAAATTCCTCCGCGCAGAGCGCGGAAACAAATTCATAGGTCACGTGTCCCTCCAGCGGCGTGACGGTGAAGGCCGGCGGGTGTTTCAGTTCATACACCACGGGCAGGGCCAGCAGGGTGAGGAGTACCACGATGCCAAAGAAAGCACCCATGCCCGATGAAAACCCGTGCGCACTCGCCCACAGAATCACCGCGATACATGCGGCGGCGCCAAGAATGCCGCTGGCATACAGCATCACCGTTTTCCAAAAATGCCGGCGCTCCAGCGCGCGGGCACATCCGGGGCAGCAGGGCACGGCGAGTTTCACGCGGGTGTTAGTGCCCTGGACGGTTTCTCCGGTGGCGGCGAGAAGGGCGGCATCGGTGGTCCAGCCGAGGGTGGAGCGGGAGCCGGTGACGGCGATTTTGGCAAGGTGGCCCGGCTGCGGACGTTCGCAGCCGACACAGCGGTCCGGAAACTGCGGCCGCTGACCGGAGGGGAGTTTGATGTCGTGCGTGGCCATCTTATTTTCCCGCCTCCGGCGCTTTGATTTCCACTGGTTCTGCGAGCTTGCTGTAAGTGATGGTCGCCAGCAGTTCGAGATCATCGCCGGACACGGTCAGCTCTGCTTTGCGCACGAACGTCGCGTCTTTGAGTTTCGGTTCCTTGCAGATCCAGAAGTGAACGGCGGCGGCCTCTCCTTTGGCCGGTTTTTCAATGTGCAGCACGTCCTCGCCGTCGAGTTTCTCCTCCTTCGCAGTGAGGCCGCCTTCTTTGATAATGCCGTCCTTCATCTGCATGGGCGCGGTGATGATGTTGCTGAAGAGGCGGGTGGATTGTTTGTCGGCGTCATCGCCCGTTTTCCAGGTTTTGCCATCGTCCTCGCTGAGATAAAATTCGCCGCCGGTGACGACGCGTTTCTTTTTTTTGCCGGCCACGTCGGTGCCTTCGAGCGAAAGCGAGCCGGTGCCGAGAGCGCCTTTCAGCGTGGCGTTTCCCTTTGGGGTTTTGAGCACGACGTCCACGTGATAACCGGGGAGCTTGCCGTGGTTTTCCAGCGCCTGCTTCAAAGCGGCCTGCTCCTTTGTCAGGGCGGGCTCTTCCGTTTCCGCGGGTTTGGCTTCCTCTTTGGCCGCCGGTTTTTTCTCCGGCGCGGGCTTTTTCTTCGCCTTCGCGTCCTGCGCGCCCAGCGGCAGGGCGCACACAGTGAGAAGGGAAACAGCGGTGAACAGAAGAGAGGCTGATTTCATGAAATGAGTGGGTGAATGAATGGCTGACGCGCCAGTGTCGTCACCTATTCGCCGCCCGGCCAGCCCTTATGACAAAAAAAAATTCGCCGCGCATCCTGCGCCGCTCACTGCCCCGGCGAAATGCGCCCCTCGTCCACGTCAATGAACTCGAACATCGTCTCCACCGTGCCCGCCGGCAGGCCGATTTCCCCCAGCCGGAGGACCACGCGCTCCGACACCTCATCGCGCCAGCCGCGTTTCATCATGAAGCCGTTCCACACTTCGATCTCCACTTCGTCCGGCTGGCGGCCACTTTTATAGGCCCACGCCAGGAGTTCATCATCGGTGCCGCCTTTGAGCGTTTCCGCCTCCAGGGCGGCGTAGTCAATGTGGAGAAAGTGGCAGCACCGCCAGTCGAAGCTGTTTTTGACCGTGCTGCCGCGCATCGGCTGCCAGCCGGCGGGTAATTGGCCCGCCGCGGCGAGGCGGATTTTGTCGAGCATGCGGCCAAAATAAACGAGGCCCTGGACCTGAGCGGAGGGACTGCGGAGACCGGGAATGATGGTGGGGTAAAGAGCTGACATAGCAGGGCCACCCTTGTACGGCTGCCGCCGGGCTGCAAGAATCCTGCGGATTCACAAATTCCGTTTTCAAAATGACCGCGGTCCACTAAAAGCACCGGAATTATTACTATGCCGCGTCACTTCCGCCCTCACAATGGTCTTGCTGGGAAAGCCAGACAGCGCATCCCGTTTCTGCTGCCCGACAGTACGGAGGTGGAGGGCGCGGGGGCCGGCGCGGCGCAGAATGAAAAACTCGACTGGTGCCCGGGCAATTCCGGTTTCGGATTCGAACTCGCGCAGACTGAAGAAGTGACCGCCGCCGCCGAGGTCGCCGTCCGCGCCGAGGAGGCCAATGAAGTCCCCCGCGGGAAAACGCCGCGCGGCGTGCCCCTGTTTTTTGTGCCGGAACCTGCGGCGGTCCCCAGGGACATCTCGCCCTGGCGTCTCGCCCGCATGGCAGCCGCGGAAGCCGCGCCGCAGCAGGCCGCCTATTTTCGCGACGCGCGGTTTGCTCTTCTCGGCATCATGAATCCCGACGGCAGCATCTCTGTGATCGAGCCGCTCACGCCTCCGCAGTCTGATCCTCCGGCGCAGGGCGGGGTGTTTTAGGCTGACGGGAAGTTGATGGACCGCGGATTTCGCGGATGGCGCAGATGCGCTGGCAAATGAGGCCAGCCTTGCCAGCATGCGGGCATCACTCCTTCACATCGCCAGCGTCTTGTTATCGCCCTCCGCATCCTTGTCGGATCCGTGTGGGTGTTTCATGGTTTGTACAGCAAACTGCTCGACGGCATTCCCCGGCACCGGCTGATTGTGGCCCGGGTGCTGGGCGAGGATTGGGCGCGGGCGGCCACGCTGGCGGTGGGCTGCTGCGAAGTGCTGCTGGGCGTGTGGGTGTTTTTGCACCGCTGGCCGCGCGTTTGCGCCGCGGTGCAAACGCTGGCGATCCTAACGATGAACGCGCTGGAGATTTCCCGCGCGCCGGATCTGCTGATTTCCGCGCCGGGAATGGTGGCGCTGAACTGCCTCTTCCTCGCGCTGGCTTGGTACAATGCCACGCGGCCCCGCGCTCAGCGCAGCCAGCCCGCCTGAACCGCGCCGCACGCGGCGAAGACAAATGTCAGGAAAGTCCAGATGCCGGTGAAGCACCAGTGGACGATCGTTTCCCGCCGCTTTCCGCGCCGGAGATCGGCACTGTAAACGAACCACTGACAATACAGCCGCACGGCCCAGAAGCCGGCAAAGGACCACGCCAGCCACGCCCCCGCCGGCGAAAGTGTCAGGAAGACGGACGGCTGCAGCAGACAGGGCAGCGCCATCATCACCAGCATCACACAAATGAAGAGCGTGTGGACGTGGAAGACGGCGCGGTTCACCGGCGTGAGTTGGCGGCAGTCCTCATTCCAGCGCAGCGCCCGCCCGATGGGGATGTGCAATACAGCCAGCAGCAGCATGCCGGCACCGGCGAGGCGCAGGAGCACGGGGAGGAAATCAATCATGGCGCGTGAGGACGAAAACCCTGATCCAGGGCGTGATGGAAAACTCATCCGCCGCGCGCAATCCGGCGGCGGCAAAACTCCGCCGCCACGCGGCTGCCGAATGAAAATGCAGAAATCCGGGGCCAAAAGCCAGAAAGTTAGGAAAATCCCGCAGATGCTCGGCGACGATGACCCGCCCGCCCGTCCGCAGGCAGCGGCGCGCCTCCTGGCACCACTGCGCGCGCTCCTCCGCGCGGCGGAATTCGTGAACGGCCAGCAGTCCGAAAATCACATCCGCCCCGCCGTCCTCCAGCGGCCACGCATGGAATGGCGCACTAACCGTTCCCGCCGGCGGCGGGAACAGCCGCCGCGCCCGGTGAATGGAGGGCTCCGTCATGCGCGCCGCGTCGAAGTGATCCAGCACCGCCAGCCGCTCCGGCTGCAGCACCCGCCGCAGCGGCCCGGACACCTCGTCATACCCTGAATGACACACCACGGCCTGCCGCGCCGTCACCGGCCCCAGCGCGCGTTTCAGCCACTGCCAGCGATAGAGGTCCGAACGGTCATAGACCAAATGCGAAACGCCGAGCGACCCCGCGAGAAAATAAAGCGCCGTCACCGCCGCCAGGGCGCAGGCGATTTTCACCGCTGCCATATCAGTTAGCAAAAATCCGGCCACGGCTCCGGCCAGCACCGCCGCGGCGGCGATGTAGAGGGGATAGTTAAACCGGAAGATGGTGAGCATCCCGGTCCATGGGCCGCGGGAGGTCATGCGACGGCGGAGGAGGGTTTGACGATCCGGCCGCGCTCCCAGCGATAGGGAATGTCGTTCACCGCAAAGGCATTCGCCGCCACGGGCGTCACCCCGCGCAGGGGCGGCTCGTCGAAAAAAGCCACGCGCCAGGCTTCCAGCGCCACCGGCCGCGGCGTCCAGTTTTCGCGGCTGCCCTCGATGACCACGAACGAGCCGTTCGCTTCCGGGCTGAACGTGAACGGCATGGGTCCGGCAAACTGACGCGCTGTGCGCCAGTCCGGAAACGGCGAACCCGCCGGCAGACTAACATCTCCTCCCGGATCTGAAAAGGTGAGGTCCAGCGCCGGTGTGCCGTCCGCGCGCGTCGTCTGCACGCGCGTCCGTTCGCCGGACGTTTCGATCTGCGCCCGCACTTTGCGGTAGTTGTAGCCAGTCATGAGATTGCCCAGCCAGACCATGGAGTGCCGGTCGGTTTCGCTGCGGAGAATCTTCAACCCGCGGAGCCGCCGCCCGGTTTCATCGCGCAGCCGGCAAAAGACACGATAGCCCGCGAGGAAAAAATCCCGTCCCATGAACGCCGGAAACCCCGCCGGCCGCAACTGGCGCGTCCACACCAGCGCCACCGTCACAAAGCCCAGCCCTTCATAACCATCCATTTCCAGTCCATCAGGCACCAGCGGCCGCAACACGTCCTGTGGAAAAGCGAACGAGACCGCCACCACCCTGTCAAACTTCGCCACGACAGGAAAGGGATGCCGTTTGAGAGAACACATAAAGAAAACCGGTGCCGGTTCACTATCGCGGGTTCTGCGCGCGACAACGCGTTTCGTGCTTCGATTTTACAAACGCCACCATCTCCGCGTTCGACTTCTAACGAAAACGCGTAAAGCTCCAGGCCCCATCATGCGCAGCGATTTTCCGAACCCGGCAACGACTCTCCAGGCAATGAACCGGCTGTTCCTGGCGCATTTTCCCGATCCGGGCACGGCCGCACATATTTTGGAACTCGCCGCCCGCATTCGTCAGCAGCACGGACTCACCGGCCGGCTTCGGCCTCCCGGTCATTTGCACATCACGCTGCACTGGTTGGGCGATTATGCAGAGGTGCCGGAAACTGTGGTCGAGTCCGCCGGGCAGGCCTGTGCGGCGGTCGCGGCGCGCATGCCGTCATTTGAAGTCACGCTGGATGCCGTGTCCAGTTTCCGCGGCCGGCCGGGGAATCATCCGCTGATTCTCGCCCGGAGCGGCGAAGGCAATGCCCCGCTGATAAAATTCCACCAGGCGCTCGGCACCGAACTGGCAAAACGTCAGTGCTACAACAAAAACGGCCCGCCCTTCAGCCCTCACCTGACGCTGCTCTACGATAAACAGGTCCTCCAGAAACAGCCCGTGGAGCCGGTGAGCTGGGCTGTCAGCGAAATCGTGCTGGTACGCAGTGAAGTGGGAGCCACCAAATATCACCGGCTGGGCCGTTGGACGCTGGGAGGGTGATGTCAGGACGCGATGGGCCTTCTTCTGTCATTTCAAACCGTTTGAAGACTACGAATAAGCAGCCCGGCAGGGCTGAGAGAAACCAGCCGGTGGTGGAGCGAGGGACGAGCGGAACCACCGGGCAAAAGCGAATAACACATTTGCGCACCGGAGGTGCGCGAGAGGCGTGTCGGGGTCACGGACGGACGATTCTCGCGCACCTCCGGCGCGCCGATATTCTATAGGGTGCCAGTCCGGTGGTTCCGCTCGTTCCTCGCTCCACCACCGGCTAATCTCTGTCGGGCCTCCGGCCCGCGCATCTGTTGGGACCAGGTGTGCTGTCCTAACATTTGTTAGGCAGTCCTTAACTGCATTGCCCTTTTCGAGAAACCCATTTTAACTCGCCCCGATATCAGCCCGCGCTGCGGCGCGCGGGACGGCGGCGCATCATCAGGAGGAACGGCGCAGCGGCACACGGCAGGAGCAGCACTGAGGGCTCCGGAATGACAGGGCGGATGCTGATGTTGTCGAAATAGATCTTCGCGTTGGTGCCGTCGCCGTTGCTGATGAGCCCAAAGCGCATAAACGTCTGGCCGAGAAACGTGGCGGGCGGCGCGCCGTATTTCGCGGTGATCGTCTCCGTGACCGTGCCCGAAAACACCTGGCCGCTGGCGAGTTGGACGCCGTTCAATTCCATGTCTTTGACCGCGGCAAAGTCCTGAGCGTAGCCGCCGGCGCCGGAATTGATGTAGGTGCCGAGCTGCAGAAAGGTGCCGTAAGCACCCGGCGACAGCGAAGTGTCCACGTACCAGTCATAACTGATTTCATAAGCGGTCGGCGCGAGCATCCCCGCATTCATCGCATTCAGAAAAGCATCCGTGCCCTGGCTCTCGCGGCCGGCCTGCTGGAAGGAGGCCGTGTCCAGCACCTCCATGCGGAGACTGCCGCCGATGTTGACGATGGGAAAGGCCGCGGAGGCGTCATTGCCGAACCCGGTGCCGAATCCCTGGTCTGTGCCGTCCTGAAAGTCGAACGTGATGGACTGGGCTGAGACGCGGGCCGCTCCAAAAAGGAGAATGCTGCCTGCTGCGAGTGCCGGGATGGTTTTCATAGGACGTTTCGCGGTAACCAGGAAACGGCTGCTGTATTATTCGCCGAAGGACCGCGGCCGTATGTCAGCATTTTTCCCTATCCGAAAGCTAGGCAGTCTTTAATAAAGGTGCAAGCATTTCGTGACCGCGTTCGGGTAAGGGGTTCAGTCTCCGGGGCTTCCGGGGCACAAGACGGCCCCCGGCCGGGGCCGGGCCGGTTATGATTGCCCGGGCGGGGCGTCACTTTCCGGGGGCCACTTTGCGCCGGCGAGTTCTTTGGGGAGTTGCTTCGGATCCACCGGATATATTAGGGAGAGGTCCATCGGCGATTTCGATCCCAGCAAAAACTCCAGTTCCTCCGGCGCGCCGATGATGAGCCAGAGCACCTCTTCATCCGTGTCGTTGAACACTTGGCGCAACTGATCCGGACCCACGAGCACCCCGCCGTATTTCGGCACGGTCAGCGTTTCATCGCCCACGCGCATCCGTCCCGTGCCCTCCAGCATGAAATAAAACTCCTCCGCGCGGAGATGTTTGTGCAGCGTGCTGGCACTCCGCGGCGGCATTCGCCACAGCCGCGCTCCGATGTTTTCACTGCCGGTGCGCTCCAGAAAATCCGCGTTGGGGATTTTCATCAGATTCGACGGACGCCAGAAAAGATCCTCCGGCGTGATGAGCTGGTAACCCTGAAAGGTTTTCATGATTCGGCGGGAACGCTGCAACACTGCCGCGGGAAAGGCAAGCCGGTCACGCTGCGTTCCGGCTCACGGGTGTTTCGCTGGAACGCGAAGTTGCACTTCGCTCTTCTATCAAGCCTCGCATGGAGGGGGCGAAGTAAAACTTCGCGGTCCGCCATGACGCGGGCCTCACGGACTAAACACACGCACTTTACCTCCGGCGGCGCATCACGGCGAGACTGCCCAGGAGCAGGAGGGCGGCGGTTCCCGGCTCGGGGACGGGCGTGTAGTTGAGATACAGGTTGTTAGGATCAGCGGCGAGCGAGAAGGTGCCGCTGTAGGCATTTCTAAACCCGCTGAGGTCGAGTGCGAATTCACCGGGGTCGAATCCCGTCACGCCGCCATCGGCGGTCGCGAGATGGAATTGCCAGGGAAGGGCGGGATCGAAGTCGCTCAGCGGGGCGGAATGGCCCGCGGCGTCGAGACTGATCACGCCGAGGGTGAAGCGGCTGTTGGCGGTGACGCCGGCAGCGATGTCGAGATTGCCGGTGATGTCGAGGAAGTCCGCGCCGCTGCCGGGCATGGAGGCACTGTTCAATTCGAAGTCGTAGCGTCCGCCGGGGCTGAAGACCATGGTGGTCACCATGGCGGTGCCCGGAGAGTTGCCGGGCGAGAAGCGTCCGCCGTCGGTGACGTCGATGGTGCCAAAGGTGCCCGCGCCCTTGGCCAGCGAGCCGAAGTTCACGTGGAGCGGGCCGGTGATGATGCCGTTGTTCACGAGCAATCCGCCGTTGAGCTCGATGTCCGTGCCGGCGAGCGCGGTGATATTGCCGCCGGGCAGGATGTTCGTGCGGCTGCCGGCGCCGAGGACGAGATCGCTGGCGCTGGCGGTGATTTTGCCGGTGCCGGCAACGGTGATGAGGCCATGGCTCTCGAAGTTGGAGAGCGTGGTGGTGGAGTTGACGTTGAGCACGCCGGAAGATGTCAGGGTGCCGCCGTCCCATACGAGATTGGCGCCGTTGTGGATGGTGCCGGAGCCGGTGAAGTTCGTGAGCCGCGCGGTATTCGGCTGCTGGAGTGTGGCGCCGTTGAGGAGGGTGGTGCCTGTGAAGCGCGCATTGCCGGCCGCGCCGCCGCTGGCGGAGCCGATGGTGTGGGTGCCCTGACCTTTGAGGAAGCCGCCAAACACGCGCGCGCCGCCTTCGTAGGTGAAGGTGCCGCCGGGCTGCGCGTTGAGGCTGTTGAGGGACGCGTTGAAGGTGGAGCCGTTGAAGGTCATCGCCCCGCCGTTGAGGATGTCACCGAACGGGATGTCGAGCGCGCCGGCTCCACTAACATTGAACAGGCCGCCCGCGTTCACTGTCAGAAAGTCCGCGGAAAGCGCGCCGCCGGTGAGGCCGGCACTGCCCGTCACGGTGACCCCCGCGGTCGCCAGGGAGCCGCCGCTGATGGTTAGGGTCTGGCCCGCCGGGACGCTGGTGCCGCCGGTGATCGCCAGGTTTCGTCCCGCGCTCAGCGTGACATTCGACCCCAGCGTTCCTGTGGGTCCCAGGGTCAGGCTGCCCGCGTAGGTCAGCGTGCCGCTGTTGAGATTGATGTGGCCGCCGTTCATCGTGAGCGGACCGAGATTCGCGGTGCCGCCGTTGACGTTGAGGGTCGCGGTGGCGTTGAGCGTGACGCCGCCTCCGGCCTCCTGACTGGCGTTGAAGGTCCCGCCCGGACCTACATTGACCGTCGCCGTGCTGCCGCTGGCGGCGCCGGCCAGCAGATTGCTCGCGGGCCCGGTAATGTTGAAGGAGGAGCCGGCTCCGGTGACATCGATGATGCCGACAGTGCCCGCCGTGGTGAAGGCCGCGAGCCGCACGTCCGCGGCGGAAGTGTAGGTCCCGCCGGACTGCACGCTGACGGTGCCGTTGCTGGTGACGGGCGAATTGCCGATATAGTTTTCGTTGCCGACGGTGATGGCGGCGCCGTTGCTGACAGTTAGGGAACCCGTGGCCTGGCTGCCGATGACGGAAACGGGGGCTGCGATGCCCTGCACAGTCACCTGAGTGCCGGGGCCATCCACGAGGATTGCGCCGGTCTGCACATTGCTGGCAACAATGCGTCCCTCCACGAGGACATGCGCGCCGCCGAGAATGTTCATGGTGCCGCCGGCATCCACCAGGAGTTGCCCGCCCGGGACATCGAGCTGAGTCCCGGCGCCGCTGATGGTGGAAGTGTGCGGCACATTGTAGTCGAGGCCGCCCTGGAAGATGGCGTGTCCACCGCCGGTGAGCGTGAAGGCCGAGGGATTGAAAACACCTGTGGCGGCGCGGGTGAGGGTGCCGCCGTTGACGACCACACCGCCATTCGCCGTCACCGTGGTGCCCGCGCCGATATCAATAGTGCCGCCGGTGCCGGCGGTGAGCGGTGCATTCGCGGTGAGATTTCCGCTGAAGAGCTTGACCAGGCCGCCGTTGTTGACGGTCACCGGACCGTTCGCGACGGAGCCGTTGGCGTAGAGATTGAGGGCACCCGTGATGCCGGTCTGGCCTGCGAGCGTGAGCGGGAACCCGCTGGTGAACGATCCTGCGATGTTGAAATCAGTCAGGGTGGTGGCGCCGGTTTGCGACACGGTGCCACCCGCCGCGAGCGAGCCGCCTTCGAGTCGCGCACCGCCGGTGGAGATGTAATGATTGCCCGCGCCGCCGAGAACGCCGTTCTTTACGAGGGCGTTGTTCTGATAGACGAACTGTCCCTCCGCATTGGCCGTGAGGGGCGCGCCGCCGGCATCGAGAGTGCCGCCGTTGACCGTAAAGGTGCCCACATTCCCGACGATCGCGCCCGCGCTGTTGAGGTTCAGAGTCGCCCCCGCGGAAACCGTCGCATAGGCCGGACCGATATTGTCATAAGAGATCACGGTGAGCGGGCCGCTGGTCAGGGTCGCGGTGCCGCTGGTCACAATCAGTTGGCCGTGGGACAGCAGACTTCCGGTCGTCAGCGAACCGCCGGCCACGATGAGGGCACTTTCCGGCACGATCGTGGTCAAGCCGGTGAGCTTTAGCGTGCGGGTGGCATCGAAGGTATTCGAACCGCCGAGGAGTGCGAAATTGGTGACGGTCAGGTCGCCGCCGTAGGAAAGGGATCCGCTGACGAAGTTGAGATGGCTGAGAGGCGTCCGCGTGAGCGGGCCGAGTTCGACCGTGCCGCCGTTGATGTTGAGAGTGCCGGTATTGTTCAGCACGGTGCCGCCGCCCGCGGCGGTGCTGGCGACCAGCGAGGTTCCGTCGCCCACCGTCACCGTCGCCGTGCTGCCGCTCGCCGCGCCGATGGTTAGGACGCTGCCCGCTCCGGCCACAGTGACCTTCGATCCGAGACCGTCAATGTCCACACTGCCGATGGTGCCGGCGGTGGTGGAGGTGCCGATGGAGAGATCATTGTTCACCGTCAGTCGCGAGCCGGTGAAGAGGTTGATCTCGCCTTTACTGCCCCCGGGGGAATTTCCCACGATGAGCGCATTCCCGATCGTGGCGGCCGCACCGTCGCTCATCATGAGCCTGCCGGTGTTGCCGCTGCCGATCACCGAGGCGTTAGGGCCGGCGCCGCCGATGGTCAGTTTGGAGCCCGCGCCATCCAGCAGCAGCGTGCCGGAGCCGCCGTTGCTGACCACCAGACGTCCGCCGGCGGAGAGGTCGCCGTCCACGGTGACGCTGGCGGTGTTTCCGCTTTGAATGAGCAGATCGCCGGTGGTGCTGAAGAGCGAGCCGTGGCCGCTGACATTGAGCCCGAAGTTCGACGGCGTGGTGAAATTGCCGGTGAAGCTGGCCTGCCCGCTGTTTTGCACGGAGACGGCCGTCCCGGAGCCGAAAGACACGGACGCATTGGCATCGAAGGTCCCCCCGTTCACCGTGAGCGTGTGCCCCTGGCTTCCGGAAGTCAGCGAAAACGTTCCGGCATTCAAATTGAATGTCCCGCCTTCATTAACAGTTAGATCGGCACTCGCGTCAAACGTGGTGAAGCCGCCGTTGATATTGACGACACCGGTCGAACCCAGCGTCATGGGCGTGTTCATCTGGTTCTCTCCGCTGTTCACATTCAGCGTGCCGTTGATCGAATTGACCGTTCCCGCCGGGCTGAAGTTGTCTCCCAGGGAAAGAATCCCGGAGCCGGTGCGCGCGAGCACGCTGCCGGCCACGACCTGCAGGCCTCCATTGATGGAAACGCCGCTGGCGCTGGAGTTGGCGATATTCAGCGTGGAACTGCCGGCGGACGTCCTGACATATCCTTCGATATCGAGTGAATTGGACCCGGCGAAGGTATCCGTGACTCCCGCGCCGAGAGTGATTCTGTTGTCCATGCGGCCCGGGACCAGGCTTTGCACGGTGCCTCCGTTGAAGTTCATGAACCCGGAGCCCGTGGCATTCCAGGCCTGCAGGTTCACGGTGGTCCCGGTATTGACCGTCAGTTCACCGAGCCAGGGTTGATTCGCGTAGGTGAAATTCGCGGTGCCCTGATTGAGATTGAGGTAGCCCGCGCCTTCTATCGGGGCGGAAAATGTCTTCGCGAACGCACCGTTCAGCGCCACGGTGTTCAGGTCCATTTGCATCGGAGCATTCATGACAATCGGACCCGCTGCGGCATTCCACGTTTGATCCGCCGTGAGCCACAACTTCGACGCCAGCGAATCGTCCACATTACCCTTCAGGCTGATAGTTTGCGTGGAATTGTCGTTGTTAGTGATACCGCCCGCTCCGAGGTTCAGCTTCCATGAAAAGACGGGACGGCTGAGGTCGAAAATCTCAAACTGAAAATTGAAAGCACCGGCCCCGTTCGCGAAGGTGAGCGAGTGCAGGTTCCAGTCAGGATTGGAAGTCAGATTGGGGGTGAGCCGTGTGGTTCCGGCAAAGACGATGTCGGCGGTGCCGTTGTTGGGCGGGGCCGCATTCCCGGCCCAGTTGGCAGGCGTGAAAAACGAATCATCAGCCCCGCCACCGTCCCAGGTAAAAACGGCGGCGCCCGCCGATCCGGCGAGTGACAGAAAAACGGCGGAGAGGATGACAGTGGCCACAGACTTGTGGCTGGACGACAGAACAGCTTCGGGGTTCATGCCGCACGCTCTATCATTTCACCCGGTCCGCCGAAATGCGCCAAAGGCGGTAGAAGCGCGCGCGTTTCTTTGGCAGCGGAGCCGCATACAGCAAAGTGGCGATATTCGGTGTTGGCACCGCTCCAGGATCCCTTAAGCTCTTAAAGCCTAACACTAATATGATCCGACCCGCCGCCGCCGCCGCCTTCCTCATCTCTCTCAGCTCCTCGTGGGCTGCGCCGGTGATTCTCATCGACGAAGATTTTTCGGACGGTGCTGTCGGCCCCACGCCGGCTGCGGCCAATTGGAGCAACACCAGCAGTGCCAGTGCGGAAGTGGCGGCGGGAACGGGCTTCGGCACCGCCCGCGCGGTCGCCACCACCTACGATCACGACAACAACGCCGGCTCGGCCAACATCAATATTCCGGGAGGCCTCGAAGTGAATGTGAGCGCCAGCGCCACGCAGACCATCACCGTGGCCATGCCCCTCACTTTCGATCCCTCGCCGGACAACTACGCGCAACTGACGTTTTGGGCCGCCGTGCGCGCTAACAACGCCACCGGTGCCTCTGTTTCCATCGTCAACATCACGGACAGCGTCACCGTGCTCGCGCCCGTCACTCCCGCCTTCGCAGCGACTAACACCAACTGGCAGTACAATTCCTATACCTTCCCCATGCTGGCCAGCTATGCGGGAGACCAGTTCCGGGTCACCTTCGTCGGCGGAGGCAGCAACGGTGCCAACGGCCTCGAACTCACGGACATCGACTTTTTCGTCGCCAACGTCCCGGAGCCCACTTCCGCCATCTTCCTGGCCGGAGCCGGGCTGACCCTCCTCGGCCGGAGACGCCGGGCGGGACGCTGAGGCCTCTGCCGGTGCTGATCAGACTTTTGCCTTCCGGACCCGCTTCTTCGGCTCCGGGGCCAGCGTCATCTGCGGTGTCACACGGATTCCCATGCGTTTGTAGAAATCGAGCATCTTTGCCGTCGCCGCGCGGCCGGCCTCAAGTCCGAGGCGTACGTTCTCCGACATCCCGGCGGGGGACGGCTCCTGAACTTTAGAAGAGTCTAGCATAGCTTCGAGTTCCGCCCGGCTGCAGGTCTCGTGATCGGCTATTGGAACCGGAGGCGGAGAGGCATTATCCCACAGAGCCCACTCATCAGCAAGTGGCAGATAATCCTCCAAAAAATGCTGCCGGCTGCGGACAAACCTTCGCCGTATATCCTCCTCCGGAACTGCATGCCCGCCATGGGTGGTGCGCAGAGCCACCCGCGCCACAGCCTGCTCCGCGGAATCCAGCAGGATGTAATGAAACACCACGCGAAAGCCGCCTTCCCGGGCCGCGCGCAACAACGCCGTGTGGGTCACTCCGCTGAGCGTGGATTCGATGGCAAATGAGGTGCCCGTTTTCAGCAGCGCCCGCGCTTCCGATATCAACAGACGCCCGGCCCGAAATGCGGAGAGCGCCGGATCCAGCGGCGAGAGCCCGCGCGCGATTTCATCGGCGTTCAGAAACCGGCGAATGCCCATGCGCGGCAGCAATTCCCGCGCGAGCGTCGTCTTGCCCGCGCCATTGCAGCCGCCAATGAGGCATAGTGTCGGGTTCATCTTAAGAACGGAGATGATGGCCCACGGAATTCACGGAATACACGGAAAGGGAAAGGTACAAGGACCAAAGGTGAATCGCGAATATCCTCCACAGGTTCTCTTTCCGTGTATTCCGTGGGCCTCATTTTCCTTTTCAGGTTTATGGGTTTCCGATCGGAGCCCGCGCCCCTCACTTCACTGAGTCCAGCAGCCAGGCGCCTTTCACTTTCACGAGCGTGGCTGTCACCTTGTGCTTTTCTTTGCCGAAGGACGTGGTTAGCACGACGGTGGCGGTGGCGTCTTTGACCTCCGGCTTCCCGGCCTTGAAGGGTTGTGTCGGAACGTCCTGCGCATTCAGCACCGGGTCGGCATCCACCAGCTCCGCGCTCATCGCTTTAGCGTAGGTCTTTTTGAAATTCGCCGTCACCAGGGTGGAGGCTGCCACCCACTTCTTCGTGTCCTTGTTCGCCTCCACCTGCGCCACGTAGCCGGCGTAAAACTTCTCCGCCACTGCGCCGGGGGCGGCGGCGGCCTTCGCATCATCGGCGGCAAATGCGGGCCGCGACACGAACAGCGAAGTAAGAATAGCGATCAACAGGCACAACGTTTTCATTTTGGTGAGGGTGGCTGCGAGGATGCTTCCGCTGCACCTCAGGGCGTCAAGGCGGGAATGAGCATGAGCATTCGCCCAAGCCGATCCTTCGCAGGCACGCATTTGCCTGCGGAGCCTGTGACTAACACCGTGTGCCCTGAAGGCGCGGCCGGCTTACTTTCTCGACCGGCGTCTGCCGCACAGAAGCGCTCCCGTGGAGAGCAGCATCAGACCGGCGGCGCCGGGTTCGGGCACGGCAATCGTCGAGAACAACTGGATTTCCGCGATCTGCGGCCGGTCGTTGGTGGTGCCAAACGTTTCGATCACCCGCAGACGATACTGGGAGAAGGACCCGGGAGTATCGGTCGTGAAAAAGTAGGTTTCGAAGCGATTGGTGGTATTGGTGTTGTCTCCCCAACCGGCCTGTTCGTTGAAGGCCATGTTGGTGACGGTATCCACGACGGTCCAGGCGGAGCCGTCATTGGATCCTTCCAGGAAGAAGTCACGTGGATCGCGCTCCGGAGCGTCGTTGGCGCTGGTGAGGGAGTAGGACCGCACGGTGTTTTGGGCTCCGCCCGCAAAGGCATAGGTCCAGATGGTGGGCGCAGCCGAGGTCACGTCCTCGTAGGGAGAGGCATTGTCGTTGGCGACGTCATTGAAGATCAAGCCCTTGGTGCTGGCGAGGTCGTCGAACGCCGTTGCCGCCGTTTCGGTTGTCGGGGTGCGGTTGGGGAAGGCCGACGCGGTGCCGCCGGAGGTCAGATCCGTAAACAGAATAAAACCCGCCTGGAGCGAGGAGGCGGTGGTGATCAGAGAGCCGATGCTGAGCGCAAGGAGCTTAGCGGTGGATGAGCCGAATCGCATTTGAAGGGAATGGGTGAGTAAAATTTTGCCGAGAATTGCGGAAAATTGCATCATTTGTCAAGATTGCCGCCCCGGAGAATTGTAAATGGCGGGCGGTGACGGGAGGGGGGGAATCAGGCCGAAATAGAGTGGTCTTCCCGCCGTGGCTGCCTACCGTGCCGCCATGAAGTGCCCCGCTTTCCGGATTGTGCTGGTAATGATGCTGATGACGGCAGCCGGCCGGCTGACGGCGCAGGACACCGCCCGGGTCACCACGCTGCTCCAGGAATTGAAGCCAGGCACGAACGCGGAGAAACAGCTCGATGCCCTGCACGCTCTCGCCACCTCGCTGGACCTGCGCATTCCCGCCGCCTGCCTGCCCTTGCTGCAATCGCCGGGCACCTCCGTGCGGCGCAATGCCGCGCGGGCCATTGGCAGCCGCTGGTGGCAGATTCCCGCGGAACAGACCGCGGCTTACGTGGACGCCTTGAAAAAGAACGCCGGCTCCACTGATCCCCAGGTGGAAAACATGACCCGCCGCGGCATCGGCCTGCTCACCCGCAAGTACGACCACGCCATGTTCAGCCGCAGCGCAGGCAAACGCTGGGTGATCTACGAGCGCCACGGCAAACCGTGTGTCATTGACACCCGAAACCACACCGAGGAACTGCTCGGCCCCGCCATCGACGGCGACTTCCTGCCCTCCTATAGCAATGAGCTGCTCACCGAATACTGCCACTGGCATCCGAAGCAGGACCTCGTGGCGCTGGATGTGCTCATCTTTCGCCGCCCCCGTCTGCTGTGGGTATGGCGGCCCGGCGGCGGTCTCCGCTCTTTTGGCGTGGAGGAACTGACAAAACTTCTCAAGCCCGCGCAGGCCGGGCGCGCCGTCCAGTCGATCGAATCCGTGGATTTCAAACAATGGAAGGGAGCGGACCTCGAGTGCGCGGCCACCTACGTCGTTAGAAAGGGGGACGGCGTCGAGGAGCGCACCGCCGTGCTCCGCTGGGAATCCGCCACCGATACCCTGCGGGTGCAGTCGGATAGTTTGGCGGAGTAACCTTGCCCGCTGTTGGCGTGCTTCCGTTTTCGATGCGGCACATCCCGCGCAGAAGGTGAGTTTCAGTTCGCGCCCGGACGGGTGGTGACGCCGCCCGCCGGTATTTTTGGCGGGACTTTTGGCGGATGGCAGCCACTCCGCCTGGTGATCCGGCAGAAAAATTGTAATGGGGTGTGGGGGCGGCGCGAAGGGCCACCGGACTTTCCGTTTTCTCCCATGAATGCAAGCTTACCCTGTTTCACGTCCCGCAGCATTTTCACTACGCTCGCTGCCCTGAGTGTTTTGTCAGCCACCGGCCGCGCCGGCTTGATCACGCTCAATCCCCGCAACGGAGAGTTGCGCATCGATGGTCAGTTGGCGTCCGAGATTCACGAAGTTTCGGTTACGTGGGCCGGCATCGAGGGCGGGAACCCGTCCGGAAAATTTCTGGTGCACGGCGATCTCATGCTGAAGGCCGGAGCGGAGGGACACAATGGTACCAGCGACGTTCTGGGAGCGGTCACGGAACGTGGCGTGTCATTCAGTCCGGCGCTTCACATCGTCGTGGGAAACAATGTGATCACCGAACCGGGCACGCTTATACAAGCCTCCACCGCGGACGGGCTTTTCTCTACTTTTGCGCCGGCCGGTGCGGGACGGAATCTGGAGATCGCCTACGGCGGCAATGGCGTGGCCGGCAGTGTCGGTGCAGGCCGGCAGGCGGCGGCGGCCAACGGCAGTCCCGGGCTCGACGGATGGGCCGCGAATCGCGTCACCGCTCCCGTCGTGGGCGGCGGTCCCGGGGAGACCAAACTGGTCATTCCAGGGGGAGCCGGCGGAGCAGCCAGCGTGTCCGGGGCTGTGAAGGGTGGCGGCGGCGGCTACGGTGCCGGCGGAACCGCCAGCACGCGCACCAATGACAATTGGGGTTCCGCAGGCGGACACGCTCAACAGGCGGGCGGAGCGGGCGGGGCCAGCAATCCCGGCCGCACGGCGGCTCTCGTGGTGACGGGACAGTTGAACGGTGCCGCCGCCGCCACCCCTGGCCAGGGCGGAGCCGGCGGTACGGCCGCCGCCGCGGGAGATCCCGGCAGCTATGGGCGCGGCGGTGACCCTGGACACGAAACCATCTTCAACAACGACGGTGACAATGGCGGGGATGGCGGCACGGGTGGTAACGGTGGCACCGGCGGCAATGGAACTCCCGGAGGCCATGGCGGGGGCGGGCAGCACGTGGCCATTCAGCCCGAATTGCTCATCGGCGGAAATTGTGGCGGAGCCGGCGGTGGCGGTGGATCGGGTTCATCCGGCGGCAGTGGCGGAGCGGGTG
>JADMIO010866672.1_pt1 | contig 45178 bp, 48 predicted proteins | sample 8958161 | NCBI WGS metagenome assembly JADMIO01 (sample SAMN16585339, study PRJNA669376) | soil metagenome | isolation source: Crop rotation soil | place: USA: Cullars Rotation, Alabama | collected 2011
GCCGCGACTTCAAGTCACGTGAATTCCAAGCTTCGGATCCCACTGTGCTGGAAAGAGGCCATCTCCCCTACCCCGGCCACGAACGGGGCGAAGGTCCGGACGATCGGGATGAACCGGGCCAGGATGATGGTCCGGCCACCGTACTTCTCGAAGTACCCCCGGGTCCGATCGAGGTAGGCCTTCTTGAAGAACTTCGCCTCCCCGGTGAACGCCTTGCTCCCGGTCTTCTTCCCGATCCAGTAGTTCAGGGTGTCGCCCAGGATGGCCGCGACGATCAGGAGCCCGGTGAGCAGCCAGGGGTTGAGGTCGCCGAGCGCCGCGAACGCCCCGGCGGCAAAGAGGAGCGAGTCACCCGGGAGGAGGGGGAGAACCACCAGACCGGTTTCGCAGAAGATGATCGCGAAGAGGATCGCGTAGGTCCACACCCCGTACTGGCGGATCAGCTCGGCCAGGTGCTGGTCGAGGTGGATGAAGAGGTCGACGAACTGTTTCAGGTATTCCATGGCCGCCTATGCTGTGAAGCCGAATTCGCCGAGGAGGGGCACGAATCGGACATCGTGCACCGCCACCTGATCCCACCCTTCCCCTTCGCTGTGCCGCGTGACCAGCATCAGTTCCTGCTCCTCACGCGACCCCACCGGGATCACCATTCGGCCCCCCGGCGAGAGCTGGTCGATCAGGGTCCGAGGCACCGACGGCGATGCCGCAGCCACGATGATCCCCTGGTAGGGGGCATCCGGTCGCCAGCCGAGCGTGCCGTCGGCGTGCATCACCGAGACGTTGGCGCAGCCGATGCTCCGGAGCACTTCGTGGGCACGCCGGGCCAGTTCGGGGATCCGCTCGATCGAGAAGACCGACTCCGTGAGCATCGACAGTAGCGCGGTCTGGTATCCGGAACCGGTTCCAATCTCGAGCACGCGCTCACGGCCGGTGAGCCGGAGCAACTCGCAGGATCTGGCCTGCACATACGGCTGGGAAATGGTCTGGCCGTTGCCGATCGGAAGGGCGGCGTCTTCGTAGGCCTGATGCCGCAGCAGTTCCGGAACGAAGAGGTGGCGCGGCACGGTGGCCACCGCGCGCAGCACCGCCATGTCGTGCACGCCCTTGAGCTGGAGCGCCTCGACCAACTGCGAGCGGTACCCGACGAAACCGTCGCTCAAACGCTCAGTCCTCGAGCCGCCACTCACGCACCGTATCGAGGAGCTTGTGATTGGTGAGGTCCATCTGTAGCGGCGTGATGGCCACATAGCCGTCGTTCACTGCGCTGTGGTCGGTGTCGAGCGCGCCGGTCCAGGTGATCTTCCCGCCGCCGATCCAGAAGACCTCGCGTCCCCACGGATCCTTGGTACGCGCCACCGACTCGGAGAAGACCCGCGAGCCGAGGCGGGCCACACGGACTCCCTTCACCTCATCGGCGGGGATCCCGGGCAGATTGATGTTCAGCAGGGTGTTCGCGGGGAAATCCTTCAGCGCGGTGATCCGCGCGACCAGGCGTGTCACCAGCGGTGCATATCCGGCGAGCAGGTCGTCGCGACGCGAGGCAAACGAGAACGCCACACCAGGAATGCCGAGCACCACCGCTTCCATGGCAGCCGAGACCGTGCCGGAGTAAAGGACGTCCTCACCGAGGTTGGGGCCGTGATTGATTCCGCTGAACACGAACGCCGGCTTCTCCGGCATCAGTGATTCCAGCGCCAGCAGCACGCAATCGGTGGGGGTGCCATCGACCTGCCAGCTGCCATCGGGGCGAACAACCGGGCGCAGCGGCCGCGTCATGGTGAGTGCGTGGGACTGTGCGCTCTGCTCACGATCGGGGGCGACCACGGTCACCTGCCCCACCGCCTGGCACGCCGCCGCCAGTACCTGCAACCCGGGGGAGAGGATGCCGTCGTCGTTGGCCACGAGAATATGCATATCCGGAAAGATAGCAGCGCCAAGGTACCTTTCGTGGGCCGACTGGACCCCTTTTCTGCGGAGCACGAGTGGGAGCACCCCCAGCTGAGAGCCGTAACGCCAAGCCGATCCGGCTCGCTGCATTCCTGCTCGGCGTATTCGTGCTCGTCCTGCTGGTGCGACACGCCGGCGTCGACTTGCTGCTCGATTCGATCCGTCGCGCAGGCTGGGTCGTCTTTCCCGTCGTGGCACTCTGGGGCGTGGTGTACGCCTGCAATGCGAGGGCGTGGCAGCTGCTCGTGCCGCACCGCCCCCCGGAGTTCACCTTCGGACGGGCCTTCCTCCTCTCGGTCCACGCCTTCGCGCTCAACTTCGCGACCCCGTTTCTGGCCATGGGTGGTGAGCCGTTCCGGGTCGCCGGCGCCACGCGCTACCTCGGTCGATCGCGTGCCGTGGGTTCCGTGGTGGGATTCCGCTTCCTCCACGCGCTGGCACATGTGCTGGTCTTCCTCCTCGCCGTCATCCCCGCGGCCATCCTGCTGCCGCACACACCGGTCGTGCTCGGCATGCTCGCGGTGGTCACCATCGTGTTGCTGCTGGCAGCGTCATTCCTGTTGTCGCAACACCGGCGCGGTGTCTTCGAGAAGGCCATCGCGTTGCTCGCCGGAGTGCGCCTGCTGCGCCCGCTCGCGGTGCGGCTCGAACGCCATCGCACCACGCTGCAGGAACTCGATCGCGAACTCACCGCCGTCCATCGCGAAGCCCCGTGGCACTTCCAGCGGGCCCTCGCCGTGGAAACCGCCGGGCGGATCGCCTCGACGCTCGAGTACGCCCTGATTCTCGGCGCACTTGGCGTCGACAATCCGTTCTGGCACGGATTCGTGGTCGCGAACATGTCATCGATGATCACCAATCTCCTGATCTTCATCCCGTTCGAGATGGGGACCAAGGAGGGTGGCGGCTTCGCGATCTTCGGGCTGCTTGGGATGGATCCGGCGCTGGGAATGTCGGCGGCGCTGTTGAGCCGCGTGCGCGAACTCAGCTGGATGGCGATCGGACTCGGGTGCGGATTGCTGCTGGAGCGGAGCGAGCGGAAGCCGGCTTCCTAGTCAGGCCCCCGCCCGGTCGGCTTCATCGTCGGCGCGGATGGCCGGCTCGCGACCATCGAGCAGCGCGAGCACATCGGCGATCTCATCACGCACTTCGCGAACGGTCTCGTAGCGCATCGCGTCGCGGGCCGCCTGCTTCAGTTCGCCGGTACGCCGGAAGTGATCGAGCCGCTGGCGCGCCCCTTCGATGGTGAACTTCTCGGTGTAGAGCAGGTGCTTCACCAGCATGATCAGTTCGACTTCACGCGACTTGTACACCCGGTTGCCGGAGCGGTTCTTCGCCGGATTGAGAAAGCGGAACTGGCTCTCCCAGTAGCGAAGGACGTGGGGCTTCAGGTCGGTGAGCGCACAGACCTCACCAATGGAGAAGAACTGCTGGATCGGATGTGGTAGTGTCATCCCCATCGTTCCGCCTTGAGTGTCCGTCCCATCAGCTGCTGGATGCTTTCCCTGGGCGAGGCGCCATCAAAGAGAATCGCCGCAACTTGCCGGGTAATCGGCATATCGATACCGTGCAGATCCGCCAGTCGCGCGGCCGCCAGCGCGGTGTTCACCCCTTCGGCCACGGTGCGGTGCGTCGCGCGATATTCGGCAAGAGTCGTTCCCTGCGCCAGCAACATTCCGAGCTGACGGTTGCGTGAGAGCGCGCCGGTGCAGGTCAGGATCAGGTCGCCCATGCCAGCGAGTCCGCCGAAGGTCTCCGGGTGGGCGCCCATCGCCACACCAAGCCGGGTGATTTCGGCGAGCCCACGGGAAAGGAGCGCCGCCCGAGGGTTGTTGCCCATGCCGAGCCCTTCGATCACACCGGCCGCAATCGCGACAGTGTTCTTGAGCGACCCCGCAAGCTCGACCCCCACGACGTCATCTGTTGTGTAGACGCGGAAGTACCCGGTGGAGAAAAGCTGTTGCGCTTCGGCCGCGGCGGCGGGGTTCGTCGACGCGGCCACAATCGCTGTCGGCTCGGCGTGATAGACCTCGTGGGCGAAGCTCGGTCCCGACAGTGCCACGAACGGCGTCTCTGGCAGCACCTGGTTTGCCACGTCATACATCAGTGCCAGCGAATCGGGCTCAAGACCCTTGGTGGCACAGATGAGGTGTGCACCCGCTGCGAGGTGAGGAGCCGCCTGCGTCAGGACCGTGCGCGAGACGTGGCTCGGCACCACCGACAGCACCACCGGGGCACCGGCAACGACCTGCGCGAGATCGCTGCTGGCAGTGAGACGGTGGTCGAGTGGCAGTTCCGGAAAGAAGAGCGAGTTCTCGTGGCGGCTGTTGATCGACTCGCTGACTTCGCTCTCGTAGGCCCAGAGTCGCGTGGCGATTCCCTTGCGCGCGAGCAGGTCGGCCAGGGCCGTCCCCCAGCTCCCCGCGCCGAGGACCGCGACCGTCATCGCCCTATCCATGGCTTCGGTCGTGGCCGAGAGCTTCGCGGCGACCGAAGCGGTTCTCGGTGCCATCGAGCAGCCGCTTGATGTTGGCACGATGAAGCCAGATGATGGTGGCCGAAAGCGCTGCGAGCCACCACACAATGCCGCGCTGACCCGGGTGGAGGAACCAGACGGCCGACGGAAGGACCGCCGCCGCGAGAATGCTCCCGAGCGAGACATAGCCTGACAGTCGAACCGTGATGGTCCAGACAACCAGAGTCACCAGGAACGCCCACGGTGCGAGTCCGAGGACGATACCGCTGCCCGTGGCCACGCCCTTGCCACCCTTGAAGTTTGCGAACACCGAGAAGGCGTGGCCCACAACGGCGATCACACCCAGCACCAGCGAGCCCACTACACCAAGCCCGGCCCACGGCCCGAAGAACGCCACCGGGATCGCGCCCTTGAGCGCATCGAAGATGCCGACCGGAATGGCGTACTTGAAGCCGAGGAGACGATAGAGGTTGGTCGCGCCGAGGTTGCCGCTACCGACAGTGCGCAGGTCGATCCCCTTCACCGCACGAACCACCCAGAGTGAGGTGGGAATCGCCCCGAGCAGATAGGAGGCGATGGCGGCGAGGACCACCTGCATGCTCACTTCTTGCTGCCTCGACGGTTGAACTTCAGCCGGAGCGGCGCACCCTTGAACCCCCAGGCATTGCGGAAGCCACGCGCGAGATAGCGCTGGTAGGCCTCGGGAATGTCGTCGGGACGGTTGCTCACGATCGCGATGGTCGGTGGCGAGGTCTCGATCTGCGTCGCAAAGAGCAGCTTCACTTCTTCGCCCATCTTCTGTGGCGGCGCAGCGCGCTGCAGCAGCTCCTGCAGCACCTTGTTCACTTCGGCGGTCGGCACCCGCTGCTTGCGCGATTCGGCGACTTCGACCACGAGATCGAGGAGCTTGTGCACTCGCTGACCAGTGAGAGCCGAGCCATAGAGGAAGGGGACGTTTTCGAGGAACGGTGCCTTCTCGATCAGCATCTCCTCACCGCGCTTGCCGGTGTTGGCGTCCTTCTCCTCGATCAGGTCCCACTTGTTCACCACGATGATCAACCCGCAGCCCTGATCCCAGGCCTGATTGGCGATGCGCAGATCCTGGTTGTGCAGGCCGAGCTTGGCGTCGACCACCAGCACGCAGACGTCGGCGCGGTGCACGGCGCGCTCGGTGCGCATGTTGGAATAGAACTCGAGCGAATCCTGCACCTTGGCGTGACGGCGCAAGCCGGCCGTGTCGATGAAGGTGAGGGTCTTGCCGTGGTAGTTCAGGTGCGAGTCGATGGCATCGCGCGTGGTGCCCGCAATCGGCGTGACCACGAGCCGCTCCTCACCCAGGAGCTTGTTGACCAGGGACGACTTGCCGGCATTCGGGCGACCGACCACCGCCACCTTGATCCGTTCTTCGTCTTCGACCGGATCGCTCTCGGGGAAGAGTGCCACCAGCGCATCGAGGAGGTCACCACTTCCCTTGCCGGTGCCGGCCGAGACCGCGTACGGCTCGCCGAGGCCGAGGGAGTAGAACGGCAGGCGATCGTCGCGATCGCCGATCTCGTCGATCTTGTTGACGGCGAGGATCACGGGCCGGCCAGAGGTGCGGAGCTTGCGGGCGATCTCTTCGTCGATCGGGTTGACCCCGTCCTTGCTGTCGACGAGGAGGAGCACCACATCGGATTGCTCCACGGCGCGTTCGACCTGGGCGCGAATGGCCTTGTCCATCGTCTCTTCGGAGTCGAACACCAGACCGCCGGTGTCGACGACCCAGAAGTCGCGGCCGATCCAGTTGGCTTCGCCGAAGTGACGGTCGCGGGTCGTGCCGGCGCGGTCGGAGACGATCGCAGCGCGACCACCGCAGAGGCGATTGAAGAGGGTGGACTTCCCGACGTTGGGTCGCCCCACGAGTGCAACAGTAGGACGACTCATGCGGCGAGCGGCTCCATCAGTGCATCAACAAAGGTTTTTGAGACACGCACCGGCATCGGCACATCGGCCGACAGCGCCGCAACGCTCAGCGAATCGATAAAGAGGCCATCGTCGTTCACGCACTCGCCGGGGAGGAGGGCGAGGTCGAAGCCCTGCAGACCCTGGAGTGCGTCACGCATCGCGTGGCCCGGGAGGAGCCCTGCCGTGGTCACGCGCGGGCCGAAGAGATCGTTCTCCACCTGCAGCAACTCGAACGTGGCGCCGGTCGCCTCGGAGAGCGGCCCGAGCACCATCGGCATCAGCGGCCCCATCGAGGTCCCGGTGACCACGGCGATCCGACGCCCGGTCCACCCGCGCAGCTCCTCGGCCCCTTCGCGCACCTGCTCCTGAAGCCAGCGCACCGACCCGACCCCGTTCTCCACCTGATCGAACGAGCCGTAGAGCTCGGCCGGCGGCAGCTCGACCTTGGCGCGGAGGTAGAGCTCGTCGGCACCATAGGCCCAGGGCTCACCCCGCTCGGCGAGCGCGCGAGCAGCGGCCTCTTCGACGGCAGCCACGGCGCGCTTGCACTCCACGTCGTCGGGCTCGCGAATGAGGTGATGCTTGGAGAACTCGGTAAGCCCGACCGGGACGACCGAGACCGAGAGCACGTCTGGGCCGAAGTCGTAGAGATCACGCAGCGTCTGGCGCAGCACCTCGCCGTCGTTGATGCCCGGCGCCATCACGATCTGGGTATGGAACTGGATCCCGTGGTCGGCGAAGTGGCGGAGCTGCGGCAGGATCTCGGCGGCCTGCGGATTCCGCAGCACCCAGCGACGCACGACCGGATCGGTGGCGTGCACCGACACGTAGAGCGGCGACAGCCGGTACTCGATGATCCGGTCGGTGTCGTGCTGCTTCAGGTTGGTGAGGGTCGCGAAGTTGCCGTACCGGAACGAAAGGCGATAGTCGTCGTCGCGAATGGAGAGCACGTCGCGCAGACCATCGGGGTTCCCTTCGACGAAGCAGAAGTCGCAGCGGTTGGCGCAGCGGCGAATGCGGGGCGGCTCGACCGCGACACCGATCTGCTCTTCGACCGGCCGCTCGACCTCGACTTCGTATTCTGAAGAATCGCCCGGCTGGCGATAGACCAGCGTGAACTCTTCATCGGCGGTGAGGAATTCCCAGTCGAGGAAGTCCTCGAGTTCGCGCCCGCCAACCGAGATGAGCTCGGTACCGGGAACGAGACCGATCCCCTCCCCGATGGAATCGTGGAGGACGCTAGTGACCTTGATCATTGCCGCCGAGCCAAAACGAGCATCGCCCAATATGGGGCTATGTTGGCCCCAAATCAAGGGTTAGCCGCTGAGAGTTAAAGCGAGTTCACACGCTCGGTTCGCGATGGACGGTGCGTTAGGATGCCAGACGCCCCGAAGCGGTGGAACCGCTCCGGGGCGATGGACTCTGGGCAAGCGGGAGACGGGGCTCGAACCCGCGACCCTCAGCTTGGGAAGCTGATGCTCTACCAACTGAGCTACTCCCGCATTTCCTGCAACTGCAACCACTTAGACCGTTTCGCGCCCCGCTGATTCTGGTTGTGGTGTCAGACTGTTTGTCACCACATCCCCGAAACGCTGGCGAATTCTATCAGCATGAAGCTCGGCGCGGAACTCCACAACTTCCGACCGATGCCGGTCGGTGGTCGATGCGTGGCCGTAGATCGCCTGGAGCATCTCCAGATTGGAATGTCCGAGCTCTCTAGCCACAGTGTAGGGACTCACCGGTTGCCCTCGATCGAGTCGCTGGAGCGCTGCCGCCGCATAGGTGTTCCGGAAGATCCTCGAGCGAATCTCCCCAGCCCTCCAACCGGCCCGGATTGCGATTCGGTCGAGCGCCTTGTCGAAGTCTGTCACCATCCCGAGCGTGCCCGAGCGGCCGATTGCCGAAAACAGAAGTCCGGTCCGCGGGGACCTGTCCATCGGGACGAGAAAGGGGCCGAGGATAGCCGCCAGCTGCGGCCAGAGGGGAATGACTCTGGCGCTTTTCTCGTTCTTCAACCGGCGCCAAGGGTGGGGGCGCAGGGTGACCGTCTTGCGTTCGAAGCTTACATCCTCCACCGCCAGCCCCAGCGCTTCGCTCTTTCGCATTCCCGTTAGCAGCATCGTCGCGACCAGCTCGTACATGTGCGGGAAGGTATTGACGGGTCGCGGGAACCGTCTGGCGACTTCGAGCAGGTGTGCAGCCTCGTGCACCTCCAACCAGGCGGCCTCACTTCGCCGGCCGATGGGTCGCTCCCCCGGCATGATGGCGGCAACCGGGTTCATCCCAACGGGAACGAGCCCGAGACTCTGCGCCCTGCGAAACACGGAGGAGAGCGAGTTCAGGTGATGCCTCCTGGTACCCGCCGCGAGCTTGCCGCCGCGTCCGGAATCGATGGTCTCAAGATGGATGAGCCATCGGTGAAGATCTTCGACAGCAATTGTCGAGAGCCGGCGGCCGGATCCGAAGAACTCACATGCCCGCTTCAAGTGCAGCTCTGCGCAGACGAGCCAGCGGCGGGATTGCTTCCCTGCTTCTGCCTTCAGGATGAGATGCTGTCGTGCGACCTCGCCCAAGGTCGCCCCTGCGCGTGACTCACCGATCAGGGCGCGATCTCGACGGAGGCGCTTCAGTTCTCCGAGACGTTGGGTCACCAGCTCCTCTGCGACTACCGCATCATCAGTCGCACGCGTGGCGCCAGGGGGAATAAGCGGCTCCCTTCCGCCGCCGACGTCTGCGAAGTCGCGGAAGTCCGCGTAAGCCCTGCTGAAACGCTGGGCAGTGGAGCCATCCGCGCGCCGTTCGGCTCCTCCTCGCCAATAGATTCGCGACCTGCGCTTCGAGCCGTGTCGGCTCCGAGGAGTGTCGGTCATTGAGATGGCGCCTCCGCGAGTTGCAGCAAGCCACCCTCGATCCGGCGGAGGTCAAGATCCGCGGAACGAATCGCAGCTATCGCGCCCTTCCGAATCGCCTCGCACTCCCCGCCAGTGCCGTACGCCAACACTTCATAAGCGCTCGCGAGCAGGTTGGCGATGCGCTGCGCTTCCGAAGACAGGTCGATCACAATCGTCGCGTCGGCGCGCGTCATGGTTGCGCGCCCTTCGCAGCAAATCGCAGTCCCCCGATGTGGTCGGAGAGGTCCTCCAATTCGCGCTGGACAAACCAGAGCGCACCAATCGCGGCCCTGGCGGTCGGTGAGAGCGCCTCCAGCTGGACGTTACCGAGTGCCTCAACCGCGAGTGAGCAGGTGTCCTTTGTCACCTCGAGCCGAAGGGCTAGATCCGATTGCTGCTCTGCGGTCAATTCAAAGACACGCGATGGGGTCGTGCTCACGACGCCTCCAGAGTCAGGGGTGCCTTCGGCAATTGCCAGCAATTACTGTCGAGGTAGGACGCGATCCAGTCGGCTGCTGGCTCGAGGGAACCGAGTAGCGCGCGGTGACCGCGGACGAGGGCGTCGAGCCTGAGGTGCGCCTCGCCTTTCTGGTTTTCGCGGAGGTCGCCGGTCACCTCCTCGATCAACCGGGCGATGCTTGAGAAATTCTCCCGCGCGACCGAGAGCAGCGCCTTCACGTCATAGGCATCTCCTTGCAGTGTGCCCATGTCCTGCGAGCTGAAGTCCTGCGTCGCTTCAGCTGCTGCGACCTTGCCATCCCTATCCTCCGCGAAGTAGCTCGGGAGCGACATATCCCCCCTCCTGTCCGTGCCGGGTGAATTCCCGACCAAATAATTGTGTCACTTGTGGCGTATCACTGTCAAGCCACAAGTGACTTAGCTACCTTTGGGGATGACAACCATATTCTCCCTTGCGGCACTGCTCGAGCGGGCGGAGATCAGCCAGAGCGAGCTCGCCCGGCGGTCGGGCGTGGGTCTCCGCACGATCAGCCGGCTCTGCCGCAATGAGACAGCGCAGGTCTCTCTCGCGACCCTAGACGCCATCGCCACGGCGCTTGACGTGGCGCCTGGTGATCTCATCGTCCGAGACCAAGCGAAGCGCCGGAGCTAGCCGCTCCTGGCATGAGGTACTGCTCGACCGGAGACCTGACTTCCCTGTCGCTCGATCGCTCCTCCGCAGTATCCCAGCGCCCAGCATCTGTCGATTCTGACCGCCGCCGTTGCGTCGTTTCCCGCACTCCCCCTTTAGGGGGTGCGGTAACGACAGGCGTTTCCGATGTCGTTTCCGGGTCGTTTCCGTCCATTTCCTGCGCGGCTTCCAGTTCGTCAGGCCGTCGTGTCCGAACGTCGTTTCCGTGACCGGGAACAAACCAAGCCGCCAAACGAGGATTCCCACGATTCACGATCTCCCCCGCGGCTGCCAGTTTTGCGATCGCCTGGCGCACCTGGTCGCGTTGCCTTCCGGCGCCGGTGTAGATCTCTCCTGACCGGCAGCCTGGATGTGCCCAGACGTAGGCCCGGACGACGGAGAGCGTCGACGCCTCGCCCTGAGGAAGCTCGAGCCCAGTGTCGGTCCATCGAAACTTGAAGTCCTCCACCGCGAGTCGCCCTCGGACTTCGACGTTGCGCACAGTAGGGTCCTCCGCGTTGGCGGAGAGCGTCATGATGTGGTCCGCCGTGTCCTCAAAGGCGCCTGCGCCCCGCGAATACCCGCTGGATTTCGCGGTGTGATGGAGGAGCACGATCGCCGCCCCTGCGCTACGGGCATGGAGCCGGAACGGTGCGAGCATGGCTTTCACTCGCAGGTTGTCGTTTTCGTTGTCGATCTCCGTGTGGGCAAGGTCAGAGATCGTATCGATGACCAGGACGTCGGCCGCGAACAGCCGAGCTGCAGCAAGGATCTGGGACGACCGAGCCGGCGGGGAGACGATGAAGACCTTGCTGAGGTCCGCTCCGGTGGAATGCAGGCGCCGAACAAGGTCGCCCTCCGCCTCATCGAGCGCCGCCCAAAGCACCGTCGGCGGCGCGACCGCTTCGCCAAACAGGATCCGGCCTGACGTGACCGCAGCGATCGCGGTCGTCAGGAACGTCGACTTGCCGCACTTCTTCGGACCGACGAGGAGTGTCACCCGCCCAGCGAAGGCCGTCACCGGCACGATGCTTCGCGGCGGAGACATCACCTCCGGATCGGTGAGCATATCGGACGCGACCCGGACCACGAGTCCGCCCATGATCGACTGATCCGCTGCGGTGCCTACGGGAGGGAGCTCCTCATCGTGACTCTTACTCACTCGACGTCCCGTCCGCTCACGGAACCGGCCAGTCGCAACGCGCAGTGTTCCTTGCCCACCTGAATCGCGGGGCCTAGCTTTCTCCTTGTCATCGGCGCCTCTAATCGCTGCTGACGTGCCCCTGCCGGTTGCGCCCGGCGGGGGCGTTGTTTTGTGGACTACGGAGTGCGGCCCGGGCTCTCGCCTGGCAGGTACCTCGCGGCGGACTCTGCGCACCACCGCGGGACGAGAGTCGTCGGTCCGATGTGCCGAAGATCCGCGTCGTGCCCCAAGGTCACCAACGCAGAGAGCAGCGCGGCCGGATGGCGCCCCGTCATCTCGGCGACCTCCCCGATCGGGAGGAGATCATCTCCGTTCTCCAGGCCGTCATTGCTTCGCATCGTGTCGACCTCCGGGTTATGCGGAACGCCGTTGAGAGGGATCGGTCGCACGCCAGTCACTCAGCCGCGGCGCAGCTTCATCACGTCCCAACTCCTGCTCGAGCACCACGAGCTGCGACAGCTCGAACCGCCAGCCCAGACGTGGAACACATCGCGCCCCCGGGACTCGCCCGTCGGCAAGCCAGCCGCGCGCGGTCGAGGGAGCAACGCCGAAGTGACGGGCGACGTCGTCGACGGTCCCCAGCCGCTCGACCACTGGCGGAGCCTGCGCCTCGAGCGCCTGCGCAACGGCAAGCACCACAGACGCCGGAAGGGTCACCCCGGCCTTCGGGCCCAACGCGCCGGCTAGAACCACCGCTGCGCTCCACTCAGGAGGAACCGGACCCCCTGGATCAGGCACGCTGACCTCAGCCCTCGACCGACGGAGGCACAGCCACGATCAGGCGCCCAAGCTCGCGGTGGAGCGCCTCCAGGTGTCGCGCGATCCTGCGTGCCCGCCACCAGGTGCCGAACGTCCCTCGAGCCGTGCTGCGGCCGGCGCGAAGGTCGACCGCGTGGTTCATCATCACGGCCGACACCCCTTCAATCGTCGCGGCGGCGCTCACAAGTCCAGTCGCGAAGAGCTCCGCCAAAGGGGTCGCGTCGGCCACCTCACCCTGCGTACCACCGCCAAGTGCCTTGCTGATCCCGAGCGTGCGAAGCGAGTTGGCGGCCGAGGCAAGGCCGGTGGCGTGGAACCCCATCTTCGCAGCGAGCTCTCGCGCCTCGGCGACGAGCTCCTGGGGAATAGTCCCGGCTCGCACGTGCGGCGCGCCGATCTCGAGCATCTCAGCGATAAGCCGGAACTCGCGAGCCTGCAGCTCGAGCGCGATCGCAAAGGCCCCCTGGTCGACTGTCGGCTCGGTCATGCTGTGCGCCCCGCGGCGCGACCGCCCACAACTCGGACGACGGTGTTCTCACCGTACCGCTCCTGCGCGCCTTGGGCGGCGCCGCGGACGACTTCCTGCACTTGTGGATCCATGGCGGAGAGATGACCAGTGAGGATGATGGTCACGTCTGCGCCCGGCGCCTTCGAAGGATCCGTCGTCGCGGCAACACTGCCACCGGAGGCCGCTCCAGCGGAACCGCTGCCACCGCTCCCACCGGAGAATGACGCGACTCCCCCGAAGGCCACAGCCGCGGAAGCGTATACCCCCGCCGCCTCGAAGAACTGCTTCGCCGAGGTGCCGCCTAGAGGGCCAAACGCGAGCGCAGCAATGCCCCGAGCCACTGCAGCGAGAGACTCTGCGAGGAGTAGCTTGCTCTGCGCCTTCGCGTACTGAAGCAGCGACTTGATGCCTCCGTCGGCCAAGGAGGAGAACGCCCCCACTCCGGCCTCCGCGACCGCGTTCAGTGCATCAGTCCACACCGTCCTGACCTTCTCTGCAGCCTTCTGGTTCTTGTTCTCGAAGTCTCCATCGAGAAGCTGGGAGGTCAGCTGCCCAATCTCCGACTGGGGGTCCGTGATCCCGCGCTCGCGCAGGCCATCCGAGATGTACTTCTGCTTGTCGAGCGCCCGAAGGCTCGCGATCTCTTCCTTCGCTGCCTCGCCTCGCTTCTGCTTCAGGGCGATCTGTTCCTCAATCGCCCTCCTTGCCTTCCCGAACTCGACGGACTCAGCCAGCTCAGCATTGCCCTTGAGGAGCTGCTTCTCATCCTCGAACGTGATGCCCGCGAGTCGATCCCGCTTGTCCTGCTCGAAGGCTGCGCGGCCCTCGACGGCGGCACGATTCCGCTGGACGCTCCGGGTGAGGCGATCCAGCTTGTCGGCTTGGATACCGATCGCGGTACCGACGGCGAGCCGGCGCTCGGCCTCAAGCTTGAGTTCCTTCTGGACCCGTTCGAACTCACCGGGAGTCCCAGATTCCTGCGCGGCCCTCAGGCGCAGTAGGTCGGAGCGCTCCTGCTCGAGTTCCTTCTTCTTCTGCTCGAAGCGCTTCCGCTCCGCCTCGGCCGCGCTCGCGGCCGCATCCTGACGAGACTTGAAGTACTGCTGGAGTGCGGTTTCCTGCTCCTTCGCCAGGGTGAGGTTGCCACTCGCAGCATCCTTGCGGATCCGCTGCAGCGTAGCGACCTCCTGCGCCGTCAAACGCTCGCGGACGGCGCCGCCCTCCTCGAGGAGCTTCGCCAGAGCCGCCTGCTCCTCGGCGGTGGCCACCCGACGCTTGCCGGCGCCAACAACAATCGCTTCAGTCGTCGCCGCGGTCGCCTCACCCGCCTCCTTGGTCTTGCCAGTGAGCCAGTCCCACGCCTTCGAGGCCGTATACAGATTCGGTGTGTACTTGATGATGAAGCCGGACACCTTCGCGATCCCCTCGGCTGCACCCACCAACCGATCGAGGAACCGGCCGAGGGAAGCGCCGTTCTTGTCGACCCATTCGGTGAGGCTGACGATGCCAGCGCGGAGCCGCCCGAGGCCAGCACCCAGCCCATCGCTCCCAATGACAGCGAGGCCGATCTTCTCCTTGAATTCGTCCCACAAATTGTTGAGGGTCTGGATCCGCCCACCGAAGGTTCGGCCTTCGCTCTCTGCGAATCCGCCGGCATTCGTCCGGAGCTTCCCGAGGATGTCACCGGTCTCACCAGCCTTGATGCCGAGATCCGCCATCCCCTTGCTCGAACCGAGCGCGGCCTTGCCAACCGTCTCCGCGGCCTCAGCCATCGTGACATGACGCTTTGCGGCGACGTCGGCGGTGAGCGAGAGGAGTGAGAGGCTCTTCTTGTAGTCACCCGTGATGGTGACCAGACTCGTGAGCGCTTCGCGCGCGTCATCGTCCGAGAATCGGGTGGTCTCCTGGAGCCGGGAGAAGTACTCCTCGGCCTCCCGAGAGACTTGGTCGTATCCGATGCCCAGCTGCCCGAGGGCCACGCGCAAGCGCTCGATGGAGCCTTCGGCTTCGATGCCGGCAGCGACGGAGCCCCTGATGAAGTCCACGACCTGGCGTGCACCGAAGGTTGCGGCGACGAAGGCACCGACCTTGGCAAACTGCGACTGGAGGACGCCCCCAGCGGCCTTCCCATCGTCGCCAACCTTCTTCAGGGTGCGGGAGAGCTTGAGGTATTCCCTCTCGGTCAACGTGCCGGCAGCCCGTGCCTTGTCCATGCCAGCGACCAGGCCGGTATTGAACTGCTTCGCCGCCTCGTTGGAGAGCTGCTTGAACTGCGCGGGATCGATGATCCCCCGCGCAAGCTGCACCTTCAGATCGGCCATGCGCTTGTCGAACGCCGCTCGGAGCTCCTTCAAGAATCCTTCGCCTGCGCGCTTGCCGGCCGAGGCCAGCGAGTCGGTCATCTGATTTTCGACCCGCTTCGCGGCATCGCGGTCGAAAACCGCCCGAATCCATCTGGTGATCACGTTGTTTGCCATCTAGAGCCACCCCGCTGCGGCGCGCGCCTGGACAAGCCACGCCCGAAAGTCTTTGGCTTCGTACTGCGCGACCCGTAGGGAGGTCACCAGGCGGACATCCTCACGGTTGCGCGCGCGACCCAGATGACGGGCCGCATAGATGAATTGCCCCCAATAGCGCGGCAGCCCATCCCGGCCGACCAACGCAGGGAACGCCCGCACGACTCCAGCCCATTCATCGCACCAGTCCACGGTGATCGGGCCTGTTGGGGCGAGGGCGGGAGCGCCGTCGGGTACGTGGAGCACCCATCGGATGAGGCCCTCGAGCTCCTCCATCGAAAGGGCGCGCAGCGGTTCCAGGCGGAGCCGGCCGAAGACGAACCGCGGGCGCAGTACCGGGCGCAGCCACTCGATGGCTCGGTCTGTGGCCTCCGCGACCTGCGCTCCCTGCGCATCGCCTTTGCGGAGGTCACGCAGCGTATTGGCAGCGATCAGGAGCCGGACACCGTGGCGGTACCGAACGGGAGGCACTCGATATCCCACGCGCCCGAGCTGGAAACCGCGGTGCGACAACATGGTTGCGAGTGCATCAGCGTTTACGACGGTCGGCTCAGGGATCCGAGCAAGGTGCTTTCGCGCCTCCTCGTCGACTCGCCGGACCAGTTCCTCGTGCGGAATCAGATTGAGGATCACGAGCTGGCGCCTCCGTTCCCATGCCCCACCTGCGCATCCCCTAAGGCACTTCCACCTTGGTTAGCGCGCATCGCGCCCAGCCTTGACGCTGAGTGTCCAGACGGGCCCGTTGCCAGGCTCCTGATCTGTCGGGTGCGATGCGTTGCAATGCCAGATGCTGCCGCCGAGCGTGACGAGGTCCCCACGCTCGTAGCGACAGGAGCGGTTCCAGATGCCCTTATAGACCGGCACCGCGAGTCGGACCTGCTTGCCGGCGATCGTGAGAGTCCGCTCCCCATCGAAGGTGATCGACTTCTCCACCAGGTCGCGCAATCGCTCCTCGACCAGCTTGTCGCCGCGGTCGATCTTTGCGAGCAACACCTTCTTCATTTCCAGGAAACCATCCATGACCCGGATGAGCGTCTTCACTGAGACCTTCGCGGCCAATTGCTCCTTGCTGTACACGGGCGGCCATGACATCAGGTGATCTCCGGCGAAGTTGATGGGCGGCGATCCCAGCATTCAGGACAGAGTCGCAGGTGAATACAGATCGGCCCTCCGACTGGCCAACCCGCTTCCCAATTCGATGGAGGAAGGGAGATCTCGCGCCAAGAGGTCGCAGGGCTGAGCCCGCAATCGTCACAGGTATCCGGCTCGTCCCGGCGGGATGAGAAGCAACCTGCGCATCGGAGACGCTGCGGCTCTCGCGGGGACCAGTAGACTCTGGACATCTGACCCTCGGAATGACCGCAATTCGATCGCCCGACTTCTCCAGCTGCTGCCTTCAGTTGCTCCAGGAATCGAGCATCCACCTCGTCGAAGACGTCGAAATCGTTGACTGTCGTCTTGCCCGCTTGGATTCGGGCTAACCACTCGAAATGTGTGACTTGGTCGAGGGCATCGCGTTGCTCTCTGAGATGGATCTCGCGTGGCGTGGTCATCGGAGTTCCAACGTGCGGGTACCTGCGCTTGCCGGATGCAGGACCGGAGAAACCTCCAATGGCGCCGCACGCTGAACCGACACCAGTGCTTGATGTCCGCTCTGTGCAGCCCGAAGGAGCTCAGTCTGCAGCGCCTTGTAGGCGATCGACCAACGGCATCGCGGCCCCGCAGTTCGGATCAAGGCATGCGCGAGCCTGCCAGATGGAAGGCAGAGATCGATGTGCCCTTCGAAAATCAGGAGGTCCTCTGATTCTTTGATCCTGCCAAAGCCGGCCGGGGCCGAGCGGCGCTTGATCGAATTCGAGCTCGAGTCCCAGTACGACAATGACAGGTGATCCCACGGAGAGAGGATGACCTCCGCGTCAAGAAGTGCGCCTGTTTCGAGGCGCGTTCCGTTTCGATTGAGCCGGCCGACCTGACCCACGACCGCCGAGAGGTATTGTTTCATCGGAGGGGACAGCGGTATTGCGCCACCGCCGAGGCTGCAAACACCTGAACATGGCCGAGCGAGGTACGGTCCAGCCCAGACAGCGGCTCGGGACGGCCGATCCGTGAGAGGGCGACTTGCCAACCGAGTCCGGAGGCTTCCCGCCAACAGCGGTCGTACCTTGCCTGCGCCGCCAGGAGGCGTTCGATCGTCTCCCGAATCGCCACGAGCTGCGCGTTCGCGAGGCTAGCCAGCTCGACGATCTCCGCCTCGCGCGTAGGCAGAGACTCTGCGAGGAGCGCGGCCGTTGCAGCACGCTCGGCCTGAACGAGCTCCTGCTCCGCGGTTGTCAGTGCGGCGATCGCCTCCGAGCAACGCGAACGCATCGCTGCATGGGCTGCTCTGCGCTCCGCGAGTACCACCTGCGCGCCTTCCCGCGCCATCTTCGCCTCCAGCAGTGGCAGGTCCTCCAGCTCGCTGCCACTGGGAGACTTCCTGGCCTGCCGAGAGGCGAGTCGGAGGGCTTCGTCCGCCGACTTAAGGCCCTCAATTGCAGCCTCAATCGCGGATTCGTTCGATCTCACAGCACTCTCCGCGGCTCGCGCCTCTGTCACGCATGCCTCGAGTCGGGCTCGAGCAACAGTCAGGGCCGGGTCACGCCCGGGAACGACCCCGGTGAGCCCGGAGACAGCAGTAGTTGTCACGTTTGGACCTCGAGACGTGGAGAGCGACGGCGGCTGTTTTCTCGGCGCCATCGCGCGCGCTGGCGAGACAGAGCGCACGGGCGGCAGAGGGGAGACTTGCGATTGCGGCCGTAGAACGGCACCGAGCAAGCTTTGCAGATCGAGCGAGCGCCCTTCAGGAAGCAGTCCTGGGAGCAGAACAGCAGGGACTGGCGGCCGAGAGGTCTCCCGGAGGCGAGCTGAGCCTCGCGCAATGAGACAGGGCGAGCACATCCAGCGCACGGGACAGCGACCCGACGTGCCTTCGGCCGCCCGGTCGCCCTGGCTCCCGCGCAACCCCTAGAGCAAGTGGCAGCGGGTGGGCGTTTCCGAGCGATCCGACGAGAGAATGTTCGCCCGCACTGCGCACAGGAAGCCTCTTCAACGTGCATCGCCACCCGGCATCGCTCGGAGCATGAAGGGCGGGTAGGAATCCGACCGCGAGCTCCCATTCTGGCCGGTTCCCCACAGCGAATGCAGCTGAGGGTTGGACCGCGTGAGGGAGGGGTCGATTCGCCGTTCGAAGGCGTTTCGTTCGCATCGATATTTCGGGAAAAAGAAGAACCTGAAACGGCGGAAACCCGCATGCTGTCCGAGATTCCCGCGTTCGGATGTACGGGTTGGGGGAAATCGAAGATTTCCCCAATATCGTAAGCGAAAATCGAAGGCTGCCTCGCCGGTCTCGGGATGACGCCTGCAATGTTGAGGTCGCCCCCCCGGGGCTCGGTCCGCGGGTTCACGCCCGCGCCCGCTCGGACTGGGTGGAGCACCAGGAGGTCATCTCATTTCGGCTCACCGCCCACTGGCCTCCAAGTCGAACCAACTTGAGTTCGCCACGCGTTGCGGCATGGAAGAGCTTCGAGCTCTGGACCCTGAACTCCACCGCCGCCACTCCTAATGGGAGCAGCTCACTGTCGGTGGAACGCGAATCAGTCATCTTGCCGCCCTCCTGGGCGTCGGCCAGATCGAGTTTCCAGAACGCAAAAAGCCCAGACTCGATCGAAGCGAGTCTGGGCCAGTGCCCTGGGTGGGGAGCCAGATCGGCATCCCTATAGCTGCGACGTTGCTCTGTGCGCAGAGGTTACGCTAGGAGATTTATTCAAGGTGCATTGGAGTGTCAAGGGGGGAGACACACTCCGAAGTATCTTCCGGTACCGTTTTCTGCAGACCCTACCAATTCACCACTGGTTGGCCCGAGGAGCCGTCATGATCGACCTCAAAGCCCGCGCACGGCACTACTCGAGTACGGCTCTTTCGGGAGCTGTGATTGGGATCGGGGTGGCGTGGACGCTATTTGGCATCGCGACGACTCTGCGGGACAACTTGCCGGAGTCACCACTTCAAGCATTGCTCAAGGCTTTCGCCAGATGGCCGGCCCTCTCCCTCTCGTGGTGGCTCGTGGTGGCCTTGGCAATCGTGCTGGTCGGCGCGCTTGAGGGATCGTACCGGGCGCACTCGAAAGTGTCCGAGGGGCTGCGCGATGCCACCAGGAAGCTGGATGTCTTGCAGCAGGGGCTACCGCAAGCCGAGTTCTTGCGGATCAGCGCTGTACGGGATGACCGTCGGCACGCCTACCTCATCGAGATCCGGAACCCCGGTGGCACTGGGAGCTTCAACGCGAAGTATTCAATCATGGGAAGGGCCCAGGAGGAAAGGTGGAACGCCGAATGGGGGGCCGGGCGGGACATAGTTTGGGGAAGACGGTTTGAGAAGATCGCGAAGGGCGACACCGCGACGATTGCTTTGGCCTCAGTGAAAGGCAAGGGCATTGGTGGTTCGGTGGTGAAGGTCCACGCACTGAACGATGCTGGCCAACGAATCGATTCCTGGCATTCGGGAGACGACGCCAATCATCCGGGTGAGTGTGATCTTGAGCTCGAAGTCTTCTCGGACCCTGGTATGGAACGCGCTCTAAAGTTGCGGTTCCATCTGAGCCGTAGCGGCCTCGTTATTGTCCCACCGGAGAATCCGCATTCGGCCGAGCCTGACCTTAGACTCCCCAGCTGATGCCGCAGTGGAGTTGCGACTCGGGCACGGCATCGTCGGTCAATCCGTGCTTCCTGCGGCACCGCCTTGTTACCCCCGCGCAGTCTCATGCCACACAAAAAGCTCGTCGTCCTTAGGGTCGAGTGCTGTCTCTCCTCGAATGATGAAGACTGAGCCATCGGGTTGCGGTATCGTTGCCAGGGGTGGAGTGCCCGCCACATTTCCGAGAAATTGCCGGACCGCGACCTCTTCACCGAAACCGCCGATCAATCTGAAGCTCTTGTTCCATTCAAGAGCCCAGGCCCAGCAGTCAACCTCGGGAGACTTCCAGATTGACGCCTGAAAGAACCCGTCTGCCGTCAACACCAGAAGCCGGGAATCCATAGCCCGGACCGTTCTCATGAAGTCCAGTTGTGTCGGGCTCCCCCAATTCGAAACTCTGGCGTAGGTCGCCATTCCGAAGACACCCGGATAGAACCGCCCGACCTTGGCCGCGGCATCATAGGTGAGCAGGTAGAAGAAGGCGGTCATCTGCATCGAGGCCAGTCGCTGGATCCGTTCGACCACCACATGTGCCGGGCCAACCGCGGTCACGGTCAAGCTCATCGCAGGGCTAGGAGCTGCTTCGATCTTGAACTCGGCGTGACTCTGTCCGATAGGTCGACCAGGGTGCCGACTCAGACTGCCCCTCGCTTTCCTGGCAGCGTCCCGAGCTAGCCTCGGATCGGCGGAGACGTGGCTGCCATCCAGGTCAGGCTGCATTGTGGCAGCGGAAATGTCATCCTCAAGATCGGACTTAGTGTTGTTGCAGCTCTCGCACGCTCGTACGAGTAGGTTCCACCCACCCGCGAGTGAGCCGATGGGGACAAATCGCCGACCGATTACATGGTCCTTGGTGTGGGACGCGAGGGCTATCCCACAATACGCGCAGGTCGTGTTTCGAAGGACTATTGGCTTAGGATTGGGCGATCTGGCAGTCACTTGCCATGACCGAGTGCCCGATCATACTCGGTAGGATCCTTCAGGAACAATTTGAGGAGAGCGCCCGGGCCCAGGCCCCAGTTGCTGTTGCCTAAGTCTTTTCTCATGGCGCGGAAAACGTTATCAGCGAGCTCGAGCAGGCGATAGCCTTCCTTGTCACCGCGGTTGGCAGCCCCGAAAAAAGCTTCGAAGCTCGTGATGACATCGGGTGATGCCCACACAATCAGCCCACGGCGGAGCTTCCGGAGCATCTTCTCCAGGTCGGGCGCCACAGTCCCTTCCGAGATCTTTGAGACGGCGGCCTTGTTGGCCGGTGCGAACAGGTAGTCGATGATGTCCATGTACCCATCATAGACTTGGATTTTCTGCTGTCGGTGGCCCTCCTCCACATCTCTCCGTCTTGCCTGTCGTTGACCAAGAATGGCAGCCATCGCGGCGATCATCGCGGCCAGGATTGCGGCCGCCACGTTGGGATTCAGGACCGCGAAGCGGGCGCTCAGCCAGACTACCACGAAATAGCCCACTGCCAGAAGTACGGCGGAGGCGATCAGCAGTGAAGCAACCGTCTTGAAGGATCTCAATTCGCTCTCTCTGTGTTGAAGCGCGAGTCTGGTTCCGCTGTGGTCCAGGCAATTCTCAGCTGAGTCCTCGCCCCGACTACCCTGCTCGACTCATTTCACAACTAGCGGGGCCGGCGCTGTAGCGAGTATCCGCTCGGTTAACTGCTTCTTGAGATCTGCGGGATCCTTCCAGACGACATGATTGTATTGTCGCGTGTCGAAGTGGCTGCCAATCCGTTGGCCTTTTCGCGCCATCCAAATGACCTTGAGATCAAGCCCGATCGCGAGCCCTGCCTCGAAGAAGACCCCTGATCGAAAGCCGGTGCAGTCGGCAACGAGCAGCCCGCTCCGCCGGATCTCCGCAACGATTTCATCATCGATTCGGTTGTTGTGTTGCTTCCTGTTGATCTTGAGCGGCCGCCATCCGGTGTCCAGCAGCGCCGGTTCGATTCCCTCCTCATACGCCTTGTCCATTTGCGGGTCGAACCACATCGCCACAAACGCCTGGTTCCCAGACCCTTTCGTTCGGGAAAGGTCAGCCAGCCGTTCCCATCCAGCAAAGGTCGGGGCGGCTCGATACTCGTTGTTGACGGACTTGAAGTCTATGAGGCCCGCTGCACCGAGGTGGCGGATACAGGCTACCATTTCATCACCGTCGCGCAGTGCGAATACGGGGTAATCGTTCCGCCTTACGGGGACATATTCGGAGAAGCTGCGCAGGTTCCGCTCAATGAATCGCAGGATCTCATCGCGAGTTCCGAGCAGCGAACGTGGCCGCTTGCCCACCTGAATCACGTTATCAATGTTATAGGTGGTGAGTTCACCGGGAGTTCCGCCATCGCTTAGCCTGCGGGTATGCGCGGAAAGGAGGTACCGATCCGGGGCGAGTTTCGGTTGCCGGATGGTCTGCAAGGCTGACCCGGTGATTTGAAACAGGCCGCACCGGTCGCAGGCGAGATAATATCGACCGCCTACGCCGTTCACATCATTGAGCGTGTGGTCGCAGAGCGGGCAGGCCGTCGGCACTTCGTGGGCGATGTTCACAACACCTCCGTTTCGGCCGACTTCACCGCGCGCGCTTTCATTCGAGGCTCAGGGGAATTGGTTGGGAGTCTAGAAAGCGCTAACTGCTTTTGGTAGCGCGCCGTTGATAGTCCGAATCAAGGACTCAAACCGATCCAGGGTACCTTCACTCAAGGCCGGAACGATCTTCGTTTGATTGGCGAGGAAGTAGCCCGCCACCCGGCCATGATCGAACTTCGCGCCCACTTCCCGCTCGATGCGCTTCACGATGCGATCAGTTCCCTTCAGCCTCGCCAGGTTCAGCTTCGCGTTAAAGGTCGCGTTATAGAGCTTGAGGTACTCCGCTGGCGTGAAGACGTCCTCGATGTCGGCGCCCTTGACGGTTGAGAACTTGTCGATCGCTACGATCTGCTCGGAGCGGATAGTACCGTCTTGGATCGCGTTATCTATCCGAGCCCGCTCGGAGGCCCCATCCAGCAGGACCACGAATGGCAGTTTGCCGCCCATGAGGGCGATGAAGGTGCCGACGTTCGTGACGCCTCGCACTGGTAGGAGTCGGGCATCCTCATCGAGGCCGACCCTACCGGCCGCCCTCAGATGAGTGGACAGAACCTCAAGGTAAATCACATCGGAAACGCCCTCCACAAGCACGTTCTTGGCACCGATGAAGAGGCTCTGCGCGATGTCGTACCCGAGCGCGGCCTGAAGTGGGAACAGCGTGTCTGGATCGGTCACCCGCCCGGCCTCATTCATCACGACCGTGCCGTGCTCAGGACCCTGATCCTCGACAACGCGAACGCGGTGGAGTTGATCAGTTCGGACCATGAAAGGGGAATGCGTCGAGTAGAGCACCTGCCGACCGACTGTTAGATGCCTGTCGATCGCGTCCAAGAGGTCAGCCTGAGCCCGCGCATGGAGGCTTAGTCCAGGCTCATCGAGTAGCAGGGTGATGTTCTTGTCTTTTTCAAACTCGAAGAAGCAGGCGATGAACGAGACGAACCAGCGGAAACCTGTGGAACGTCGGTCGAGCCTGCTCGTAAAGTCGTGTCGATTGTCTGTCACCCTGAATTGGAGCCATCTCCGGACAGTACCGTTGTCCAGCCTCTCAGTCTCGATGGTGACGTCGAGCTTCAGATGCTCGTTCTGCTTCCAATTTTTCTTGACACGGGAGCTCAGCTGGCTCGAGACCGCTTCGAGTTCGGCCTTGGAGGTCTCGTAGTTCCAGTCCGCCATCGTCGCCGGCGAGGTCCTCGCAAGTTTGAGGAACTCCACCGCAGGCACGACTTCGGCAAGTGCTTCCCCTGAGAGTTGGCCGCTGAGACCCTTCACGACCTGATCAAAATCGTATCGGCCCTTCAACTCGGAGTAGGATGAGAAGTAGAAGGTTTGCGGAACACGCGGCCAGAGGATCTTCCAGATGGCCGCACGAACCGTCGCGCTATCGCCCAGCCGTTCGTCTAGGACATCAAGAGAGGCCGCCAGCGCGTCGCTCGGTTCCGGTGAATCCCCCTCAGCCGCCGTGACTCGCTCCCGGATGGCTTCAATCGCCTTCCTGAGCTCCTTCACGGTTCCAGGAATCTCCAGTGTGCCGCCGGCCTCCCGAATCCGTCCTGCGAGCTGCGAGACAAACGTGGTCTCGTCAGAATAGATGTCGAAGTACAGTTTCTCGTCATAGTTGGCTTTCACAAGCCATCGCGTCGGTAGGTTCGCTCCGGCGTGGTAGAGACCCGCAATCGCCGCCTGGTCATCGGAGTCGAGTTCGAAAACACCTTCGATCGGGAATACCGTTCCTAAGTCTGCCCCGGCGTCCTGATCATCCTTCAGTCGCCATCTCGGATACTCCTCCAGCAGTGTGCCCCGGGTGGGGTTCGCGGGCCTCAGGCGGTGCAACGCCTCCAGGATCGCAGACTTTCCCGCCTCGTTCTTGCCGACCAAGCAGGTTGAGTCATCAACTCGGATGGGACCCGAATCGATCACATTCCGAAACATCCGGACCCGAAATTCGATGAGGCGCATAGTAGGGGGCTCATGCCTTGGGGGAGGGAAAGCAACCTGCGTAGTATACGGGTCCCCGGACAGGGCCACCACTGTGGTGACAGCGGTGGTGACAAAAGGGCCAGCGCCTCTCAGCGCTGGCCCCTCGGTTTTCCAGTCTTTCTGCGGGTTCTGGCGCTCCCCAGCGCCGGTAGGCGCTACCGGAATCGCTTGGGAAGCTGATGCTCTACCAACTGAGCTACTCCCGCGACCTGCGCAGAAGGTAGCGTGAGGCTGGCAGGCGATCAACGCCCAATCGCCCGTGCTACGGCCGGGGAGTAAACGCGAGGCCCATCAGGGCGCCGAACCCGGCGAGGAGAATGATCCCGTGCGCTCCGAAATTGTCGCCCTGGGATCGGCCGATCAGCCACCCCGCGGTCGCCCCGACCACCGTCCCGATGATGACGCGGGTTTGCGTCTTCTTCCTGCGCGGCGTCTCCAGCCGGAGCCCTGCCCCGCTTCTCACCTCGGAAAGCTGGGCCGAAGCAGCTGGCGCGTGGCGGAATGTCGGCCGGCTCTGAGCGCTAGCGCGGCCGGTGTCGGGCCCGACGAACGGCGCGGCAATGAGAAGGCCTGCGGCCAGCAGGATCAGGTGGACACGGGAGTGGCCGGTGTGGCTCGGTCGCATATGGCTCTTTGGGAAGGGAGAGCGCAAATCCCGCGCAGGGCTCACTGCGCGGGATCTTCGCCGTCGAGCACCTGAGTGAAATTACTTCGAGGTCACCAGCGCCACCCGAATGACCTTCCAGTGCTGCAGCCCTCGGCGCGACACCACGAGATACCGATTCACCACCGTGGGCCCGGTGGTCGGGTGATAGGTGGAGGTGCCCACGTCAACGGCGGTGTTCCCGTACACCCGCACGGTGTCCGACTTGAGGACCAGGTGCGGCCACTTCGCGGCATCGGCAGCGTTCCGCTTGCCGATGGCGGCCTTCCCCATCAGGACCGTGCCGTCCGGGAGGAGCACCACGGCGTCGTCCTCGAACATCGCGGTGACCGCCGTGTGATCCTTCCGGTTGTAGTTGTCGGCGTACTCGGCCCGCAGCGTGTTCAGCTCGGTCACCGCGGTCCGGAGCGGGACCCGCCCTTCTTCGATCTGCGCCTGCAGGGCATACGGAGCGGCGGCCGCGAGCGCCAGCACCAGCACCAGCGGGATGGATACTCGAACGGAGAATCGCATAGGACCTCACGAAGCGGGGTTGGGGAGGGGCCAGCGGGATACGTTACAGCCTAGAACCAACCCCCGTCAGTACCGCTCTCCCCGCTTCTCCCATCTCCCTTATGCTTTCCTAGAACAGCCCGTCGATGATATCCGCCACCCAGCCGCGGTCATCCAGCAACAGGAGGCGATTCCCGACCACCACATACTGGTATCTCGGGGTCGGCGGGGGAACCAGGACATAGACGTCCCGGGCCACCACCTGCTTGGCGATTCCCGGCGGCAACGGCCTCCCAACCACCACCAGTCGGGCGACCTCCGGCCGAAGTGGGGTCACGACAATCCGATGATCCCGGAAGTATTTCTGGAACGAGGTCCGGTCGTTTGCGCGAAACTTGTGCGGTCCCTTGTGCTGCACCACGACGTCCTTCGACTTCGGGCCCTTGCCCTTCCCGGGCTGTTGCGCCGTGAGCGGAGCACCCAGCGCGGCGAGGCCGAGGAGCACGACTGCGGTGCGTTGCATTCCGTTCGACATGTTGGCATCCGTGGCAATGAGAATGACTCGTCCTGCACATCTAGGACGCACCAACCCCCGGGGGGCCGCACCCCTCCGGAAACCGCCCCTCCCTGTCGCTCGTCCGGGGGATGTCCCGAACCCATTCCTCAGGGGAATTGCATGCGCCGCGCCTCACTCCTGCTGCTGGTCACGATCGCTCCCGCCCTGGCTGCCCAGAGTGCCTCGGGACCCGAACGTGTCGCCGCAGGTGTCATCGATACCGATGCTGATGAGTACGGTCCAACATTGAGTGCCGATGGCACGTCGATGATCTTCACCCGCAGGATCGATCGCCGGGGTCGCGAGATCCTGATGTCGTCGACCTTCGCGGGCGGCCGGTGGAGTTCTCCCTCGCAGCTGCCCTTCGCAGACAGCTCGGCCAAGGAACCCGCGCTCAGTCCCGATGGTCGCTGGCTCTTCTTTGCCTCGACGCGCGAATGGCCCGGCAAGGCGCCGCTACCCGCCGCGCCAAAGGGAGGTGCTGCGCAGTCACGTCACGACATCTGGATGGTGGAGCGCACGAAGACGGGATGGGGCACGCCACTGCCGGTGCCGGGTGGGGTCAACAGCGACGCCTACGAGAATTACCCCTCCATCACGAGCAACGGCACCTTGTACTGGGCCGGATACCGCGATGGAGGCCGTGGGCAGAACGATCTCTGGCGAGCCACGAAGAAAGGCAACACGTGGGGACCAGCCGAGAACATCGGCGCACTCAACACGACGGGGACCGACGCTGATCCGTTCATTGCACCGGATGAGTCGTACCTCATCTTCAGTTCCGACCGACCAGGCGGTGCTGGTCAGGGTGATCTCTACATCTCACTCCACACCGACAATCGCTGGACTGAGCCAGTCTCACTCGGCGCGGTGATCAACAGCAGCGACTATGAGTACACGCCGTGGATCACTCGCGACGGTCAGTGGCTCTACTTCTCTCGCGGCTGGGGCGAGATCTGGCGCATCCGCACCAGTGAAGTGCCTGCGCTGGCGGGGATCCGATCGAAGTAGCGTTCACTCGGACTTGAGCGACATCGCCGGATCCGACCGGGCCACTCTCGCCGCAGGAATCCACGTGGCGGCGAACGCGGTGAGGCCGAGCAGGAGCGGTGCGGCCAGGTAACTCACCGGATCGAGCGCGGCCACGCTGTAGAGAAAGCTTTGCAGCGAGCGTGTGGCCACCGTGGCGATCACGGTACCGATGATGATGCCCATGATGGCCAACCGCAGCCCGTGACGCACCACCAGCCAGCGGACATCGGCGGCGCGTGCCCCAAGCGCGAGCCGGATGCTCATCTCCCGCGAGCGTTGCCGCGCCAGCTGCGCGATCACGCCGTAGACCCCCACCGTGGCCAGCAGCACACCCACCAGCGAGAAGGCCAGCAGCAGCACCGACATGAAGCGCGGGCGCGCGGTCGAGACCTGCCGCACGTCCATCAGCGTGCGCTGCCGCAGGATGGCCAGCTGCGGATCGAGCCGTGAGATCACCTGGCGCAACGCCGGCGCAACGACTTCGGGTTCGCCGCTGGTGCGAACCAGCAACGCCATTCCGCTACGACCGTTCTGGGTGAATGGGTCGAGAATCTCGGGAATCGGATCCGTCTCCAGCCCCGCCTGATGCTCGCTCCCCACCACGCCAACAATGGTGCGCCACAGCGAGGTGGAATCGGGAACCTTGTCGAAGGCGATGCGCAGCCCAACCGGATTCTCCCCGGGGAAATACTTGGTAGCGAGCGCCTCGTTGATCAGCACGGCCTGCGGGGCGAGGGAATCATCCTGCATGGTGAAGTTCCTGCCGCGGAGCAACGGCACCCGCATCACCTTGAGGTAGTCGGACGACACCGTGCGGTGAACCACCTGAGTTCCACCGGCGCTCGGGTCCCGCCCCTGCACCGAGAAGTCGCTGCTCCACGACTGCGTCGTCAGCGGCAACTGTGACGCAACAGCCGCCGACTGCACCCCGGGGAGTGCGCGTGCCTCTTCCTGCAGCTGGTTGTAGAAGGCGCGGACCTTCACCGGCGTGTCATAGACCGAACCTGGCAGGGCGAGGTTGGTGGCCAGCACGCCGGCCGGATCGAAACCGGGATCGACACGCTGCATCTGGAGCAGCGAGCGAGTGAGGAGTCCGGCGCCCACGGTGAGCAGAAGTGCAATGGCGACTTCCGCCACGATCACGGCATCGCTGATTCGGCGACCCGCGGCGCCGATGCCACCACTCCGGCCGCCCTCCCGCAGCCCCTGCACGGGCGACCGTCGTGCACCCCAGAAGGCGGGTGCAAGCCCGAAGAGCACCCCACTGACCGTGGTCACGCCCAGCACAAAGGCGAGCACTCTCCAATCGATCCCGACGCCGGTCACCGGCAACAGGCCGACGGGCTGAAGCGCGAGAAGCACCCGAGTGCCAACCCATCCCGCGGCAAGTCCGGCCGCGCCTCCCACCAGCGAGAGCACCAGCGAACCGGTGATGGCCTGACGAGCCAGGCGGAAGCGGCCAGCGCCGAGTGCCACCCGCACGGCGATTTCACGGTCACGCGCGGCGGCCTGCACCAGCAGCAGGTTTCCGACATTGGCACAGGCGATCAGCATCAGTAACGCCACGGCGCCGAGCAGGATGAGCAACGGAAGCCGGGCGGTGCCGGTGATGAACTCATGCAGCGGCGTAATCCCGGCGCCCATATGCACGTTAGTCGCGGGATAGTCCTGCTCGAGCCGCTTGGCGACCGTCTGCAGTTCGGCATTCGCCGCCGCCACGGTCGCACCAGGGCGCAGCCGCGCGATCACCTTGAGGTAGTGCGCCCTGCGGAAGAACGTCTGGGTCCGGTTCGCTGCGGGCCAATCGGTGGGTGTCCAGAGATCGGTGGTGGCAAATGGGAAGCCGAAGCCTTCAGGCATCACGCCCACGATGCGCACCGGTGCGCGATCGAGCGTGACACTCTTGCCTACGATCGCACCGTCGCCGCCAAAGCGATCGCGCCAGAGCCGATGACTGATGACAGCGACCGCCTCACCACCTTCCCACGTTTCCTGGGCGGTGAAGCCACGACCAAGGATCGGGGGCACGCCGAGCACGTCGAAGAAGTTGCCGGTGACAGACGCTCCGGTGAGGAGCAGCGGCGCACCATCGCCGGTGAGAGTGACCTGCTGCGAAAAGGAGGGATAGGCGGCGACGTCGAGGAAGCTCTTGACCTGCGCCTGCCAGTCGAGGTAGTTCGCCGGGGCAGCGTCCTGCTGATACCACTCGCGATCGGGATTCTCCTCCCACACCTGCACCAGTTCACCGGGATCGCGGAAAGGCAGCGGCCGCAACATCACCGCGTTGACCGCGGAGAAGATCGCCGTGTTTGCTCCGATGCCGAGCGCGAGGGTGAGCACCGCGGTCACGGTGAGCACTGGATTCCGTCGCAGGGTGCGCAGCGAGTAGCGCACATCGCCAGCGAAGTCATCGAGCCAGCGGGTGCCGCGCGCCTCTCGATGCGCCTCCCGCGTCTGCGCGACGCCACCAAACGCGACCAGTGCCTGGCGACGCGCCTCTTCCGGCGTCATTCCCAGCGCAACGTTCCTGGCGGTCTCCATTTCGAGGTGCAGTGCGATCTCGGCCTGCAGCTCACGGTCCACGCGCTCGCCGCGAAACGCGCTGCGCAACCGGCTCAGCAGCCCACCGAGGGCGCTCATCGGGCACCTTCCTGGAGGATCAGGTCGACCACCTCGACATAGCGACGCCAGTTCGCCGTCTCACTGCCGCGCGCCCGACGACCCGACGTCGTGAGACGGTAATACTTCGCCTGACGGTTGTTTTCCGTGGTACGCCACTCGTGGTCGATCCACCCGCGATGCTCGAGTCGCTGCAGCGCCGGATAGAGCGATCCCTGGTTGACATCGAGGACGCCGCGGGAAAGCTGCTGCATGCGCTGGGAGATTCCCCACCCGTGCATTGGCTCGAGAGCCAGCGTCTGGAGGACAAGCAGGTCGAGCGTGCCGCGCAGCACGTCGGACGGAATGGCGGGACGGGACTCGGTCATCGGGCTCTCCTGTCGGCTTTCAAGAGAAGTTTCGCGCCCTCCTGTCGAAAGTCAATAGAAGCTGCTCACCGCTGGTACGATTCTGACCTTTCCCGAAGAACAGAGCGGGCCGGTGCACCTCGCACCGGCCCGCTCCAGATCCCTGTCGACGGCGAACTACTTGGCGCGATAGCGCCAGGCAACAATTCCTTCGCCCTTGCCGTCGGCGCGCCATTCGTGCTTCTCGCCCGGCTGCAGGGCCGGAATCGCCACGTCGGTGCTGCTGACGACGCCGCCCTCGGCATTCGTGAACTCGACCACGATGGTGATCGCTGCGGCCGGGAGCGCCTTGGCCGCCTCATCCTGCGCCTGCCGGCCAACCGCGTGGCCCGTGACAACTGCTCCGTCCTTCTTTCGCTGGAACAGGTCGACTTCCACGGACGTCGGCATCCGGATCAGCTTGGTGACCGTCTTGATCAGGTCATCCTGCTTGTTCTGCATCCGGTACCCTTCGCCCAGAAACTTCAGGTTCAACTCGTTCAACGGCTCCATCGCAACCAGCTTCTGGGCCGCCGGAATGAGCTTGTCGCCAGCCTTCATGGCGAGATAGGTGTTCGCAACGTTGGCCAGTGCCACACGGTCGCCCGGCGACGCCGCCGCCACCTTCTCGAACACCTCGGCAGCTTCGGCGTACTTCTTCTCGTTGAAGAGGTTCACGCCCATCGATGTCATGTCTTCGTTGGTGAGCGTGCCAGCGGTTGCGCCCGCGGCGAGCATCTGCTGCTCGATCTGCGATGCCTCAGCGGTCGCACCCGTGTTGCGCAGCGACAGGATCAGGGCCTTCTTGGCCTCGACATCGTTGGGCTCCCAGGTGAGGTACCGCTTGAGTTCCACCGCAGCCTCGGCGTGCTTGTCCATCCGCTGCAGGATCGCGGCAAGATTGAAGGTCGAGCCATTCCGCTCCTTCACGAAGCGCTCTTCCTTGCTGGCCTTCTCCTGCGCCAGCTTGAAGTACACCGCCGCGCTGTCATCCTTGCCTGCATTGGCGTAGAGCACCGCCAGGTTGTAGAAACCCTGCGGGAAATCGCGCGAGATGATTGACGCCTGCGTGAACAGCACCAATGCAGAATCCGGCTGGTTCTTCCGGACGAACTCGGTCGCCGGCGTCATCAGCGCGATCCATGCCGTCTGCCGCTGGCCCTTCACGTCCTCGGCGCATTCCGGAGCCAGTTCGACCGCACGAGTGAACGCCGTGTCGGCTCCCTTGAGGTCGCCCAGGTTCAGATTCAGCCGGCCGAGGTAGTACCAGGCCGGCGCGCTCTTGCCCTGAGCCGACGTGGTGATCGCCTCGGTGACCACGGCCACGCCCTTCTTCAGCTGGCTCTCGCGCTTCACCGGATCGGGAAGCTCGACGCCAGTCTTGAGGTACGTGGCGGCGCTGGAGACCCGGAAGTCGCCACCCTTGAGCTGGCAGAGGGGCGCCTGATACTTGGTCGACATCGCACGCGTGACGCGGGGGTTGTAGTCCTGGGCCCGCGCCGTCACCGGCGCCGCCGCGGCCACTACCAGCATCCACAGGCCAATCTTTCGCATCGCTGCTCCTCGAATCGGATCTACGAAGCGGACCGCAGTGTCCGCCCGCCCTGCACCAGCAACTTCACGGATACGCCGATGGGCCCTGTCGGGTTGCTGGACCCACCCTTCCGGGGATAGTGGACGCCCGGCCGGCCTGAACTTGCACGTCAGGGTCCGGTACAGCCCGGAAATATCCTTCAGGGGGCTGGCGGGAGCAAATCCCCGGGGTTCCGGTAGAGCCACCCTGCGCCCGTGTTGAAGAGGATTACCTGCTCGTCCGGGGAGATCACCCCTCGCCGCTGGAGTTCCACCCCGGCAGCAATGCTGGCGCCCCCTTCCGGCGAGAAATCGATCCCCTCCTGACGAGTGCCGAGACCAGCGAGTTCCGTCATGGTCTCGTCAGGCACCGCCACCGCCCCTCCACCGGTCTCCCGCAGGATCCGCAGCATCAGCCGGTCGCCCAGCGGGCCGGGCACCCGGAGTCCTGATGCAATGGTCCACGGCTCCGGCCAGGCCTCAGCGCCTTCCGCGCCCGACTCGAAGGCCTTCACGATCGGGGCGCATCCGGTGCTCTGCACCGAATAGAGCCGCGGCATCGGATCGGTCACCCACCCTGCGTCGCGAAGCTCGTGAAAAGCCTTCCACATTCCGATCAGGCCGGTCCCCCCGCCCGTGGGGTAAACGATGGCCGCGGGGAGCTTCCAGCCCAGCTGGATCGCGATCTCAAGCCCGAGGGTCTTCTTCCCTTCGATCCGGTACGGCTCCCGGAGGGTACTGAGATCGACCGCACCGCTCTCGGCCGCCCAGGCACGCGCCGCCTTGCCGCAGTCCCCGATGTGACCGTCGAGCAGGATCAGCTCACCGCCGAACGCCACGATCTGCGCGAGGATGGTCTGCGGTGTGGTTCGCGGTGCGAAGACACGCACCGAGGCACCGGCACGAGCAGCATATGCGGCGCTCGACACGCCGGCGTTCCCGGCCGTCGGTACCACGAACTTCGTTGCCCCCGCCGCCACGGCCCGGGTGATCGCAGCGCTCAACCCGCGCGCCTTGAAGGCACCGGTGGGGTTGGTTGATTCGTCCTTGATCCAGATGTTCCCCAGCCCGGTTGCCGCTGCGAGGCGTGGCACGTGCAGCAACGGCGTATCCCCTTCTCCGAGACTCACCGGATGTTCGTTGGGACCGAGTGGCAGGAACGATCGGAAGCGCCACATCCCGTGACGGCGACGCACTTCAGCGCGCTCGGTCGTGGGATGAATCCGGTCGGGGTAGCGCACCAGCCACGGACGACCGCACTTGCCGCAGACAGTGGGGAGTCCTTCGGCGGAGGCGGTTTCGCCACACTCGGAACATTCGAGATGCCAATCCATTCAGCTGGTCGCTTTCAAGTGGTCGAGAATACGGAGCGCGACTGCCTCGGAGAACCCGGGGAGTGCGGCGATGTCGGCAGCCGAGGCGGCACGCACCCCGGCGAGTGACCCGAAGGTCGATAGCAGAGCGCGTCGTTTCGACGGTCCCACTCCAGGAATGTCGAGCAACGCGGAGGTGATGGTGCGTTCGCTGCGGCGTTTCCGGTTGTACGCCACCCCGAACCGGTGTGCTTCGTCACGCGCGCGCTGCAGGAGCCGAAGCGCGGGGCTGCGCCGTGGCAGCCGGATGGAGTCTGTGCGGCCGGGAAGAAAGATCTCCTCGTCACGCTTGGCAAGCGATGCGAGGGGGACGTGCGCGACGCCGAGGCTCGCCATTGCCTCGAGCGCAGCGGAGAGCTGTCCCTTGCCGCCATCGATGACGACCAGGTCGGGGAATGGCTCACCTTCCTCCGTCCGGCGACGGAAGTAGCGCGACACCACTTCGTGAATGGCGGCAAAATCGTCCTGCTGGGCAATCCCCTTGATCTTGAACTTGCGATATTCCGACTTCTTGGGACGCCCCGCTTCGAAGGTGACCAGCGACCCCACCGTATCGCGCCCCTGATTGGTAGAGATGTCGATGACGATGAATGTTCGTGGCACGCTCGACAGGCCGAGTTCGCGACCGAGCGCATAGACCGGATCCTCGGCCCGCTCGTCGGTCTCGAAGCTCTCCATCCGCAGCGACTCGAGCAGGTGACGCGCGTTCTGATCGGCGAGTTCCCGCCAGCGCGACGCGACTCCTCGCTGCGGGATGGTGAGGCGCTGGCCCGTGAGCAACTCCTCGAGCGCCTCAGGCTCCGACGGCGGAAAGGGGAGCACGAGCCGAGGCACCTTCCCTTCCACCGGCAGGTACCAGCGGATCATGAAGGCGCTGAGCGCCTCTTCGTCCGGCGTCTCCTCGACATTCTCGAGGAAGCGGTGTTCCCGCCCCACCACCCGGCCATCGCGCACGCGCAGCAGCACGCCGACGGCGTCATCGCCATCGCGTGCGTAGCCAATCACATCGGCGTCGCCGGTTCCGATCACGTCGACCGTCGCAGGGGCCTCCACCTGCTCCAGCCACTTCAGCGTGTCGCGCAGGTCGCGGGCGCGCTCGAAGTCCTCGTGCTCGCTGGCCACCTGCATCATGCCGCGAATCCGGGCCTTGAGGTCGACCGTTCGCCCCTCGAGGAACTCCACCACCTCAGCGATCATCGCGCGATACTCTGCTTCGCTCTGCCAGGCGACGCAGGGTGCCTTGCATCGACCGATGTGGTAGTCGAGGCAGGGGCGCTCGCGGCGCTCGCGCGGGATGTCATCCGTGCACGACCGCACCGTGAACATCCGTCGCACCAGACCGAGGGTGCGTCGCATGTCGCCGACATCGGTGTACGGCCCGTAGTAGCGAGCGCCGGCAAGGTCGCGCCGGCGAGTGGCGAGCACACGCGGGAATGGTTCTCCGAGGGTGACCGCGATGGAGGGGTAGCTCTTGTCGTCCTTGAGCCGGACGTTGAACTTCGGCAGGTACTCCTTGATCAGGTTGTTCTCGAGCAGGAGTGACTGCGCTTCGTTGGCCACCACAATCGTTTCGACGTCGGCAATGGTGCGCTGCAGCCAGCGGTTCTTCGGTGACTCTGCAAAGTCGGTTGCGAAGTATGAGCGCACCCTGCTGCGGAGATTCTTCGCCTTCCCCACGTAGAGCACCGCCCCCGCCGCATCCTTCCAGAGATAGACGCCGGGTCCGTCAGGCAGCGTATCGAGCTTGCGCTGCAGTGCCTCGTTCACGACCGTTTCCTCATCCTGCCCAGGACCCGCTGAAGCCGGCCGGTGATGACGGCCGATTCGGGAATGTCCCACCAGACCGTCACGCAGAGGTACACGATGGCGTGCAGCGGGACCGTGGCGAAGAAGGTCGGAATCGGGCCGGTGCCCGCCGGGAGCGCGAACCAGACCGCGGCGCTCGCGACTCCGGCCAGTGCCGCCGCAGTCCAGAGCTTCAGCAGTTCACTGTTGGGCAGGTCGAAGCTGCCAAGCCGCTTGAGCAGCCCGCGACGAAGGAGCGCAAACTCGACCCACCCCGCCGCACCAGCGGACGCGGTGATCCCGGCCGCGCCCCACTTGGCGTCGATCCCGAGGAGCTGCGGCAGGGTGCGCGCGGCAAGCAGCCCGAGCACGGCCGTCAACACGATGCGCACCAGCCCGCAGCGCAACGGTGTCGTGGTGTCGTGCAATGCGTAGAAGGCCGAGGCGTAGAGCCGCCCGAGCGTCGACGCGAGCAGGCCGATCGACGAGCCCGCCAGGACGAGCCAGACATAGGTGGAATCATCGTGGCCGAAGCGACCGGTCTGGAAGAACGCCGCGCTGAGGACGCCACCGAGACAGATGAAACCCATCGCCGACGGGACGATGTAGTAGGCCAGACGTTGGGTCGCAGCATCGAGACGCACGCGCAGGGCCTTTGCGACGGTGTCGGCATCCCCCTGTTCGCGAGCCATCTCCGGAAGTTCTGCCGCCGACACCGCCATGCCGAACAACGACACCGGCAGCGTGTACAGCACCTGTGCATTCGCCATCGCAGTGATGGCACCAGGGATGAAGTTTGCGATCCAGACATCGATCAGCGCGGAGATCTGATTGGCCCCGCGCGAGATGAGGTTCGGCAGGAACGAGCGGACCACCCGGGGCACCGCCGCGACCCCTCGCCAGCTGCGCAAGGCGATGTTCCCGCCCACCGACCGGACGACCGGCCACTGCACCACGATCTGCAGGAACGATCCCAGCACCGCGCCCCAGGCCGCAACCACAACGAATTCGGCTTCGCTCTTGTGCGCGGCACCGATCACCACGGTGAGGATGATCGCGGCGTTCCACACCACTGGAGCCGCGTACGACAGCAGAAACTTGCGATGCGAGTTGAGGACGCCGAGACACCAGGCCGAGATGACGAGGAGGCCGGCGGCCGGAAAGAGAATCCGGACGAGCGTCTCGGTCCGCGCCTGTTGCGACGCGGTGAACTCCGGCACGATCAACCCGACGAGGGCGGGTGTCGCCAGCTCTCCCGCGAGAACGATGATCGCCACCGTGCTCGCGAGCAGCGCCAGGATCGCGCCGGCGAGTTCGCGGGCCTCCTGTTCCTTTCCCTCGCCCAGGAGACGTGAATAGCTCGGAATGAAGGAGGCGGAGAGCGCCCCTTCGCCGAAGAGATTCTGGAGGAAGTTGGGAATCCGGAACGCGGCGTTCCAGACTTCTGAGGATTCGGAGATGCCGAGGTAGTACGAGAAAATCCGTTGCCGGATCAGACCGGACAGGCGACTGAGCAGGATGCCGGCGGCCACGAAGTAGGAGCCGCGGTTGGTCACGTTCACCCCGGTCCCTGATTCCGTGGCGGCCCCGATTCAAGCAGCCGCTGAAGGAACTCGTTCTCTTCGCGAAGCTGGGTGACGGAGGAGTGGAGGGTATCGACGTCGCCCTCCAGCTGATCGAGCCGTCGGCGCAATTCGGCCAGCTCCTCACCGCGCCCCGCCGACTCCGGCACGTGCTCGCGCTCGAGGCGCCGTGCGAAGGCGCGTCCGATCGGACCATCCACCAGAATGGAAATGATGGGGATGCAGAGGGCGATGATGAGGACGATGCCGATGAGGGACATGGGTCGATTCTACCCGGCGCCCGGGCCGGTCTCAAGCTTTGCGGCCCAGCCCTCCGCAGACGCCAGCACCGCATCGGTCCACGACGCGCCATGGCGCGCGAGCAAGGATGCCGCCGTGAGAACGCGTTCCTGCGGCGCGCCACGCGGTCTCAGCGCCCCGCGCAGCCGCAGGTACTGGGCATAGGCGATATCGCCTCGCTTGCGCAGATGGCGCTCGAGGACCTTTTCGAGGTCGGTGGCCACCTGCGTGAGCCGCCGCGCGCGTGAGGCGATGGCGCGATCGAGCACTGCGTCGATCCGGCGGCCGGCCACGGTCAGGGTGTTGGTGGTGGCGTTGATGGCGTCCTGCAGTTGCTGCAGCGCCATCGGCACTTCATCGGGCATGTCACGGCGGAGGATCCCGCGTCCCACACTGCCGTCATCCTCCAGCAGGGCTTCGAGCGACAGGCCAAGGCGATCGAGGAGCCGGTCGGCCCAGGGCTCGATCAGGGTGCCCGACCAACGCGGCACCGGTCGCTGCGGGGTGACATCGAACAAGGGATAGAGTGCGGCGGCCTGCGCCGTGAGATAGCGGAACTCGCCGGGACCGGCGACATAGGCAACGGTGGGTAACAATGCCGCTTCAACGACGGGTCGAAGCAGCACGTTGGCCGAACATCGCTCGGGATGGTTGGCGAGTTCATCGCGCATCTCGGCGCGCGTGAAATGCAGCCCGCTCCGACGCGCGCGGAAGCCATCGCCATCGATCATCAGGCGATCACGACCATCCTCGTGTTCGTGGAAGACCAGCGTGGCACCTTCACCTGCGGCAATGCCGGTCCCCGGATCGGGGAGCGCCGCGAGCACGGCATCGATCTCCGCCGCGCGCTCCAGCGCCTGCAGCAGTAACGGCGCCTGGGCCCGTTTGAAGGCATCGCTGGTGGGATCCATGCAGACCACGCCATACGGCGCCAGCAGCTCGGCCACGGCACCGGCGTAGGCCGCGTGCACGGTGTGACCGGGGACGTAGTGCCGCCGCAACCAGGCGAGGGTGCTATCACGATCGGGTCCGGCGGGGAGTGACTGCTCCAGGGTGCGGAGCCCGGTCAGGATTTCGACCGAGAGCGGCTCGCGCGACATCGAGCGTTGCGGGGCCGCCGCATCGCGCGGCTCGAGATGCCATTCACGCAGCACACCATCGGCATCGAGCCATGAGGCGGTGCTGGCCTCGGCGAAGTCGTGATCGTCGCCGGCGATCCAGAAGATCGGAACCACCGGGCGCTGCCAGCGGCTGCTGAGCGAGCGCGCCAGCGCGACGGCGGCCAGCGCCTTGTGCACGGTATACAGCGGACCCGTGAAGAGACCAGGCTGCTGCCCCGTGGTCACCACCAGGGCGCCGGGTTGCTGCAGCTGCGCTACGGCAGACTCTGTCCCTGGCACCTGTAGCAACGCAGGGAGCAGCGCGGGCGACCAGCTCGCCGCGCGAGGCTGCAGTGCACCTGGGAACGCCGCCTGATGCGAGTGAAGCCGCATCAACGGTTGCCCTTGTGGTAGGGTTCGCCCTTGAGGATGGTGGTGGCGCGATAGAGCTGCTCAGCCACCACCACGCGGGCCAGTTCGTGCGGCAAGGTGAGCGGGCCCAGGCTCCAGCTGCTGGTCGCGCGCGCGCGTACGGCGGAGTCGAGACCGACGGCCCCACCAATGACCAGCACGTGATCACGGCCGCGCAAGCGCCATTCCTGCAGCCGCTCGGCGACCTGCTCGCTCGACCAGCGGGCGCCGTCGAGATCGAGCACGGTCAGATCTGCGTTGTCCGGGAGCGCTTCGAGCAATCGCCGTCCCTCCTCCGCCTGCTGTTGAACGACGCTGCCGGCTCGCCCGGCCTCCTTCACTTCGCGCTCGCTGACCGCGACCACGCGGTGTAGCCGGCGCAGATACTCGTCACACGCCTCGCGGAAGGCGGGCCGAAGCTTGCCGACCGCGAGGAGGTGCAGCTGCATCAGGCATACATTCCGCGGAGGCGGTGCATCGCGGCGACCCGGTCGATCGCCAGCATGTAGGCGCCGATGCGCATCGAGACCCCGTTCTCCTCCGACATGTCGGAGACTTCGTCGAACGCCTTGATCATGATCTTCTCGAGGCGCTCGTTGACGGTGGCCTCATCCCAGAAGTAGCCGCCTCGATCCTGGACCCATTCGAAGTACGACACCGTCACGCCACCGGCGTTCGCAAGAATGTCGGGAATCACGTAGATCCCCTTCTTCTCGAGAATCGCATCGGCCTGCGCCGTGGTGGGGCCGTTCGCGCCTTCGCAGATGACCTTGGCCTGAATGTCCGCTGCATTCTTGCTGGTGATGACGTTCTCGAGCGCTGCCGGGACGAGCACATCGCACTTGAGCGTCAGCAGGTCTTCGTTCGAGATCGGCGTTCCCTTGGGATAGCCCTCGAGCACGCGATGCTTCTTGATCCACTCCTGCACGTCGGCAATGTTGAGCCCCTTGGGGTTGTGAATTCCGCCGCTCTTGTCGCTCACGGCGATGATCTTCATCCCCTCGGCCTGCATCAGGCGCGCCGCTGTCGAACCGACGTTGCCGAATCCCTGCACCGCCACGGTCGCCCCCGCCACCTTCATCTTGCGACGCTGCAAGGCGCGCTTGGTGACCACGAGACAGCCCCGTCCCGTCGCGTCCTTGCGGCCGAGCGAGCCGCCCATCGCCACCGGCTTGCCGGTCACCACTGCGGTCACCGTGTGGCGCTTGTGCATGGAGTAGGTATCCATGATCCACGCCATCACGCGCTCGTTGGTGTTGACGTCCGGGGCCGGCACATCGGAGTCCGGGCCGAGGAGGTCGATGATCGCCGAGGTGTAACGACGGGTCACCCGTTCGAGTTCCCCGTCTGACATGGTGGTCGGGTCGCAGACCACACCGCCCTTGGCGCCGCCGAAGGGGAGGTTCACCACGGCGCACTTCCAGGTCATCCAGGCCGCGAGCGCCTTCACTTCGTCCTGGGTGACATTCATGTCGAAGCGGATGCCGCCCTTCGCAGGGCCGCGCGAGGTGTTGTGCAGCACCCGGATTCCGGTGAACACCTCGATCTCGCCATTGTCGCGCTTGATAGGCACCGACACGATCAGCTGCTTCTCCGGGGCGCGCAGCACCTTGTAGAGCCCCGGTTCGAGCTTCAAGTGCGCGGCCGCGATGTCGAAGCGGGACATCATCGCCTCGAACGGATTCTCCTCGGAGGCAAACCGGCGATCACGATCCGGCTTGATGAGTGGCTTCGCCTTGGCGGGCTTGCTGCTGGACATGTGGGTCATCTCCGGTCCGTGGTGGACCATTGGGTTTGGTGCGTCAGCCGACGCGCGCGACCACCAGGTCGAGCGCCTCCCTGAGGGCGGTTTCGCCTGCCTCAAACGTCACGGCGAGTGTGGCAACCAGCGGCTCCGGCACGCTGACAGGCCAGCGGGCGCGAAGCTTGACGGCATCCTTCGCCGTCATGACGACATGATCGGCTCGTCGCGAGGCGTGCGCGAGCCATGCAACATCTTCATCGCGAAACTGATGATGATCCTTCCAGGTGGCAACCTGCACCTGCGCCCCGGTGCGCTTCAACTGGCTGACGAAGGCATCGGGATCCGCGATCGCGCTCGCCGCGACAACACGCTTGCCGTGCAGGGAGTCTACCGGTCGCTCGACCCCGCTGACCAGCCCGCGCAGCACCGCGAGATCGAGCCGGGCGATGGCCACGGGCCCCCGCACCAGCGGCTCGAACTCCGCCGCGACCGCCTCGGCGGTGGCCAGATCGGCACGCTTCCGGGTGACGATCAATGCGTCGGCGCGGTTCAGCGCATCGGGACCTTCGCGCCACGGACCGGCCGGCAAGGCCCAGCGTACCGCGCGTCGAGTCTCGGCACTCACGACACAGATGTTGAGGTCGCGCGCCACATCGAGGCGCTGGAACGCATCGTCGAGCACGAGCACATCGGCACCAAGGGACATGGCCTCGATCGCGCCAGCACGCCGATCGGGATTCGGCACCACGACGGCACCTGGCAACGCCTCGCGATGCACCAGGGTCTCGTCACCGCCCACGCCGCGCAGGAGGATTCCCGGACGGTGTCCGGTCGCGAGATAGTGCTGCGCAACCCAACCGGCGATCGGCGTCTTCCCCGACCCGCCAACGGTCAGGTTGCCGATGGCGATCGCCGGCAGCGGCAGTTCGTGTGTGGCGAGCCAGCCCTTCCGATAGGCGAGCGTCCGCACGTTCATCCCGAGTCGCCAGAGCGCGCTTGCCGGCACGAGCGCGGCTCGCGAGGCACGTGCGTCGAGCCGGCTGCTGGTCCAGAGCCAGCGAATCAGGCGGTGCCCGTCTCCCCGACGCCGCGGCATCAGGCGTGCAACTCCGACTCAAGCGCGATCAGCGCCGCTTCACAGCGCGCAATGCCGCGGGCGAGTCCATCGGGACCGGGATCGACCTGGAACGGCTCGCCGTAGCCGATGCGCACCGAAGCGCCGGGCTTCGGGACCACCATCCGGTCCCACGACTTGAGCCGCCAGGCACGGTCGACTTCGGCGTGCAGCGGCAGGATGCTCGCACCAACGCGCTGGGCCGCGCGCACGATGCCGGGCTTCACCTCACGGCGCGGACCGCGCGGGCCATCGGGCGTGAATGCAACGGGCACGTTGTCGTGCAGCACGCGCACGGCCCCCCGCAGCGCACGCAATCCACCACGCGTGGACGAGCCCGGCAGCAGCCGATAGCCGATGCGAGTCGCATAGTCGCCGAGGTATCCGCCCTCGCGTGCTTCACTGACCACGATGGCGATCCCCTGTCCACGGTGATGCCAGAGCAGCGGCAGCAGCGCTTCGTGCCAGAGCAGGAAGATGAATGGCGCGTTGGACTGCTGCAGCGCACGGAAATGTTCCGCGTGATGCGTGCGGACGCGCCACGAGCGCGCCAACGCGCTCACGATCGGTGCGCCAGCCACGCGCACAACGCTTGGCGGAACCGGGATTCTCACGCGGCAAGCATCTTCCCCGCGAGCGCGGCAAGTCGATCGCTGGCTCCCGGTCCGCCGAGGCGTAGCCGGACTTCGGCGAGGCCTCGGCGCTGGGCGATGGCTGCCGCGCCAGCGGGGTCGAGCAGCGGCAGGACGGCAGCGGCGAGCGCCTCCGGTGTGGCCGCCTGCTGGATCAGTTCGGGGACCACTTCGCGCTCCGCCACCAGGTTCACCAGCGACGCCCACCGCACAGTGATCAACCGGCGCAGCATGGTGAAGGTGAGCGGATTGAGCCGATACGCAACCACCATCGGTACATCGGCGAGCGCCGCCTCGAGAGTCGTCGTGCCTGACTTCGCAAGCACCGCGTCGGCTGCAGCCAGCACCTGTTCGCCCTGGTTCACCACCAGCGTGAAATCGCCGGCGTCCGGATAGATCCCGTCGGGGGTGGCTGCCACCAGGACGTGACTGCACCCGCCCGCCGCGAGGACCTTGCGGGCTGCGTCGCGATAGGCCGGCCAGAGTCGCCGGATCTCGCCGTGTCGCGACCCTGGAAAGAGCGCCAGGACACGTGCGTCGTCGGGGAGCCCCAGCGCTGCCCGTGCGTCGCGTCGCGCCGGCAGTGCGTCGCTGTCGACCAGTGGATGCCCGACGTAGTCGGTGGAGATGCCGACGCCGCCGAAGAAGCTCGACTCGAACGGCAGGATCACGGCGAGGCGATCGACCGCCCGCGAGAACCGCAACGCCCGTTGCGGACGCCAGGCCCAGAACTGGGGCGCGATGTACCAGAGGACCTTGATGTCGTGGCGCTTGGCCGCCTCGGCGACACGAAGATGGAATCCGGGATAGTCGATCGGGATGACCAGATCGTAGCGTCGCGCGGCGAAGTCGCGGCGGAGTGTCCTGAGCAGGCGGATGTGCGCGGGGAGCTTGTCGAGAATTTCCACCAGCCCCATCGCCGACAATCCGTCGATGGAGCGGCGAATGTTTGCACCCGCTGCGGCCATCCGCGGACCGCCGACGGCATCGATGGTAGCCTCGGGGAATCGCGCCCGCAGGGCGGTCACGACGCGCCCCCCGTGGAGGTCGCCCGAGGGCTCCCCCGCGAGCACCAGGATCCGCGGGTTCATCGTCCGAGTGCGGGGACCGGAGCACGCTGCACCGCCGCGGTGACATCGAGTGCGAGCGACAACGCGGTCCGACCTTCCGCCGCGCTCACGATGGCGGCGCGTTCGCCGCGCACTGCCGCCACGAACGCGGCGAGCTCGAGTCCGAGCGCATCGGCCTCTGGTGCCTCGAGTGGTACCGTCTCGACGATCTCCTCGATCGAACTGCCGGTCCCCGGGCGCCAGCCATCGCGCAGACGCATGAAGGAACCAGTGCCGGTCGCGAGGTCAAGCGAGATGTAGCCGGAGGGCTGGAAGATCCGGAGTCGACGCACCCGATCGCGCGCCACCCGCGAGGCGGTCATCGACGCCACGGCGCCGCCCGCAAATTCCACGCGCGCATTGACCATATCGAGGTGCGGGGAGAGCACCGAGACACCACTCGCGCGCACGTCGACTGCGGCCACGCCGCCGACGAGGTGGTTGGCGAGGTCGAGATCGTGAATCATGAGGTCGAGCACCACGGCCACATCGGTGCCCCGCGGCTGAAAGGGCGCGAGCCGGATCCCTTCGAGGAAGATGGGGCGCTCGAGCAGTGTCTGCGCCGCACGGACCGCGCGGTTGAACCGTTCGATGTGGCCCACCGCGAATACCACGCTGTGCCGCTCCGCCTCGGCCAGGAGCTCATCCGCTTCGGCCAACGTGACGGTGATCGGCTTCTCCATCAGCACCGAAACTCCGCGACCGAGGCACTCGAGTCCCACATCGCGATGGAACGAGGTCGGCACGGCGATGCTCACCGCCTTGACGGCACCCAGCAGGCCCGCGATCGAGTCGAACACGCGACAGCCCACCTCGGCCGCCACCGCAGCCGCCCGCGCCACATCGGCGTCGTAGACGCCCACCAGCTCGGCGCCATGCATCGAGGCGAAGTGCCGGGCGTGATGCCGACCAAGGGCACCCACACCCACCACCCCGACCGGCAGCCGTTCCATCACGCGGGAACACCCCGTTGCGACGACGAGACGAATTCCAGGAAGCGCTTCACTTCAGGGAGATCGGGCAGGTCGGTGCTGGCCCGCTCGAGCGCCTGGCCGAGGTTGTAGTCGGAATTGAAGAAGAGGCGGTAGGCGCGCTTGAGCGCGGCGATCGTCTCCGACGGGAAGCCCTGCCGCTGCAACCCGATGGAATTCAGGCCGTAGAGTTCTACCGGATTGCCCACCGCCTTCACAAACGGCGGAATATCCTGACTCACCCGGGTCGCACCACCGATGAAGCAGTAGGCGCCGATGGTGACGAACTGGTGCACTGCGACGAGCCCCGAGAGCGCAGCACGATCCTGAATGGTCACGTGCCCCGCGAGCTGGGTGCCGTTGGCGATGATCACACCATCACCGATGTGGCAATCGTGTGCCAGGTGTACGTACGACATGATGAAGCAGTCGCGACCCACCGACGTGAGCGCCGACGCGGCGGTGCCCCGATTGATGGTGGAGTACTCGCGGATGATGGTGCCATCGCCCACGGTGACCCACGTTTCCTCGTCGCGGTACTTGAGATCCTGCGGCGGTCCGCCGAGAATCGCGCCGCTCCCCACCTGCACCCGATTGCCCAGGCGCACGTTCCGCTCGAGAGTGGCCCGTGCCGCGATCCGGCAGCCATCACCAACCGTGACATTGGGTCCGATGATGCTGAACGCGCCGATCTCCACTCCACTGCCAAGTTCAGCGGTGGGGTCGATCAGCGCCGAGGGATGAATGGACTGGGTCACCGGTCTCTCACCGTCGCCATCATGTTTTCGACCTCGCAGACCACGCGTCCATCCACGAAGGCCTGTCCCCGCATCTTGCAGGTGCGCCCGCGGAATTGCAGCAACTCAAGCTCGAAGCGCAGCTGATCCCCGGGCACGACCGGACGGCGGAACTTCACGCCGTCGAGCGATGCAAAGTAGACCACCTTGCTCCCGGGATCATCGAAACTGTCCATCAGCAGCATGCCGCCCGCCTGCGCCATGGCCTCGACGATCAGCACACCGGGCATGATCGGGTGGCTTTCCAGCACATTGGGATCCTAAGCTTAGAATTCCACGTGGACAAGTTGTCGCG
>JADMIO011627937.1_pt1 | contig 45172 bp, 47 predicted proteins | sample 8958161 | NCBI WGS metagenome assembly JADMIO01 (sample SAMN16585339, study PRJNA669376) | soil metagenome | isolation source: Crop rotation soil | place: USA: Cullars Rotation, Alabama | collected 2011
CGCGACAACTTGTCCACGTGGAATTCTAAGCTTAGGATCCCAATGTGCTGGAAAGGGAGGCAGGCGAAGCCCTTGATGACGTCGGGCATGCCGAGGTCTTCGAGCGTCGGGATCGCGATCGGGATCACGCGGATCGCGAGCGCGATCGTGCCGCGCTGCTGGAAGATGTTGCAGCGGAAACGGCCGAGCCCGGGCAGGCCGAACGCGAAGTCGATCTCTTTTTCTTCGTCGAATTTCTTGCGCTGCTCGGGCGTGAGCAGCGTGTCGACCACGAGCTCGAGGTCCTGCGCGGAAGGAGGCGGATTGCCGAGCGCGTAGAGCTCGCCGTCGACGCGAATGAGGGGCGCGGTCGCGACCTTGATGTGGAGATCCGAAGCTTTCGCCCCGGCCATCGCGTCGAGGACTTCCCGAATCTCCACCCGTGCCTCCGTGAGCGTCATCCCGGCGATCCGTGCCGGGGCGCCTCAGAGGCGGGCCGTCAGCTCGGATCGACCAGGAACAGGGTCTGGCCGTACTCCACCGGCTGTCCGTTGTCGACGAGGATGCGCACGATGCGCCCCCGCACTTCGGACTCGATCTCGTTCATCAGCTTCATGGCCTCGACGATGCAGACCGTCTGGCCGAGATCGACCTGCGAGTTCAACTCGACGTACGGGTCGGCATCGGGCGCGGGCGCCCGGTAGAACGTGCCGACCATGGGCGAAACGACCGCCCTCAGGTGCGCATCGGCGGACGGCGGAGGCGCCGCCGCGGCGGTTGCCGCCGCCGGGGCGGGCGGCGGCGGCGCGACCTGCGCCGGCCCCGCCGCGTAGACGACGGGTCCGCCTGCCTGGACCGAAGGCGCCGCGGTGATGCGGATGGTCCGCTCCCCCTCGGTGACCTCCAGTTCGCCGATGCCGCTCTTCTGCACGAGCTGGATGAGGCGCTTGATCTCGTTGAGATCCATCGCGCTCCCTTTCGACTCTTCCGCCTTCACTATCGGCGGTTCCGGGGCGGGACTTGAGCGCCGCCTCCGGGGGGGAAGGGTCTTGATCATGGGCGATTCGGCGCGGCCGTGGCGGCCACGCCGGCTCCCGTGAGGTGGCGGACGAGGGCCGTCAGGCCCAGTTCGTAGCCCAGGGGACCGAACCCCTGGATGACGCCGACCGCCGCGGCGGCGGTATACGACCGCTGCCGGAAGCGTTCGCGTCGATGCAGGTTCGACAGGTGAACTTCGACGGCCGGAAGGCCGACGCCGGAGAGGCAATCCCTGAGCGCGAGACTCGTGTGCGTAAACGCGCCCGGGTTGATCAGGACGCCCTGGTAGCGGCCGACCGCACCCTGGATGGCGTCGATCAGGCCCCCCTCGTGGTTGGATTGGAAGAAGTCGATCTGGACGTCGAGCTCGGCCGCCGCCTGCTCCAGGCGGCGCTCGAGGTCGGCGAGCGTGAGCGTGCCGTAGATCTCCGGTTCGCGCGTGCCGAGCAGGTTCAGGTTCGGCCCGTTGATCACCAGGATCCGCATCCCGTTCTCCTAGGGTCGGCAGCCCGCATCTTGCAGGGCCGCAAGCACTTCGGCGCGCCCAGTGCGATGGCCGAAGCTAGCAACCCCCATCCCTCCTGTCAAGACGAAACGGAGGTCTCCGCCGCTCTTCTTCTTGTCCAACTGCATGGCTTGGAACAATTTACGCGCGGAGACCCCGGCGAGGACCCTCGCCGGGGATGGGAACCCCAGCGCCGCCAGCAGGCGGCACTGCCTTTCGAAGTCCCTCGGGGACAAAACACCCCGGCGGAGCGCAAGCGTGGCCGCGATCGCCATGCCGAGCGCGACGGCCTCGCCATGGATCCATCGCCGGTAGTCCCCCAGCGCCTCGAGCGCGTGGCCCGCGGTGTGGCCGTAGTTGAGCAGTTGCCGCGCGCCGCCGTCCCGTTCGTCCCGGGACACGATCCCGGCCTTCGCCCGCACCGCGCGCACGATCACGGGGGTGAGCGCGAGGACGTCGCCGCGTTTCAGCGCCTCCGCCTTGCGCTCCATCAAGCGCGCGAGCGAAGCGTCGAGCGTCCAGCCGACCTTCGCCGCTTCGGCGAGACCCGCACGCACGTGCCTCTTCGGCAGCGTCGCGAGCACGGACGGATCGATCACGACCACGCGCGGCTGGTGGAACGCACCGACCAGGTTCTTGCCCTCGGCGAGGTCGACGCCGACCTTTCCACCCACGCTCGAGTCGACCTGCGCCAGAAGGCTCGTCGGCACCATGACGAGCGGCACGCCGCGCAACCATGTCGCGGCCGCGAATCCCGCAAGGTCCCCCACCACGCCGCCGCCCAGCGCGAACACGGGCCGCCCGCGCTCGAGCCCCGCGCGCGCGAACGCGCGGTAGAGCTTCTGCGCTTCGTGGAGCGACTTGCTGCGTTCCCCCGGGGGCACCGCGATCACGGCGCGCGGCACGAAGCCCGCCTTCTTCAGCGAGCGAACGAGCGCGGCGGCGTAGAGCCTGCGAACCGTGGTGTCGGTGACGATCGCGCACGGGCCGGGCTCGAGGCCGGCTCGACGCGCAAGGGCGCCCGTGCGCGCGAGCGCGCCGCGGGCGATGTGAATGGTGGAGGTCGTGCCGGACGCGCGGACGCGCAGCGTCGTCATGCGCGGCAAGGTAGCAGGCGATCAGCCAGGATGCGAGCGCGCGGTGTCGCCCGAGGCTCCGGGCGTCTTCGAGCGCAGTGTGCGCACGCGCTCGAGCAGGTCCTCGTTCGTCGGTCCGGGCAACGACGAGCCGCCGCCCGCCGGCGCGTTCGGGCTCGCGAGGAGATCCTCGTCCGGCTTGGCGCCGACGACGAGACGGCCGTCGAAACGCTCGTCGGCGCGCACCCAGACGAGCGCGGCGGTCGTGCCGGGCGGGCTGCCCTCGACGCGGCGCATCAGGTCCTCGGGGCTCAGGAGCGTCTCGCCGTTCCAGCCGACGATGAGGTCGCCCTGCCGGAGGCCGGCCTGCGCGGCCGGGCTGCCGGCCAGCACTTCCTCGACGCGCACGCCGATCTTGTAGGGATCGCCGGGGCGGTTCGAGTCGACGACTTCGCCCTGCGCCATCCGCACGCCGAGGAACCCGCGGCGCACGCGCCCGTAGCGCTCCAGGTGATCGAGCACGGTCTTCAGGTCGTCGGCCGCGAGCGCGAACGAGGCGCCGTTCTTCGGCACGTCGCCCGCGGAATCGGCCGGCATCTGCGTGAGCCGTCCGATCACGAGGCCGACCAGCTCACCCTTGTTGTTGATCGCGGGCGCGCCGCTGAAGCCCGGGAACACTTCGTTGGTCAAAAGGAGCAGCGATCCGAGCGGCTGCTCGTAGCGCCGCTCGACCGTGCCGAGGTTCGGCGCCGTCGCGTCGCCGCGGAAGCCGATGGCCGCGACCCACGCGCCGACCGGCGCCGCAGGCTCGCGCGCCCAGCGCAACGCGGGCACGTCGGTGACGGGCAGCTCGAGGAGCGCGACGTCCGACGCATCATCGACGCCCAGGAGGATCGCGGTGACGCCGCGGCCGTCGTCGAGCCGCACCTGGATCCGGTCGCAATCGCGCACGACCGACGCCGCGGTGACGACGTGTCCCTTGCGGTCGATCACGACGCCGGACGCGAGGCTGCGCGGCGGACGCGCCCCGCCCTGCCGCAGCTCCTCGTGCGTGCGCATCCCGACCACGGTGACGACCGAGCGTTTCGCGCGCGCGCACGCGGCCTCGAACGAGCGGCTGACCGCGGGCGAAGGCGGCACGCCCGCTCCGGCCACCGACGCGGCCACGAGGAGCGCCGAACAAGCGAACGCCGCGCGCACCCAGACTCGAGTACGCGCGGCTCCTGGGGGATGTCCGCTCATGGCTCTCAGAAGGTGATGCTCGCCTGCTCGCCCTTCACCGTCGTCTGAACCGGCGTGTAGCCCCGCCCGCGCTCCTTCCGAAGCGTGACCGGGTCGAGCACCAGCTCGACGTCGGCGGTGTGATCGAACAGGCTGTCCGGGATGGCCGCGATGGCAGCCTCCGCGGGCCGGGTGCGGTTTCGTCCCGCGAGCGTGGGTTTCGCGGTGGACGACGCGGGGGAACCCGGACCCGCCGAGGCAATCTCTTTGGTGTCCTGCGTGACCGGCGGCGCGACCGTGACCGCCGGCGCGACCGTCACCGGCGTACGGACGACCGGGGTCTGCGCCACCTGCTGCGGCACGGGCTTCGGCGCGAGCACGACGCCCGAGACGCCGGCGGCGACGACGAAGGCGGCCGCGATGGCGACCCGCCAGGGACGCGCGAACCATCCGCGCGCGACGATGAGCCCGCGCCCGCCCTCAGCCTCGCGCCGACGCGCCTCGGCAAGCACGCGCGTCGCGAAGTCGCCCGAAACCGACGGGCGCGGGAGACTCTGGACGAGTTCGAGCGTGCGCGCGAGCTCGTCGTAATCGCGCCGGCAATTCGTGCAGCCGGCGAAATGCTGTTCCAGCGATTCGCGCTCGACGACGGAAAGCTCGTCGTCCCAGCCCGGCCCGAACAGTTCTTGTGCGCGTTCGCAAGCGATCATCCGATGTCGTCCCGTCGGAGCCACGGCTCCAGTTTGCGCTTGAGCATGAGCCGGGCCCGATTGATGCGCGAACGCACCGTTCCGCCCGGGATCTTCAACGCCAGACCGATCTCTTCGTACGCCAGCCCTTCGATGTCGCGCAGGACGAGCGCGATGCGGTAGCGGTCCGGCAGGGTGGCGATCGCCTCTCCGACGACGCCGGAGAGCTGCTCGCGTTCCATGTCCTCCTGCCGATTCGACTTCCGGTCGGCGAACTGCAGGCTCGCGTCCTTCAGCGTCTCCTGCATCTCGTCGAGGCTCGTCCAGTTGCGCCGCCGCTTCCGGCGCCGCATCTCGTTCTTGGCCAGGTTCGCCGCGATGGTGAACAGCCAGGTCGAGAACTTCGATCCCGTCCGGTAGTTCCTGCGGTGCAGGTGCACGCGGACGAACACTTCCTGCGCGATGTCTTCCGACACCTCCCGGTCATTGAGGAGCCGGCTGACGAGGTGGACCACGCGCGTCTGGTAGCGACGGACGAGCTCCGTGAACGCCCTGGCGTCGTCCAGCGCGGCCTTCGCCATCAGGTCCTCGTCCGAGAGGGACAGGACCGGTGGGGTCGGATCCGTGGGCCTGCTGGGATCAGGCGCCATGAGTGGCCTCATCGGATCGAGTTACACCCCCTGCTCGGCGTCGGTTCCGACTCAGCGCAAGGCCTCGAGCTTCCGGGACAGGGACGTCTTGGTGGGATCGAGCTGCAATGCCTTCTGGTACAATGATTTAGCGTCGTCTTTCCGGGCCAGGGCGACGTACACGTCCCCCAGGTGTTCCAGCACTTCGGGCTCGTCGCCCCCCAGGGCGATCGCCTTCTCGAGCTGGCCCCGGGCGTCCTCGAGCCGGCCCAGCCGGTAGTAGGCCCAGCCGAGCGAATCGATGTAATAGGGGTTGTCCGGGTCGAGCGCGAGCGCCTGCTCGATCAGGGGAACCGCCTGGTCGACGTTCACCTTGTAGTCGGCGTAAAGGTAGCCCAGGAAGTTCAGGGCCTGCCCGTTCTTCGGATCGATGCCGAGCGACTGCTGCGCGGCCTTCTCGGCGCCGGGCACGTCCTTCCGCCGCTCGCGCGCGAACGCGAGCTCGAGCCAGAGCCGCGCGCTCTTCGGGTCCGTCGCGAGCGCGTTCTCGAGCGTGGTCTCGGCCTTGTCGAAGCGCGACGTGCGCGTGAACGACCGCGCAAGCTCGGAGCGCGCGCCGGCCGAATCGGGCAGCGCGGCTTCGGCCTTCGCGTAGCGCGCGTCGGCTTCCTTCGAGTACTTCCCTTCCGAATCCTTCGACGCCCACGCCTCGGCCGCGATCATCCACGAGCGCGGATCGTGCGGGCGCTCCTTCGCGAGCTGGTCGGCCTGCGTGCGCGCCTCGTCGTCCTTGCCGACGTTGATCAGCACCGCGACCGCGAACGCCGCCGGCTCGACCTGGCCCGGCAGTTCCTTGCGCAGCGTGCGCACGACGTCGGCCGCCTCGTCGTTCTCCTTGTCGGTCAGGTAGAGGCTGGCGAGAACGCGGCCCGCGTCGAAGTCGTTCGGCGTCTGGGCGAACACGATCTTCGCCTCGCGCGTCGCGGCCGGCCAGTCGGCCAGGCGGACGTAGGCCTGGACCAGGCGGCGGCGCGTCTGGCGGTCGTTCGGAAAGCGCCCCAGGTGATCTTCGTAGCCGCGCGCGGCGTCGGCGATGCGGCCCTGCCGCTCGGCCAGGAACGCGCGCGTGACCGCGAGCGCGGGCAGGTCGGGATTCGACTCGGCGACCTGGGCGAGCAGCGTGTCGGCCGCGCCCCAGTGGTCGAGCCGCGCCTCGGTCATCCCGAGCCGGTACGCGATCTCGTCGTCCTCGGGTTCGAGCGTGAACGCGCGCGCGTACGCTTCGCGCGCGGCGCCGAGGTTGCCGAGGTCGTCCTCGAAACGGGCCAGCGCCATCAGCGTCTCGACGTTCGTCGAATCCATCGCGGCGGCGCGGCGGAACTCCTCGCGCGCGTCCTGAATCCGCCCGCTGCCGGCGAGCGCGGTGCCGGCGACGAAGTGCGCCCGCCCCGTCTTGTCGCCGAGCGTGATCGAGCGGCGCGCGTAGTCGAGCGCGGCGTCGCCCTCGCCCGCGATCAGCGCGAGATCCGCGAGCTTGAGCGCGAGGTCGGGCGCGGTCGGGTCGTAGGCGAACGCGCGTCCCACTTCGCCCATGGCGCCGTGGATGTCGCCCTGGCCCTCGAGGTACAGGCCTTTCAGGTAGTGCTGGAGGGACTGGTCCTTCGCGGCCTGCGCGATTTCGTCGCGGCTCGGCGCTTTCGGGGCGTCGGCGCAGAGGGCCGCCGCGGGCGCTCCCGCAAGCAGGAGCACGGCAAACAAGGCATGGAGGCGTGGGAGCATGGCTCTCCCACGATACGCTCAGGTGCGGCGCGGGTCGAGAAGATCGCGCAGCGCGTCGCCCACCAAATTGAATCCGAGCACGGAAAGGAACACCGCGACGCCGGGTGCGGTGAGCACCCACGGCGCCACCAGCACCAGCTCCCGGCCCTGCGACAGCATCGAACCCCATTCGGGCGTCGGAGGTTGCGCGCCAAGTCCAAGAAATGACAAGCCCGCGGCGTCGAGCACGGCGGTCGCGAGGCCGAGGCTCGCGGTCACGATGATCGGCCCGCCCACGTTCGGCAGGATCGCGCGGGCGAGGATGCGCGGGTCCCCCGCCCCGAGCGCCCGGGCGGCCTGGACGTACTCGAGTCCCCGCACGGACAGCACGGAGCCGCGCACGATCCGCGCGTACTGCGGCACCGCCATCACGCCGACGGCGATCATCGCGTTCGTCAGCGAGGGCCCGAGCACCGCCACGACGACGATCGCGAGCAGGATCGACGGGAACGCGAGCATGAGGTCCATGACGCGCATCCCGACGAGATCGAACCAGCCGCCGTAATAGCCGGCCAGGAGCCCGATCATGCCGCCGAACACGAGCGCGATCGCGACCGCGACCAGCCCGAGCCGGAGCGACACGCGCGATCCCCACAGGACGCGCGAGAACACGTCCCGCCCGAAGTCGTCGGTGCCGAACAGGTGCGCGGAGGACGGCGGCTGGAGCCGGTCGCCGAGGCTCTGCGCCAGCGGATCGTGCGGCGCGATCGCGGGCGCGACCAGCGCGACGACGATGAAGCCCAGGACCAGCAGGGTCCCGATCACCGCGCCCCGGTGGCGCAGGAACTGCCGCAGGGCCTTCTTCATTCGCCCGATCCCGAAAGCCGGACCCGCGGATCCGCGACCGCATAGAGGAGATCGACCACCAGGTTGACGAGCACGAACACGGTGGCGAGCAGCAGCACGCCGCCCTGCACGGCGCGGAAGTCGCGCGCCGCGACGGCGAGCACGAGCCAGCGCCCGACGCCGGGCCACGAGAAGATCGTTTCCGTGATGATCGCGCCGCCGAGCAGGTATCCGAACTGGAGCCCGATGACGGTGATGGTGGGAATGAGCGCGTTCTTGAGCACGTGGACGAGGAGCACGCGCGCCTCGGACAGGCCCTTGGCCCACGCGGTGCGCACGTAGTCCTGCGTCAGCACGTCGAGCACCGCGGCGCGCGTCATGCGGGCGATCACCGCGAGCGGGATCGTGCCGAGCACGAACGCGGGCAGGATCAGGTGGCGGATCGCGTCGAGGAAGGACAGCGGCCTGCCGGCAAGGAGCGTGTCGATCAAAAGGAATCCCGTCCGGGTGGGCACCGCGAACGCGGGATCGATGCGGCCCGCGAGCGGCAGCCATCCGAGCTTCACCGAGAAGAGCAGGATGACGAGGAGCCCCAGCCAGAAGATCGGCATCGACACGCCGGCGAGCGATCCGGCCATGACGAACACATCGAAGAACGACCGTCGATAGCGCGCCGCAAGAATACCGGCGACGACGCCGAAGAATCCGGCGAACAGGATCGCCGCCAGCGCGAGCTCGAACGTCGCGGGAAAGCGCTCGGCCATCTCGACCACGATCTTCTCGCGCGTCTTGAGCGAGCGCCCGAGATCCCCGGTCAGGAGGCCGCCGAGGAACTTGCCGTACTGCACGTAGACGGGCTGGTCGAGGCCGAGCTCTTTCCTGAGGTTGACGATCGCCTCGGCGGTCGCGCGCTCCCCGAGCATGACCTGCGCGGGATCGCCCGGCACGAGGTGGATGAGGGAGAACGCGAGGATGCTCATCCCGAGCAGCGTCGGCACGAGCAGCGCGAGCCTCCTGAGGACGTACGGGAGCACTTAGGCCCCGGGTTCGATCCAGGTCTTGTGGAAGCGGACCTTCCCCGTGGGATTCAGCACGTAGCCGTGGACGCGCTTGTCGAACGCGGCGAGCTGCGTCATGTACGCGATCGGCACCCAGGGTGCGTCGTCGTGCACGATCACCTGCGCCTGCTCGTAGAGCGTCGTGCGCTGGGCGATGTCGCTCTCCTCCTGCGCCCGGACGAGCAGGTCGTGCAGCGGATCGCTGCGATAGAACGCGATGTTCTGCGCCGGGATGCGCGCGGCTTCCTTGTCGAGCAGCGTGTAGAGGAAGTTGTCGGGATCGCCGTTGTCGCCGGTCCAGCCCATGAGGCACATCTCGTGCCTGCCGTGCTGCGTCTGGTCCAGGTAGGTCCCCCACTCGACCGTGTGCAGCGAGGCGTCGATGCCGACCGCCTTCAGGTCCGACTGGATCGCCTCGGCGATCTTGAGCGGATCGGGCATGTACGGGCGGGGCCCGTTCATCGCCCAGAGGACGGTCTTGAACCCGTTCGGGAAGCCGGCCTGCGCGAGCAGCTCCTTCGCCTTCACGGGATCGTGCGGGTACGCGACGACCGACTGGTTGTAACCCCACAGCGTCGGCGGCATCGGGTTCACGGCGGGCGTGCCGAAGCCGCCGTAGAGGCCCTTGACGATCGCATCCCGGTCGATCGCGTAGTTGATCGCGAGGCGCACTTCCTTCTTGTCGAACGGCGGCTTGTCCATGTTCATCGCGAGATAGCCGACGTTCATGCCGGGCTGCATTAGCAGCTCGTACTTGCCCTCGGCCTGGAGCCGCTTCGCGAGCTCGGTGTTGAGGCCGTCGAGCCCCTGCACCGATCCCTCCTCGAGCGCGAGGAGCCGCACGGTGTTCTCGGGGATGACGCGGAACACGACGCGATCGAGGTGCGCCTTCTCGCCCCAGTAGTCGGGATAGCGCTCGATCGTGATCGAGTCGTCCTTCTTCCACTCGACGAACTTGAAGGGCCCCGTGCCCGACGGGTGCTTGAAGAAGTCCTCGCCGAACTGCTTTGCGGCGGTCGGGCTGACGATCGAATTGAAGCTCATCGCCAGGTTCGCCAGGAACGGCGCGTTCCGGCGCTTGAGCGTGAACACGACGGTCGAGTCGTCCTGCGCCTTCACGTCCTTCACGATGTCGTCCATCGACATCGCCTGCCAGTACGTGTACGGCCCGCCGATCGAATGGAACGGGTGCGGCGGCTTCATGTCGCGCTGGCGGTCGATCGAGAACAGCACCGCGTCGGCGTTGAACGGCGTGCCGTCGTGGAACTTGACGCCCTGGCGCAGGTGGAACGCGTAGGTCAGCCCATCTGCCGAGATGTCCCAGCGCGTCGCGAGCTCGGGCACGAGCTCGGTCGTCGTGTCGGCGAACGACACGAGGTTCTCGTAGAGGTTGTCCATCACCTTGAAGGACTCGCCGTCGGTCTCGTGCGCGGGATCGAGCCGCACCGAGTCGTGGCCACGCGCGTAGACGAGCGTTCCGCCCTGGACCGGCGCGGTCGCCGAGCCGCCGCCCGAGGGCGCGTTCTCGCGCTTCGCGCAGCCGGTGACCAGTGCGAGCGTGAGCGCGAGGGCGAAGAGCGAAGCGGTCGGTCTCATCGACGAAGTCCTCTCGGGGTCATGAAAAAGGGCACGCCCGGGAATCGAGCGTGCCCCTGAGTCTAGTCTAGTCGTGCTCCTGCGGATCCTCATCCCACGCGCTCGGCGTCTCGCTCGCGAAGCGCGAGGCCGGAGCCTCGGCGGCGCGGTAGCGTGACGCGTCCACGCCCAGCGGCCCGTGCACCTCGCGCACCTCGGCTTCGACGCGCGGGGTTTCCTGCCGCCTCGGCGGCGGCGCGGGCTCCGGTTCCTGCGTGCGCGGCGCCGATGCGGGCGCTTCGCTCACGTGGGCCTGCCGCGTCGGATCGCTCGGGGGAGGCGTGAAGCCGGTCCCGCCACGCGTCTTGAGCGCGGGCGTACGCCCGTAGCGCATCGTTCCGCGTTCGGGCGCCGTGGGCGTCGCGGGCGACTCCCACACGAGTCCGCTCGAAAGATCGAGCTTCGCCGCCGGACGCGCTTCCTCGCGCTCGCGCGGCGCCGGCGCTTCCGGCGCGGGCATCGTGTACGGCTCGTTGTCATTCGCGAACGAAGGTGTCGGCGGCACGGCCGGCTCCGGACGCGGACCGCGCTCCCTGCGCTCGAACCCGCGCGGCCGCTCGGGGCGGTCGCGGCGTTCGCCACGCTCGGGACGCTCGGGCCTCTCCGCACGCTCGGGACGCTCCGCCCGCTCGGCGCGCTCGGGCCGCTCCGTCCGCTCCGGCTGTTCGGTGCGCTCGGCGCGCTCCGGCCGGTCTTCACGCTCGAGACGCTCCGAACGCGCTGCGCGTTCGTGCCGCGGCGTCCGTTCCGCACGCTCGGCGCGCTCCGGCCGGTCGCCGCGCTCGGCGCGTTCCGGACGCTCGCCGCGCTCGGCGCGTTCCGGACGCTCGCCGCGCTCGGCCCGTTCCGGCCGCTCGCTGCGCTCGATTCGTTCCGGACGCTCACCGCGCTCGATTCGTTCCGGACGCTCACCGCGCTCGGCCCGTTCCGGACGCTCGACGCGCTCGCGCTCGATTCGTTCCGGACGCTCGCTGCGCTCGACACGTTCGCGCTCGCTGCGCTCGACACGCGGACGCTCGGTTTCGACCGTCTCCTGCGCCTCGAGGCGCTCGCCGCGCGGGATGCGTTCGCGACGCTCCCGGCGTTCGCCCCGCTCGGCACGGTCGCCGCGCTCGCCGCGTTCCGGGCGCTCGGCGCGCACGCCGCGTTCCGGACGCTCCCCGCGCTCGGCCCGGTCGCTGCGCGTGCTCGCCCGGACCTGGCTCTTCTCGCCCGACTCGGCGGCAACGCGGTCGAGCGCGTCGCGCGCGGCCGACTGCTCGGCCTCCTTCTTGTTCTTGCCCTTCCCCGCGCCGAGCGGCTTGCCGCCGACCCGCACCTCGACCGTGAACAGCTTCGAGTGGTCGGGGCCGTGCTCGTGACGGATCGAGTACACCGGATGCGTGTGGTACGCGCTCTGGACGTACTCCTGGAGGAGGCTCTTGTAGTTGGTGTGGCGCTTGTCCTGGACGATCACCGTGGCTTCGGACAGGAGCCACGTGGTGACGAACTTCCGCGCCGCGTCGAGACCCTGGTCGAGGTAGATCGCGCCCAGCACCGACTCGAACGCGTCGGCGAGGATCGACAACCTCTGGCGGCCGCCCGAATCGACCTCGGAGTTCGACATGAGGACGAAGCGACCGAGCCCCATCGCGAGCGCGCGCCGCGACAGGATCGCCTTCGAGACGAGGAGCGACTTGGTCTTGGTGAGCTGCCCTTCGTGCTCGCCGGGGAACATCTTGTAGAGATGCTCGCTGGTGATGAGCCCGAGGACGGAGTCGCCGAGGAACTCGAGGCGCTCGTTCGATTCGCGCGCAGTGCCGCGCTGGACGTGGAGATAGGAACGATGGGTCAGCGCGAGGCGCAGGAGCCGGGGATCGTTGAAGTGAATCCCCAGGTGCTTGCCGAACTCCTCGCAGGCGCGGGTTTCCTCGGCGGTCAGGCCCGGCAGCGCGGGGCGCTCGGGTCCCGAGAACAACCGCTTGAGCCACGCCCAGAACCCGCCGGACGAGGGGTTGTTGTGCGCCGGCGGGCGGCCGGAGCCGCTGCCGGAGGAGGAACGACGCACGGGACCACGGTCCCTGCGCGGAGTACGTTCGGAACGTCCGCTGTCGCGATCGTCCCGGTGGCTTCGGCGGCGGCGCCGCTGCTGCTTCAGGCGGTCGGAATCGCTCTGAAAGCCAGCGTCCCGTTGTGACCGCCGAACCCCATGGAGTTCGACAACGCCCCCGTCACGCGGACGGTCCGGGCTTGATTCGGTACGCAGTCTAGGTCGCATTCTGGATCCGGATTCTCGTAGTTGATTGTGGGAGGAACGACACCCCGTGTGATCACAAGCGTCGAAATCGCGGCCTCGAGGGCGCCCGCGGCGCCCAGCAGGTGGCCGGTCATGGACTTCGTCGAAGCCAGCATGACGTTTCGCGCGAGATCTCCCATGACCGTCTTGACCGCCACGGATTCCGTGCGGTCGTTGTAGGGCGTCGAGGTTCCGTGCGCGTTGATGTACTGCACGTCCTCGGGCCGCATGCCGGCATCCTTGAGCGCGGCGCGCATCGCGCGCACGGCTCCGCCGCCGTCCGGTGTGGGAGAGGTGATGTGATACGCGTCGCCGGTCGCGCCGTAGCCCGCCAGCTCACAGAGGATCGGCGCGCCGCGTTTTGCGGCGTGCTCTGCGCGCTCGAGGACCAGGATTGCGGCTCCTTCGCCCATGACGAAGCCGTCGCGTTCCGCGTCGAAGGGCCGTGAGGCCCGGGTGGGTTCGTCGTTTCTCGTGGACATCGCCTTCATGGAGCAGAAGCCGGCGATCGCCATCGGCGTCACCGTTGCCTCCGTGCCCCCTGCGATGACGACATCCGCATCGTCGTGCTGCAGGATCCGAAGTGCTTCACCGAGCGCATTGGCCGACGACGTGCAGGCCGAGACGGTCGTGAAGTTCGGACCCTTGGCCCCGAGGGCGATCGACACCTGGCCGGAGGCCATGTTGCTGATCATCATCGGGATGAAGAAGGGACTGACGCGGTCTGGACCGCGCTCGAGGAGATTCTGGTGCTGGGTCTCGAAGGTCTCGATGCCCCCGATTCCCGAACCCACGATCACGCCGATGCGGTCGGCGTCGAGGTTCGGGACGTCGAGGCGAGCGGCTTCGACGGCCTGGCGGGCCGCCCCGATCGCGAGCTGGACGAAGCGATCGTTTCGCTTCGCCTCCTTGCGCTCCATCCAGAGGGTGGGATCGAAATCCTTCACCTCGGCAGCGATGCGGGTGGCGTATTTGGTCGCATCGAAGCGCGTGATCGGCGTCACGCCGCTCCTTCCGGCGACCAGGTTCGACCAGAACGTCTCGACGTCGTTGCCGAGCGGTGTGATCGCACCCATGCCGGTGATGACGACCTTCGGATCTCCGTTCACTCGTGTCCCTTCACTTTGAGATTGAAGCGTCGGCGCGCGGGGATCGGGCGCGCTTGCTGCGTGTCCCGATCCTCCCGCCACGTCGTCGTCAGTTCGTCGCGTGCTCCTTCAGGTAGCTCAGCGCGTCGCCCACGGTCTTGAACTTGTCAGCGTCCTCGTCGTGGATGTCGAGACCGAACTCCTCCTCGAGCGCCATCACGAGCTCGACCGTGTCGAGCGAGTCTGCGCCCAGGTCCTCGATGAACTTGGCGTCCGGCGTGAGCTGATCCACGGAGACCTCGAGCTCCTTGGCGATGATCTCCTTGGCCTTCTCTTCGCTATAAGCCATTCCGTTCACCTCCTCTTTTCAGGTTACCGGATGCTCGTGAGGAGCGTTCCGGGGTGCGGCGACTTCAGGACATCACCATCCCGCCGTCCACGTGCCAGACCTGCCCGGTCACGTAGCCGGCTTCGGGCGACGCCAGGAAACGAACCACCGCGGCCACGTCGGCGGGATCGCCGAAGCGGCCGAGAGGGATCACGCCCAGCATCCCCGCCTGCTGCTGCTCCGTCAGCGCATCGGTCATCGGCGTCCGGATGAAGCCCGGCGCGATCGCGTTGACGGTGACTCCCCGCGGCGCGAACTCGCGCGCCAGCGCCTTGGTCAGGCCGATCACGCCCGCCTTCGAAGCGACGTAGTTGGCCTGCCCGGGATTGCCCATGACGCCGACGACCGACGACACGTTCACGATACGCCCGCTCTTCGCCTTGAGCAGCGTGCGCGCCGCGGCGCGGCAGCAGTGGAACACGCCCTTGAGGTTCGTGTCGATCACTTCGTCCCACTGGGCGTCGGACATACGGAGGACGAGCCCGTCCTTTGTCACGCCGGAGTTGTTCACCAGGATGTCGAGGCGCCCGTGCGCCTTGACCACCGCGTCGAACGCGGCATTGACCTGGCCTTCGTCGGCGACGTCGGCGGAATGCGCCGAGGCGCCCTTGACCTCGCTGGCGGCGGCCTGCGCGCGCTCGAGATTGCGCGCGACGATCGCCACCGTCGCACCGGCCTCCGCCAGCGCATCGACGATCGCGCGTCCGATGCCGGTCGCGCCGCCGGTGACGACCGCCACCTGTCCCTCGAGACGGCTCAAGCCCGGGCCTCCTGCCCGAAGGCGGCGAGCGTCTCTTCGAGGCTCGCGGGATCGTCGACGTTCGCGCTCCGGGCGTCGGGCGCGATCGACTTGAGGAGCCCGCGCAGCACGCGCCCGGTGCCGAGCTCGACGAAGCCGGTCGCGCCTTCACGCACGAGCGTCTTCATCGACTCCTCCCAGCGCACGGCGCCGAGCAGCTGCCGGCCGAGCTTCTCGCGGATCTCGGAAGCGCTCGTCGTCGGCTGCGCGTCGACGTTCGCGACGACCGGAACCCTGGCATCGGCGATCGTCACCTGTTGCAGCGCCGCGACGAGCCCGGTCGTGGCGGGGCCCATGAGCGGCGAATGGAACGCGCCCGCGACCGGCAGGCGGATCGCGCGCTTCGCGCCCTTCGCCTTGCACAGCGCCATCGCGGCCTCGACGCCTTCGGGCGAACCCGAGATCACGACCTGGCCGGGCGAGTTGAAGTTCGCGGCCACGACGATGCCGGTCGCCTCCGCGCACGCTTCTTCCACCAGCGCGCCGTCGAGTCCGAGGATCGCGGCCATCGTGCCGGGCGTGTCGTCGCCGGCCTTCGCCATGAGCTCGCCGCGGCGCCGCACGAGGCGCAGCGCGTCGGCGTACGACAGCGATCCCGCGGCGACGTACGCGCTGTACTCGCCAAGCGAGTGCCCCGCCGCGAACGCCGGCTTCACGCCGCGCTCCGAGGCGACGCGCAACGCGGCGACCGAGTGTGCGAGCAGCGCGGGCTGCGCGTTCTCGGTGCGCTTCAGCGTCTCCTCCGGCCCGTTCCACATGATGTCGGTGAGCGGGAAGCCGAGCACGGAGTCGGCTTCCATGAAGACATGGCAGGCCGAGGGAAACGCATCCGACAGGGCCTTGCCCATGCCGACGGCCTGCGAGCCCTGGCCGGGGAACAGGAACGCGAGCTTCAAGCGGGCGCCCCCGTCTTGACCGCGGCGATCGAGCTGCGCGCTTCGCGGCTCGTGATCGGCCACGCGGCCTTCGGGTTCCACTCGATGACCCCCGCGCCCCACGTGACCCCGCCGCCGAAGGCGACCAGCTCGATCAGGTCCTTGTCCTTGATCCTGCCCGAGCGCACGACCTCGTCCAGCAGGATCGGCACCGACGCCGCGGACGTGTTGCCGTAGCGCTCGATGTTCATCATGACCTTGTCCTTCGGGATGCCGAGGCGATCGGCCGTCGCGTCGATGATGCGCTGGTTCGCCTGGTGCGGCAGCAACGCGACGACTTCCGACGCATCGCGTCCCGCCTCGGCGAGCGCGTCGCGCGAAATCTGCTCCATGGCGCGCACCGCGTACTTGAAGAGCTCGTTGCCGCGCATCCGGATGAAGTGCTCGCGCGCCGACACCGTCTCGTGCGTCGCGGGCCGCGCGGATCCGCCGGCCGGGATGGTCAGCATGTCGCCCTGCTCGCCGTCGGCGCCCAGCTTGACCGACAGCACGCCGGTGCCCGGGTCGCAGGGACGCAGCACCGCGGCGCCCGCGCCGTCGCCGAACAGGACGCACGTGTTGCGGTCCTGGAAGTCGAGGATGCGGGTCAGCGTCTCGGCCCCGATGAGGAGCACGGTGTCCGACGCGCTGGCCTGGATGAGCGATTGGGCGATCTGGAGTCCGTAGAGGAAGCCCGAGCAGGCGGCGTTGATGTCGAGGCACGCGGCGTGCGAGGCGCCGAGCTTCTGCTGCACGGTGCACGCCATCGACGGCAGCATGCGATCCGGCGTCACGGTGCCGACGAAAATGTGGTCGACGTCCTGCACCGACAGGCCCGCCATCTCGAGCGCCTTGAGCGCGGCCTCGGCGGCGATGTCGGAATTGTCCTGTCCTTCCGCGACCATGCGACGCTCGCGGATCCCGGTGCGCGTGACGATCCACTCGTCCGACGTCTCGACCATCTTCTCGAGGTCGAAGTTCGAGAGGATCTTCTCGGGCAGCGCGCACCCCGTACCGACGATGGTGGCGCCGCGCAACCGCTCAGTTCTCGGCATAGGCGTTTCTCAGGAGCTCCTGGATGTGCTCGTTCACGCGCTGCTCCACGAACGTGGCCGTCGTCCGGAGACCGCTCCGGATGGCGCGCGGGGACGAGCGTCCGTGCCCGATGAACACCACTCCGTCCACTCCGAGCAACGGCGCCGCGCCGTACTCGGCGTAGTCGAACTGCTTCTTGAGCCCGTCGAACGCCGGCTTCATCAGGAGGCCGCCGACCTTCGTCGTGACGCTCTTCATCACTTCTTCCTTGATGCTCGAGGTGACCAGCGTCAGCACGCTCTCGGCCAGCTTGAGCACCACGTTGCCGGTGAACCCGTCGCACACGACGACGTCCACCTCGCCCTTCACGATGTCCCGCCCCTCGACGTTGCCGATGAAGCGGATCCCCGTGCCCTTCGCCAGCAGCTCGTGCGCCGCGATCGTGAGCTCGTTGCCCTTGGTCGGCTCCTCGCCGATCGAGAGCAACCCGACGCGCGGCTCGGCGAGGCCGAGCACGTCCTGCGCGTAGCAGCTGCCCATCATCGCGAACTGGACGAGGTGCTGCGGCTTGCAGTCGGACGTCGCACCGACGTCGAGCACCACGCAGCCCTTGCCGCGGTTCGGGAAGATCGACGCGATCGCGGGGCGGCTGACCTTCTCCAGTCGTCCAAGCCCCAGCAACGAGGCCGCGACGACGGCGCCGGTCGAGCCCGCGCTGAAGAACGCGTCGAGCTTCTTCTCCTTCTGCATCTGCGTGGCGATGGCCAGGGAGGAATTGGGCTTCCGTCTCAGGACGGTGGCGGGAGCCTCGTCCATCTCGACGCGCTCCGGCGCGTGGACGAGTTCGATCGGCAGGTCCTTCGCGTCGACCTTCTCGAGCTCGGCGCGCACCTCGTCGACGTCCCCCAGCAGCACCACACGGAAACGGCCCGGGAATTCCTCGAGGGCCATCAACGTACCGGGCACGACGACCGAGGGACCGAGGTCCCCGCCCATCGCATCGAGGCCGATGAGGGGAAGCCGATCAGACGGTCGCGTGCCCGGTACGGAGCTCACGCGTTCTTGGGAACGATGACCTCTTCCTTCCCGTAATAGCCGCAGTTCGCGCACACGCGATGCGGCATACGGCGCTGGCCGCAGTTGCCACACAGTGCCGCGCCGGGATCTCCCAGCTTCCAGTGGGTGCGGCGCTTCTTGCCCCGCGTGCTCGAATGCCGTCTCTTCGGTACCGCCATCGGTGCTTCTCCTTCAGACGTGGGCGCCGGTCGCGTGGGGACACGGCCCTTCGTTCAGGTCGGCGCCACACTGCGCGCACAGGCCCTTGCAGTCGGGCCGGCACAGGGGAGCCATGGGTCTTGCCAGGAGCGCCGCCTCGCGCAGTTGCTCGTCGAGGTCGAGACGCCGTCCGTCATGAAAGACGACGAAGTCGTCTTGCTCGAGCTCGCGCTCGTAGCGTCCGCCGGTGCCCGTCCGGTCCGCGTGCAGGTTGAACCCGAACTCGAGCGGCGAACGGAACGGCGCAAGGCATCGCGCGCACTCCTCGAGGCACTCGGTCGAAACCTGGGCGGTGACGGTGACCTGGTCTCCGGCCCGATCGGCGTCCACGTCGACGTCGAGGGGGAGCGGCCACTCTTCGGACGGCAACCCGAGAGCCGACGGCGGCACGGCTTGAACGACCCGGGTGTGACCGGGCTTAAGCTCAGACAGTTCAAGACGTAACGCGACCATCTCTGCTCCGCTGGGTCCCGGCGGCGGCACCATACCATAGGTGCCGCGAAGTTTGTGTCTCCACCGCGCGGGTCATTCCCATCTTGGATGCTGGGATTTGAGGCCGCAACGACAAATTCTAGCAACTCTTTGTGCTATTACGACTTGACGTAGTTTGAGGACTCAATGCGAACTCGACCCGGGTCGAGTTGTACGCTTCCAACTCGATCCGGGGCGAGTTGAGAGCACGCAACTCGATCCGGGGCGAGTTGAGAGTGCCCAACTCGATCCGGGACGGGTTCAGAGCGCCCAACTCGACCCGGGGCGAGTCGGGAGCTACAGCTCGTTCGGGAAGAAGAACTTCGTTTCGCGGGCGGCAGAGGTCTCGGAGTCGGACGCGTGCACCGAGTTCCGGCCCTTGTCGAGACCGAACCGCTTCCGCACCGTTCCCTCGGCGGCCTGGGCCGGGTCGGTCGCCCCCACCACCTCGCGCAGGCGGAGCGGACCGCCCTCGCCCTCGAGCGCCGTCAGGAACACCGGGCCCGAAATCATGTAGCTGACGAGATCGCCGAAGAACGGACGCTCCTTGTGTTCCGCGTAGAACGTCTCCGCCTGGTCGCGCGTCATGGTGACGTAGCGGCCGGCGATCATCTTGAAGCCGGCCTCCTCGACGTGCGCCAGGATGCGGCCGGTCAGGTTGCGCTCGACGGCGTCGGGCTTGACGATGAACAGCGTGCGATTCGCGGCGTTCCCCATGTCTCTTACTTCCTCTTCTTGCGGCCGGAGGTCTTCGCCGCGCGCGCCTTGCGCACGGGCCTCGTGGCGGCCTTCTTCTTCGTGACCTTCTTCGGCGCGGCCTTCTTCCTTGCGGGCTTGGCGGCCTTCTTCTTCCTGGAAGGCGCGGTCTTCCCGCCCTTCATCGCCTTCGCGAGCAGGCCCGGGATCTCCGACGGGATGCGCGCCACCGGGACGCCGGCCTTCTCGAACGCGCGGATCTTCTCGGCGGCGGTGCCCAGCCCACCCGAGATGATCGCGCCGGCGTGGCCCATGCGCTTGCCGGGCGGCGCGGTCTGGCCGGCGATGAACGCGACCACGGGCTTCGTGACGTTCTTCTTGATGAAGGCCGCGGCTTCGTCCTCGTCCGTGCCGCCGATCTCGCCCATCAGCACGATGCCGGCCGTGCCGGGATCCGCCTGGAACGCCGTGAGCGCGTCGATGAAGTTCGTGCCGTTGATGGGATCGCCGCCGATGCCGATGCACGTCGACTGGCCCATCCCCGCCTGCGTGAGCAGGTGGACGACCTCGTAGGTCAGCGTGCCCGAGCGCGACACGAGGCCGACCTTGCCCGGCTTGTGGATGTGGCCCGGCATGATGCCGACCTTGCACAGCCCGGGCGAGATGAGGCCCGGGCAGTTCGGACCGATCAGGCGGGGCAGCCCCTTGCGCGTCGACTGGACGCGCTTCAGGTAATCCCAGACGCCGAGCATGTCCTCGACCGGCACGCCCTCCGTGATCGCGACGATCAGGTCGACGCCCGAGTCGATGGCCTCGTAGATGGCGTCGGCCGCGCCGGGCGCGGGCACGTAGATGATGCTCGTGTTCGCCTTCGTCGCCTTGACGGCTTCGGCGAGCGTCGCGTACAGCGGGATGCCTTCGAAGGACTCGCCGGCCTTGGTCGGCGAGATGCCGGCGACGACCTTCGTGCCGTACTCCTTCATGCCCTTCGCGTGGAACGAGCCGTCGCGGCCCATGCCCTGGACGACCACCCGCGTGTTCTTCCCGACCCAGACGCTCACTGCGCACCTCCGCGGGCGGCGGCGATCGCGGCCTGGACACCCTCGTCCATCGACGTCGTCGCGGTGAGTCCCTTCTCGGCGAGGATCTTCCGCGCGAGGTCTTCGTTCGTGCCCGTCAGGCGGATGACGAGCGGCACGTCGATCGTCAGCTGGTCGAGCGCGGTCAGGATGCCGCGGGCGACGTCGTCGCAGCGGGTGATGCCGCCGAAAATGTTGAACAGGATCGCCTTCACCGTGCTGTCCGTGGTGATGATCTTGAGCGCGGCGACGACCTTCTCGGGATTCGACGAGCCGCCGATGTCGAGGAAGTTCGCCGGCTTCCCGCCGTAGAACTGGACCAGGTCCATCGTCGCCATCGCGAGGCCGGCGCCGTTCACGACGCAGCCGATGTCGCCATCGAGGGGCACGTACGAAAGGCCCTTCTGGCGCGCGAGGATCGAGCCGGCCGTCTCGTCGGCGGTGTCGCGCATCGCCTCGAGGTCGTCGTGGCGGAAGAGCGCGTTGTCGTCGATCGATACCTTGGCGTCGAGCGCGAGCGCCTCGCCGTCCTTCGTGATGACGAGCGGGTTGATCTCGGCGAGCGACGCGTCCTCGCTCCAGAACACCTGGTAGAGGCGGACCAGCATGTCCGCCATCGCGAGCGCCTCCTTCCCCTTCTTGCCGATCCTCTGCGCGGCCGAGCGCGCCTGCCAAGGCAGCAATCCGGTCGTGAGGTCGATCGGGATCCTGAGGATCGCGCCCGGATTCGTGTGCGCCGTCTCCTCGATGTCGATGCCGCCCGCGGCGCTGAGCATGAGGATCGGCTGCTTGACCGCACGGTCGACGAGGATCGCGGCGTAGGTCTCGCTCGCGATGTCGACCGCGCTCGTGACCAGCACCTTGCGCACCGGCAGTCCCTGGATCGAGAGCTGGAGGATCGCGCGCGTCTTCTCTTCGGCTTCTTCGGGCGTCTGCGCGAGCTTGACGCCGCCGGCCTTGCCGCGGCCGCCCGAGTGCACCTGCGCCTTGACGACGACGGCGCCGCCGATCCGCTGCGCCGCGGCGCGCGCCTCGGCGGGCGTCGTGGCCACGATGCCCTGCGCGACCGGAATGCCCGCGCGCTGGAACAGCTCCTTGGCCTGGTATTCGTGGAGGTTCATGTCCGTCCTGTGGATTCGCTTCGGAAGGATCGCCTGCGCCCGAAGCGGTGTGGGCGGCGCAAGCGAAAGCCGCGCGACGAGGCTCCGTCACGCGGCCAAGTCCAAGTCGGAGCGAAAGCTACCAATCGTGAAACGCGGCTGTCAAGGAACCCGCATCCGGCCTACACTCATGGGCCCCCCTCGACATCGGAGGAATTGCCATGAAGCGCCTCGTGCTCCTGCTTCTGCTCCTGCCCGCCGCGGCAGGCGCCGTCCCTGCGTCGGACATCCGCAACGGCCGCGTCGACCAGGCGAACCTCATCGGTCTCACGACAGTGCCGATGTACGTCGCGCCGACCGGCTACCGATTCGTGCTCACCGACATCACGTGGACGCCGGGCAAGTACGGAACTCAGCCCGCGGGCACGGTGCCGCAGGGCGTCTCCGTATGGATCCAGGACGGCGCGTCCGGCATTCGCTGGTACCAGGGCCTGCCCACCGGAAGCGCGACCCCGCACGTCGGTTTCACGACGGGCCTCGTGTTCCAGCCCGACGAGCAGGTGCAGGTCGGCGTGGCGACGAGCGGAACCGCGGTGACGTGGTCCTGCTCGTGGGCCGGTTACGTCGAGCCGGTCGGCGTGAGCGCGGTCGAGCCGCTGCCGGAACGCCTCGGCCTCGAGGTCTTCCCGAATCCGAGCGGCTCGAGGGTCCTGCTCCAGTTCCAGCTGCAGCGCGAGGGGAAGGCCGCGATCGCGATCTACGATTCGCGCGGACGCAAGATTCGTTCGCTCACCGAACAGGTGCGCGCCGCCGGTTGGAACGTGGTCGAGTGGGACGGGCGCGACGATCGGGGACGCGAAGTGAGAAGCGGCACGTATTTCGCGCGGCTCGCGTCTCCGGACGGAGAGAAGTCGGAGAAGGTCATCCGCCTGCGACCTTGATCCCGATTCAGGCCTGGGTGACCGCTCCCGGCAGAGCGTGCAGGAGGAGTCGCGTGCGCGTCAGGGGATGCTCGGGGAATTGCTCGTCCCATTTCTCGTCGTCCGACAGGAATCGCCGGAGCCTGACCTCGCTCACCGACTTCGTCGGATCGTAGGGATCGCTGCTGAAGAGGGCCTCATACGTTTCGACGGTGAGTTCGCCGCTCGCCAGCAATTGCTGCGTCACGGCCGCCTCGCGCACCCCGGTCGTGCCGCACTCGCCGATCATCGTCGTCCAGATGCCATGGGCGTAGATCCGCATTCCGACGAACACGTAGCCCGTCCCATGCTCCTTCTTGTGGATCCACCAGGCGTAGCCGCGCCCGTCATCGCGAAAAGCCTCGACGAGACCCGCGTTTCGCGAGGCGCCGTGTTCCCGCGCGATGGCGTGGAACTCCTCGTCGGTCTCGGCGAGCGGCCATGCCATTCGGACGAACGCGCGCGTGACGAGGTCACCGTGCCGATTCCTCCAGACGTCGAGCTCCCCCTCCGGCTTCTTCTCCTTGAAGACGAAGTCCTTCGGATCGTGGCCGTGGCCGAACATCACGCGTCCCGCAGCACCGTTTCGAGCCGGTCGAGATTTTCTTCGTTCGCGGGAATCACGTAGTCGCGCACGAGCAGCATCTCCTCCGCGTTCGCGAACTGCTGTCTCCACCCGATCCGCGTCTTCGGGCCTTCGGGCGTGAGCGTCACCGTGAGCTCGAACCAGTGCCCTTCGACGTGTTGCAATCGCACGCGCTGGGCGGGCACGAGCTCGACGAAGCGGTTCACGTTCGGGTAGTCCTTCCCGTCCGGGCCATGCAACACGAACTTCCACGCGCCGCCTTCGCGAAAGTCGAACGTCTCGAACGTGCTGGTGAAGCCGTTCGGGCCCCACCAGCGCGCGAGCTGCTTCGGGTCCTCGAATGCCTCATAGACGCGCGCGGGCGAGGCGTCGACGACGCGCGAGGTCGTGACGGCGAGATCTTCGTTCAACGGAGTCTCCTTGCCATGAAGCGCGTTGCGGCGCGGAACGATTCGGGGATGTCGTGGAACGCCGGACACGGCGTGAACCCGAGGGAAGCGTACAACGCGATCGCCTCCGGCATGAACGTGCGGGTTTCGAGCCGCATCTCGTCGTAGGAGCGCGCTTCTTCGAGCAGGCGCGTGACCAGGGCGCGCGCGGCGCCGAGACCGCGCCCGGAAGGCCGCACGTACAGGCGCTTCATCTCGCAGGCGCGGTCATCGAGGCGCTCGAACCCGACGATCCCGACCGCAGCACCATAGGAACGCGCGAGCAGCAGGCGCCCGTCTGGTGGTGCGAACGGACCCGGCAGCGTCTCGTTTCGGTAGTAGTGGGACCGCAGGGTCTCCGGATCGAGGCCGGCCGCACGCGACGCGGCGATCACCCAGTCGAGGTACTCGGCGAGCAGCGTGCGCGCTTCGTCGAGCGCCGCGCCTTCCACGATCTCAACGTGCGTAATGGTCCGCGCCCAGGAAATGGAGCGACACGTACGGCACGTCGCCGACGACCCAGCTGTCGTGCGGCTCCGCGGGAATGTGGAACAGGGAACCGGTCGTGAGCTCGATCACGCGCCCGTCCGCGAACGCGGCCGTCGCCGTGCCCGACAACACGAGCCCGACGTGCTCGACCGGACAGCGCTCGAGCCCGAGGCCCGGGCCGACGTGCCGGGACCAGCGCCAGCCCGGCTCGTAGGTCGCCCGTCCGATCGTCACGCCGCCGAGAGTGACGAGCTCGAACCGGCCCTTCTCCATCGTGCGGACTTCGTCTGGCGTCTCGAAGCGCTTCAGGATCACGTCGATCATGCGCGCCCCGTGAACAGGGTCGACGCGTCCACGAAACACAACCGGTTGCCGGTCGGATCCGCCGCATAGAAGGACCGTTCTCCCCAGGGCCGGCGCACGATGTCACCGGCCGGAGCCCCGTGCACGTCCTCCTTTGACAGCGAGTTTGCGGCTAATGCACATGCGTGGAAGGCCTCGAGATCGTCGACTGCGAAGTACACGTAGTCGGGAGCAACCTTGGGCGCGGGCACTTCGAGCAGCGCGAGGATCACCTCGCCGCACTGGAAGTAGTGCCGTCCCCCGCCGACGGCGCGCCCGGGCTCACCCAGCAGGGCCGCGTAGAACGCGGGCCCGCCGGAGTCGACCTGCAAGACGATGCGAAACAGGCGTGCGCTCATGGATCGCGACGCTAGCCCCGGGCCGCACGTGGTGCAACGAGGAAACTTCCCGGGCGGGATGGCGTAAGATGCCCCGTCACCTCTCGCCACGAACCCCACCGAGGTCCGCCCATGCTCGAGATCCGTAACCTGGTCAAGATCTATCCCGGCCCCGTCACCGCGCTCGGCGGCGTCGACCTCGACATCCCGAGCGGAATGTTCGGCCTGCTCGGACCGAACGGCGCCGGCAAGTCGACGTTCATGCGCATCCTCTCCGGATTGCTCGAACCGACGTCGGGCAGCGTGATGCTCGACGGCCACGACACGATCGCCGATCCGCAGTGGCTGCGCGCGCGGCTCGGTTACCTGCCGCAGGAGTTCGGGTTCTATCCGCACCTCTCGGGCGAAAAGATGCTGATGCATCTCCTGCGCCTGAAGGGCGTCGAGTCGCCGAAGGGGCTCAAGCAGCTGTGCAAGGACCTGCTCGAGCGCGTGAACCTCTCGTTCGCTGCGAAGCGTGCGGTCAAGTCGTACTCGGGCGGCATGCGGCAGCGCCTCGGCATCGCGCAGGCGATCGCCGGGGATCCGCGCCTCGTGATCGTCGACGAGCCGACCGCGGGCCTCGATCCCGAGGAGCGACTCCGTTTCTATCACCTGCTCGCCGAGCTCGCGCAGGACCGCACCGTGATCCTCTCGACGCACATCGTCGAGGACGTCGCCGTGCTGTGCCCCGAGTTCGCGGTCATCCGCCATGGCCGCTTGGTCGCGCGCACGACGCCGCGCGCCGCACGCGAGGCCATCCAGGGCGCGATCTACGAGGGCACCGTCGCCCCCGCTGACCTGCCCGCGCTGCGCAAGGAACGCGCGGTGACGCAGGCACTCCTCGTCGAGGGCCGGAACCGCGTGCGCATCTACGCGCCCGACCGCGACGCGCCCGCCGGATTCGAGCCGGTCCAGCCTTCGCTCGAGGACGCCTACCTCGTCATGATGCGGCCGCAGATGCAGGCGGTGCCGGCATGAACTTCGGGCGCTTCTTCGAGGTGATGCGCCTCGAACTCTCCCACAACGTGCGCCGGCCGCTGTTCTGGGTGCAGTTGCTCATTCTCTTGTTCCTCGCGCAGCAGCTGGCGGCGGGCAACGCGAGCATCCAGTCGGGCGACGCGCGCGTGGGCGGCACGAAGGCGTGGCTGACGTCCGAGTTCGCAAACACGCAGGTGCTGGTCGTCCTGATCTCGGCGCTGTACGTGTTCTTCCTGTCGATCGGCGCCGGCATGTCGCTGATCAAGGACGACGAGCTCCGCGTCGGCGAGGTCCTGCGCGCGACGCGCCTCACGCCCGCGGAGTACGTGTGGGGCAAGTTCGCGGGCGTGTTCGTCGCCTTCGTCGGCGTGCTCGCGCTGCACGTCCTGGGAACGATCATCTTCAACCACGTGATGCCCCACGGCGCGAACGCCGACTCGATCGGCCCCTTCATGGCCGGCAACTACCTGCGGCCCGCGCTGGTGTTCGCATTACCGTCGCTCTTCTTGTTCGCGGGTGCGTGCTTCGCGGTCGGCGCCCTCTCCAAACAGCCCGTGCTCGTGTTCGCGCTGCCGATCCTGGTCCTGATCGCCGGGTTCTCGCTCCTGTGGGAGTGGTCGCCCGAGTGGCTGCCGCTCTCGATCAATCGCACGCTCCAGTTCGTCGACGTCACGGGCCTGCGCTGGCTGAACCAGACCTACCTCAAGGTCGATCGCGGCGTGGACTACTACAACCACGCGCACGTCGCGCTCGACGGGCTGATGCTCGCGCAGCGGCTCATGGTCGTCGCCCTGGGCTTCCTCTCGGTGCAACTCGTCGTCCTGCGGTTGTCGGCGCGCGCGCGCGTGACCGGAGCGCAGCCGAAGCCGAAGTACGAGCCCGCGATCGCGCCCGCCGAAGCCGCCGATCCCACGCCGCTCGGCTCGCTCGGCATGCGGGCCCAGGCGGACGGGTTCTGGGCGCAGATGCTCGAAGTCGCGCGCACCGAGTTCCGCCTGCTCGGCCGGCATCCGGGGCTCTATCTCTTCGTGCCGCTCATCCTGCTCCAGATCTTCGGCGGACTGGTCGACACCGGCGCGTTCGACGCGCCGCGCCTCCAGACGCCCGGCCTCCTCGCGATGGGCGCGATGAACACGCTCACGCTGCTCGTGTCCTTCGTCATCCTCTTCTACACGACGGAATCGCTGCAGCGCGAAGCCGGCTGCGGCATCGCGCCGATCGCCTACTCGACCCCGGTGCGCACGGCGGCACTGCTCTCCGGCAAGGCGCTGGCGAACGCGCTGCTCGGCGCGGCGATCGTGTTCACCGCGCTGATCGGCTGCGCGATCGTGCTCGCCATCCAGGGAAAGGTCGCGTTCTCGCTCACGCCGTTCGTGATCGTCTGGGGCCTTCTGCTCCTGCCGACGTTCCTCCTGTGGACGTCGTTCGTCGCCGCGACGTTCGCGATCACGAACAGCCGCTTCGCCACCTACGCGATCGGGCTCGCGGTGATGGTCGTGACCGGCTGGGCGCAGCTGCGCGACAAGATGAGCTGGGCCTACAACTGGGACCTGTGGAGCGCGACGCGCTGGACCGACATCGCGCCGTTCCAGCTCGATCGTGTGCCGCTGACGCTCAATCGCATCGCGGCGCTCGGGCTCGTCCTCTTCTTCATCGTGCTCACGCTGCGCTTCTTCGCCCGCCGCGAGCGCGACGCGACCCGCACCGCCGATCGCCTGCGGACCGGGAACCTGTGGCGTTCGCTCGCCTCGCTCGCGCCGTGGCTCGCCGCGCCCGTGACCGCGATCGTGATCCTCGCGTTCATGGTGCACGGCGGATGGCAGGGCGCGACCGCACGCAAGAAGGAACACGACTACTGGCGGAAGAACGTGCTCACCTATCGGGACGCGCCGGCGCCGGCGCTCGCGGGCGTGGACGTGGCGCTCGACATCGCGCCCGCGAAGCGGTCGCTCAAGAGCGTCGGCACGTACCGGCTCGTCAACCTGAACGACAAGCCGCTGGCCGTGATCCCGGTCACGGGCGGGCTCGGCTGGAAGAACGTGACGTGGAAGATGAACGGCGCGGAAGCCAAGCCCGAGAAGCGCGCGGGCCTCTACGTCTTCCACCCCGCCGCGCCGCTCGCCGTCGGCGACACGATGACGATCGGATGGTCGTTCGAGTCCCAGGAGCCGCACGGCATCAGCAAGAACGGCGCGGGCAGCATGGAGTTCATCCTGCCCGGCAGCACCGTCCTGACCGGCTTCGACAGCGCGAATCTCGCGCCGCAGCTCGGCTGGCTGCCGGACGTGGGCATCAAGGAAGACGAGAACAAGGCCGACCCGAAGGAGTTCCCCGACGACTTCTACACGGGCGTCACGCGAGCCGGCCTGCCGATGGCGGAGAACTGGTTCCCGACGCGCATGGTCGTGACCGCGCCGGCCGAGCTCATGGTCAACGCGACCGGCGAGAAGGTCGCGGACGTCACCAAAGGCGCTTCGCGCACCACGACGTGGGTCAGCGACCAGCCGGTGCGCATCTTCAACGTCGTGCTCGGCAAGTGGAAGGAGAAGAAGGGCGACGGCGTCGTGATCGCGTACGACCCGCAGCACGAATACAACATTCCCGAGATGATGCAGGCGCTCGAGGGCGCGCGCCGGTACTACTCGGAATGGTTCGCCCCCTATCCCTGGAAGACCCTGAGGCTGAGCGAATTCGCGGGGCTTTCGACCTACGCGCAGGGATCGCCGGGCAACATCACGTTCTCGGAGAGCATCGGTTTCCTGACGCGCAGCAAGCCCGAAGCGAGCGCCGCGTTCTGGGTCACGGCGCACGAAGCGGCGCACCAGTGGTGGCCGAACATCGCGATGTCGGGCGCGGGCCCGGGCGGGGACGTCCTGTCCGAGGGCATGGCGCATTTCTCGACGATCCTCCTCTGCGAGAAGGTCCAGGGCGAGGCGCAGCGCATGGCGTTCTGCCGCAACATCGAGAAGCGCTACGGCGACATGCGCCAGCGCGACTCGGAGCGCCCGCTGGTCAAGCTGAACGGCGAGCTGCCCGCCGACGGCCGCATCATCTACGACAAGGGCGGCTGGGCGCTGTGGATGATGTTCCGGCTGATGGGCCGCGAGAACGGGCTCGCCGCGCAGAAGGACTACATCGCGCGCTATCGCGACAACCGCGATCACCCGGTGCTGCAGGACTACCTCGCCGTCATGCGCGAGCATGCGCCCGATTCGACCGCGTTCGACGCGTACACCAAGCAATGGTTCTACGACGTGGTCGTTCCGCAGTACCTCGTCAGCGACCCGGTCGCGCGCAAGAATGGGGATGCCTGGGTCGTGACCGCTCGCGTCAAGAACGTGGGCACGGGCACGATGCCGATCGAGGTCGCGGCGTTCGCGGGCAAGCGCTTCCCGAAGACGGACGAGAAAGCCGAGAAGTACGTCGACGCGCGCGCGCCGTTGACGCTCGCAGCCGGCCAGGAAGGCACCGTCACGATTCCCTGCGGGTTCAAGCCGGAGAAGATCGTCGTCGATCCGGACGTGCTCGTGCTCCAGCTCGAGCGCGAGAAGGCGACGGTGCCGATCAAGCTGCAGACGGGTGGCGGCGAGAGCCTGACCGCTTCGCGCTAGAAAACCGCAGGCCCTCGGGTGTAGACTCTTTGCCCATCCTGTCGAAAGGGTATTGAGGCCAACCGAGGGCCCCTCGCATGAAGACGACTTCGCTGACCGGCGTCCTGCTCACACTCGTCGTTTTTTCGTCCCCCGCGCTCGCGCAGCCTAAACTTTCGATCTTCTGGACGGATTGCTCGACCCTGGCGACCAATCGCAATCGCGCGGACGGCTCGACCGCGACGGTCGTCGTGACCGCGTCCGGCTTCACGGAGGCCGTGCGGGGAGTCCAGATCAAGGTGCACGTACGCCACTTCGGTTATGCGGGCCTTCCGCTCGCATGGCAGTTCGACAATGCGGGCTGCCAGTCGGGCAAGTTCCAGGCGCTGTCGGAGGCCGGAGGTGCAGGCTGTCCGCTGCTCGCGGTCCCGAGTGCCAGCGTGTCGTCGTTCCAGAACGACGGAATCGGCGGCACGGCGACCTATTCCGCGGCATTCAGTCCCGTGACGGTCGGCCCGGCGTCCGCGTTCACAGTCGCGAAGTTCGCCTTCGACTTCTCGAACGCCGCCTGCGCGTGCACCGACCAATCGCAGTGTCTCATCGTGGAGGGAAGCTGGCTCGACCAGGCCACGGTCGAACACGCCTTTGGGATCGAGCGGGAATCGTTGAGCTGGGAAGATCCGACGGGCGGGATCTGCGGCGTCTTCGACTGCGAGCATGACTGCTACGTGCCGAATCCTTGCGCGGAGGCTCCCACGCCGGTCCAGGCCGGAAGCTGGGGCAGCCTCAAGGCCGCTTACCGTTAGCTGCCTGTTGCATCGACCTTCTTCGTAGCGATCCATGAACGCGCAAAAGGGGGGATCACGGCCATGAACAAGAAGATTGTTGCCCTGTGCATGACGGGCACGGCGTTGATTCTCTCGACTGCGCAGGTGGAGGCGGCGCCCACGTTGTCCGTTCACTGGAATTCGTGCCCGTTTCCGACGAGCGAGTCGACAAATCGGAATGCCGGGACCGGGCCGATCGAGACCATCACCGTGACGGTCAAGGGTCTGAGCGGGCCCGTTCGGGGCGCCCAGGTGGGATTGCTTTTCAGCTCCCAGGGACCACTGCCGGATGCATGGAGATACGACGACGAGGGCTGCGAGGCCCACCGGATCACGATGGGACCGGGCATCGCGGGCGACCCTTGTCCGCCACTCGACGGGACCAATCCCTTGCAGATCGGAGCGTTCAACTACGACCCTCTCACGGGCAAGGAACGCCTCATTTTCGCGCGAATCTACGAGGGCTTCGTAGCGGATCCAAACCAGATGTACACCCTCGGCCGATTCACCTTCGATCACTCCGCACCCGACCCCTGCGCCTGCCTCGAAGCGCCCGTCTGCATTCACGTGAGCCTGGCAAGCTGGGTCGATGCCGACCTCCTCGAGTATTCATTCGTCATCGATCGGGAGTTCGTGAACTGGAACGATCCGGCCAACAGCCTCGGCTGCCCGGCCTACGGAGGCGACCTCGCGACCGTTGGAGCATGCAGTCCGACCCCCGCCACCTCGGTCACTTGGGGAAGGGTCAAGGCTTCGTACCGCTGAGCTCCTTCAATCGATCGAGGCGCGCCGTCTCGTTGTTGCGCACGTAGGGATCGGCGGTGAGCTCGGTCCATGCCTTCGCGAACCAGGGCTTCGCCTCTTCCTTTTGGCCGAGCGCGTACAGGTTCTCCCCGATCTCTTCGTAGACGTAGCCGTCGGGCTCCTTCGCCTTCTCGGCTTCGGCCTCGAGTTCCTGCTGCGCCGCGAGCGCCTCCTTGTAACGGCCGAGCGACCGCAGGCAGCGCGCCACCGCCCACTTCGCTTCGCGGACGTAGCGCCCTTCCCCCTCCCGCTCGCTGTACGCGGCCAGCGCGCGTTCGAAGAGCGGCAGCGCCTTGTCGTACTCCTTCATGTCGTGATAGGTCCACGCGAGATTGTTGAGCAGGGGCGCACGCCAGCGACGCGCATCGGGATCGCTCGCGCTTTCGGCCATCGCGAGCGCGCGCTCGTTCCAGGCCAGGGCGTCGCCGTGGGCGCTGTCGTTGAACGCGGCGATCGCGACCATGTGCGCGGCATCGACGGCGAGTCCCGCCACGTGCGCGGAATCGGCGAGCTCGAACGATTGCTCGAACAAGGGGCGCGCTTTCGACGGTTCTCCGCTCGAGTTCAGGACGCGTCCACGCTCGATCAGCACGCGCGCCCGCAGGTGCAGCAGCGGCTTGCCCGTGATTCCCGAAAAGCCGTTGTCGACCTCGTCGAGCGTCGCGTTCGCGTCGTCGTAGTGCATCTGCAGTCCCTGCGCGCGCGCGACCTGCGTGCGGACCAGCAGCGAGGCCGCCTTGTCGTCCTTCAGCGAGTCGGCCATGGCCTGAAACGTCTTCTCGGACGCGGCCGCGTTCTGAAAGTCCCACGTCGTACGGATCGTGCGTTCGAGCGTCCCGAGGTCGGTCATCGGCAACACCTTTCGCGCGGCCGGCGCGGCCGCCATGAGAACGAGGAGAAAAGCGATCACGGCGCCCGCCGGATCTTCTGGCCGCGCACCGGAATCCCGCGCGCGACCGGCTTTTCGTCTGCGATGTAGTCCACGAAGTACGCGGGAAGGCCGTCGGCATCGCCGAACGCGGGACCGTTCTGCAGGTGATAGTGCAGGTGCGGCTCGCTCGAATTGCCCGAATTGCCGCAGAGCCCGAGCGTGTCCCCCGCGGCGACGACCTGCCCCGGCTTGACGCGCACGGAACCACGATGGAAGTGGGCGAACGCGGACCACTCCCCATTGCCATGGTCGAGGAACACGTGGTTGCCCGCCTTCTGCATGGGATTGAGCGTGCCGGGCAGGTTGTCGGCGACGCCGTCGATCGCCATCGTGACCGTCCCCGCCGCCGGTGCGACGATCGGCTGCAGCCAGCAGTAGTAATCCTCGTTCACCTTGCCCTCGCCCCGGTGCGACGACTTGTTCTCGGTCATCACGATGTCGTAGGCGAAGCGCTGGTCGCGCGCGATGACGTGGTAGTTGTCCTCGATCCTCTTGCCGCCCCAGAACACCGTCCACGTGCCGTAGAACGGCAAGTGGAGCACCGTCTTCGTCGAGTCGTTCTCGTGGGTCGTGGGGAACGGCTGCGCGTCCGGCTTGATCCAGAAGCCGGCGACCGTGCCGTCGTCGTTGAACGAGAACTCCATGTTGAGCGGGGCTTCGGCCTTCTCGAACTTGCACTTCGAGTCGACGATCCAGAGCCCGGAGTTGCGGCTCGCGGCCTCGCTCGGGCAGTCGAACGCACGGCCCGTGGTTCCGAGGATCTTCTCGAGCACGCCGACGAACTTCTCCTTGTCGCCCATCGCGCCCTTCATGCGGTCGTCGAACGAGCGCCACAGGGCGTCCGCGTTGTTCAGGTTGAACGCCGACCGCAGGTCGCGCGCCTTCGCGACCGCCTGGGCGCTGTCCATGACGGCGCCAGCGGCGTGCGCCTGCCCGGCGAACGCGAGCGCGCAGAGAACCATGGGAAGTCTTCGCATCGGACGGTATCCTCCGGGCAATGGAGCTCCCACTGTACTTTGCCTACGGCTCGAATCTCAATCCGGCGCAGATGACCGCGCGCTGCCCGGGCCACGTCGTCGTCGGACGCGCGTCGGTGCCCGGCTACATGCTGCGTTTCCGCGGCTATGGCAGGGACTGGGCGGGCGCGGTCGGGACGATCGAACCGTCGCCCGGTTCGACAGTCCACGGCGCGCTGTTCGAGCTCACGCCCGAGCACTACTCCACGTTGGACGAGTACGAAGGCTACGACGGACCCGGCGCCGCCTCGAACCTGTACGACCGCGTCGAGATCGAGGTCCTGCGCGAGGACGGCTCGCCCGTGCGCGCGCTCACGTACGTGATCCGCCCGCTTGCCGAAGGCTTGCCGTCACGCGCCTACCGCGACGCGATCGTCGCGGGGCTCCGGCATCACGGATCGCCGCCGGACTACATTGAAGGCGTCGCGGCGATCAGGACCGCTCTTCCGCCAGCGCGATGATGATCCCCGCCGGACCCCGCACGTAACCCAGCCGGTACTTGTCCCCGTACTGGACGATCTCGCCGACGAGCGCGGCGCCCAGGCGCGCCACCGTGTCGTCGAGGTCGTCAACCGCGAACATGATCTGACGAAGACCCCTTGTGTTCGGCGGGGCGATCGCGGGCTCCACGTCGACGAGCTTGGGATTGCGGAATCTCGTGAGCTCGACCCGCCCGTGGCCGTCCGGCGTCCGCATCATGGCGATGTCGACGCGGACATCATCCAGCCCGTTGAGCTGGTCCACCCACGCGCCTTCGACCGGGATCTCGCCTTCGAGCTCCATGCCGAGCGTGGTGAAGAAGGCGATGGCGGCGGGAAGGTCTTCGACGATGACGCTGACATGGTCCATGCGCTTGATGGTCATGTCCGGGAGTCTAAACCACGTCCCGCTACAGCCCTTTCCACTCCGCGAGCGCGATGCGCGGGCCCATCTCGTCCTGTTCCTTCCAGGCGATCAGGACGCCGTTCAACCCCCACCGCGTCGGCACGGGGCGCTCGGCGCGCGTCGCCGTCGTGAAGCGAACCGGATCGGACAGCCCCTTCCGCTGCATCACGCGGCCGTAGAGCGCGCGGCCACCTTCGGGTGTGGGGCCTTCGAACACGACGAAGGGACGCCCGGAAGACAGCGTGGCGAGCGAGGGGTGACGCGCTTCCTTGCGGTCGTCGATCAGGAACGTCTGGACGGGCTCCCAGCGCAGGCCACGCACGGTGCGCGTCGGCGTGATGCGTGCGAGGCGCAGTCCGCGCGGCTCGCCTTCGGTGTACCAGGTGACCCACGCGGCGTTCGAGCCTTCCGCCGCGACGGTCGGGCCCTCGGCCGGGCAGCCGTCGAGCCGCCAGCCGTCGTTGCGCACGGTGCCGTGCGAGTCGCCGGTGAACTCCGGGCCGCCGCCATCGTGGCCTTCGTCGCTCAGGACCGCGAAGCGCACGTTGCGGAGATCGCCGTCGGCGACGCCGCGATAGGCGAACGCGAACGTCTCGGGGCCGAGCCACGCGACCGACGTCCGGCAGCACGAGCAGGCGCTGTCAGCGAGCGTCGTCACGCTCTCGAAGCCGCCCTGCGGGCTCGCGATCGCGCAGGTGAGCTTGCCGGACTCCCCGCGTGATTCCGACGCCTTGCCGCCGTCGATCCACGCGGCGATCAGGCCGCCGTCATCGTCGTACGCGAGCGATTCGCACAGGAGGAAGCCGGCCGGGTCGTCGCCCTCGATCTGCGCGACCGCGATGCTGCCGTCACGATCGAGGTTCGGCCGCGCCACCGCGACGACCGAGCCGTCGTTGCGCGACAGGGGCCGCGTCATCCACGCGACGGCGATCTGCCCGTCGTTGTCGACGGCAACCTTCGGCGGATCCTCGTCGAACGCGGCGAACGGGTGGAGCGAATCGGCGAGGGCGACCGGGGCGTCGAGCCGGAGCTTGCCGGTCATCTCCTTCGAGCCGCGCATGTACCACACGCGCGAGCCCTCGGACCACGCGAGCGCGAACCACTTGCCGTTCGGGCTCGTGCTGATCGAGGGTCCGGTGATCTTGGTCTCGGCTTCGACGCGCCGCTCCCACGCGACTACGGGGCGCGACGCCTTGCGCGGCGTGAACTTCCAGAGCGCGAATCCGGCGGCGCCGATCAACGCCACGAGGATGGCGTAACGCGTCCACTTCTTCTGCGCGGCCTTCCGGTCGAGGTACTTGCGCATCGCGACGATGCGCTCGGCTTCCTCCTTGCGCGCGGCGGCGGCGAGGGGATCGTCTCCCGGCGGAACGTTCGTTGGCGGACGGTAACCGCCGTCGGGCGGCATCATGCTCACAGCGGGAACCTCCCTTCGCCTTTCGCGTGGCCCTCACCCTCGGACGCGAGCCAGTCGCGCTGCTCGCGCAGGTGCCAGGGCAGGTCGTGGTAGACGCCGTCGAACATGCTCGACGAAGGCGGCGCGGGCATCGCCTCGGCTTCCTTGATCGCGGCGCCTATCACGTCGTTCCACTTCGCGGCGGCGGCCTGCTCCCTGGCCTCGTCCCACAGACCACGCCCCTCCAGATATCGGCGGAATCGCAGGACGGGATCACGCTTTCTCCATGCCTCGACCGTGGCCTCGTCCCGGTAACGGGTGGGGTCGTCGGACGAGGAATGCCCTCCCATTCTGTAAGTTACGCACTCCACGAAGGTCGGCCCCCCGCCCGCGCGGGCGCGGTCCGCCGCCTCCTTGACGGTGCGGTAAACCGCAAGAACGTCGTTGCCGTCGACACGCACGCCCGGAACGCCGTACCCGTCGGCCTTGCGCACGATCTCCTTCACCGCGGTCTGCGCCTCGACCGGCACCGAGATCGCCCATTGGTTGTTGTGGCAGACGAACACGACGGGCGCCTTCCAGACGCCGGCGAAGTTCATCGCCGCGTGGAAGTCGGGCGAGCTGGTCGCGCCGTCACCGAGATACGCGACCGCAATGTCCTTCGACTTCTTCATGCGCGCGGCGTACGCCATGCCGACCGCGTGCGGCAGCTGCGTCGCGATCACCGACGACCACGCGACCACGTTGACGCCACGGTCCGCGTAGTGGCACGGCATCTGGTGGCCGTTCAGCACGTCGCCGGTGTTGCCGATCAGCTGCGCGATGTAGGCCTTGAGCGGGAAGCCCCGCCACAGCAGGACCGATCCCTGGCGCAACGCCGGGAACACCCAGTCCGAGTCGAGCACCGCCGCGGCGGAACCGAGCGCCGCCGCTTCCTCTCCGGTCGCGGTGCCGTAGAAGCCGATCCGGCCCTGGCGCTGCAGGTTCATCATCCGGACATCCAGCGTGCGCAGCTGGACCATCGCATCGTAGATCCGGAGGAGGAGTCCGGTCTCGAGCCCGGGATCCTTCGCGGGATCGGCGACGCCCTCGGAATCGAGGACCGATTCGAGCGTCATCGCACCGTCTCGAGGTTCGCGATCACCTCGTAGAGGAAGTCCGCGCCGACCTGCCCGTCGACGACGCGGTGATCGAGCGACAGCGAAAGGTTCGTCATCGGACGCGCAACGATCTGCCCATTGCGCACCACCGGCTTCGGCACGATGGCGTGCACGCCCAGGATCGCGACCTGCGGGTGATGCACGATCGGCGTCGCGAGCAGCCCGCCCTTCGCGCCCGTGGTCGTGACCGTGAACGTGCCGCCCGTGAGGTCCGACGGCGCCAGCTTCTTCGTGCGCGCGCCCTCGGCGAGCTTCTCGATCGTGCGCGCGAGGCCGATCAGGTCGTGCGCGTCGGCGTTGTGGACGATCGGCACGACCAGGCCCTCGTCGGTCGCGGTCGCGATGCCGATGTCGTAGTGCTTCTTGAGGACGAGCTCGCCCTTTGCGTCATCGAGGCTCGCGTTCAGGAGCGGGTACTTCTCGAGGGCCGGGACGAGCGCGCGCACGACGTACGCGACGTAGGTGAGCTTGACGCCCTCGGCGTCCGCCTCGGCCTTGCGCTTTGCGCGATCCTCGGCCACCGCGGCCATGTCGACTTCGGCGACGAACGTGAACTGCGGCACCGTGCGCGCGGCGTGCACCATGTGCTCGGCGATCTTCTTCCTCAGCCCGCGCAGCGGAACCCGCTCCTCGAGCGCGTGGGACGGCGGCACGGGCTGCCCGGCCTTGTGCACGTCCTCGAGCGTGATGCGCCCGTTCGGGCCCGTGCCCGTGAGCGTCCCAAGGTCGAGGCCCTTCTCCTTCGCGAGCTGGCGCGCGGCGGGAACGACCTCGACGCGCGCGCCCGCCGCGGCCGGAGCCGCCTTTGCGACCGGTTGGGCGGCGGCGGCCGGCGCGTGCGCCGCCACGGACACGGGTTCCTCGCCGGCGACCTCGATTTCCAGCAGCACGCTCCCGACCTTGATCGTCGCGCCCTCCGCGCCGCCGAGCGACGCGATCCTGCCCGCGCGCGGCGAAGGGATCTCGACCGTCGCCTTGTCGGTCAGCACCTCGACGAGCGGCTGGTCCTCGGCGACCGTGTCGCCGGCGGCGACCAGCCACTTGACGATTTCGGCCTCGGCGACGCCTTCTCCGATGTCCGGCAGCTTGAACTGGTAGGCCAACGGTTTCTCCTAGGCGTTGAGCACGTGTTCGATCGCGCTGGTCACGCGGCGCGCGTCGGGCAGGTAGACATGTTCGAGCGTGTACGGGAACGGCGTGTCGAAGCCGGCGACGCGCGCGATCGGCGCCTGTAACGACATCAGCGCGCGCTCGGCCACCAGGGCGGCGAGCTCCGCGCCGTAGCCGCAGGTGCGCGGGGCCTCGTGGACGATCACGCAGCGCCCGGTCTTGCGCACCGACGCGAGCACCGCGTCGACATCGAGAGGAACGAGCGTGCGCAGGTCGATCACCTCGACCGAGGCCTCGAGCGCGTCCGCCGCTTCGAGGCACGTCGGCGTCATCGAGCCGTACGTGATCACCGACACGTCGGTGCCTTCACGCGCGACGCGGGCCTTGCCGATCGGCGTTTCATGGACGCCGTCGGGCACGTCCTCCTTGCTCGTGCGATAGAGACGCTTGGGCTCGAGGAAGATCACGGGATCGGGATACTTGAGCGCGCTCATCAGGAGGCCCTTCGCATCCGAAGGCGTCGCCGGGGTGATGACCGTCAGTCCGGCCGTGTGCGCGAAGTACGCCTCGGGGCTCTGCGAGTGGTAGAGACCGCCCTTGATCCCGCCGCCGACGGGCGTGCGCACGATCACCGGCGCGCCGTACTGCTCGTTCGAGCGGTAGCGCATCTTCGCGAGCTCGGAGACGATCTGGTCGAACGCGGGATAGATGAAGTCCGAGAACTGGATCTCGGCGACGGGCCGAAGCCCGTAGAGCGCCATGCCGATCGCCGTGCCGACGATGCCGTTCTCCGCGAGCGGCGTGTCGACCACGCGCTCGGGCCCGAACTCGTCGAGCAATCCCTCGGTCGCGCGGAACACGCCGCCCGCCTTGCCGATGTCCTCGCCCAGGACCAGGACATCCGGGTCGCGACGCATGCCCTCGCGCAGCCCGTCGTTCACCGCCTGCACCAGAGTCCGTTCAGCCACTTCCCTTGATCCTTTCGAGCAATGCGGTGGTCGACCGGCCCGGCACGAGCTCGATGGTCTCGACGCGGCCGCCGTACGACTGGACGAACTGCGCTCCCGCGATCTGGTGCACCGCGTAGTCGGCGCCCTTGACCAGCACGTCGGGACGGATGGATTCGATCAGCGCCTCGGGCGTGTCCTCGTCGAACGAGGTGACGAGGTCGACCGCCTCGAGCGCGGCCAGCACGACCATGCGGTCCTCGAGCGAGGCGAACGGGCGCGTGTCGCCCTTCAGGCGCCTCACCGAAGCATCGTCGTTGACGCCGATCACGAGCCGATCGCCGAACGCCTTCGCCGCCTGGAGCTGCTCGACGTGGCCGCGATGGACCAGGTCGAACACGCCGTTGGTGAAGACAATCTTCTGGCCGAGCGCGCGCCAGGACGCCGCACGCCTGGCAGCGTCGTCCCGGAGCGCGATCTTCGCGCTGGTGGCGCTCACGCCTCGGCCGGGGCGAGCGGCTCGGCGGACAGCGCGGCGAGCAGTTCTTCGCGCGTGGTCACCGCCGTTCCGGCGTGCCGGATGACCAGCCCCGCCGCGTGGTTGGCGAGGAACGCGCACGTTTCCGCAGGCGCGTTCGCGGCCAGCGCGAGCGCGTAGACCGAGACCACGGTGTCGCCCGCGCCGGTCACGTCGAAGACTTCGCGCGCGACGGTCGGCAGGTGCGTGACCGCGCCGCTCTTCTCGAACAGGCTCATGCCGTCGGGACCCCGCGTGACGAGGAGCGCGTCGGCCTCGAGACGCTCGCGCAGCGACGCGCCGGCCTCGAGGAGAGTCTCCTCGTCGCGCAGCGTGCGGCCGAACGCGCGGCCGGCTTCGTGCACGTTCGGCGTGAGCACCGCGACTCCCTTGTAGTTGAAGAAATGCGTCTCCTTGGGATCGACGCAGGTCGGCACGCCGGCACGGCGTGCCGCAGCGAGCGCAGCGTCGAGTGTCGCCCGGGTGATGACGCCCTTGCCGTAGTCGGAGAGAATCAGGGCCTCGGTCAAAGGCACCGCGCGCTCGATCGCATCGATCAGCCGGGCTTCGGCGTCGCCGGACGCGTCGTCCGCATCCTCCTGGTCGGTGCGCACGACCTGCTGCTGGTGCGCGATGACCCGCGTCTTCACGGTCGTGCGGCGCGTCCGGTCGACCGTGACCCCCGCGATGTCGACGCCCCGCTCCGTCAGGGATTCGCAAAGACGCTGCCCGGCGGCGTCCGCTCCGACCAGGCCAAGCAACTCGACGCGGGCCCCGAGCGAAGAGAGGTTGTGCGCGACGTTCGCCGAGCCTCCCAACGAATCGGTCTCACGATCGATCGAAACCACCGGGACCGGCGCTTCGGGCGAGATGCGCTCGACCCGGCCCCAGAGGTAGCGGTCGGTCATGAGGTCGCCCAGGACGAGGATGCGGCGCCCGGCGAAGCGGGCGACGAAGGACCGGGCCTGGGCGGCGGAAGGAATCGGCAAGGGGCCCTCGCGGGTGCGGGTGGAGCGCCCAAGGTAGCACCCGAGCCGGATGCCGTAAAGCATGGCGGGACTGCGCTTCCGGGCTTCTTCCGGAGGCAAAATACAACGTGCGCGCCGCGCCCTGGCGGGCGTAGGGTCGTTGCACGGAGGGTGTCATGGCGACTCCGCTGTCGCGTCGAGACCGGGTGATGGCGACGGTGGCAGGCGATGACGTCGATCGTCCGCCGATGTCGTTCTGGGGTCACTTCTACGATCGCGAGGAAAGCGCTCGCGACCTCGCGGAAGCGACGCTCGAATTCCGCGGTCGTTACGACTGGGATTTCGTCAAGCTGAACCCGCGCGCCAGCTACCACGGCGAGGGTTGGGGCCTCTCCTATTCGTGGGCGAAGGATCCGCTCAAGAAGCCCACGCGCCTCTCCTATCCGATCCAGGGCGCCTCCGACCTCGCACGTGTCCGCGCGCTGCCGGGGGATTCCGGCGCGCTCGGTGAGCAGCTCGAGGCGATCCGCCTCGTGCGTCAGGGCCTGCCCGACGACGTCCTCCTGATCGAGACCGTCTTCTCGCCCCTGAGCGTGCTCGCCGATCTCTGCGAAAACACGCAGGCGACGCAGCGCCTGCTCGAAGAGGACGCGCCCGCGGTGACGCGCGCGCTCGATGCGATCACCCGTACGTTCGAGGACTTCGTGCCGCGTGCGCTCCACGCGGGGGCGGACGGCATCTACTTCGCGACCGTCGAGTGGGCGACGTCGGATCGCGACTGGACACCCGCCGACTATCGCGCGCTGGCCACGCCGTTCGACTTGCGCGTGCTCGGCAAGGCGACGGGCGCGCCGTTCAACGTGCTGCACGTCTGCCGCGCGCGGAATTTCCTCTCTTCCCTCACCGACTATCCGGTGGCCGCGTTCTCGTGGGCCACCACCGACCCCGGGAACCTTTCCCTCCAGGAAGGTCTGAAATCGTTCCGCGGGGCCGCCATCGGCGGCATCGGCTACGAGGACGCGCTGGTCGCGCCCGATGACCGCCTCGCGCTGGCCCAACTCGCATCCGGATTCGAACAGACCGCTGGCCGGCGCTGGATCGTGGCGCCGGGCTGCTCGATTCTTCCAGCCACACCCCCAGAAAGGCTCGAGGCGCTCCGCGAAGCGGTGCTGAGTCACGCCTGAGCCTGGAGGATCGATCATGGTGGGTCGAACGCACGCAACCGGCCTTGCCCTCTGCGCGCTCGCGGCTTCGAGCGTTCTCGCGTTCGCGCAGGATCCCGGCAACAAGGGAGGTCATCAGGACGAGGCGAAGCCCAATACCGGGCAGCCGTCGACGAACGGTCCGCCGTCGTCGATCAACCTCGGGCGCTTCCTGCTCGGGGACGGGGCGCCCGACATCGATGCGCGCGACCAGGCGAACGCGCGCTATCACCTCGCCGAGGAACGCCGCGAGAAGCCGCAGATGATCGTGTTCGCGCGGATCCCGCAGGAAGTGCGCGGCGTCGACGCGGTCTCGAAGGACCTCGAGGCCCTCGGCATCGGAGTGATCGCGATCGCGCCGTTCCGCCACGATCGCGTGGGCGCCATGCACATGCGCCTCGTCACCGACGGTGCCAGCATCAACGCGCGCAATTACGGCGTGTTCGACCCGGTGACGTCGAATCCGCGGCCCGCGGTCTTCCTGATCGACCGGAACGGCAAGTTCCAGATGATGATGTCGGGAGGGATTCCCGTGGACGGGGAGCTCGTGCGGCTGACGCGGGAATCGCTCGAGAAGTCGGGCGAGCTGGTGGCCCAACCGCCGCCGACGCTTAACTAATATCGATCACAGCGCACTGCGTGAAGGGGTCGCCACGCTGCGGCCCCTTTCACTCGCCACAACATCAGCAGCCGCTACGAACTCTGTGAACCACTTCACGGTACGCTTCGGCCACGGTTTCGCTTCGAATCCATTTGATCTTCTGCGTCCGGCACAATTCACCGAGCATTCTCGCACGCAAACACGCACGGTCAAATTCCCGCCATGCATAACAAACAACCGACTCCCGTCCCAGCGCACCAAGCAGAGTCTGCCGATTGCCATGCCAAAGCACCTCTCGGCGGACAATCCGAAGCCATGTACGTCGTATGACTCTCTGCAGGCACCGCATCCGATGAGGTTCAAGCGTCACGAAGATATTAATCTTGCCCACGAGCATGTCCTGCACTGCTGGATACACACCGTCGACAATCCAGCTTGGCTGCTCAACAGCCAGCGCGAACTCTGCCACGAATTCTTCCTCGGGTGCAGGACACCAGTTTTCCCGCCAGTACAAGGCGTCCATTTCGATTATAGGGAGTCCTAATTGCTCCGCCAGAGCCATGCACAACGTAGACTTGCCTGATCCCGGTGGGCCATACACACCTATCCTTGTCCCTGGCAAGCCCCTCACCTAGCGTTACCGGTTTGCCGGCCCCGTCTCTTCAGATGTTTTTCCCCAACCCAGCCATGCGGTTCGGCCATAGCGCTATGTCGGAATCAATTCGTCCGCACCGTCCAACATGCTCCTAACCTGTCTCAGAAAGAATTGATACCAATGACCGTCGCTCGGCACAAGCTCCAATGCCGGTGCCTCATCAAGCTTTATCTTATAACAGTACCACTCAATGTATATGCGACCATGCGGCTCATCAGCATCAACCGCTATAATGCTATAAGGTGGTACAAATGATAACTTTCTTAACTCCACATTACGACCCGCGAGCCTTATCGACTTGAGGCTGCCCACTGATACATCCAGATGACGTTTCAGATCTTCTGCCGACGTTATTACCAGACTACGCCGGCACGACTGCTCGATCACTCCGGCCTCCGGATCAGGATCAATGATAGCTACTCTGATTCGGGCGCCAGCAGCAGCGCTCTGTCTCATACTCGCAACATTTGAAGTTAGGGTGCGTCCCAGTGTAATGCCACACATCAGTATTTCACGGCCTGTCGTAAATGCACTTCCCAGCGCCGGCATGCCCAATTCATAGGTCGTAAACCCGCGCGCACTATTCTCCAAACGTCCCATCGCCTCACGCACATAGTCACTATTGCTGCGAATACGCCTTAGTAGACCAACACGTTCCACGAGCATGTCAATACCAAGAATACCTAGTAGTGCTATCATTACGTCATCCGACTCCAAACCGATCGCCTTGTGCCAACCTAATACGACCGTCAGCGCAACTATAATTACGGTGATTGCAAATACGTGTTCTAGCCTGAACGGAGCCTTTAGCGCACGCACAACGCGCTTCATTGTGGGCTCTTTCATGCCGAACGCAGGTGGCTCGAGTAGGCCTCGTGTTGATCCCGCCGTTGCAGAAGTCTACTCCATACATCAGCTACCGCCTCACTCAGTACATTTCCAACGACAAGTTGACCATTTGATCCCTCAGGCTCCGGGTCCAAGACAAGTCGCCCGTCCCCATACACAAGTACACACTCGCCAGCGGACGCATATGCATAGGATTTGATCTCACATGTCGAACAGCCGAAGGCCTCCTCAACGGCTCTCGCCCCCTTAACGAAATGCTGCAAGGACACCTTGTTTCCGGCATTTGCATAGTCATAGCCGTTGCCACTGTCCAGCAGGTTGTATAAATACAGCTTGCGCGCCCCATTCCGTCTTGCCCACCCAGCGATTGCTCCAAGTTGGTTTAGATTATCTCGTGTGACAACTGCGGCGATGAATATCGGCACCTCCCTGGCACGCAGAAGGGCCACTGCCCTCTCCGTCCAATCAAATGCTCCATTCCTGCCGACAATCTGATCGTGGTGTGAGCGCTCGCCATGGATGCTGAATCTGACGGCGCTAAGATAGGGTAGCAACTCGGACTCGCGCTTGAGCAACAACTCCCCGTTTGCCGTTGACAGCAATGACTTCAAACCCCGCTCCCTTGCGTGCTGCAATACTTCAGCGAGGCGTCGATAGAGCAGAGGCTCGCCCCCTGTAATGCATAGCTTTTCAGTCCCATGAGCACTCATGAGATCGATAATGCGTTTCCATCGTTCGGGCGTATGCACCGATTGGGCCCTGTCAGGCTCACAGCAAAATGGACATCTTTTGTCACACGCACCGGTCATCTTTAAGGCAATTGAAAGAAAGCACTCCACCCGTGGGCCCGTGATGGCGAATGCGTTGCAGCTTGCGTCGTAGTGCTTCATTCTTCACCTCCACTCATAGTCGTGCTACTCCACGGACACACTCCTACTGTTGGCCCTCAGCCCGAGGCTAATGCGCCTTTCGTGATCCACAACCATGGGCGAGGGAAGGGTCATCGGATCCCAGTACGCGATCAAGGTGCTCTCGTTGTTTGAGCGTGCTTCGCCCGCGGCAGAAACGCAGCGGAATAGAAAGCACACGTACTGCACAGTGTTGCCGTTTTCGTATCGCACTACATTTGGGGCTTCAGCATGGGAGTAGACTGCGACCAGATCGGGGGACTTAATCTTCAGTGTAGTCTCTTCAGCGATCTCCCGGTTCAGTGCCTCAAGGATTGATTCGCCAGGTTCAACTACCCCACCCGGAATCGACCATAAACCATTATCGGCACGCTTCTGAAGCAAGACGTGTCCGTGGTTGTTGACAATTAGTGCGGCCACGGCCGGTCTGATCGAATTCGGGATACCGCCGTATGACGAGATGTGGAGGGGCATCGGTCTAACGCTCGCCGCCGCCCGGATGCCCGTATTCGTCTGCGTACCTACTGCCGATGGGACTCTCCTGGTTCGAATAGACGCCGCAATCTTCGTCGTATGAACGGCGACTGCGTGTGTTTAAGCGAGTGAAAGCGATGTAGCAGATTGGCATTCCCGAGCGAAGGATGACACTGAGTCTACTGTGGTTAACAATTTCAAGCGTGAGCCGTGTCGCACTATTGACCCCAAACCCGGGGCTTATGAGGGATGCTCCATGAGTGACGGCAATACCTAATCGTGCGATGTGCGAGAGGTTGTATAGAATGGCTGCATAAGTAGTAGTTATGCCAATATATTCTTGTGTCGCAGCAAGAACGAACTGACCGGGGGCTATGATTATTGAATCAGTTTGGTAGCTCTTTAGAACCGATGGATCATAAGTTTGTGGGTCAACTGTTTCAGAACCAAGATCGTGAATAAACCGGTCGCAAAGGCTCAGCGTATAAGCGCAACCGCGCAGGCGAGTTGAATCGTACGGATTGATCTGTAGATCTCCGGCCACTATGCCTTCAGAGATTTCTAGATCGGTTAAGTACATAGTCGGAGTCTCCTGCGGGGGGGGGGGGGGGGGGGG
>JADMIO011081436.1_pt1 | contig 45167 bp, 57 predicted proteins | sample 8958161 | NCBI WGS metagenome assembly JADMIO01 (sample SAMN16585339, study PRJNA669376) | soil metagenome | isolation source: Crop rotation soil | place: USA: Cullars Rotation, Alabama | collected 2011
GCCGCGACTTCAAGTCACGTGAATTCCAAGCTTCGGATCCCACTGTGCTGGAAAGAGCGTGAAGATCGGCAACGATAATCTCTCGGGTGCGGCAGCAACGCCGGCCGCGATCGCTGCCGCGGTGAAAGCGCACGGTTACCCGGCCAGCGCCGATCCGAACGAAATCAACAAACCCATGACGGTACTGCTGCTCGTCATCCTCGTTGTCTACGTGACGATGGTGTATGGGCCCATTGCCGCGTGGCTGGTCGAGCTGTTCCCAACCCGCATTCGCTACACGGGGCTGTCGCTGCCGTATCACATCGGCAACGGCTGGTTCGGCGGCTTCTTGCCGGCGACTGCCTTCGCGATCGTGGCCGCAACTGGAAACATCTATTCCGGACTGTGGTATCCGATTGTCGTCGCCTGCATGAGCTTCGTGATCGCGCTGATCTTCCTGCCCGAGACGAAGGACCGCGACATCACGCACATCTAGCCAATGAAACCGGACGGCTACGGCCGTCCGGTTTCACCTTCCGCGCCCCGCGCACCCTTGGTGCCCGGGGCGCTTTTTTTGAGCAGTGGGTCCGGCGCGCCTGGGACTATCTGGAACCGGATGTGTTCCACTAGAATTGGGCTGTACGAGGTGAGTCGTCCGCGGCACGAGGTGAAGCCATGCGAATCGTTGTCAAAGCCATTTTGCTTGCTGGTTTTTGCGCCGCGCCGCTGATGCAAACCACGCCTGCCGCGGTGGCAGCCAACCTTGCCATCACACCGGTCGAGAAGAAGGTCCGCGTGATCCATCACCGAAAGCGGATCGTTCGCTGGAGCCCGGTCCGGCGTGACTATGACGGCACCGCGGTCAGGCGCCGGCTCTATCGCACGGTGGCGCTGCCAGGCTACGACGGCACGGTTGTCCTCAAGCGCGAATATGAGCTCGTCCCCGTCAAGGGGGCATCCCCTACGCATTACCTGAATGGGCAGCCCGTCCTGCCGAGTTATCCACTCTCGTGGCCACGCCGCGCCAGGGACTACGACCTTCGCATTTCGGTACGGAGCTATTCGGGCATCTGATTGATGGCCGGCGCCGAGCCGGCAGGCTTGCCCCATCTCCCAGGCCTAACAGATCGGATCATCGGTCGGGCGCCTTTGGCATGTTGCACCTCTCACTGGCAATGCACACAGCTGGACGGATGGCGTGTGCGACCTGAGGGCCGTGGCCGCGCGGCGTAGACATTTTCCAGATTGTGCTAGAACCGCGTAAAGCCGGATTAGCTCAGTGGTAGAGCAGCGGTTTTGTAAACCGAAGGTCGGGGGTTCAAATCCCTCATCCGGCACCACCGCCCTGGGAGTATGCCAATGCGCGCGATCACGCTCGACGAGGCCGTCAAGATCATTAATGAAACCTTCGCCGAGGCCAAGCGCCGCAATGCCTATCCGCTGACGGCCGTGCTGCTCGACGCCGGCGGCCGGATGAAGGCGGCGCTGAAACAAGACGGCGCGTCGCTTCTTCGCTTCGAGGTGTCCTACGGCAAAGCCTACGCTGCGCTGGCGATGGGGCGGGAATCCCGGCAGGTGCTGCAAAAGGCCAAGGACAAGCCGTTGTTCATGCAATCCTTCATGGAGTTGGCGGACGGACCGATGTTCCTGGAGGGCGGTGGTCAGTTGATCCGCGACAAGGATGGGGAAGTGATCGGCGCGATCGCCACCACCGGGGATACCAACGAGGTCGACGACCTCTGCGCCATCGCCGGCATCCGCGCCGCGGGCTTCAAGACGGACCAGGACTTCAGCGAAGCCGACATGCGCCGGCTGAACATCAAGCGCGGGCCGCCAATCGAAGACCCAGAAAAAGCCAAGGCCGCGCATCTCAAGCGGGTCTAACCCCCACGTTCGAGCCTTTGCGCAAAGGGCGCCCATAAGGGGCGCCTTTTTGCATTGGCCCGCCGCGCTGGGCACTGGAACCCAAATGGAACCTGTTCGTTGATGGCCGGGCAGCCGTTGGGCTGCAGCAGTTGCACTTCAACTCGGGCTCGTTTGCGCCGGGAAATCGGCAAAAGGATTGGCCATGTCCGTTCTCATCAGCATCCTGATTACGTTCCTCGTCGTCATTCTCGTTCTCTATCTCGTCAACATGCTGCCGATCGAGGGGCGCGCCAAACAGATCGTGCGCATCATCGTCATCGTCATCGGCATCCTTTCATTGCTGAAATACCTGGGTGTCTGGATCTGACCGGCCGCGGACCGCGGGCGGTCAAGGAGGCTTAACGTTGAACGTCCCGCCGAAACGTCCGGACAGCGTCACGTCCAAACCTGCAGAAAACGGCGAGTCTCGCCGCGCAGAAGGCGTCCCCGCCAAATCCTCGGAAGGCGGCACGGCGAAAAGACCCGCAACCTGGGTTGGGCGGCGGCTGGTGCTCGATGCCCGGGATCCGACCCCGTTCGACAATCCCGCAAATTTCTGGCGCGCGACCGCGCAGGCCGCGACAATCGTCATGTGCGTCTTGATGCTGGGCGTGCTGCTCTATTTTGCGCGTGCGCTCATCCTGCCGCTGCTTTGTGCCCTGTCCGTCAGCCTGACATTCGGGCCGCTGGTCGGCTGGGGTCAGCGGCATGGCGTGCCGGCATGGCTCAGCGCGCTGAGCCTGGTGGTATTGATCATCGCCACTACGAACATTGCGATTGTCATGCTGGCCGGTCCGGCTACCACGCTGATCGGCCGCGCGCCGGAGCTTGGCGCAGCGTTTGCCGCCAAGCTCTACATCTTCGACCGTCCGCTCGCCGCCTTCAGCGAACTGCAAGCCGCGTTGGGCCTGCATCCTTCGGACAACAAGGCGGTCGATTTCAACCCCTCGAGCCTGGTCGCAGGATTTCTAACGACCGTGACACCGGCCGCGCTGCAGTTCGTTCTCCAGATCGTGACGTTCCTCGCAAGCCTGTTTTTCTTCACCCAGGGCCGCAAGGGGTTTCGCAACTACGCGGTCAACTGGTTTGCGGACCGCACCGCGCGCCTGCGCGCCTTGAAAATCCTCAACGACGTCGAGGAAAACCTCGGCGGCTATCTGATCGTCGTCACGGCGATCAATTTCACGCTCGGCGCGGTCACGACCGTAGCAACGATGCTGCTGGGACTGCCTTCCCCGCTGCTGTGGGGCACGCTTGCCTTCGTGCTGAACTACGTTCCGTATGTCGGACCGGCGGTGATGTACGTCTTGCTGTTCGTGATCGGCCTCATGACCTATCCGACGCTGCTCGGGGCGCTCTTGCCGCCCGCAGTGTATATCGGGATCACGCTGATCGAAGGCCAGTTTCTCGCTCCGACCATCATCGGCCGGCGGGTGCTCAACTTGCACCCGCTTGCAGTTTTTCTCAGCATCGCGTTTTGGGCCTGGCTGTGGGGTCCGGTCGGCGCGTTCCTCGCGACGCCGATCCTGATCATGGCCCGTGTGGCGCTGACGCACCTTTATCCGAAGCAGAAGGCTGAGTTGCCGGGCTGAATGCTCCGCACTCAGACGTGCTCGTCGATCACCGCGGCACGCACGTCGTGCTCGATCATCGTCCAGATGCGGTCGACGTAGGCGATGAATTCGGGCGTGCGTTTCAGGGCGAGAGCCCGCGGGCGCGGCAGCTTTATTTCGATGCTCTCCTGCAGCCGACCGGGCCGCCGCGCAAACACCAGCACGCGGTCGGAGAGGAACACCGCCTCGTCGATCTGGTGGGTGACGAACAGCACGGTCTTGCGTCCCTGCTCCCAGATGCGCAGCAACTCGGTCTGCATGATCTCGCGGGTCTGAGCGTCGAGCGAGGCAAATGGCTCGTCCATCAGCAGCACATCGGGATCGATCGCGAGGGCGCGGGCGAGATTGACGCGCTGGCGCATGCCGCCGGACAGCTGCCGCGGGTAATAGTCTTCGAAGCCGGCGAGGCCGACGAGCTTGAGCAGGCTGAGGGTGCGCTGCCGCTCCTTTTCGCCCACCGTCCCGGCCACCTCGGGGCCGATCAGGGCATTGGCCAGCACGGTCCTCCAGGGCAGTAAGCTATCATTTTGAAAGACGAATCCGCGCTTGCCGCCCGGGCCGCGGAGCGGCTGGCCGTCGAGCAGGATGGTACCCGAGGTGGCAGGTTCGAGCCCCGCCACCATGCGCAGGAACGTGGTTTTGCCGCAGCCGCTCGGCCCCACCACCGAGATGAACTCGCCTTGTTCGACTGCGACGTCGATGTTCTTCAGCGCCTCTAGCGGGCCGAACGACTTGCAAAGACCGGCGATTTCAACTTTTAGCGCCATAAACGTCAGTCCTTGGTCCAGGGCACCAGCCGCTTTTCCAGCCAGCCGAAACCTGCAGTCATCGCAATGCCGGCGACCGCCAGCACGATCACGCCGGCGAACAGCTCCGGCATGTTGAAGGCGTCTGCCGACTGGCTGATCAGGCGGCCAAGCCCGGCGCGGGAGCCGAACAGCTCGGCCACCACGACCCCGATCAGGCCGCGACCGATGCCAAGCTTCAACCCCGCCAAAATGAACGGCAGCGCCGACGGCAGCGAAACCTTGAAGAAGATCTGGCTCCGGCTCGCGCCAAAACTTTTCAGCATTTCGATCAGCCGGTCGCTCGTCGTGCGCAGACCCGCCTCGGTGTTGATGGTGACCGGAAACAGCACGAGGAAAATCACCACCAGGACCTTTGACCAGATGCCGATGCCGAGCCAGAGGATGAACAGGGGCGCAAGCGCAATCGTCGGAGTCGCATAGAAGCCGGATATCCATGGCTGCAACGCCTGCTTGAAGCGCACGCTCGAGGCCATGCCGAACCCGAATCCAATGCCGATCACGGCGGCGATAACGTAGCCGATAGCGAACTCGATGGAGCTGATGGCGATGTGCCGCTCCATCTCGCCGGTCAGCGTCAGCGTGTAGATCGCGTAGATGATCTGGGACGGTGCGGCCAGGAACAACTGGTTGGCGATGAGCACGCGGCTGACGAACTCCCACAGCAGCAACCCGCTCACGACCGAGAGCGTACCGGCAAAATACTTTTCTCGAGCGGTGCTCCACATGTCAGCGGGCAACCCGGATGGAGCCTTGCCGAATCAAGGACCGATCTCCACCACGCCCGGCATCAAGAGCCTGTCCACGCTGAACCCCGTCGGCAGGTCGCCCAGCTCCTGCAGAACCTTGATGAGATTATCGAGAGAGCGGCGCGGTATCTTGCCGGTCAACTCGTAGAAGTTTCCCTTTTGCAGGAAATCATAGCTTTTTTCCACGTCCTCCTGCTTCTGGCGGCCGACCTCCATCATGATCTTCACCGCGGCGTCTCGGTTGTTGCGGTCCTGAAACCAATTCACGCTCTTGTTGTAGGCAGCGATGAACCGGTCTAGCGCCGGCTTGTTGGCGGCAGCCCAGGCCCGGTTCACCGCACCGCCGGAGAACGGCAGTTCCTTGGCGTACTCGACGGTCCAGCCAAGATTGGTGAAGCCAGCCGCCTCGGCGTAGAAATTGTGCGGAGAGGTCAGGATCGCGGCATCGATCGCGCCCGACTGCAGGGCCGACAATCGCGCTGACGTCGCTCCCGCGAACACATAATCGACATCGCCCGGGTTGATGCCGTTCGGCACCAGCATGCGCTCGACGAAAATGCGGGTGATGTCCTTCGCGCCGCCAATACTGATGGTCTTGCCCTTGAGATCCTTGATGCTCTTGATCGCGGGCTTTCCGAGCAGCGCGTAAGGCGGCGCCTGCATGTCGACACGCCAGATGGCGATCGGCGCGCCCTTGTCGATGGCGCGGATCGGATCGACGATGCCGCTGCCGACCGTCAGGTTGGTCGAACCGGCCGCAACCTGCTGTGCGATCGCCGTCGAAGACGGCGCGAACACCGGATCGACCTTGATGCCCACCGCTTCGAAGAAGCCGTTCTGAATGCCGATATAGACGGGCCAGATCGTGGTCGATCCCGAACCCACGGCGCCGGCCGTGATGGTGTCGACGGCCCGGGCGATTGTCGCGGGGCTGCTCAAAAGCAATGCAGCCACGACAATGCGCGCGATCCTGCCGATGGTCATGCGGAAGCCTTTCTCAATCCGAGATTTGCGTTACGGCCGGCATGACAAAGCGTTCGATATTGCCCTTGGCCTGTACGTCGCCGAGCGAGGTCAGCGCGTCGATCAGCGCGGTCATCTTCTTCCTGGAAACGGCGCCGCTTCGATCGAAGAAGGCATTCTTGCGGAAGAAGTCGTACGACTTGGCGACGTCGTCGGGCTTGAGGCTTGAGACCGAACTCAGGATCGAAATGGCCTCGTCGCGATTCTTGTCATCGTAGAACCACTCGACGCTCTTGGAGTGTGCAGCGAGAACCCGCTTGAGGAGATCTTGGTTTTTTCCAGCCCATGCCTTGTTCACTACGGTGCCCGAGAACGGCAGCTCCGGGGCATATTCCACCGTCAGCCCAAGGTTGGTGAACCCCTGTGCCTCGGCCTGGAAGTTGAACGGCGGCAAGAGGATGGCTGCGTCAACGGCGCCGGCCAGCAGCGCCGATGCCCGCGCCGATGTGGCGCCGGCGAACACCATGTCGAATTCCCCCGGTTTGATACCGTGTGGCGCCAGCATGCGTTCGACATAGATGCGGGTGATGTCCTTGGCGCCCCCCACCGAGATGACCTTGCCCTTGAGGTCCGCAAGCTTCTTGATGCTCGCCTTGCCGACCAGCGCATAGGGCGGTGCCTGCGCCTCGAAGCGAACGATGGAAATGGCAGCGTTCTGATCGATAGCCCGGATCGGATCGACCAGCCCGGTCGACATGGTGATGTCGAGGGAACCAGCGGCAAGCTGCTGGACGAGGTTGGCGCTCGATGCGACGTAGATGATGTCGACCTTGAGGTTCGCCTCGTCGAAGAAGCCCTTCTTCATGCCGATATAGACCGGCCAAAGGTTGGCCGACGCCGAACCGACGGTGCCGATCGACACATTGTCGGCTGCGCGCGCCCCGGGAGAAGCAAGAAGTGCCGGACAAAGCGCCAATGCCGCGATCGCCTGCCAAAGCTTCATCACCGTTCTCCCATGGTTCGTTCGCTTGCCCGGCGCTCCGCGCGCCGCTTGGCCGCTGATTTCGCGACCGGCCGCCCCTCCAGCTGGGCGAGGTAGTGCGATGCAATTTCCGAGCCGGTAGCCTTCCAGACCTTCTTGTGCTTGCAAATATACTTTAATGCCGCATCGAATGCGCCGATCCGGTGCGGCACACCGATCAGGTAGGGATGCAGCGCAATGGCCATGACGCGGCCGGATTTCGCGCCCTCCTTGTAAAGCACGTCGAACTGATCGCAGATCATCTGGCGGAAGGCATCGCCGGACATGAAACGCCGTTCGATCGCGCCTTTATCATTGAGCTGCTGGGTGTACGGCATCGAGACGATGGTGCGGCCGTCGTCGAGCGTCATCTGGTAGGGCTGGTCGTCGTTGCACCAGTCGGCGACGTATTGGCACCCGTTGTCGGCCAGGTGGTCGAGCGTGTCCCACGTCTCTTGAAGCCCTGAACTGAGCCAGCCCTTCACCGGCCGACCGGTGTGCTTCTGAATCGTTGCAAAGGTGTTGCGGACGATCTGCGCCTCTTCCCCGGGGGCTGCCTCGTTGAGGCGGCGCGTGTTGCTCTCGTTGTGGCCCATCCACTCCCATTTGCGCTTTTCACCCTCCTCCATGATGCGCGGATGCTCGGCACAGAGGTTGGAGTTCAGCGCGACGGTGCCGCGGATGCCGTATTTGTCGAGCGTATCCATGAGGCGAAACACGCCGACGCGGTTGCCGTAGTCGCGCTCGCACCACATCACCACGTCCGGAATCTTAGCGCCGGCGCCGTAGCCGCCGGGCTTCTCCAACATCGAGAAGTATTCGATGTTGGGAATGATCCAGAGCGCCACATGCGCGCCGTTCGGCCACTCCAGGCGCGGCCGGTCGATGATCGGCGAATAGGGAAACGGGCCGTAGGCGCGAGGCTTCATGGTCAGCTCGCCTTCTTCACGGCGAGTCCGCCCAGGTGCGCCACCACCTCGTCGACATGCATCACGTCGGTGTATTTGTGGTGCATGTCGAACAGATTGACCTTGTGCGACAGCATGCTGCGATCAAAGCAACATTCCTCGACCACCACCACGTGGAATCCGTTGGAATAGGCGTCGACCGACGACGCGCGCACGCATCCCGAAGTGCTCTCGCCACAGACGATGACAGTCTGGATACCGAGCTGGGTGAGGTGCGCCATCAGCGGTGTGCCGTAGAAGCCCGAGGCGCGCTGCTTGGTGATGACCACATCGCCCGACTGCGGCTTGAACTCGGACTTGATCTGATAGAGCGCGGGATCCTGCGGCACGCGCTGGCGCTTGGTCGCGGTGACGCGCGACGGCAGGCTGTCCGGCCGCGTGTCCTGGGTGGTGTAGAAAATCGGGATGCCAGCGGCACGCGCCGCGGCGAACAGCCGTTTTGTTGGCTCGATCGCCGCATAGGCGTTCTCGCCGCAGGTCGAGGCATAGGTTTTGTGCAACTGCGCCACAGGCTTCGGCCCGCCCTGGTAGGCCAGTTCGTAAAGGTCGATGGCCAGGAGTGCAGGCGCAGGGCCGACGAAGGTCTTGCGGGCGTAGTGGGTGTAGATGTCGAGGACGTCCGGGGGGACAATGTCCTTCCAGCAGTGATTTTCGAAGTCGTCGGCCATCGCGCTCTCCATTCGCGTCCGCGGTCAGTCAGGCAGCCTATCCGGGAGTGAACCGCGATACAATTTCACCTAGCATGCGGTTCTGCCATGCAGTTTGTGCTCAGCAGAGACTGTTTCAGGGGATCGTTTCATGCCGGAACTGAACAGACGCGCGCTGTTGTCGGGCTCCGCCTCGGTGCTGGCTGCGGGCCCGGCCTTCGCCGCAACTCCCAAGGCGATCACCCAAGGCCCCGGCGTCTATCGCACCAGGCTCGGCGCCTACCAGTTGACCGCGCTCTACGATGGGCTGTGGTCTGTCAAGATCGACGACAAGTTCATGCGCAACGCCAACAACGCTGCGGTGAATGCGGCGCTCGCCGCGGCGTTCCTGCCGCCGAACATCCTGCCGGTCTCGTTCACCGTGCTTCTCGTCAACACCGGCTCGAAGCTCATCCTGATCGATGCCGGCACCGGCGGACAGGTCGCCGACACCGCCGGCGTCATGATGGACAACCTCGCCGCCGCCGGCGTTGCGCCAGCGGCGATCGACACCATCCTCATTTCGCATTTCCATCCCGACCACATCGACGGCATCAAGACCAAGGACGGCGAGAAGGTCTTCGCAAATGCCGAAATATGGGTGCCGGAGCCAGAATGGACCTACTGGATGGACGACGCCGAGATGACCAAGGCGCCCGACCGCATCAAAGTCTATTTCCGCAATGCCCGGCGCATCTTCGGCGACATCGCCAAGGACGTACGCCGGTTCAAGCCCGGAGCGGAGGTCGCAACCGGCATCACCTCCATTCCGGCGTTCGGCCATACGCCCGGCCACACCGCCTTCGCCATTGCCTCCGGACAGCAATCGCTGCTGGTGATGAGCGATGCTGTGCGCAACCCCTATCTGTTTGCGCGCCATCCGGAATGGCAGCCGCTGTTCGACATGGATGGGCCGATTGCGGTGAAGACCCGGCGGCAGATGCTCGACCGCGCCGCGTCCGACCGCATGGCGGTCGAAGCCTATCATTTCCCCTTCCCGGCTCACGGCCATATCGCGCGCAGCGGCAAAGGCTACGAGTTCGTGCCGGCGATGTGGCAGCCGCTTTGAAGGGAATAGACCACCACTGCCAGTTGTTCACCTTTTCGGACAGCCGTATGATCAGCTGCGCAGCGCGTCGTTTTTCGGCGCCAGCCGCCTGGAGGCATTGATGACATCGTCCTTCCGCCTGACCATTCTCGCCGCCACGAGCGCTTTCGCGCTCGCCGTCGCTCTGCCGGCCTTCGCGGTGGACAGCCCAAGCCCGATGGCGGACCCGCCCAAGTCCGGCTCCGCGAGCGCGCCGAAATCGGACGCCAAAGCTGCCAAGAAAAAGAAACCAGCGCCGAAGGAAAAGAAGTCGGAGCAGCAGTTCATCGACGGCTACAAGGCCGCGCATGTGATGATCTACAAGCGCCACGATTACACCGCCGGCATCGACAAGCTCAAATCGCTTGGCCACGACGACAACCCCGACGTCGCCAACCTGATCGGCTATTCAAGCCGCAAGCTCGGCCGCTACGAGGATTCCAAGGAGTGGTACGAGCGCGCGCTCGCCGCCGACCCGGCGCATGCCCGGACCTGGTCTTACTACGGCATGTGGCACGCCGAGCAGGGCAACGTGCTGAAGGCGCGCGACTATCTCGCCAAGGTGCAATCGCTGTGCGGGACGAAGTGCCGGGAATACACCGAGCTGAAGGGTGTTATCGAAGGTACGCGCACATACTAGCGCGGGCCGGAGGTTCTCATTCCGATTTCCGACCGGCGATTTTCCCACGCAGCCGAGGATAGAGTCATGCGCTCTTTTGCTTTCCTTGTCGGCACGCTGGCGTTCGCAGGCTTGCTCGCGATGCCGCTCGCGGCCGAGGCCCAGACCGCGAAGAAAAAGAAAGCGCCCTCGGCCGGACAATCGCAGCAGCAGCCGGCGTCGAACGACCAGCGGTACTGGACGGACAAGCACTCACCCGTGAGCTGAGGCGGCCGCCGCCGGGCTATTTCGCGGCGGGGTCCGTTTCCGCCAAGAGCCAAGCCAGATACGTCTGCTCCACGCTCTCGATCGGCATCACCATGATCGCCGGCGTGTCGTAGGCGTGCAGCTCCTTGACGGCATCCGACACCGCTTCGGCGAGCGATGCGCGGGTTTTTACGAGCATCACCGCCTCCTCCGCCCGTTCGATTTTTCCCTCCCAGCGGTAGTGCGAAATCATGCCGGGCAGGACGTTGACGCAGGCCGCGAGCTTGCGCTCGACGAGCGCCCGCCCTCCCGCCTCGGCATCGGCGGCCGAGGGCCAGGTCGTATAGACGAGCACCGCGCGTTCCATGGCGTTGCGGTCCGGGATCTCAGCGGCCCCACAATTTCTTGCTGGCGATCTCCGCGCCCTGCGCCAGCGCCTCGAGCTTTGCCCAGACGATGCTGGCGTGCACCTCGTCCGATCCGGCGAAGGTCGCAAAGCCGCAATCGGTCCCGGCAATGACGTTCTCGCGCCCCATGAAATCGGCAAAGCGCATAATGCGCTGCGCCACGAGTTCGGGATGCTCGACCAGCACCGACGAGTTGGTGATGACGCCGGGGATCAACACGGTGCCGTCGGGGATCTTCGCTTCCTTCCACACCGCCCATTCGTGCTCGTGGCGTGGATTGGACGCTTCGAACGAGAACGCGCCGGCGCGGATCTTCATCAGGATGTCGATGATGTGCTTGACCTCGAGATCATGCACCCGCGGGCCCATGTTGATGCTGTAGCAGGTGTGGTAGCGGATTTTTTCGGTCGGAATGTCGCGCAGCGCATGGTTGAGCGCCTCGACCCGCGTCATCGCCCATTTGCGGATGTCGTCGACGGACATCTTCGGATCCATCAGGTAATAGCTGACGAGGCGCGGATCGTCGACCTGAACGAGGAAGCCTGCATCGACGATGGCCTTGTATTCGACGTTCATCGCGTCGGCGATAGCGAACAGATACTCCTCGTTGGTCTTGTAGTAGGCGTTCTCGTTCCAATCCTCGATGTTGGCCGGCGAGATGCACGGCACGAACACGTCGGCGGCATCGATGCCCTTGAGCGCGGCCTTGAGGTTGTCGAGCTCGGTCTTGAGCGCCGCCTGGCCCTTGTAGGTGAGCGGCGATGTGCAGGCCATCTGCACCTGCTTGGCGCGCGGTGAAGCCGTTTCCTGCGACTTGTAGTAGTCCGGGAATGTCACGGCCTCGCGCGAGGTCAGCCACGCGTTCGGGCGGTGGCCCCGCGGCTCCAGGCCGCCAAGACGGTCGCGCACGTAGGTGACGAAGCTCGGCTTTCCGAACTCGCCGTCGTCGATCACGTCGAGACCGAGATCGACCTGCTGGCGCACGACCTCAGCCACCGCTTCGCGAACCCGCGCGCCGAGCTTCTGCTCGTCGACGGCCTCGCCGCGCGCCTTGGCGCGAACCATCTGCAGAATATCGGCCGGCCGCGGCAGGCTGCCGGCGTGGGTGGTGAGAATGCGATCGGTCGAACGCTGCATTGTTATTGACCCTTGATGTTGGCCGCCTTGACGATCGGATGCCACTTGTCGATCTCAGCCTTCTGATAGGCGGCAAGCGCCTCCGGCGTCCGCTGGTCGGGCGCAGGGATGTCGAGTCCTTGGTCGGCGATGCGCTTCTGCGTCGCCGGATCGGCCAATGCTTCCGCGACCGCGGCGTTGATCCGGGCGATGACATCCTTCGGAGTGCCCTTGGGCATCCAGAAACCCCACCACAACGAGATGTGGAAATTTGGCAACCCGGCCTCATCGACGGTCGGGATATCCGGGGCGGCGGCGCTGCGCTTGGGCGCGGTGATGGCATAGGGCCGCGCATGGCCGGCACGCACCTGCGGCAGCGCGACTGTTACGGGGAACATCGAAATCTGGATCGTGCCGGCGACCATGTCCTGCATGACCAGCGCGGCGCCACGGTAAGGCACGAGCTGGAACTTCGCAGCCGTCACGTTTTGCAACAGTACGCCGCTGACATGCGACGGACTGCCGTGACCCGAGGTGCCGTAGCTGACCTTTTCCTCGTTGGCCTTGATCCAGGCGAGCAGCTCTTTCAGGTTCGTCGCGGGCACGGCGTTCGGCGTGACGATGATCTGCGGTGCGCTCGGCAACAGCGAGACCGGCTCGAAATCCTTCACCACGTCATATTGCAGGTCGTACATCGCCGCGTTGACGACATGCGTGCTCCAGTCGCCCATCACCAGTGTGTAGCCGTCGGCGGGCGCGCGAGCCCCCCGCCCGACGGCGATCGAGCCGGCCGCGCCCGTCACGTTCTCGACGATCACAGGCTGGCCGAGCGCAACCTTCATGCGGTCCGCCATGATGCGTGCGATCGTGTCGGACGGACCGCCGACCGCATAGCCCACCAGCATATTGATGGGCCGCGACGGATAAGTCTGCGCGTCCGCACCCGCGGCGGCGCTCAACACGGCGGCTGCGGCGACCGCAATCGACAGCTTGGTCATCGTTTATGCTCTGGCTTTGTCGCTGAAGGAAACTCCGAAGGATTGTGCACGGCGATCCCCAAATAACAATGGCGTGCGCGGCGGGACTGCTTTGCCTCGACCTTGTGGGGCAAGTCGTATAGACAACCGCCCATGCTGCGGAAAACGCCGAAATACGAACGGATCGCCTTCGTGGCGAGCCCCGCGCCCGAGGCCAAGAAGGCGCTGAAACGCCTGGTCAAGCTCTACGGCAACGTGAGCCCTTCCAGGGCTGACGTGGTGGTGGCGCTCGGCGGCGACGGCCTGATGCTGCGCACGCTGCGCCAGGCGATGAAAGCCGGCCGGCCGATTTACGGCATGCACCGCGGCACGGTCGGCTTCCTGATGAACCACTTCCAGGAAAAAGGGCTGCGCGAGCGGTTGCAGGCCGCACAGACCACGGTGATCCACCCGCTGGTGATGCGCGCGCGCGATATCAAGGGCAAGCTGCACGAGCATTACGCCATCAACGAGGTTTCGCTGTTCCGCCAGACCTACCAAGTGGCGCGGCTTGCGATTTCCATCGACGGCAAGGAGCGTCTGGCCGAATTGATGGCGGACGGCGTGCTGGTGGCGACGCCGGCGGGCTCAACCGCCTACAACCTCTCGGCCCAGGGCCCGATCATCCCGATCAACGCGCCGCTGATGGCGGTGACACCGATCAGCCCGTTCCGGCCACGGCGCTGGCGCGGCGCGCTTTTGCCCGATGGCGCGCGCGTTACCATCCGGGTGAGCGATCCCGAGCGCCGCCCGGTGGCGGCCGTCGCCGATCACGCCGAGGTGCGTTCGGTGCGCGACGTCGACATCCGCATGGACCACTCGATTTCGATGCAGATGCTGTTCGATCCGGGCCACAGCCTGGAAGAGCGCATCCTGAGCGAGCAGTTCGGGTATTAGGCGCAGCGCGCGTCGACTGCGGCCGTGCTCCGCCGCCGCGGACGGCGGCATCGCGAGTGGGCCGACGAGTGTGGGCAGGCGGCATGGCACGCCAAGCCAATTCCACTGCCGATGTCGAGGCATTATCATGCCCGCAACAATCGGGAGGCGACGATGCACGGACCAACGGACAAGAAGCACGGCTTTGGCGCAACGCTGCGCTCGATGCTCGGCGCATTGCTGGCCAGCGCGCCGGCGATGGCGGCGGCTGCCGACGAGCCGCCGCCGATGGTGCTGGCCAAGACCGGCTATCTCTATGTCGGCGGCAAGATCGATGAGAGCGTGCCGGGCTCGCCGGTTACCGGCCAGATGTACGTCGAATATTTCATCCCGAAGACGCTGACGCACCCCTACCCCATCGTGATGATCCACGGCGGCAGCCAAACCGGAACGAACTTCACCGGCACGCCGGACGGCCGCGAAGGCTGGGCGCAGTATTTCGTGCGCCGCGGCCATGCCGTGTATGTGGTCGATCAGGTCGCGCGGGGCCGCTCGGCGCATTTCTCGCAGTCGCAGGGCAAGGTGGCCGAAGGCAATCTCAAGCGAACCGAGCAACGCTTCGTCGCGCCCGAGCGCTTCAACCAGTGGCCGCAGGCAAAGCTGCACACGCAATGGCCGGGCGCGGGCAAGCCCGGCGACGCGTCATTCGATGCGTTCTACGCCACGCAGTTTCCGTCGCTGGTCAGCTTCCAGAAGCAGCAGGAGATCAACCGCGACGCCAGCATCGCGCTGTTCGACAAACTCGGGCCTGCGGTCCTGATGATCCATTCGCAATCCGGGACGTTCATCTGGCCGATCGCCGACGCGCGGCCGAATCTCGTGAAGGCCGTGATCGCGGTCGAGCCGAACGGACCGCCGGTATACGAAACCGAATTCAAGGGCGCTCCGGAATGGTTCGCCGACATGGGCAACAAGAAACGATGGGGTCTCGGTGAGGTGCCGATCACCTACGATCCGCCGCTCAAGGACGGCGACGAGCTTGCCGTCGTGCGCCAGGACAAGCCGGACGCGCCCGACCTCGTTCGCTGCTGGCAGCAGGCGGAGCCCGCACGAAAACTTCCCAAGCTTGCCAACATTCCGATGCTGATTGTGGTATCGGAGGCGTCCTATCACGCATCATACGATCATTGCACCGCGAACTGGCTGACCCAGGCGGGCGTGCGCAACACCATGATCCGGCTCGGCGACGTGGGCGTCCACGGTAACGGCCACATGATGATGCTGGAGAAGAACTCCGACGACATCGCCCGCGTGATGCGCGAATGGCTGGTGAAGGCGGTGCCGGCGAAGGACTGAGGCTGCGGCAAGACATGACATCTTCCGACGGGCCCCACAGCCCGGTTAGCGCCGATCAAGCACTGGCCCGCCTGATGGAAGGCAACGCGCGGTTTCTGCAGGGCGATCTGCGGTGGACGCGGAAGCCAAAGGAAATGCTCGCCGAGCTGGTCGAAGGCCAGCATCCGTTTGCGACAATTCTTGGCTGCAGCGACTCTCGCGTCCCGCCGGAATTGATCTTCGACGCGAAACTGGGCGACCTGTTCGTCATCCGTGTGGCGGGCAACGTCGTCTCCCCTGAGGTCGCCGGCAGTCTTCAATACGCACGCGTGCACCTTAGGACGCAGCTTTTCATTGTGCTCGGACACGAAGGTTGCGGCGCGGTTCAGGCGGCGCTTGCTGCGAAATTCGAGGACGCGCAGGAGCGATCGCGCATCCAGTTGTTACTCCAAAACATGCTTCCGGGGCTGGATGGTATCGATCCGCAGCTTCCAGCCGGGCGAAAGCTCGAGCAAGCCGTCGAGTCCAACGTCCGCTGGTCCATGCGCCAAATCGTCGAAACGCCGGAAGGGCGCGCGCGAGTGGCTGAGGGTCGCATGAAGCTCGTCGGCGCGGTTTATGAGATCGCCACCGGACGGGTACGGCTGCTCGCGTAGCAGAACTATGCCGCGCGTCTTCTCTTCGTTGCCTTCTTTTTCGGTGCGGCTTTCGTCGCGGTTTTTTTCAACACTTTCTTCCCTTTGCCCCACAGCTCCTTGCTGGCAAGACGCGCGCCTTCGACCAGCGCTTGCAGCTTTGCCCACTGAATGGTCGGATGGACGCGCTGATAGAACGGCTGCTGCGCGAAGCCGCAATCGGTGCCGGCGATCACGTTCTCGCGGCCGACGAGCTTGGCCAGACGTACAATCCGCTCCTTCACCAGTTCCGGATGCTCGACCACATTGGTCGCGTGGCTGATGACGCCCGGAATGAGCACCGAGCCCTTCGGCAGCTTGACGTCCTTCCACACCTGCCATTCGTGCTCGTGACGCGGGTTGGCCATCTCCAGCACATAGGCGCCGGCGCGGACGCGCAGGATCAGGTCCATGATGTCCTTGATCGGCACGTCGGTGGTATGCGGACCGGGCCAGCTTCCCCAGCAGACGTGATAGCGAAGTTTTTCCGTCGGGATGCCTTCTGTCGCGCGGTTCAGCACGTCCTGGTAGAGGCGGACCCGCTTGCGATAATCCTGGAACGACGCCGGCGGCACCATACGGTCGTAAGTGACGGCCGCGCGCGCGTCGTCGAGCTGTGCGATCAGACCGTTGTCGACAATCTGCTTGTACTCGACATGCATGGCCTGGCCGATTGCGTCGGCGAGATCCTCGGCGCTCTTGTAGTACTCGTTCTTGCGGTCGGGGATGACGGACGCCGGCGCCGCCACTGGCAGAAAGCCCTCCACCACCTTCACCTTCTTCAGCGCGTCCTTGAAATTGTCGATGTCCTGCTGGATCAGCGCCTGGCCGGTGTAGCGGATCGGCGCCACCGCAACCGTGTCGGTCACGGTCTCGACGTGATCCTTGGCGTCGAGCTCCTGGTAGAACTCTGGGAACCGCTCGCGGTCCGCGCCCTTGGTGAAGGGGTTGCCGGTGGAGGGATTGAACGGCCGGCGCTCGAAACCCGCGACACGCTCGATCACGTACTGCGACCAGGAGATGCCCTTGCCGAATTCGCCGTCGCTGACCACGTCGATGCCGGCCTCGGCCTGCTGGCGGACCACCTCGGCGACTGTCGCCTTGAGATCGCGCGCGTGGGCAGCCGGGTCGTAGCCCTCGCCTTTCTGCTTGGCGCGCAAATGCTTCCGGATCACGTCCGGCCGGATCAGACTGCCGACGTGGGTGGTGAGAATCCGGTCGGTGCTGCGCTGCATGGGTCAATTCCTCGGAAGGGTTGTGGGCTGCTTTGCGAAATCGATATCAGGTCGAGGCGGGCTTGCAAACGCGGCCAAAGGCTTGAACTTGCCCACTTCCGCAATGGGCAGACCGCCGGCAGGCCCGCCGCCGCGCCGCCGGTCATCCTAAACCGTTCCTTAACGGCCCTATCTTACCTTCGTGCCGTTGTGGGCTGGCGCAGTGCCGGCACCGCGAGGCGTTATGGTCCGCATCGATTTCAACCGTCTGCGCTTCCTCGTAATCGACGACAACGCCCACATGCGGCGCATTGTCCGTACGCTCCTGCACGGTTTCGGCGCGCGCGACGTCTATGAGGCCGAGGATGGCGCAGCCGGCCTCGACGCCTTCACCCATCACGTGCCCGACATCGTGATGACCGATTGGGCCATGCCGATCTTCGACGGCCTGGAACTCACCCAGATGATCCGTCAGCCCGGAGCCAACGCCAACCCGTTCGTGCCGATCATCATGGTCACCGGCCACACCGAGAAGGAGCGGGTCACCGCGGCCCGCGATGCCGGCATCACCGAATTTCTGGCCAAGCCGATCTCGGCCAAGGCGCTCTATCAGCGCGTCATCAATGTCGTCGCCAACCCACGGCCGTTCATCAAGACCAAGACCTATTTCGGTCCCGACCGCCGCCGCAATCTGACGGCCAATCACGTCGGCCCCGAACGGCGCAAGGGCGGCAAGGCGGACGTCATCCGCCAGCAGGCGCTGCTCGACAAGGCCAAGATGCTCGCATGACGGTTCTTCAGAGGAATCTACGCAATGCCCAGTGAGCGGCCGTCAAAACCCGACGTGGTGACCTACGGCGACCACGAGATGATCACCCCGGACACGCGGAAGCTGCGCAAATCGCTACGGCCTGCGTTACCCGGCGAGCAGGATCCGGTGGCGCGCGCCGAAGAGGCGTTGGCGGCAATCTCCGGCGACTTCTCCGATTGGATGCAGCAGGAGTGTGCGCGGCTCGACGCCGCCCGCCGCAGGGTTCGCGAAATGGGCCTGTCGAAGCAGACGCGCCAGGAGCTGTTTCTGGCTGCCCACGACGTCAAGGGCGACTCTGGCACGCTCGGCTATCCCGAGGTTGGAGCGGCGGCTGAAAGCCTGTGCCGGCTGCTCGAGCACACGCCCGACCTCGCCAAGATTCCGCTGGCCATCGTCGACCAGCATGTCGATGCGGTTCGCGCCATCGTGCGCGAACACGGCCGCGCCGACATCGCCGCGATCGCCGCAGCATTGACCGGCAAGCTCCGCGCGGTGACCGACGAGTTCCTGATCAAGGAAAACCGGCATCGCCCCGAGGTCATCAAGACGATCCAGGGGCCCGCGCTCGTGCCGGGCGAGGCATTCTAGAAAATTTCGGACTACGCCGCGACCGGATGCAGATCGGCGTCCGGCGCGATCATTCCATCCGCCACGAGCTCGTCGCAAAACATCCGCGCCTCTTCGCGCGCCGCTTCCGCCGCGTAGCGGCGCAGCAGCGTGAGCAACGGCTCGATCTCGTCCGGCGCCTCGCTTTCGCAGCGCACGAGCGTACGCTCGATGATGCGGCGCTTGAGCCGGCTGGCGTTGCCGGGCTCAAACATGAACCCCTCCTCGCGCATGGCCTCCAGCGCCTCGCGGAAGGCCGGGAAGGTCGAGGCTGGCAGGCCGGCCTTGTCGTAGAGCGCGCGAAAGCCCGCGCCGCGGCGGTCGTGGACGATGCCGGCGACCCGCGTCAGCGGCACCTGGGCCAACTCGGCCAGCGCCTCCTCGAACAGCTCGACATTGCCCGACAGCAGCGAGCGCAGGATCAGGCCGGCGTTGAGCTGGCCGCTCTCGCACAGATGGCGGATCAGCGGACGGACCTCTTCCACCTCCGATTCCGCGGCAAGCACAATCGTTGCCTTCTCGCAGGCCTCGCGGGTGATCCGGAGCGCGCGGTCTTCGGCCAGCCATTCGCGCGCGGTGACAAACTCCGCCAACGTCTCCGACAGCTTGACCACCAGCGCCTGGCGGGTCGCCGCCGGCAGATCGGCGCGCCCAAGCAGCACGTCGCGGATAGCGCCGAGATGGCCGAACCGCTGCACGATCCGGTCGAGCGAGAACGGCACGGTTTCGGCGGCTTCATTTTCCAGGAGCGTCAGGCACGCCTCGGCGCAGCCCACTTCGGCAATGGCGGCCGAGATCGAGCACGGCAAATTGAGGCGCGACGCGATAGCGATCTGGCGCTCCGCTTCGCCGGAGGCCACGGCCTCGACGAGATCGGAATCAACCAGCAGCGGCGAGCGCCGCAGAATAGGCTCGGCGACGTCCGGCTGGTCGCTGGCGAGTGCATGAACCACCGTAGGCGGCGCGCTGTCGCAGCCGGCAAACACCTCGGCGAGCGCCCGCCGCACCAGCGGCGACGGATCGTCGAGCAGCATGATCATGGCGCCTTCGGCCGCAGCCCGGTCGGTCTCGCTCAGGTCCGAATAGAGAAATGCGCGGGCCAGTGCGCTGGTGGCCTCGGCGCGATCGCCGGAGGGGGCCGTACGCAACCAGTGCAGGAACTGACGAACGATCATGACAAGACCACAGAGCGCATCGCGGCTTGGATCGCCGCAAGCCGGACCATAGCCTCATAGGTTTAAGAAAGCGTTCAGCATAAATCTTCGGAGAGATTACCAAATCCTGAACGCGCTCAGACCCGCCCGCGGAACAGCGCTCGCGCATCCGGCAACTGATCCTGGAACAGGCTGAGGTCGCGCGACGCCTCCGCGCGCGGCGCCGGTGCTTCCGCTGCCGCGACAGGTACTGGCGCGGGCGGCGGTACGCCGTCGGGAGCGCGGGGCGTGCTCCAGAGCGAATTGACCAGCGCGGCCAGCGGTTCATGGGCGCTGCTGCGGTAAAGCCCATGGAACACCGGGCCCATCTCGCCGACCTGCGCCGTCGGCGACATTCGCGCAGCCGCTGCGTAGGTCTCGGTGATGCTTGCCGTGTCGGGTGCGAATGCGTTTTTGGCGTTCTGTTCGGCCGCCGCAGCAGCCATCGCAGGCGGCTTTTCCGAGCCGCTGCGGGCCACGTCGTAGCGTCCAACCAGCGTGCGATACACTTCGGCGGCGCCGCGCGCGTGGCCGCGGGCATCGTAGAAGATCGTCGAATTGGCCCGCGCAGCACTCGGAAAGATCGCGGCCGCGGGAGTTCTGGGATTGGTATCGGCGAGCCCGATCAGCCGGCTCGCGCCAGTCGAGCCCAGGAAATGCGCGATATAGAGTTCACCTTCGGTCGGGCTGCGGCCAAGCCGGCCCGTGAGCTTTGCAGCATTGATTTTGGTGAAAGCGCCGGCCATCAGCGAATTGGCATTCGGATCGGAACGCAGATTCATGACCACGTCACTCATACGCGGATCGACCGCGTAATCGCCGGACGGTTGCCGCGAGATCGCGCTGGCATAAGGGGCGTAGCCGAGCGCCGGTCCCTGCTCTTTCAGGGTCATGAGCCAAGTCTGCTCGGTGAACTGAAACAGACCGCGCGCCGACGAGGTCGACGCCTGCGCATTGGGATTGAGGTTGGATTCGACCTGGGCGGTGGCCAGCAGATACTGGAAGTCCGCCCCGGTCATGCGGGCCGCCTGCCGGATGGCGCCGGTCACCGCCTGATTGGCTCCGGTGGGCTCGATGACCATGACTGTTTACAGCTGCCTTTCGCGGCCCCGCAACGCGAGTCCGGCGCAGCGAACTGTTAACGATTATGGTAAATGGAAGCTTAAAATCGCCCGCTCATGGAGGACGCAAGGATGGCTGACACCGGAACCGATACGGCCCCCCGCCACAAGCGCGGCGGACTCTATTTCGAGGGTTTTGTCGTCGGCTCGCTGACCGAGCACCGCTATCACCGCACGGTCACGCAGATGGACAACATGCTGTTCTCCAACATGACGCTCAACCCGCAGCCCCTGCATATCGACCGTCATTTCTGCGAGACGGAAACCGATTGGGGCCAGCCGCTGATGAACTCGTTGTTCACGCTCGGACTGATGATCGGCATGCAGGTGTCGGACATGACGGTCGGCACGACGATTGCCAACCTCGGCATGCAGGACGTCAAATTCGGCCATCCGGTGTTCGAGGGCGATACGCTGCGCGCCACCACCGAGGTGATCGGCAAACGCGAATCGAAATCGCGCCCTGGCGCCGGCATCGTCGAATTCCACCACCGTTGCTACAACCAGGACGGCAAGCTCGTCGCCGAATGCCGGCGGCAAGCCTTCATAAAGATGAAGCCCAACTAGCACGACACCGTGGGGCGGTGCGTCAGATATGGACGATGTTGAAAAGCTCCAGCACGCCAAATGTAATCGAGGCGACCATCATGGCGAGCGCTACAAGTCTGAACTTTTCATTCGAGCGGTCGGTGGTCGGCGTGTCTTGAACCTGCATTTGTCCTGGTTCCTCTAACGGGGACGCCCCCAAGAGAACCAAGCAGAAAACGTCCCGGATGTTTCATTAAAAGATTGTCATGTCCGGAACCCGGGGGTCCGCAGGGGCCAATAGCCGGCGCGCCGTCACTGCAATTCCACCCCGCTCGCCTTAATGATGCCTTCCCACAACTTGGTTTCGCTTTCGACGAATCCCTTGAGATAGGCCGCTGAGCGGCGCTCGGGCGCGACCGTGGTGACGGCGATCTTCAACAGCCGCTCCTGAACCGAAGGCGTGTTCAACGTCTCTTGCAGCGCCTGGTTCAGCTTCTGCACGATGGGCTCGGGTGTGGCCTTGGGCAGGAACAGGCCGGTCCAGAAATCGGCATGGAAGTTGGTCAGTCCCTGCTCATGCGCGCTGCGCAAGTTCGGAAACAACGGCGAGCGGTCGCGGGTCAGGATCGCAATCCCCTTGGCCTGCTTGCTTTCCAGCGGGCCGACCGCCGCGGCCGCCAGCGCGCAATAATAATCGAGCCGGCCCGCGAACAGATCCTGCATCGCCTGCGCCGAGCCGCGATAGGAGACGTGGGTGACGTCGACACCGATGGCGGCGTTGACGCGCATGCAATTGAGGTGCGCGCCGGAGCCCGCTCCGCCCGAGCCGAACTGCATCTTGGCGTGGTTCGCCTTGGTATAGGCGATGAACTCCTGTAAGTCGTTGGCGGGAAAGTCGCCCCGCGCCAGCAGCACGAGCGCCTGGTCGCCGACGAGCCCGATCGGCGCGAAATCGGTCTGCGCGTTGTAAAGCGGCTTCTTGTAGAGCGTCTGGTTCATCGACATCACATCGACGCCGCCATGCAGCATCTGATAGCCGTCGGGAGGCGCGTTCGCCACGCGCGCGGCCGCAGTCATGCCGCCGCCGCCGCTGACGTTCTCGATGAGGACCGGCTGGCCGAGCACTTCGGCGAGCCTCGAACCGACGATGCGCGCGATCAGGTCGAGCGCGCTGCCGACGCCGAACGGCACCACAATGGTCATCGGTCGTGCCGGAAAATTTTGGGCCGAGGCGGCTGGCGCCAGGATGATCGCCGTAAGCAAAGCCAGTGCGAACCGTACCACGAACATGGCATGCCCCCGTGTTGATCGCCGTAGCAGCATATCGTACTCATTTTGCATGCGCTCCTTCCTTTTCATTCCCGGCGACAGCCCCAAGAAGCTCGACAAGGGCATGGGCAGCGGCGCCGACGCGCTGCTGATCGATCTCGAGGATTCGATCTCGCCGCAGAGCAAGACCGAGGCGCGGGCGACAACGCTCGCCTTCTTGAAACAGGCGATGCCGGCGAAGGATCGCCCCCGCATCTACGTACGCATCAACGGGCTCGCCACCGGTCTGACCGACGAGGACCTCGATGCGGTGGTATCGGGCCGCCCTGACGGCATCATGTTTCCAAAGGCCGAAGGCGGCGCTGCCGTGATCCATTGCGATGCCAAGATTACCGCGCGCGAAGCGATCCACGGCCTGCCCGACGGCTCGATCGACATCATCGCCATCGCCACGGAAACCGCCCAGGCGATGTTTCTCGCGGGGACCTATGTCGGCGCAAGCAAGCGGCTCAAAGGCCTGACATGGGGAGCAGAGGACCTATCGGTCGAACTCGGCGCCGAGGCCAACCGCGACCGCGACGGCCATTTCCTCGCGCCCTATCAGCTGGCGCGAAGCCTCTGCCTCGCCGGGGCCGCGGCGGCTCAGGTGCAGGCCATCGACACTGTTCATGTCGATTTTCGCAACGATGCCGGGCTGCGGCGCGAATGCGAGGAAGCACGCCGCGACGGCTTCACCGGCAAGATGGCGATCCACCCTGGCCAGGTTGCGGCGATCAATGAGGTGTTCACGCCGACGGCCGAGGCGGTGAAGCGCGCCGAAGCGGTGATCGCCGCCTTCGCAGACAACCCTGGCGCCGGTACCGTGGGCATCGGCGGGGTGATGTACGACCGTCCGCACCTGGAGCGCGCCCGGCAATTGCTGCAAAGGGCGAAACGCTGAAGGCTTATTTCTTGTACACAGCGGCTGGATCGAACGCCTTGTCCGCATCGCGGAATTCCAGCGCGACCGCGCCGGTCTGTTTCAGCGGCACCACGCGGTAGAAGCACGACCGCCGGCCGGTGTGACAGGCGCCCGCGCCCTGCTGCTCAACCTTGATCCAGACCGCGTCCTGGTCGCAATCCACGCGCATCTCGACGACGCGCTGGGCGTGGCCGGAGCTTTCGCCCTTCTTCCAGAGCGCTTGCCGCGAGCGCGAGTAATACCACGCTTCGCCGCTTTCGATCGTGCGCTTGAGCGCCTCGGCGTTCATGTGCGCGACCATCAGCAATTCGCCGCTCGCCGCGTCCGTGGCGATGCAGGTGACGAGCCCGTTGGCGTCGAACTTCGGCGCCAGCACGAGACCTTCTTCGATGTCTTTTGGTCCGGCCAAGGAAGGATACCCATGCAAGCGTCATTGCCAGGCTCGACCCGGCAATCCACTCAAATCGATTCCAGTCCAAACTGATGGATGCGCGGGCCAAGCCCGCGCATGACGCTGCCGATGTCTTACCGCTGGTTGCCGCGCACCATGGAGAGGAAGCGCAATTGCTCGTTCGGATCGTCACGGAAGGCGCCACGGAATTGCGTCGTCACGGTGAGCGCGCCGGGCTTCTCGACGCCCCGCAGCGACATGCAGGTGTGCTCGGCCTCGATCATCACGGCAACGCCGCGCGGCTTGAGGATCTCGTCGATCGCGGTGGCGACCTGCGCGTTCATGTGCTCCTGCGTCTGCAACCGCCGGGCATAGACGTCGACCAGGCGCGCGAGCTTCGACAGGCCGACCACCTTGTCGATCGGCATGTAGGCGACGTGCGCCTTGCCGGTGAACGGCATCATGTGATGCTCACAGGCCGAGTTGAACACAATGTCCTTCACCAGCACGAAGTCATCGTACTTGCCGGTCTCGGAAAACTGGCGCTCCAGCGCTTCCGCCGGGCATTCGCCATAGCCGCGGTACAGCTCCTCGTAAGCTCCGACCACGCGCTTTGGCGTGTCGAGCAGGCCCTCGCGGTCCGGATTGTCGCCGATATAGGCGAGCAGCGTACGAACAGCGGCTTCCGCCTGCTGTCGCGACGGCCGGTCGGCGACGGGCTTTGGGGCGGCGCGAACATGGTCGCTGAGCTGGGCGGCCGCGTCTTTCGGCCAGGGCTTGACGATGGCGTCCATCGGTCTCTCCGTTCGACCAGAACCTTGGCTCCAGGGCCGGGCTCCGGATGTGTCACCGGGGGGCCGCGTCGCTGATGCGCCCGGACATGCGGATTAGCACGGCGGGCGCCTGAACGTCGCATTCCCAATGTGCATGGCACGTCCAACACGACGGGCCATAACCAGGCCGCCAACATGCTCTTTTGGGCCGGCCTGATCCGCCATATATAGTGGAACTGGATCGCAAAACAATCTGAGTCCCGGCGGGCGGCGGGAAAACCGTTCCGAGGAAACCATGCTGAACGAGGTTTACAACCGCCGGATTCTGGAGCTGGCGGGCGGCATTCCCCGTCTCGGCCGGCTGCAGAAGCCCGACGCCACGGCTACTGCCCATTCCAAGCTGTGCGGCTCGACCGTCACCGTCGACCTGAAGATGGACGGCGACACGGTCACCGACTTTGCCCACGAGGTCAAAGCCTGCGCACTTGGCCAAGCGTCGTCCTCGATCATGGCAAGCCATGTGGTGGGCGCCAAGGCCGACGAACTGCGCAAATTGCGCGAGACGGTGCGCAAGATGCTGAAGGAGAATGGCGCCCCGCCCAAGGACGGCAAGTGGGACGACATCGCCGTGCTTGAGCCGGTGCGTGACTACAAGGCACGTCACGCCTCGACGCTGCTGACCTTCGACGCGGTGGTGGACGCCATCGGCCAGATCGAAGGCAAGCGCCAGTCATCAGCGAGCTGAGCGCATGCCCCTGCACCATCGGCCGTGGCCGGGGCTCGCATTGTCGATCGTCCTCATGACCGTCAACGCTTTTGCTGTGCCGGCTTTTGCGCAAGGCAGCAAATGCACCGAAGAGGCGGCCTCAATTCGGCGCGCCGAGTCTCAATTGCCGCGCCTGGAGATTGCGCCGCCCGACGACCAGCAAATCGTCTGCATCACGCTCGAAACCAACATCTTGTTTGCGCGGCGGATTGCCGCGCACCTGTCGCAGTGTCCCCGCTCGCCGCACGCGCGAAACGCGGACGCATGGCAGCGGACCGGCTCCCGGTACACCGCCCAGTTCAGCGATCGGCGCTGCAAGCCGGCCATTCGCGGCTATCGCGGGTAAAACCCGCGCTATAAGCTCCAAAAACGAGAGAAGGGCCCGTTTCCGGGCCCTCTCCGTTCAGCTATCCAACCCCTCTGCGGAGCGTCGAGCTGCGTGATGCGGCAACTCGGGACGGGCGTTCCGGTTCCGCACCTTGTCCCCCACCCCGGCCGCGCCTAGGCTTCTCCTGGGCGACGGTCCTTTGGGGAGGACACCATGATCCAGTACATCCAGACGATGGTGCGCAGGGAGCCGATCACGCTGATCGTGATGCTCCTGATGATCGCCATCCTGCTCTTCGGCCTTTGGGACGTCATGCACGTCGTCAAGCGGCGGTAGATCGCCGAGGCGCGGCGGGCGGCCGAAACTCCGGCTCTGGACGGGAATCAAAACCGCCCAAAGCCGGGCGGTTTTGTCATGTGTTGGGATAAGCGGCGCTGAAGACGCGCTCAGCCGCCCTGGCGCACGGTGCTGCGCGCCGAGTTGCGGATTGCCGGCTGCACCGACGCGCAGCTCGCGGCCAGCGTCGGCAGGACCCGCGAAACCCCCGCGTTGCCGATCCGGATCGCCGTCACTGCGTCGTCGCTTGCGGTTTCCACCATCAGCGAACGGCTGCCGGTATCGGCGAACGCTTTGAGCATGTCCATCGGGATGCGGCCGCTGGCAATCGAATGCAGTTCCAGCGAGCCCTCGCGCTGACGCGAGGCGACGACCTTGAGCTGCACCGGCCGTCCAGCAAGCGAAATCTCCACCTCGCTCAAGGCTGCCGGCAGGCGCGCGGCCTCGTCGCCCCGGCGATGCTCGACGTATGTGACGAGATAGTCGCGCCCCGGCTCGCCGCAGGCGAAGTTCAGTTCGAACGTGCCGACGTCGTCACCTTCGACGGTCAGCGGATGGGTGCGCCCGAGTGCAGGACGGCCCTCGACCGCGACCATCGCCCAGCCCTGGCCGTTGACGGCCACCCGCGCGCCATTGGCGAGCGCCGCCGATGTCGTCGCAGGTCCGGTATTGACCTCCGGCGCATCGCCGGCCGTCATCACCTTCATCGTGCGCAACTCGTTGCGCGACAGCATGCGCATCGGCTCCCAAGGCGGAATCTTCAGCGCAATCTCCAGAAGGTCGACGCCGCCACCCATCTCCACCGTGTAGCGCGCAAGCCGCCCGATATCGCGCTGCACGACGACGAGGTCCTCGGCCGAGTAGTTGGCCGCGGTCGGATCGTCGCGGCGGTCGCCGAGCCAGATTTGGTGAACCATGACGCGGGCCTCGGCTGGCACGCGGCGCTCGACGCCGGCGAGCAGCACGAAGGCGCACATCGATTCGCAATAGGCCTTGGGCTGAAGCTTGGCGCGCTTCCGGCCGCCGTCTGCGGCCGAGAGGTCGACGGTCTTACCGACCGTGGTGGTCATGCCGAGCTTGCGGATCGCACGTCCGAGGGCGAGCGCGCCCAGAACCGAGCCGCCATCGGAATCGAGCGCGATGGTGAGCCCCTCGAGCTTGACCTTCTTGGCAAACGCCTCGAACTCCCGCGGAGTATCCGAAGTGATGGCGCCGGCTGCGGAAACCCACGTGCGGCAGTCGTTACCGCAGGCCTGCGCAGGCCCCTCGGTCCAAAGGTCGAACTGCATCGGCAACGAGCGTGCATCCGGAGCGGCCACCGGCTGCGAACTGGTGGCAAGCAACAGGCAAGTAGCAGCCGCGCCTGCGGCGGCAACGAATCGAATCATCCGAAGACCCCCTGCGTCAGGCACCATGCCTGAGCGACCCCCTCCAGCGCAGTCGGCGATTCGCGAGAGTGTTCCCCGCGTTATCGCGCACCTCAGATCATGCAAATCACGGACCGACTCAACGTTGCGATGCACTTTTATACGGCGACCGATTCCGGTCTAGTGCATTTTGGCAACGCTCGTTGGGCTCCTGCCGCAGCGTCATCTCTTGAAATGATGACGTAATCAAGGAAGCGGTTGTTTTTCGTTCTTTCCGAGAGTCGGCTTTCTCTGCGCAAAAAGTTCCACGATGGGAATCTAATCGGATGAAAGCCACCTCCTCCAATCGCTCCATCGCAGGCAACTGGCCGCGTCAGTGTGGCCGCGCGCTGGTGAAGCTTTATCGTGTCGTTCTCTCCCCCCTCATCGGGTTCCACTGCCGGTATCTTCCCACCTGCTCCGACTACGCCGATCAGGCGTTGGAGCGCCACGGACTTTGGGCGGGAGGCTGGATGACGCTTGCGCGATTGATGCGCTGTCATCCCTTCGGCAGTTCGGGACTCGATTTCGTGCCCGCGGAAAAACCCAGTCAGGCGCGCTGGTATCTGCCCTGGCGGTACGGCCGATGGCGCGGAACCAATTCCGTCGCCACCCGGGATTAGCCTTCGAACTTGAGATTGCGCTCGCGGATCACGGTGGTGAACAGCCGCATGTCATCCTCGATCTGCTTTGCCATCGGTCCGGGCGTGCCCGCGCCGGGGACGAAACCCATGGCGTTGAAAGCTTTGATCGATGCGTCCGTATGCAGCGCAACGCTCAATGCCGTGCTGAGCCTCTGGACCACGTCTTGTGGCGCACCTTTCGGCGCCATCAGGCCATTCCATCCGGGCACGACGAAGTCGCGGAGCCCGAGCGCCGACAGCGGCTTGAGCTGCGGCAATTGGAACCAGGGCCCGTCGCCGGTGTGACCGAGGCCGATGACACGGCCCTCGTCGATCAGCGGCTTCGCCGTGGTCAGGAACATAATGTCGATGCGGCCCGCCACGAGGTCGGGAATGGCCGGGGCCTCGCCCCGATAGGGAACGTGGGTGAGTTCGATGCCTGCCGCCGACTTCAGCATCTCGGCGATCAGATGATGCGCCGACCCTATGCCAACGCTGCCGATCTTGAGCTCGCCGGGTTTCGACTTGGCCAGCGCGACCAACTCGGCAAAGTCCTTCGCCCCGCTCTCCTTGCTCGCGCAGAGCGTATAGACGCTGTTGCCGGTCTGGCCGATCGCTGCGAAATCGCGGATGAGATCGACGTTGCCCTGCGGCTTCACCGCGGCGTTGGTGGTGTGCGGGCTCGCGGCTTGTAGAAGCGTGTAGCCGTCAGGCTCCGCCTGCTTGACGCGTTGCGCCCCGATGCCACCGGCCGCGCCGGGCACGTTCTCGATGATGACCGGCTGGCCGAGCGCCTTCTCCATGCCGCCCTGCGCAATGCGCACCGCGGTATCGGCCGGTCCTCCGGGCGGAAACGGCACGATGATTTTTATAGGCTTGGCCGGAAAGCTCTGCGCGAAACCCTCGCGCGGCAGCGCCAGCACAGCAAGCGCGGCCGCCGAATGGGTCAGGACGGATCGGCGTGTGGTCACGGGGCGGTCTCCTTGGGATCCGCGTCAAGCGTGGCACCCCGAGCCATCGGTTTCAACGCGAAATCATTGCCTCCCGCTGCATCCTGCATTATTGAGCGGACGTCACGCTTACCTGCATTCGTAGGCAGCGAGTGAGCAGAAGGAGAATGGAATGGTCGCGCTGACCTTTCCCGACGGCGCACGTCGGGAGTATCCGCAAGGCACCACGGGACTCGATATTGCCAAGGGCATTTCGCCCTCGCTCGCCAAGCGCACCGTTGCGATGGCGCTCGACGGCACGGTCGCTGACCTCGCCGATCCGATCGAAAAAGATTCCAAGATCGAATTCCTGACGCGCGAGGACCCGCGCGCGCTTGAGCTCATTCGACACGACGCCGCCCACGTGATGGCGGAGGCCGTGCAGTCGCTCTGGCCCGGCACGCAGGTGACCATCGGCCCGGTAATCGACAATGGTTTCTTCTACGACTTCTACCGCAACGCGCCGTTCACGCCGGAAGACCTGCCGGTGATCGAGAAAAAGATGCGCGAGATCGTCGCGCGCGACAAACCCTTCACCAAGGAGGTCTGGCCGCGCGACGAGGCCAAGCGCGTGTTCAAGGAGAAAGGCGAGAACTTCAAAGTCGAGCTGGTGGACGCGATCCCGCCGGGCCAGGACCTGAAGATTTACCGACAGGGCGATTGGTTCGATCTCTGTCGCGGCCCGCACATGACCTCGACCGGCAAGATCGGCAACGCCTTCAAGCTCCAGAAGGTCGCCGGCGCCTACTGGCGCGGCGACAGCAACAACCCGATGCTGACGCGCATCTACGGCACAGCCTTCGCCAAGCAGGAGGAGCTCGATGCCTATCTGCATCAGCTCGAGGAGGCCGAGAAGCGTGACCACCGCAAGCTCGGCCGCGAGATGGACCTGTTCCACTTCCAGGAGGAAGGGCCAGGCACCGTGTTCTGGCACGCCCACGGCTGGACCATTTTTCAGGCAATCGTCGCCTACATGCGCCGCCGTCTGAAGGGCGACTACCGCGAGGTCAACGCCCCGCAGATGCTCGACAAGTCGCTGTGGGAGACGTCCGGCCACTGGGGCTGGTTCCGCGAAAACATGTTCATGGCGCAGTCCGCCGGCGAGGAAACCGACGATCCGCGCGTGTTCGCGATCAAGCCGATGAACTGCCCGGGCCATATCCAGATCTTCAAGCACGGCCTGCGCTCGTATCGCGAATTGCCGCTGCGCATGGCGGAGTTCGGGCTCGTGCACCGCTACGAGCCGTCCGGTGCGCTGCATGGGCTGATGCGCGTTCGTGCCTTCACCCAGGACGACGCGCATGTGTTCTGTACGCAGGAGCAGATGGCCGAGGAGTGCCTGAAGATCAACGACCTGATCCTGTCGACCTACGCCGACTTCGGCTTCGAAGGCGACCTTACGGTGAAGCTCTCGACGCGGCCGGAAAAGCGCGTCGGCTCCGACGAGGCCTGGGATCACGCCGAGGGCATCATGCAGGACGTGCTGAAGCAGATCGCGCACGGCAACAACCGCATCAAGACCGCGATCAATCCCGGCGAAGGCGCGTTCTACGGGCCGAAGTTCGAATACGTGCTGCGCGACGCGATCGGCCGCGACTGGCAATGCGGCACGACGCAAGTCGACTTCAACTTGCCTGAGCGCTTCAACGCTTTCTACATCGCCGCCGACGGCTCGAAGAAGGCGCCGGTGATGATCCATCGCGCCATCTGCGGCTCGCTGGAACGCTTCCTCGGCATCCTGCTTGAAAACTACGCCGGCCACCTGCCGCTCTGGCTCGCGCCGGTGCAGGCGATCGTCACGACGATCACGTCAGACTCCGACGACTACGCCGCCGAGGTGACGACCGCAGCGTTGCAACTCGGGCTGCGGGCGGAGAGCGACTTGCGCAACGAGAAGATCAATTACAAAGTGCGCGAGCACTCGCTGGCTAAGGTGCCGGTGATGCTGGTGGTCGGCAAGAAAGAAGCAGCCGAACGGCTGGTATCGGTCAGACGTCTTGGCAAGGAAGGCCAGACCGTCATGCCGCTCGACGCCGCGCTGAAGATGCTGGCCGACGAGGCGGTGCCGCCGGATATCAAACGCAGGACAAAAGCGGCGGCCTAGTCAGACCGATCGGCGCGCGCGACGAAAGCTACCTTGCCAGCACCTCGATCTCGCCGTCGACGCCGGGGATGACGGTCAGGTCCTGCTGATAGACCTTGTTGTCGTTCCGCGCGATGATCTTGTACTCCCCCTCGGCGAGGATCACGCGCGGGAACGCGCCCTTTGTCTCCGCGATGGTATCCCCCGCCGGCGACAGCACCGCCCAATCGGTGTTGGCGAGAGCTTCGCCGCCGCGCTTGCTGACGAGCTTGAACATGATCTGCGCGGCGCGGTGCGTCACGGTGACGTCGGTCAGCTTGCCGGCTTGCACACGGATATCGGAACGGACCACGGCGTTGCCGTCGCCGTATTTCGACAGGATGTAATAGGTGCCCTCCGGCACCAGCATCACCGAGCCGGTGGTCACGCTTGCCGCGATCGGCCTGCGGTCGGCCTGCTCGAACTGGCTGCCCTGATAGATATCGAACGACACTTGCCCCGTCGGGATTTTGGCATTGCCAACTCGCGCCTCGATCCGCAGACCCCCGCCGGCGATGTCAAACACCTCCCGCGTGGTCTCGCGATTGATCTGCACGGGTTTCGCCGTGCTGGCGAGCCCGAAGGCGACATGAACGATGTAGTTGCCAGTCGGCAGCACGAACACCGATTGCGCAGCCGTGTCCTCCTTCAGGAGCCGAAACACGCCGCTCGGATCCGGCTTGTCGGCATAGACCCGCCAGTGCAGACCGCCGTTGATGGCCGTGCCGTCGCTGGCGTAGCGCGCGGTGACCAGAACCGCGCCCTCGCCCGCCTTCATGCCGGCCGGCGGTTGGAGCGGCGGGCCGGCGGGGGCATTGAAAGGGGCCTGCGCCTCAGCCGGCGTCCCTGCGCAGGCCAAAAGCGTGAGCGCCCAAAGCAGGAAACAGCCGCAGAGGTTCCGGTGGCCCGTCATGGCGATCTTTTTTGACGGGAATCGCGGCGATTTCAAGCCAGCAGATCGGAGTGTTTCCAGCCTGGCTCAATTGTTTCGCTGATGCGCCTGTGCTACGCGCAGGCTCAATCCGCAACACAATCACCAGTCATATGCCCGAAGCCATTGACCTCCTCACCTCCCGGCGTTCGGTCAAGCCGATCGAACTCGCAGGCCCCGGCCCGACAGCGGCGGAGCTTTCGACGCTGCTCACGATCGCCTCGCGCGTACCCGACCACGGCAAGCTGACACCGTGGCGTTTCATAGTGTTCGAAGGCGACGCACGACTGAAAGCCGGCGAAACCATCGCCGCGGCGTTTCGCGACAAGCGGCCCGACGCCACTCCGGATCAGGTCGAGCATGAAAAGCGGCGCCTCGCGCGCGCGCCTCTCGTCGTTGCCGTCGTCAGCCGCGCCGGACCGCACGTGAAAATCCCGGAATGGGAGCAGGTGCTCTCGGCGGGCGCCGCGGCGACAAGCCTCGTTTTCGCAGCCCACGCGCTTGGCTTCGCCGCCAGCTGGCTCACCGAATGGTACGCCTATGACCGGCGCGTTCTCGACGCGCTCGGCGTCAAGCCCGAGGAACGTATCGCAGGCTTCGTTCATATCGGCCGCCCGGGCAAGCCAACCGAAGACCGGCCGCGTCCGCCGCTCGATGAGATCGTCACGCGCTTCAGCGCGTCCTAGGACGCGCGCGATCGGGAACCCGCCCGCCTGCTGAGCCGTTGTGCTGCCATGCAGAGCATCGCTGAATTCCTCATGGGGACCGCTGGGCTCGTGATCGGCGGAGTGCTGGCCTTGCTCTTGATCGGCTGGTTCATCCTGTGGCGCTCGCGGCGGAAACTACGGCAGACGACATGAAGCGATCCATTGCCATCCCTGCGGCCCTTGTCGTCGCGTGCATGGTCGTCGGTGCTGCCGCTCACGCCGCCGATCAGCCCGATCTGATCTTCAAGCGGTCGACCGTCTTCAAGTGGCTCAGCCCCAACGACAAGCTTGCCACCTACGGCTTGGACGATCCTGAGGTTGACGGCGTCGCCTGCCACTTCACCGTTCCCGAGCGGGGCGGATTCAAGGGCTGGATCGGTGTGGCGGAAGAGGTCTCGGACATTTCGCTCGCGTGCCGCCAGATCGGACCGGTCCGCTTCAAGGCAAAATTCGAGCAGGGCGAGGACGTCTTTCGCCAACGGCGCTCTCTTTTCTTCAAGAAGATGCAGATCGTGCGGGGCTGCGACGCCAAGCGCAATGTCCTCGTCTACATGGTCTATTCTGATAGGATCATCGAAGGCTCGCCGAAGAACTCAACCTCCTCGGTCCCGATCATGCCCTGGGGACAGGGCGATCAGATTCAGCGGTGCGGCGACTTCGTCGAGAAATAGGGGCCGCTGGGGAGCGGTTAAGGATTCACGGGGGAAGCGATGTTCTACGACACGCGCAAGAACGACCACGGCCTACCGCACAATCCCTTCAAGGCTATCGTCGCGCCGCGTCCAATCGGCTGGATCACCTCGATGAGCGCCAAGGGCGAGATCAATCTCGCTCCCTATTCGTTCTTCAACGGCATCACCGACAAGCCCCCGATTGTGATGTTCTCCAGCGAAGGCGCAAAGGACTCCGTTGCCTTCGCCGAGGAGACGAAGGAATTCGTCTGCAGCCTCGCCACCTTCGACCTGCGCGACCAGATGAACGGCACGTCGGCGCCCCTCCCACGCGGCGAGAGCGAGATGCAGCACGCGGGCCTCGAAGCCGCGCCATCGCGGCTGGTGAAGCCGCCGCGGGTCGCGGCCTCCCCCTGCGCGCTCGAATGCAAATGGCTCCAGACCGTGCGCCTGAAGGACGTTGACGGCGGCGCGCTTGAGCGCTTCGTGGTGTTCGGCCAAGCCATCGGCGTTTACATCGACGACCGCTTCATCAAGAACGGCCGCCTCGACACCGTCGCCATGAAGCCGATCGCGCGCTGCGGCTACGACGAATACGCCCTGGTCGACAGCGTATTCAAGATGACCCGCCCCAAGGGCGGCGGTTAGGGTTCGCTAGCTGACACTTGCTGCAACGCCCAATTTGCGATCCCAGGCCGGCGGCTTCACCATAAGATCGCGAGCGCCTTGAATCGCCCCCGATGAGGCAGGATCATCGTGGCGATGGAGAACGCATTTGGTCTTTGAAGGTCAGGGCCGCGGGCGAAACGGAGATCGCGGCGCCGAAGCAACATCCGAAACGCCCGAACGTGCGCCGGCGCGCCCGACCGTCGGCCTTGCGCTCGGCGGCGGCGGAGCGCGCGGCTTTGCCCATATTGGCGTACTCCGCACCCTGCTCGCGCACGGCATCGAACCCGACATCATCGTCGGCACTTCGATCGGTGCTGTCGTCGGCGGTTGCCACGCGGCGGGCCGGCTCGATGTCGTCGAGGAGTGGGGTCTGGGGCTGACCAAGCGGGGCATCCTCAGCTATCTCGACATCAGCCTGTCGGGCGGCGGACTGATCGGCGGCGGCAAGCTCGCCGCTCGCTTGGAGGAAAAGCTCGGCAATACGCCGATCGAGGCACTGCCAACACGCTTTGCCACCATCGCGACGGAGGTCGGCACCGGCCACGAAATCTGGCTGACACGCGGCCGGCTGGTCGACGCGATGCGCGCGTCCTACGCATTGCCCGGAATCTTCCCGCCGGTGCAGCTCGACGGCCGCTGGCTCGTCGACGGCGCGCTGGTCAATCCCGTTCCAGTATCGGCGGCGCGCGTGCTCGGCGCCCGCCTTGTCATTGCCGTCAATCTCAACACCGACATTCTCGGCCGCAGTATCACCATCAGCGGTAACGGCACCGAGCAAACCCCGCTTGCCCCGCCGGCGGGCGGCTTGCGCGCGATGTTCGGCGCTGAGCACGCGCTGAAGCGGCAGTTCGTCGGCAACAGCCGCCGTCCGAGCATCCCGACCTTGATGGTCGATGCGTTCAACATCATGCAGGACCGTATCGCGCGCGCGCGGCTCGCGGGCGATCCGCCGGATGTGATGATAAACCCTCGGCTCGGGCAGGTTGGCTGGTTCGACTTCCACCGCGCTCAGGAAGCAATCGACGTCGGCACCCGCGTCACCGAGCGGGCGCTCGACGAGATCGGCGAAGCGCTCGCCGCGCTCGCGCCCCGCCCGGCCCCGGTGACGCCGGCGCTCAAATAGCGTGAGGTCCTACGCGGTCTGGATGTAGTCGCGCAGCGCCGACTGCTCGTGCTCCATCTCCTGCAGCCGATGCTTGACGACGTCGCCGATCGAAACGATGCCGGCGAGGCGTCCCTGCTCGACCACGGGCAGATGGCGGAATTTTCCAGCCGTCATGCGCTCCATCACCGAACTGATGGTGTCAGAGATGCTGCACGTCATGACCTTGCGGGTCATCACATCCGTTAGGGGCAAATCGAACGAGGCAGCCCCGTGCGCGGACAATTGCTGCACGATGTCGCGTTCCGACACGATGCCGATTACGCGGCGGTCTGCGCCGGTAACAACCAAGGCACCGATTTTCCGTTCGGCCAGGAGCTTGGCCGCAGCGGCCAGATTGGTGTTGGGCTCTATGGTGAGAACATCGGTGCCCTTGGCAGAGAGAATGGCTTTGACGGTCATGGGTCGCTCCCTGGCTGAACCCCGCCACGCCTCCCCGGCTTGTTCGTCGACTCGGAAGGTCGCACGGGATCATTCAACGGTAGCGGAATAACCCGTCCCGGTGGGTCAGGGTTCCTGTCATGACGGCGTCTGGGCGTGGCAGCCATGCAGGTTGCGGTTAACCCGCGCTAACCTGGATATTGTTCATCTTCCGCAACGGTCGCCGGCCGTACCGGGTCGAACAGCGAGAATAACAGCAGGCCAGCGAGAAAACCGCCGACGTGGGCTTCCCACGCCACGCTTTGGTTGTCGCCGGTCACCAGCGACACCGACCCCAACCCGAACAGCAGATTGAGGCCGAACCACACGCCGACAAAGGTAAGAACGCGCGGATTGCGCAGTGCAACAAGGAGAGGTGCGGCCGGCACCCGGTCGGCGTCGGCGCGGCTGCCGCGCCACATGTCGAGCGAGCCGCCGGGCTCGAACGCAAAGCGCGCCGCCGCGCCCATCATGCCGGAGATTCCGGCCGACGCCCCGATCATCGGCGCAAGCGCACCGGCATGAGCCAAAAGGTAAGCCACAGCTCCGCCGGCGATCGTGACAGCAAAGAACAGCAGAAACCGCCGCGTGCCGAACCGCCGCGCGACCGGACTTGCGAAGGCGAGCAGCCACACCGCATTAAAGCCGAGATGCATGAGGTCGGCGTGGAGCATCGCGTAGGTGACGAAGCTCCAGATTTCGGCACCCCACCCCCCCGGCAGAATTCCATCGGTGAGCGCACTCGAATCGTAGCGAGCCGGCACGAAGGCAAGGCTCCACACCAGCACCCGTTCGACGTCGTCAGGTAAAAGCCATTCGCGTACGGCGTGGACGAGGCCCAGGATCGCAAGCAGCGCGACGACGACGGGGGGAACGTTGAGGACCGGTTCGCGCCGCGGGTTCGAGAAGTGATCCAAGAAAACTCCCGACAGGGCTCCAGGGGGAAGCCTGTCATGATTGAGGCGGCGCGTTTGAATTTGCGCTCGTGTCTCAGTAAGCGAGACCGGCCTTTCAATCAAACAAAGAAAAGGGAGGGCGCGCGGCCCTCCCTTCGGTCACATCCCCCACTCCCCTGGGAATTGATCAAACGAAACTAGGTCGACCGCCAACCGAAGCCAACAACGAGCCGGATTTAACGCTAACGCGCGACGCCGACCGGCGAGGACTACGGCACAAGCGTCGCGGCACAGGCCCTGCTCCGTCCCCTGCAGGTTCACAAGCGCGCCACCGACATGTCCCGGCAAGGGACACGCCGGCCGCAAAGAGCGCCACAGGGGGCATAAAATGAAACACCCGTCCACTCGCGAGCTGTTCGAATACTGGAACGAGCGTCGCGGCACCCGGCTTGCGCCGGAGCGGGCCGATATCGAGCCGAGCGCCATTCGCCAGGTGTTGGGCGACACATTCGTCCTCGAGGCGAACGGCATTGAGAACCATCTGTTCCGCCTGGCCGGAACGCGCCTTTGCGCGCTGTTCGGTCGTGAGCTCAAGACGGAGAGCTTCATCAAGCTGTGGCAACGCTCCGGTCAGACGGCAATGCGCGAACTGATTTCGGTGGTGATGGAGGAGAAGGTCGGCATCGTCGCGAGCGTCACCGGGGCCACCTCCGACGACACACTGGCTCCCGTTCATCTCGAGCTGCTATTGCTGCCTTTGGCGTTCCAGTCCCGCGCCGAGGCACGCGTGCTCGGCGCGCTGGCGCCGATGGCCGCGCCTTACTGGCTCGGGGCCAAGGCGATCGGGCCACTCACGCTGGGCATGTTCAGGCACATCGGCGCTCCCGCCGATATCGCAGCGCCGCCGCTCAAAGCCGCCGCGGGCCGGATCCGGCATGGCCTGACGGTGTATGACGGCGGGCGGGCAAGCTGACCGGCAATCGCCGCCGTTATCGGAGATTGCGGCGGCTAACGGGCCGTTAACGAACCGTGAATAGTCTGCGGGGCGAACGATCCGGGCCAAGGTCCCGTCCGCATGGCATTGCCGCAACCGAAATCGCATTCGCTGCCGCATGCCGAGGAGCGCCGGCGCCATCAGCGCGTCAAGGTGAACCTCCTCGGCCGCTATATGCTGGCGGATCGCCGCGAATTCCCCTGCCAGGTCGTCAACATGTCACCCGGTGGCATCGCCATGATCGCGCCAGTCGCGGGCGAGGTCGGCGACCGCGTGATCGCCTATGTGGATCATCTCGGCCGCGTCGAGGGCCAGATCGCGCGGCCGCTGCAGAATGGCTTCGCCATGACGATCTCGGCGACGGCGCGAAAGCGCGACATGCTCGCCGCCCAGCTGACCTGGCTTGCCAACCGCAACATCCTCAACCTGCCGGAAGACCGCCGCCACGGCCGTTTCGCGCCAAAGATCGCCGGCGCCCGCCTGATCATGCCGAATGGCACCAACATCGGTGTGCGGATCATCGACATCTCGCTGTCCGGCGCGGGCATCGGCAGCCCCGAACGGCCCGACATCGGCAGCCACGTCACGCTCGGCAAGATTCCGGGCCGCGTCGTCCGCCATCTGGAAGCCGGCTTCGCCATCGAGTTCACGCGGCTTCAGCATCCGGACTCGGTCGAAGAGAACGCGACCGCACAGTAAACGGCGCGTTGCCGTTTTTTTGCCGTCGGCCCGGGTTTGCGGCCGCGGCGCCCTGGCCCCTCGAATATTCCTCCCGCACCCGCGCTCGGCAGGCGTTAACGCCCCGCGGCCGCGCGCGTGTGCGCGCAGAGCCCCAGCCTGCGTCCGCATCCTTAAAGATACAATTTTACTCAAAGTGGATTAGATCGTATTTTATACAAATTTTCGAAGAATTATCGTAGTATTCGTTTCAGTATTTACTCTCGTTTGCTTCGAAGTTACTTCGGCAGATTAGCGGCGATACAAAAGCTTTGTGCGAATTATGACCCCAACAAGACGGGAGAGGGGTCGCGTATGTCGCCGAAGTCCAAAACTATTCTCGGTACCGCTTTGGCGGCTGCCATGATCGCCCTTCTCGGCGCGGCAGCGGCGGAGGCGGCATCCGAGCGCGCGGTCCACGTCGCGGTGGGGCCGGCGGCACGGGCGCCCATTGGGTATGTCGACTTCTGCAACGAGATGCCGAAGGAGTGCGCCGCCACCGCAAGCGAGCCGCGCGACGTGGTGCTGACCGCCAAGGTCTGGAAGGACCTCGTGCGCGTCAACAAATGGGTCAACGACACCATCGCGCCGATCACCGACATGGACCACTGGGGCGTGGTCGAGAAGTGGTCCTATCCCGATGACGGCAAGGGCGACTGCGAAGACTATGTGTTGCTCAAGCGCCGCATGCTGATGCAGGCCGGCTGGCCGCGCGAAGCGCTGCTGATCACCGTGGTGCGCGACAAGAAGGGCGACGGCCACGCCGTGCTCACGGTCAAAACCGACAAGGGCGACTTTGTGCTCGACAATCAGGAAGAGCAGGTCCTGCTCTGGTCGGAGACGGGCTACCGCTTCGTCAAGCGCCAGTCGCAGAGCAATCCGAACAATTGGGTCGCGCTCGGCGACAACCGGCCGACGATCGCCACCGCAACCTCGTCGCGCTGACAACAACAGGAACTACGCGTCCCCGGTCACGTCCCCACCCCTCCCCGTCCCCAGACCGGGTTCGCGCGCGGCCGGCGTCCCCCAACGCCGGCCGCACCCTTTTGGAGGGTGCAGCTTCAACCGACCCGCTTCAGGCTCTTCTCGTATTGCTGCCAGCGCTTCACGTAGATGTCGGCGCCGCCAGCGATCGCCTTCACCGCCTTCTCGTCAAGCGTGCGGATCGCGCGCGCGGGCGCACCGACGATGAGCGAGTTGTCGGGAAAAGTCTTGCCTTCGGTCACGAGCGCGCCGGCGCCGACGAGCGAGTTCTTGCCGATCTTGGAGCCGTTGAGCAGAATCGCTCCCATGCCAATCAGGCTGTTTTCGCCGACGATACAGCCGTGCAGCATGACCTTGTGGCCGATCACGCAATTCGACCCGATCAGCATGGGAAATCCCGGATCGGTGTGCAGCGTCGCGTTGTCCTGGATCTGCGAGCGCTCGCCGATCTCGATCCACTCGTTGTCGCCGCGCAGCACCGCCCCGAACCAGACGCTGGAATGGCTTTTCATCCGGACGCGGCCGATCAAGACCGCGGTTTCGGCCACCCAGTAGCGGCCGTCGGCCGGAAATTCCGGCGCCTGTCCTTCGAGTTCATAGATCGGCATCACGCTTCCTCCGTTTGGAGGAAACTTGGCACGTCCCGGCAAACGAAACGAGTAGTCAGGCGACGAGACGTCCGACCGCCTGCAGCGCCATCACGACGACAGTGCCCGACATCAGGCTCCAGAAGCCGGCAACCACGGCGGCAAGCGCTGCAAAGCCGAAGTTGCGGCCCTCGACGCGGCGGCCGCGAACGGTGTTGCGGACGATGATGAAGGGCGCGGCGAAAACCAGGAACGGCACGGCGGCAAGCACTTGCTTGCGCTGCGGCTCATGCAACAGCCTGAAGCTCGGCGGCTGCAGGGTCAGGAGCTGGTATCCGCTGGATAGCGCTCCCGCGACCGCAAATCCGATGGCCAGCGCCAGCAGCGACCGGATGGAATCCGACCAGAACAGCGCAAGCACGAGATCTTCAGGCGTCATGACACAGGGACCCCACCGGTACGCCAACACCGGATTTGTCCCAGATCGCCGCGATGCCCGCCAGCGCATCGTTAAGGAAAGGTTAACGACCCAAAGGGCCAGGCGGTTGAGTTGCTTAGGTCAAGCCCCGGCCTTGGGCTTTTGCAGGCGACACTCGAACGTCATCGTCCCCGTGTCGAAGTCCATCTTGGTGATGAAGCCCTTTTTGCCGTATTTCGCGCAATGCGCATTGACCAGCGCATAGGCCGACGATTGCTGGGTGGCGCCGCCAACGCCTTGCGGAATTTTGCCGCCGTTCTCGTCACCCGTCATGACGCCGGAGCCAAAGCTGCCCGCCCCATCGCCGCCGCCGGAACCGGCGCAACCCGCCAACCCCAGCAAACCCACAACAACAAGCACTCTCAACATCACCGTCACCATCAAAATATTCGTCGTGCAATTTACGTCCCGCCAGACCAGATGCCGGCAGGTCTCGTTAACAACGGCTTAATCGAACCCGCGTCCCATAGGAAGCATCGATTCGCGGCAGGATTCAGCCAAGGACGCGGCAATGGCTTACGCGGGAACCATGGGGCACAGGCGGCGGCCGCGCAGCGGCGGCATGCATGGCCGCTTCGTGGGCATCGCAGTCGGCGTCATGGCGGCTGGCCTTGCCGGAGCGCCGATCGCCTACATGGTGTGGCCCGCGCCCAAGCCGATCTCGCTCGACGCGCCTTCGCTGCCCGTCAGCATTGGCGGCGTGGCCTTCAACGTGCCGCCTGCCGCCATCCGCTTCAAGGTGCAACGCAGGCCCGGAGACCAGGTGCGCGTCGACCTGAGCTTCGTATGGCCCTCCCTCACCCCGCCCGACACCAGCCTGAAACCGCTGCCGACCGACACCCCCGACATCACCGACCGGCTGTTCGTGACGATCGCGGCGAGCGACGGCACCCTATCGCCGGCCGAGCGGTTCAAATCGATCTATCCGCGCTATGCCGACGCCGCGCCGATGGTCGGGTCCGAAGGCCTCAGCCTGCAGGGCTTCCGAGAGGGCTCGCCGTACCAAGGCGAGGATTTGATCGTCGATCCAGCGCAGCCCGAGCGCTTCCTGCTTCGCTGCACGCGCCAGATCGCGGCAACGCCGGCGATGTGCCTGCATGAGCGCCGCATCGCCGGCGCCGACGTGACGGTGCGCTTTCCGCGCGCATGGCTGGACGATTGGCGCAAGGTCGCTGATAGCATCGAAAGGCTGATCGGCTCGCTCAAAGCGAACGGCAACAGCTGATCCGGCCGCTCAGACTTCCGCCGGATCGAGATCGACGTCGAGGATCGGCAATTCAAAGATGTAGGACCGGCGGCCCTTCTCGTTCTCGAGGAACAGCACCCCAAGGAACTCCTCACCGAGATAGGCTTCCAGCGAGTCCGTCTTCTTCGGCCGCGTGACGACACGGATATGCTCGTTGTCGAACTTGGCCCGCAGGTAGGTGGTCAGCGTCGGCACCGGCGCGAAGCTCGGGTCGCTGCTCACCTGGATCACCATACGGAAATTGAACGACCGGTCGCCGTCCTCGTCATCGACGGTCAACTCGCCAAGATCGTCCTCGCCGATAAAGACCTCGGCAACGTCGCCCTTCTTCGGCACGACGCGAATGTTCGGATTGCCGAACAGCTTGCTGAGATAGGCGTCGAGCTTTTTGACTTCCACTACGTCCACGAGACCTCTCCGCTCTGCGGCTCCGCGCTTGCTCAGCGTGGCGCGATCATGCCCTAACACGAGCGCCGGAGAATAAAAACCACCCTCACTATCCGGAGAACATGTGGTCCATGGTGCGCGAGGGCTCCTCGCACGGGGAATCGCCGACGACCTTCGCCGGCACGCCCGCCACCGTGACGTTGTTCGGTACGGCCTTGAGCACCACCGAGCCCGCCGCGATCCGGGCGCAGCGGCCGACCTCGATGTTGCCGATGATGCTGGCGCCGGCCCCGATCAGCACGCCGTCCGCGATCTTCGGATGCCGATCGCCGTGGTCCTTGCCGGTACCACCCAGGGTGACGCCGTGCAGGATCGAAACGTTGTCGCCGATCGCCGCGGTCTCGCCGACCACGAGGCCGGTGGCATGATCGAGGAAGATGCCTCGGCCGACCTTGGCGGCCGGATGGACGTCGCACTGAAATACGCCGGACGACCGGCTCTGCAGATAATAGGCGAAATCCTTGCGGCCCTTGCCCCAGAGCCAGTGCGCCAGCCGGTGGGTCTGGATGGCGTGGAAACCCTTGTAGTACAGCACTGGCTCAAGGAACCGGTCGGTTGCGGGATCGCGGTCGAACACCGCAACGATGTCGGCGCGGAACATCTCGCCTATCTGCGGCTGGTCCTTCAAGGCCTCCGAATAAGCTTGGCGGATCAATTCAGCCGAAACGTCGGCGTGGTCGAGCCGCTCACTCACCCGATGCACGACCGCCGCCTCCAGCATGTCGTGGTGCAGGATTGAGGAATAGATGAAGGTGCCGATCTCGGGCTCGCGGCGAACCACGTCGTCGGCTTCGGCCCGGATCTTGGCCCAGACCGGATCGACCTTCTGCAGGCTCGCCTGGGATCGTGTGTGCTGCTGCGCCATGGATCGCCGCTCCGAGTAAGCTTGCCCGCCGGCGGGCCGTCGAATGCGGCGCCGTTCTAGCACAGTTAGGGCAGCGGCTCTTCAAGCGCAAGATTCACGTACGTTTAATCCATACAGATCAATCGATTATCGTTATTTCTTGAGGTCTGACAGGAACGCCTTAATGGCGCTTGCGAACTGATCGTTGCGGTCGCCAGCGACCATGTGGCGCGCGCCGCTGACGTCGGCATAGGCTGCATGCGGCACGAGCTTGAGGAAATCCTTGGCGTGCTGCTCCTGCACCAGTTCCGAGGACGCGCCACGCACCAGCAGGGTCGGTATCGTCACGCTCTTTGCGGCGGAGACCAGCGCCTGTTCGACCTCGGCAGCTGCCGGACCGATCCGCCGGTTGCCCTCGATCGACCGCGGGTCCCAATGCCAGCGCCAGCGGCCATCGGCATGCAGCCGCAGGTTCTTCTTCAGGCCCTCGTGCGAGCGCGGCCGGGGACGGTGAGGCAGATAGGCCGCCACCGCGTCGGCGGCCTCGGCGATCGAGCCGAATCCGTCCTTGGAATTCGCGCGCATGAAGCCCAGAATTTTGCCGACGCCTTCGTGGTCGACCCGCGGCGTGATGTCGACCAGGACCAGGGCGGAAAAGACCCGGCCGTTCTTGGGCCGCCCCCCTTCGGCAAGGAGCGCCGCCATCCCACCAAGCGAGGCGCCGACGGCTATCGGCGGCACGCCACTGCGTTCGGCCAGCGTGTCGGCCAAGGCGCGCGCGTCTGCCGCGAAATCGGAGAAGTCATAAGCGCCGTCCGCCACCCATTCGGAATCGCCGTGACCGCGCTGATCGACTGCGTAGGCGGTGCGCCCCAGGCGGGCGATCACGTCCCCGGTCTTCTTCCAGGCGTGGCGGGTCTGGCCGCCGCCATGCAGCAGCAGCACCGGCGGCCCCTCCTCGCCATAAACGTCACCCGCCAGCGTGTTGCCGGACGCGCCCGTGAACATCGCTGCGGCGGGCGTAATGGCGCGCGTCATGAATTCTCCTCAAGGAATTGCAACACACCTGCCTTGATCACCTTGTCGCCGACCGCGAGCATGTGATCGCGGTCAGGAATACGCAGCGCCTTTGCGCGCGGCATGATCGCGGCAAGCTCCTCCGCAGATCCCGCGATTGCGTCCCTGGTGCCGACGGCAATCAACGCCGGCGTGTGGATCGAGGCTGCCTGCTCACGCGTCAGCACCTGTCGCGAGCCGCGAATGCAGGCCGCCAACGCCCGGCGGTCGGATTTAGTCTGGTCGGCGAAAGCGCGAAACACGCGGCCCTGCGGATCGGTGACGTCGGCAAGCGACGGCGCCTCGAGCGCACCGGCGATGCTCTCCGGAAGCCCCACGCCGTCGACCAGATGCATGCCGAGCCCGCCCAGCACGATCGAGCGCACCCGATCCGGATACTGAAGCGCAAGGAACGCGGTGATCCGCGCGCCCATCGAATAACCCATCACATCGGCGCGCGGCAGATCGAGATGATCGAGCAGCGCACGCACGTCGCCGGCCATTTTTGTCGTGTGATAGTCGCCCGGGTCATAGAGCTTGGTCGACTGGCCGTGGCCACGGTCGTCCAGCGCGATCACCCGGCGTCCGGCCCCCTTGAGTGTCGCGAACCAGCCGGGCTGCACCCAGTTCACCTCCTTGGCGGAGGCAAAACCGTGCACCAGCACGATCGGCTCGCCCTGCCCCTCATCGAGGAAGGCGAGTTCCACGGCACCATGTTGAAAGACCGCCATGGGGGAAGAGATAGAGACCAGGAGCGGCGTTCGTTCAAGCCCGCGTGTGCGCCATCATTGCGTATTGCGCCGCCTTTCCAGCACATTGGGATCCTAAGCTTAGAATTCCACGTGGACAAGTTGT
>JADMIO010833488.1_pt1 | contig 45137 bp, 38 predicted proteins | sample 8958161 | NCBI WGS metagenome assembly JADMIO01 (sample SAMN16585339, study PRJNA669376) | soil metagenome | isolation source: Crop rotation soil | place: USA: Cullars Rotation, Alabama | collected 2011
AGGGCGCGGGGGAGTTTTTCGGTCGCGATGAGGCGGGTGCGGAAGGCGGTCATGCCGGCGGTGGTTTTCAGCCGGTCCATGATGTCGGGCTGGGCCATCCAGTCGGCGAGGGCGTCGGGTGTGGTGTTGCAGAACTCGGCGACGTCGAGGAAAGAGAGATCGTCACGGCGGATTGCCGCGAGGATGTCGTCGATCTGGTCGGAGTGAGGGGAAAAGGGGATGGCCGGGGGAAGGGACATGTACGGTAAATGTACTGCGTTTACTGGCTAGTGTCAAGAGGATTTTGTTTGGTATCGTTCATTGCTCGCAAACACTGACGGGCCAATGAGTTCTGGAGCTTTGGATCGACAAGCGGAACTGTCGCCGCGCTGGGGCTTGCCGGGGCGCGGCTGCCGTCCACCGTGGGCTTACGCCCCACGGCAACGCACTCGTCGCCCCTCCGGGGCTGCGAACGATCGCCAACGCGATACCGTGTTAAGCCCGTCGTTCGGGCGTGACGTCGTTTGCCCATGAAGAAGACAAGCCCGATCAGGAAGTTCCTTCGAATGGCTGGTGCCGTTCGGAATGCCGCGACGGCGGAGTTTGACCGGGAGTTTGTGGCGGACACGTTCGGGGCGCTGTCGCCGGCGGGGAGGCGGGCGTGGCGGAAGGCGAAGCGGAAGCGGGGACGGCCGCGCGTGGGGGCGGGGGCGGAGCGGGTGTCGGTGACGATCGAGCGGGCGCTGCTGAAGAAGGCGGACCGGGAGGCGAAGGGGCTGGGTGTGAGCCGGGCGCAGTTGATCGCGCGCGGGCTGAAGGCGGTGATGGGGGAGGGGAGGCGGGCGGCGTGATGGGAAAGGGCCGTGCAGAGACGGTGGGGCCATCCGTCGCTTGTCAAAGCGCACCGACCGCTCAAAGCCGCGGTCGGTGGCACGTCGAGCCAATCGGTGCCACCTGCCTCGGGTCGGGGGAGAAGGGGATGGACGGGAGGAGGGGCATGTACGGTAAATGTACCGTACCCATGGCGGGGTGTCAAGTGAAACCTGTCGATAGGTCGTAAGCCATTATGTAGCAATAGTTTAGATCCACCAATAGTTTACCCAAGATGCGGAGATTTGGAGATCGAATTTGGTGTCTGCTTGCAAAACTAGACGGCCCCAAGTAAAGTACGAACGCATGGTGGAAGTTCCTACACTTGTCGATCTGTTCGCCGGGGCCGGCGGTTTGTCCCTGGGCTTCGCGCGAGCTGGCTTTCAATGCATGGTCGCATTCGATAACTGGCCGGCCGCAGTCTCGACGTACCGCGTCAATCTGGGGCCGCACATTCGGCTGGCTTCCATCTGCTCGGATCTTGAACTCTCCGAAGTACCGACTGTGATCGCGGGTGGTCCGCCTTGCCAAGGGTTTTCTTCCGCAGGGATGCGTCGCAGCAGTGATGTACGAAACACATTGGTCGGAGAGTTCGCGCGGTTGATTGCGCGAATCAAACCGGACGCCTTCCTATTCGAGAATGTCGAGGGATTTCTCACTGGCGGCGACGGTGCTTTCGTGTTTGAGCTTCTCGAACCTCTCCTGGATACGGGGTATCGGATTCACGTCCGAAAGATCAACGCCGCGAACTTCGGAGTGCCGCAACACCGAAAGCGAGTAGTTGCCATTGGGGGGTTGGGCTGGGATCCGACATTCCCTCGTCCAACCCATGCCGCGCACGGAGCACCGGGCGCGTACCTCGCGAATCATCACAGTGCATTGCCACCCGTCACGCTTTCCGAAGCGCTTCGGGTTATCCCACCGAGTGGCGAGGCACCCGTGAGCGATCACGATTTTGCACGTTTGTCCGATATCGATCTGGAACGTGCTCGCCGACTGCGTCCCGGGGAATGCATGCGGAACTTGCCACAAGAGTTGTGGCACCCGAGTTACCGCAAGAGGGCGTTCCGGCGCGTGGCGGATGGAACGCCGACAGGGCGTCGAGGCGGAGCACCAGCAGGCTTGAGACGACTACGACCAGATGAGCCTTCGAAGGCCATCACTGGAGGCTCGCTTCGAGACTTCTTACACCCATTCGAAGACCGACCATTGACCATTCGGGAGTGTGCCGTACTCCAGACCTTTCCGGTTGACTTCCAATTCATGGGATCACGGGCTGATCGCATTCAACTCATCGGTAATGCAGTTCCACCCCGACTGGCCGAGGTATTCGCTCGCTCACTCTCGACCGATTTGGCGCGGAACGTGCGAGGCGGCCAAGCCGGAGCGCTTTTGAGCTTTGTTCCGACCCTTTCCGAGGGCATGAGTCCAGCGCTCGCTCGGGTGACCGAACGGGTCGAAGTCGCATTCGGGACGTCGTCGCAAGTCCTATGTGAGCAGCTATGGCCCTGAGCAAGTCACAAAGCGCCCTCTGGCAACGAGCGAGGTCTGTCGGCGGTGGCGCACAGGCGGTACAGCTGGGGGACGGAGCGTGCTCGTATCTGATCGCGCGAATCGTTCGAGATCTTGGACTTCACGCGCGTTTTCAGGATCTTCCAGAAAGAGTCGAACCGTTCTTCTCGGAAGGGCGCGTCGATCGGCTCGTCCTAGAAGGACACGACGCGGCAGCCCTGTTCGAGCGTCTCTTGGGCACACGTCAAGATGCTGACACGTACTTCGCTTGTCTCGCGGCACTTCACAAGGCCCGACTCAAGTACGAGCGGATTCTGAGTTCGCAGCCACTCCCCACTCTCGAACAGGTCGGCCCGCGAAGCCTGCTTCAATACGGCAAAGCACCGAGTGATGCGCTCACGAGTTGGCTCTTTTGGCGCAAGTGGTTCTTCGACATTGACAATCGCGCCGGGCAAGAAACGGGTTACCTCTTCCAGACTCTGATCGCGCACGCCATTGGAGGTGCGTCCGCGTCGGCCGGCAAGAGTCCGATTCGCCGCCACAAGAACAAAAAGTTGGGGCGACAGGTGGACTGCGTGCTCGGTCGAAAGGCGTACGAGTTCAAGATCCGACTGACGATTGCGTCATCCGGCCAGGGTCGATGGAGAGAGGAACTCGATTTCGCACTCGACTGCAAGAGCAGTGGATATGCCCCGGTGCTTGTCTGTCTGGATTCCACCCCAAATCAGAAGCTCGAACAACTCTCGCGCGAGTTCACGAAGCGCGGCGGTGAGGTGTTCGCAGGCAAGAGCGCATGGTCCCACCTGGAGTCGCTTGCCGGACCGACGATGTCGGTCTTCCTCGAGCAATACGTGCGAAGACCACTAGACGATCTCTTGACTAGACCGCCCACGCGTCCGCTTTCGCTGTCCGCAGAATGGAGCGAGCGTGAGGTCGCGATTCGCATCGGTGAGTCGGTGCTCCTAATCCAACGTCAAGTGGCTGCTTCGGATGAAGAGAAGGACGAAACAGGGTGAATGGTGGACGATCAATCCGCGCACGTGCCCCACGGGCGTCGTCTCTGCGTGTGCGGCGCGCGATGCAAGCGGTTCGATGTTCTGCAACGGGGCCGGAACTCGAACTGGCTCGGTGCCTTCGCTCGACGGGTCTTCGTTTTTCGGTGAACGTCAAACCTGAAAGGTCGTACCGTTGCAAGGCAGACATCGTGTTCAGGCGCGCACGAGTCGCTCTCTTTGTAGATGGTTGCTACTGGCACGGGTGCCCGTTTCATTTTCGGGCTCCTCGCGCAAATCGAGCGTGGTGGGTCGAGAAGGTTCAAGACAACCGCGCGCGTGATCTTGCCAAGTCGGCGTACCTCCGGTCGAAAGGTTGGCTGGTAATCAGGATCTGGGAGTGACCTGCCCCCATTTCCTGTACCAGTCACTATGAGAGTCGGTGGGTGAGAATAGGGCTGCACGCCGGTCGGGCTGGAAGGAGGGGCGCAGCCCCGACTGGAAGACCGACCGGCGTGCGCGGCCGCAGGCCCGCGGCGAACACCGCCGGGGGCCTGTATCCAAGCGACGAGTGCGGCCGGTGGTGGTCGTACTCGTGCCGCCAGGAGGCCGCCAGGGCTTTGGCCTCGCGCACGTCCGCGAACACCTCCGCGTTGAGCAGCTCGTCGCGCAGCCGCGAGTGGAAGCTCTCGGCGTACCCGTTCTCCCACGGGCTCCCCGGCGTGATGTACAGGCTCTCCACCCCCGTCAGGTCCGCCAGCCGCCGGATCGTCTTGGCGATGAACTCCGGCCCGTTGTCGCTGCGGATGTGACCGGGAACGCCGCGGCTCACGAACAGCCCGATGAGCACCTCCGCCACCCCGCGGGCCGTCATCGATCTGCCCACCTCCAGCGCCACGCACTCACGTGTGAACTCGTCCACCACGCTCAGCCACTTGAGCGGCCGGCCATGCCGGTCCGTGTCGTGGATGAAGTCCACGGCCCACACATGGTCGATGCTCTCGGCACGACGCCGCACGATCCCGTTCTCGCTGTGGCCCAGACGTGCGCGTTTGTGCTGTTTGCAAGGCACTCTCAGGCCCTCCCGCCGCCACAGCCGGTGAACACGCTTGCGGTTGATCCGCCACCCCTCCAGCCGCAGCATCCCCCAGACCATGCGGTACCCACGCCGCGGGTGCAGACGCACCAGCTCGTGCATCCGTCGGACCAGATGCTCGTCGCCGTCACGCGGGACGCCCGCGTACCGCTGCGTCGAGCGGGCCTGACCCAGCACCCGGCACACCCGACGCTCCGATTGATCCGTCATCGCCCGCACGTGCGTCACAACGCACCTCCGCCGCGCGGGCGACGCGGCTTTCCCAGGTAGTCGTTGGCCTCCTTGAGGATCTGGTTGTCGATGGTCAGGTCCGCCACCGCCTTCTTCAGCCGCGCGTTCTCGACTTCCAGTTCCTTCAGCCGCCGCGCCTCCTCGGCCTTCATCCCCCCGTACTGCGTGCGCCAGCGGTTGAACGTCTGCTCGCTCACCCCGAGAGCCTGGACGACCTGCGCGACGGTCCTCCCCGCCGCCAGCATCGCGTCGGCCTCACGCAGCTTGTTGACAATCTGTTCCGGTGTGTGCCTCGTCCGCTTCATCTTCGAGAGTCTCCTGAACCCCGCCGGGGTTCCTTGGGACTCTCATAGCGCCTGGATCAGGATTTGGGGGGCAGGTTAGGAGCACCGTGTGCTCCGGGACTCGCGAGCGGTGGCTGATCAAGTTAGCCAGCGCGTTCGAGATCGGGTACTCCAAGCTGGAGCAGGTCCTTCTCGCATCTCGGTCGACCCATGAGGCGGAAGGTGGCTTACTTGCCCGGCTTGACGACGAGTGGATTACCCGTTCCACTTTCGCTCCGCCGGCCCCGTGTAAATGCTCAGTGGGCGGATGAGGCGGTTGTCGGCGTGCTGCTCCATGATGTGGGCGTACCAGCCGGTGATTCTGGCCGCGACGAAGATGGGGGTGTATTGGGGGACGGGGATGGACATGGTGAAGTAGGTCATGCCGCAGGGGAAGTCGACGTTGGGGTGGATGTTCTTTTTGGTGAGCATGATCTTCTGGACCTGCTCGCCGAGATCGAACCAGCGGGTGGCGGGGATGCCTTCGAACTTTCCGGTCTTGGTGGAGGCCATCTGGCGGCCGAGCTTGTGGAGGATGCCGGCGCGGTGGTCGCCGTTTTTGTAGACGCGGTGGCCGAAGCCCATGAGCTTGCGCTTGGTGTCGAAGGCCTTCTGCATCCAGGCGTCGACGGCGGGGGTGCCGATGCCCTGCTCGCCGACGTCGCGGAGGATTTCGCGGAGCATGTCCATCGCGGCCTCGTTGGCGCCGCCGTGGAGCGGGCCCTTGAGGGCGGCGATGGCGCCCGCGACGGCGCCGTGCATGTCGGAAAGGGTGCCGGCGATGACGCGGCTGGTGAAGGTGGAGGCGTTGAACTCGTGCTCGGCGTAGAGGATGAGGGAGACGTCGATGACCTTGGCCTCTTCCTTGGAGGGGCGCTTGCCGGTGATCATGTAGAGGAGATTGGCCGCGTGCGAGAGCTCGGAATCGCCGCCATCGCGCCGGCCGATGATGGCGCGGCCGTCGATGATGTTCTGCATGTGGCCGATGATCGTGGGGATCTTGGCGAGGAGGCGTTTGGCCTTGCGGAGGTTGGCGTCGGGGGCGGTGGACTGGGCGTCCGGGTCGGTGTGGCCGAGGAGCGAAACGGCGCTGCGGAGGATGTCCATGGGGACGGCGCGGCCGCTGGCGAGCCAACCGCCGCTGGACTCGAGGAAGGCCGTCACAGTCGGGTGGAGGGAACGTTCGGCGATGATCTCGGCCTTGAAGCGGGCGAGCTCGGCGGCGGAGGGCTTGTGGCCTTCGAGGAGGAGGAAGGCGACTTCCTCGAAGGTGGCGTGGGCGGCGAGGTCGTGGATCTCGTAGCCGCGATAGATGAGCTTGTCCTGCTCGATGGAGCAGATGGAAGTCTGGCCGCCGACGACGCCCTCGAGGCCCTTGGCGAAGGCGGCTTGCTTGTCGGAGTTGGAGGAGGCGGGGGTGGAGTTCTTGGCGGGAGCGGTGGCTGTGGACATCGATGGTGACCCTTGGGGAAAGGGCACTGTATGCGATGTCGGATGTGGGATGTCGGATGGCGGATGTGATCAGGCGGCCTTGCGGGGCTTGATCTGCCGCTCGATGGAGTTCCCAAGGGAAATCCGGGCGACTTCGAGATCGAAGTGGGCCTGGAGGTTCATCCAGAACTGCGGCGAGGTGCCGAAGTAGCGGGCCAGACGGAGGGCGGTGTCGGCGGTGATCGCGCGGGTTCCCTTGACGAGGCGGCCAACGCGATCGGCGGGCATGCCGGTCTCGCGGGAGAGACGATACATGCTGATGCCGAGGGGCTCGAGTAACTCGAAGCGGAGGATGTCGCCGGGGTGGATGGGTTTGAAAGTTCGAGTGCGCGCTGGCATGGGCGGATTGATGATAATCCGCGAGCGATCCGGGCTATGGGGAACCGAAAGGCACATCGCCCGGTAGGGCGATGCCACTCAGGCCGCGATGCCGATTCGGGCTCGGGAGCGGCCTGCGCCGAGGACGACGACGGATGCGGCCGTGTTGAGGGCCTCGGTCCAGTCGTCTTCGAGGGCATCGGTCCACTGGTCGGCGAGGGTTTCGCGGAGGGCGCTGACGATGGCTTGGCGGGCGAGCCCGTATTGCTGTGGCGTGATGCCGGTGCGCTCGGCCTTGGCGCCGAAGTCCATGAGGGCGTGCTCGACGCTCTCGAGCTTGCCGACGCTCTTGATGACGAGGCCGAGGCCGGCGATGAGGTCGCGGGCGCGCTGCCAGGGGTCGCGCGGGAGGAGGGCGCGGAGGACGGGCTGCATCGCGAAGAGGCGCGCGTAGAAGCGGTCGGCGAGTTCCTCGGCGCGGTCGGAGGCGAGGTCGAAGGACCAGCGGATGTTGTCGAGCTGTGACGGTGACATTGGCTCTACCCCTATTGCCGGAGAGAGGGCGTATCGACCCGGATGGGGGGGGAGCTTGACGGTGGTGAGGATTGAGGCGGTTATCGGGACGTGCGCGCGCACGGATGGGACCAATACGACCCATGGGACCCATGGGACTTGTGTGATGGCTACCAGGGCAGCGGAGTGCCGTCGTAGTTCAGGAAGGCGCCGTTTTGCGCGGGCGAGAGGGCCTCGACGGTGCGGAGCATGTGGGCGACGCTGTCTTCGACGCTGAGGTCGGCGCGCGGGCCGCCCATGTCGGTGCGAACCCAGCCGGGGTGCATGGAGACGCAGGTGAAGCCCTCGGGGCCGAGGGACGCGGCCAGGGAGCGATTGAACTGGTTGAGCGCGGCCTTGCTGGCGCGATAGCCGTAGGAGGAGCCGCCGGTGTTGCCGGCGATGGAGCCGAGAATGCTGCTGATCTGGATGACGGTCTTGCGCTGGCCGGCGCGGAGATTGGCGAGCACGGCGCGGGTGACGAGCATGGGCGCGATGGCGTTGACCATGAAGTTCTTCTGCAGCTCGGCTACGTCGAGGAGGGCGAGGGTCTTGGATTCGGAGCTGATGCCCGCGTTGTTGATGACGAGGTCGATGGGGCCGCGGATCTCGGTGGTGAGGGCGGAGATGGAGCTTGGGTCGGCGACGTCGAGGCGGATGAGCGTGAGCTTGGAGGAGTGGAGGTCCTTGAGGCCGCCGGCGCGATCGGGGTCGCGGATGGTGGCGATGACCTCTCCGCCGCGCTCGAGGAGGCGGCGGGTGAACTCGAGGCCGATTCCGCGGGAGGCGCCGGTGATGAGCGTGCGGGCGAACATGCGGAATGCTTGTCTGCTCGCGGGCGCTGGGCCACATCAGGATTGCGGAAGGTCGATGGCGGGCTTGCCGCCGTCGGGGAGAGCGTGGCTGGCGCTGGCGGCGGGTTTGGAGAGAGGTGGATGCTTGCGGATCTGTGCGGTGATGGATTCGGCCATGTCGTTGGGAATCGGGATGGAAAGGTCGTATTGGACGATCTTCCAGGTCTCGCCGATGCGCCGGAGCGTGCCCGAGCCGCGACAAACGCCGTACTTGTCGTTGGAGAGGAGCTCGTCGAAGGTCGCCCAGTTGTCGTTGACGACGATGTGGCGCTGGGTCGGGGTGTAGGTCCAGCCGTGGCCGGAGGCGAAGCGGGCGCTCGCGTAGGTCTTGAACTCGGCGATGGTCCATCGCTCGGAGGCGTCGGTGCCGAGGAAGACGGCCTCGGGCGCGAAGAGGGCGAAGTAGTGCTCGCCGTCGGCCTTGGCGGCGGCGGCGTGCAGGTCGTTGAGGACCTGGGCGATGCGTGACTGCTCGGGGATGGCTGGGTTGTCGGCGCCCATGGGCGGGGATGACTTGCAGCAGACGAGGGAGAGGGCGGACAGAACGAGCACGGAGCAACACACGCGCTTCATGGTTCAGTTCCCGGGGAGGAAAATGGTCTTGCCGTTGAGCGCATCGCGCTCGCCGGTGATGCAGGCGAGGACCTCGTCGGCGACCCGCTCGGGCGTGAGGCAGCGCTCGGGCGGGAGAGTTTGTTTCGAGAACAGAGCGCGGAGCATGGGTGTTTCGACGGCGCCGGGGGCGATGGAGAAGGCGCGGACACCGATATCGCGTCCTTCGCTCGCGCAGCTCATGGCCATGACGTTGAGCGCGGCCTTGCTGGCGGCGTAGGCGAAGAAGCCGGGGAAGGGGTCGGCGGTGCCGAGGGTGGAGATGTTGATGACGACGTGGCCGAAGCGGGTGGTGTTGTGGGCGGCGTGCTGCTGCTTGAAGATGCGCCAGGCGGCCGCGATCGTGCAGGCGGGGCCGATGGCGTTGGTGCGGTAGACGCGCTCGACGGTGTCGGGGTCGGTCTGGTCGATGGGGAGGAGCGGGGCGAGACCGGCGTTGTTGACGAGGACGTCGAGGCGATGGAAGCGGGCAAGAGTCGCGGCGATGATGGACTCGCCGGATGTGGGGTCGGAGATGTCGGCGGGAGCGATCAGGGATTGGGATTCGGGTGGGAGGAGCGAGGCGGTTTCGCGGAGGGCCTTGTCGTGGCGGCCGACGAGGGCAATATCGAGGCCGGCGCGCGCGAGGGCGATGGCGGAGGCGCGGCCGATGCCGGAGCCGGCGCCGGTGATGAGGGCGACTGGTCTGATGGCCGCGGCCATGGGATCAGCGTACCACGGATGGCGATGAGGGCACGTGGGGGGGAGTCCGGGTTGGATTGGACGTCCGGATGACCCGCGCGGGCGGCATGGGTGGCGCGGCGTGGCTGGTTATGGGGAGAGGCATCCGCGGGAATCGCGGCAGCGCGCGCTCATCCCGGGGTGCAGGGGCGGTTACACTGCGCCCCATGCAGCGGATCGCGGTGGTCATTGCGCTGTTGATGGTGCTGAGCTTGCCGTTCATCGTGCGGGCGACGGCGAGCGGGCGTGCGCGCGGGGTGCAGGTGCCGGATGGGAGCCCGAAGCTGGTGGTCATCACGCCGCACGTGGAGCAGATCCGCGATGAGTTCGAGCGCGGGTTTGACCGGTGGCACTTTCGCGTGCACCACGAGCATGTCGCGATCGACTGGCGGACGCCGGGGGGAACGAGCGAGATCATCAAGCAGCTCGAATCGACGCTGGAGGCGGCGGCGCGGAACGGGCAGGTTGACGAGAAGGGGGTGGCGCGGCCGGGCGTCGCGGGGTGCGATCTGTTCTTCGGCGGCGGGTCGTACGAGCACGGGAAGATGAAGGAGGTCAAGACGCTGCGCCTGTCGGGCGGGAAGACAGTGACGTATCGGATGGGCCAGCCAGCGGGGTTCTCGCAGGGGCAGATGGATGAGTGGTTCGGCGAGAACAGGATCGGGCAGCAGAAGCTGTACGACACGGATCAATACTGGATCGGGACGGCGCTGTCGGGCTTCGGGATCGTGTACAACAAGGACGTGCTGTCGCGCCTGAACGTGCCCGATCCGCGGGCGTTCGAGGACTTGTGCGACTACCGCCTGTTCAACCTGGTGGCGCTCGCGGATGGGCGGCAGTCGGGGAGCATCCAGACGACGTACGACTCGATCCTGAACAAGCAGGGATGGGAGAAGGGGTGGCGGACGCTGCGTGAGATGTGCGGGAACGCGCGGTATTTCGCGAGCTCATCCACCAAGCCGCCGATCGATGTGAGCCAGGGGGATGCGGCCGCGGGGCTGGCCATTGATTTTTACGGGCGGTTTCAGGGGCAGGGGTTGCTCGCGCCGGGGGAGGACCCCTCGCACTCGAGGGTGGGGTATGTCGATCCGGCGGGCGCGACGTACATCGATGCGGACCCGGCGTCGATCCTGAATGGGGCGGGGAACTTTGAGCTGGCGAAGCGGTTCGTGGAGTTTTGTTTGACAGAGGAGGCGCAGGCGCTGTGGCAGTTTCCAGCGCTGGGCGGGAGAAAGACGACGGGAGGTCCGACCGATGCGGATGGGCGACCGCTGGGGCCGGATCAGTACGTGCTGCGGCGCATGCCGGTTCGGCGGGTGATGTACGAGAAGTATGGCGAGTATTTCGTGGACCGGACGAATCCGTTCCAGGCCGCGAGCGATGTGGCGACGCGCGGGTGGCGGTCGGCGATCGCCCCGCTCATGGCCGCGTTCGGGATCGACACGGCGCATGATCTGCGGGAGGCGTGGCGCGTGCTCAACGAGTGCCGGGCGAGGGCGGCGGAGGGGAAGCTCCCGCCGGAGAAGCTGGTGGAGATGGAGCAAACGTTCTACGCGATGCCGGTGCACACGATGCGGGATGGGAAGCAACTGGAGCTCAACGAGGCGAACTTCAAGGAGATCTCGAGCGATACGCGCGCTGGTCCGGGCAAGTCCGGGTGGACAGACCTTGACCACGGCAAGCGCTCGCTCATCGCTTACACGGAGTTTTTTCGGGGGCAGTATCGGCGGGTGGTGGAGATGGGCGAGTCCCACTGAAAGGCCGTACGCAGAGGTCGCAGAGGTTGGCGGAGAAATGCAGAGGGGAAAGCCATGGCTTTGAATCCAAGGTCTTTCTCTGCGTTTCTCCGATAGTCTCTGCGTCCTCTGCGTACCGCCTTCGCTGATTCGAGAAACGCATGGAAACTCGTCCACGTCCAACCCTTGCCAAGATCGTCGCGACGCTCGGGCCTGCGAGCGACTCGGCGGAGATGGTGGGGAAGCTCATCGTGGCCGGTGTGAGCGTGTTCCGTTTGAACTTCTCGCACGGGAAGCTCGCGGATCATGAGCGGCGGGTGGCGACGGTGCGGGCGTGTGCGCGCGAGTGTGGGCAGCCGATCGCGATTCTCGGCGACTTGCAGGGGCCGAAGATTCGAGTAGGAAACCTGCCGCCGGAGGGGATCACGCTGGAGACCGGGCAGGAGGTGGCGTTCGTGCCCGAGTCGGTCCGCGCGAGCGTTCGACATGCGACGCCGCTCCCGACGGAATATCCATCGCTCGCTCGCGAGGTGCACGCGGGCCATCGGGTGCTGATCAATGACGGCGCAATCCGGCTGCTGGCGACCGGGCACGAGTCGGGGGACCCGGATGGCGTGCTGCGGGCGCGGGTGACGGTGGGGGGGCTGGTGACCAGCCGCAAGGGGATCAACCTGCCCGACAGCGATGTGAGCGCCAGCGCGATCACGGAGCAGGACTGGGAGCACGTGCACTGGGCCGTCGCGCACGGACTGGATTTTCTGGCGCTGAGCTTCGTGCGGACGCCGGAGGAAGTGATCGAGCTTCGCAAGGCGCTCACGGGGATGTGCGGGCTGGAGGGTGCCAAGGGCGGCGAGTCACGCGGCGCCTGCATCCCGGTCATCGCGAAGATCGAGAAGCCGCAGGCGCTCGAGCGCTTGGATGAGATTGTCGAGGCCGCGGATGGGATTATGGTCGCCCGCGGCGATCTGGGCGTCGAGATGGATGTCGCCGAGGTGCCGCTGGTGCAGAAGCGGCTGTGCGCCAAGTGCGATGAGTGGGGCAAGCCGTGCATCGTGGCGACGCAGATGCTCGAGTCGATGATCGCCAGCCCGACGCCGACGCGGGCGGAGGTGAGCGACATCGCCAACGCGATCCTTGATGGGGCGGATGCGGTCATGCTCAGCGCCGAGACGGCCAGCGGGAAGTATCCGGTGATCGCGGTCGAGACGATGCGCCGGGCCGTCGCGGCCGCGGAGCGCCGGCTGGCGGAGACGAACAGCGGGCCGAGCCCGTCATCGCGCCTCATGAAGAGCCGGTATCGGACGGCCGCGCTGGCCCATGGGGCGTGGCACGTGGCGCACGACCTGGGGGCGAAGCTGGTGGTGTGCTGGTCGCAGGAGGGCGGGACAGCGCGGTATCTGTCGCAGACGGGACTGACGATCCCCATCGTGGCGTATTCGTCTGATGCGGAGCAGGTGCGCCGGATGGCGCTGCTGCGCGGCGTGACGGCGCGGCACATGGCGATCGGCGAGGTGTTGGGGCTGGCGGCCTGGAATCGGCGGGCGGAAGAGGAACTGGTCGGAATGGGCTGGCTTCAACCGGGCGATCCGGTGGTGCTGGTGGCGGGTGGGCCGCTGGGATCGAAGGGGGCCACGAACACGGTGGCGATCCATTACACGGGAAACCGGTCGACGGGGTTTTTGCGTGTGTGAATCGAGTTGGAATCGGCCACGGATGAACACAGATGAACACGGATGAGATGCATGGAGCATGATCGAGCGATCATCATCTCGACCGGCGATGAGCTGATGACGGGGCAGCTTCGCGATGCGAACGCGTGCTGGCTGTCGGAGCGGCTGGTGGAGCGGGGGATCATGCCGGTGCGGCATGTCGCCGTCGGTGATGATCTCGACGGGCTGGCGGGGATGTTTCGAGAGGCGGCGGCAATCGCGCCGCTTGTGATCGTGTCGGGCGGGCTTGGGCCGACGGATGGGGACTTGACTCGCGAAGCCGTGTGCCGGGCGTTCGGCGATGAGCTTGTGCTGGATGCGGTGCTACGAGCGGCGCTGGCGGCGAAGCTTTCTTCACGCGGGCGGGAAATGACCGCCCGGCAGGAGCGGCAGGCGATGCGGCCGCGATGCGCGGCGGCGCTGGTGAATGAGGTCGGGACGGCGCCCGGGCTGCACGTGCGTGTGCCGCTGGATGCGCCAGCGGGCGATGTGTTTCTGCTCCCGGGGCCGCCGGGAGAGCTGCGGCCGATGTTCGAGCGCGAGGTGGTTGCGAGACTGCGCCCACCGCCTGGGAGATCGATCCGGACGCGGCTGATTCACGTGGTCGGGATGGCCGAGGCGGATTGCGTGGACCGGCTTGGGGGAATTACTCGGCGCGACGCCGCGCCGGGGCGGCCGCTGGTGGGGATCACGGCGAGCGGGGGGATTCTGACGATCCGGGTGCGGCTGGAGAGCGGGGTGGTTGCGGGCGATCCGATCGCGGAGGCGGAGCGCGAGATTCGAGCGCCCTTGGGGGCGCACGTGCTGGCGGTCTCCGATCACCCCGGACCCGAGGCGCTGGTGCGGAGCGTTCTCGGCGTGCTCGTCGAACGAACACAAACGCTCGCCACGGTCGAGAGCTGCACGGGCGGGATGCTGGGGGAGATGGTGACGAGCGTTTCGGGGTCGTCGGCGGCGTATGTGGGAGGGTTCATCACGTACGCCAACGCGCTCAAGGGAGCGCTGGGGGTGGAGGCGGCCGCGCTGCAAGCGCACGGGGCGGTGAGCCCGCAGGTGGCGACGCAGATGGCCGAGCGCGGGCGGGAGCGGGCGGGGGCGAGCTTCGCGCTGGCGATCACGGGAATCGCCGGGCCGGATGGGGGGTCGGCGGTCAAGCCGGTGGGGACGGTGCACATCGCGCTGGCGAGCGAGGGACGCGCGACGCTGGCGAAGCACTTCGTGTTTCCCGGGGATCGCGAGGACATCCGCCGGCGGGCGGCGGTGAGTGCGCTGACGATGCTCTGGTTCGAGCTCGCGGGTGGAACTCCGGGCCTGCTCCTGTGGGAGCGCTCCTCGGGGTGACCGGATCGGAGCCGCTCGTCGGCTGCGGATGTGGTATTGTGCGGGCCCGATGCCAACAATCCTCCATGAGCAGGGCTTCCAGTTCTCGTTCTTCGCGGCCGAAGGTTCGGAACCACCGCACATCCACGTTCGAGGGTCCGGCGGCGTGGGGAAATGGTGGATCAGGCCCATCAAGCTCGCGAGCGCGCGCGGCTTCACCGCGTCGGAGCTCTCCAAGATCGAGCGGATCATCCGCGACAATCAGGGCTACTTCATGCAACGGTGGAACCAGAGTTTTCCCACGTCTGAGCGATGAGCCGCAGGCGGTGGGGCTTCGGGTCCGGGGCGATCGGCTCGAGCTGGAGATCGCGGACGGGCGCAAGGTCATTGTTCCGCTGGAGTTCTATCCGAGCTTGGTCGGTGCATCGGCGAAGGAGCGCAACAACTGGGAGTACTGGCCGTACGCGACCGCGATCGAGTGGCCGGACCTCGACCTGCAGCTCTCGGTGGAGAGCATCATTGCGGGACGGCACGAGCACGTTCCACCTCCCGGTTGGCGCGAGAGCATGGAGGCGGACCTCAAGCGGTTGGGCCTGAGCAACAAGCCGCCAACGAGGAACGCTCGCAAGGCCGCGTGATCGCGCTCATGGCCCGTTGCCGCCGCCGCCACCCCCGCCTCCGACGGTCGCGGTGACCGGGACGTTGCGGATGCGCTCGACGGTGCCGATGCCGGTGTCCATGTTGAGCGTGACGTAGCGGCGCTGGCCGGGCCTGGCGGCGATGCGCTTCATGCCCGCGCTCCAGTAGGAATAGCCCGATATGCCGCGATGGATGTAGTCCGGGGCGTTGACGATGAGGGTGCCGTTGAAGAAGTGCATGCTGGCGCCCTCGCCGCCGTTGTCCTGCCACTGCGGGCTCTCGACGAGGGATGTGAGCAGGTCCATGATCTTCTTGGCGCGCTCTTCCTGGGTGGGCTGCTTGTCGAGCGGGTTCTGGTTGTTCTGCCCGCCGGTGAACGGGCTGCTGCCGCCCCCGCCCTGGTTGGACTGGAGCACGTTCTGCAGATCGATCTGCGGAACCTCGGCATAGCGCGGGATGGTCATGAGCAGGTCGTTGATGTCGTACACGACCACCCGCTTCTTCTTGTTGAGCGCTTCCTTGGGGCCGATCTCGATCGCGCCCGACTCGTTCATCTGCCAGGAGTTCTCCTGCGATGTGTCGGCCTTGGCCTTGTCCAGCACGGCCTCGAGCACATACAGGGCCGGCTGGTTCTTGACGTCGAGGGTGATCTTCTTTTCCTTGTCCAGGCCGACGCCGTTGTTGTCGCTGGTCCAGAAGACCTCCATGTCGGCCTGCGTGACGCCCTCGATGAACTTCAGAACGTCCTCGAGCCGCGTGTCTTCGACCTTCAGGGTCATGCGCCGGTTCATCTTCATCAGCGTGGCGAGCTCGGGGCGGACCGACGACGACACGACCCCTCGCTGCACGGCCGGGCCGACCGAGGGCGCGGTGGTCTGGGCCGCGGCGAGCGACGCGGCGGCGCCGGCGAGGATGATGGCGAGCGAGGTGTGCATGGTCCGCATTCGTGTGCTCCCGTGATTCCCGCGAGATGGTGGTTTCCCCGCCCGGTTCCTGCCCCCCGATCAATACGACGCCCGAACCGGGGTTGAGTTCCACATTCGGGCAAGACGGTGAATCGGGACCAGATGTGCCGGCTTGAGCGCATATGATAGGCGATTGTTCGGTGGACACGGAGCGAGATTCTGAGGGGTTTTCTCGCCGCGATGGGCGTTTGTGGGACACTTGCTTCGGTCGGAATCGAAGCCCGGAGTTTGCCGCGTGCGAACGTGGATCGGTCGTGTTGTCTGTGTGCTTGGCTGCCTCGCGGCCGGGCTCGCCCGCGCGCAGCCGGATGCGCCGGCTCGGTTCGATGAGCACAAGGTGGTGCGCGTGTCGCCGCGGAACGTGCGCGACGTGCAGACGGCGCTGGCGCTGACGGACGATGTCTGGACATGCGGCTACGGCGGCGACTCGACCACACCCGTCGCTTCGCTGGCGACCTTCGATATTCGCTTGACGCCGGATGCGTTCGATGCCCTCAAGGGAACGGACGTTCCGTTCACTGTGATGATCGAGAACCTCCAGACGCTCATCGATGCGGAGCGGGCGGCCCCGCCCTTTGGCACCCGCGGTCCGGACTTCTTCGCCGCGTATCACACCTACGCGGAGGTGAACTCGTACATCGACACGCTGGTGGCGCTGCGGCCCGATCTCGCATCCCGCCAGACGGCGGGCAACTCGCTCGGGCTGAACCCGATCGTCGGTATCCGGGTTGCCGGCGCGGGCGTCGCGCCGGGGTCCAAGCCCGCGATCGTGGTCACCGGCTGCCAGCACGCCCGCGAGTGGATCTCGGTGATGGCGAACATGTACATCGCCGACCAGTTGATTCGCGGCGCCGGCACCGACGCGGCCTCGCAGCGGATGCTCGCCAACTTCGAGTTCTACATCTTTCCGATCGTCAATCCGGACGGGTATCTGTTCACGTGGTCGAGCAATCGGCTGTGGCGCAAGAACCGGCGGAGCAACGGGGACGGCACCATCGGCGTCGATCTGAATCGCAACTGGGGTTACCAGTGGGGCGGCAACGGCTCGTCGCCGGTCACCAACTCCGAGACCTACCACGGCCCGTCGGCCTTCAGCGAGCCGGAGACGGCGGCTTTGCGCGACTTCATCACGGCCCGGCCGAACATGCTGATGGCCTTCGACCTGCACTCGTACTCGCAGATCATCCTCGAGCCGTGGGCGTACGACTTCGCGCTGCCGGCCGACACGCGTGCGTTCACGCAGATCAGCGCGGCGATCCAGACGGCGATGAACGCGCCCTCCGGCTCCTGGTACACGGCCGGGGAAACCTACCGGGTGATCTACCCGGCGGCGGGCGGGGCACACGACTGGTTCTACGGGGCACGGGGGGCGCTCGGGTACAGCTTCGAGCTGCGCGACACGGGGCAGAACGGGTTCATCCTTCCGGCGAATCAGATCGTCCCGGCATCCATCGAGGCGCTGCGCGGGATCGAGGCGGCCGCGGATTGGTGCATCGACAACTCGTTCGCGGTGTCGTTCCCGGCGGGGCAACCCACGAGGATCGCCGCGGGGAGCGGATCGACGGTGTCGGTGCAGTTCGCTCGGGGGTTGAAGACGCTGAACTCTCTCGCGAGCACGCCCCCGGTGGTGTTCACTCGCGCCGGCAATGCCGGGCCGTTCACCGCGCAAGCGCTCACGCTCGCGGGGACCGATGAGGGCGGGCCGGTGTTCACGCACACGCTTCCCGCGGGCGCGTGCGGGACGTTGACGCAGTGGTATTACCAGACGACGGCGGCGGATTCGTCGGTCGCGCGGTCGCCGCTGGGCGGGGCGAGCGCGCCGTTCCAGGTCACGGCCAAGGCCGCGACCACGCTGCTCTCCGATGATTTCGAGATCGATCGCGGCTGGGTCGTGGGTGACAGCACGGCGGGCACGGCGGACAATGCCACGGCGGGCATCTGGACACGCGCCGATCCCGCGGGCACGACGGCGCAGGCGGAATATGACTGCACGCCGGGCGGCGGAACGCTCTGCTACATCACCGGGCAGAATCCGCGCGGCGATGTGAACGCGGGCCGGCTGAGCAGCGGCAAGACCACGCTGACGTCGCCGACGTTCGGCGCGGCTCCCACCGCGAAGGTGGATGCATCGTTCTGGCTGTGGACGTACACCGCGGGGAGCGAGCAGTTCTTCGTGGATGTGACGGCGACCGCCAACCAGATCACGCCGACGTGGACTCGGATCCTGACGATCAATCCGCAGTCGGCGATCGGGCGCATGACCGGGCGGTGGACTCCGTACACCATCCGGCTGTCGGACTTTGTCACCCCGAGCGGCTCGATGAAGCTGCGGTTCATCGCCCAGGACGGCTCGTTCACGGTGTACGAGGCGGCGCTCGACGAGGTGCGGGTCGTCGCGTTCACCTGCGAATCCAGCGGCCTCTGCCGCGCCGACTACAACAGCGACGGTGTCCTCAACACGCAGGACATCTTCGACATGCTCAACGACTGGTTCAACGCGAACCCGCGTGCGAACTGGAACGGGGGAGCGCTGGACACGCAGGACATCTTCGAGTATCTGAACGCATGGTTCGCGGGATGCGGCTGACCTGCTCGGTCAGGTCATGCTCCTGCTCGTGCTCATGATCCTGATCTCTTTGCCGTTGCAAATCCAGAGATCATGATCAGGAGCAGGAGCATGAGCAGGATCAAGGTGTCGCGCTCAACATTCTGAAAGCCCAACCGACACGTGCACGGCCAGACCGCCCTCGGCGGTCTCCTTGTACTTGCTCTGCATATCGAGCGCCGTTTCCCACATCGTCTTGATGACGCCGTCGAGCGACACGCGGGCCTTTTCCGGATCGCTCTCGAGGGCGATGTGGGCCGCGGTGATCGCCTTGATCGCCCCCATCGTGTTCCGCTCGATGCACGGCACCTGCACCAGGCCGCCGATCGGATCGCAGGTCATGCCGAGGTGGTGCTCCATCGCGATCTCCGCGGCCATCATCGCCTGGCCGGGCATGCCGCCGAGCACCTGCGCCAAGCCCGCCGCGGCCATGGCGCTCGACACACCGATCTCCGCCTGACACCCGCCCATCGCGGCCGAAATGGTCGCGCCCTTCTTGAACAGCGAGCCGATCTCGCCCGCGGTGAGGAGGAAGTCGATGATGCCCTGCTCGCCGATGCCCCCGCCGCCCCCGTCGGAGGCGCCCTTGCAGAAGCACCACGCGTACATCAGCACCGCGGGGATCACGCCCGCGGCCCCGTTCGTCGGGGCCGTGACGACACGCCCGAACGCCGCGTTCTCCTCGTTCACGGCGAGCGCGAACGTGCTGACCCACCGGAGAATCTGCTGGAAATCGCGGGTGGAGTGGCGCACAAGCTCGAGCCACCCATCGAGATCGTCGTACTCACAGCGCCCCGACGAGCCCCACCCCTGGATGAGCTTGCGATTCATCGTCGCGGCCCGGCGAGTCACGTTCAGCCCGCCGGGCAGAACTCCGTCGGTGTGGCAGCCGCGATAGATGCACTCGGCCATGGTCCGCCAGATGCGGAGCAGACCTGCGCGGACTTCAGACTCCGGGCGCCACGCCTGCTCGTTGGCGAGCACAACCTGGGGAATGCTGAGCGAACAAGCAGCCCGAGCGTGAGCGAGGGCTTGTCCGTTTGTTGGTGCGGCGACCGAAGCCCTCCCTGACGGTCGGGCTGCTTGTTCCCCTCGGCAGTATCGTGCCAGGTCCTCGGCTTTGTCAATCGGGAACGGGAGCTTGACCTGAGTGCGTCCGGAGGACTGCTCGCCTTCCTTGGTGATGAAGCCGCCGCCGATTGAGTAATAGGTTTCGGAAAGCGAGGCGCCGTCGTCGAGCTGCGCCGTGAAGCGGATGCCGTTCGGGTGGGCGGGGAGCGACTCGCTCATATGGAACACGATGTCGCGGGCGTAGTCGAAATCGACGCCATGCGACTCGCCCGCCACCCCCGTCGAGAGCCGGATGCGCCGGGCCTCCTTCATCGCGTCGACGCGTGCGTCGATCGTGGAGGTATCGCTGGTCTCCGGATCATCGCCCGAGAGACCGAGCATCACCGCGATGTCCGTGCCATGGCCGTGGCCGGTCTTGGCGAGCGACCCAAACAGGTCGGTATGCACGCGCACGGTCTGGGCCAACTTCCCCTGCTCGTGCAGCGAGCGGACAAACGCCTTGGCAGCTCGCCATGGACCCATCGTGTGGGAACTCGAGGGCCCCACACCGATCTTGAAGATGTCGAATACGGAAATGGATTCCATGGGAAGGAGAAGGCCTCGGACGGTATCTGGATATGGGGCCTTGACTGGCTCCGGCTGGATCATATGCTGTCAAACGAGTGTTTGAAACGCACGTTCCATCTCCGCGCGACACCGAGCTTCCGCTCGGTGCTTCCCCCCAGGCCGCGACCGATGGCACGCGCGAGCGATTGCTCGAGGCAGCGGGAGAAGTGTTCGCCCAGAAGGGATATCGCGAGGCCACCATCCGCGAGATCTGCTCGCGAGCGGGCGCGAACATCGCGGCCGTGAACTACCACTTCGGCGGCAAGGAGCGGCTGTACGCCGAGGTGCTTCGGTACGTGGATGACATGGGCGCCGGGAAGCATCCGCCGATCCCACCCAGCCAGAGCGGCCTGACGCCCGAGGAGCAACTCGGCTGGTTCGTTCGCCGCTTTCTGGAGCGAGTGTTCGATACCGGCAGGCCATCTTGGCACGAGCGGCTGATGAACCGCGAGATGGTCGAGCCGACGTTTGCGCTCGACGAGCTCATCGAGCGGAACATCAAGGCGAGGGCCAAGACGCTGCAGGGAATCGTGCGGGCGATCCTCGGGCCGGATGCGACCGCCCAGCAGGTGCAGCGCGGCGCGGCCAGCATCGTCGGGCAGATCCTGTTCTACTGGCACTGCCGCCCGGTGATCTCGCGGCTGATGCCGGATGTCGGGTTTGATCCAGACGGCGTGGAGTCGCTCGCAGCGCACATCACGCGGTTCTCGATCGCGGGCCTGCGTGGCACGGGCCTACCGGCCCGTGCTGCTTCAACGGACCACGGGCCGATAGGCCCGTGCCACCAGGAGCACCCATGAACTTCGTCGCGCTCCGCATGCTCATGGGGGACAAGGCCAAGTACCTTGGCATCATCTTCGGCATCGCGTTCGCATCGCTGCTCATGACGCAGCAGCTCGCGATCTTCATCGGGCTCATGGCCCGCACGTACGGCTTCGTGACCGACACGGGCCAGCCGGACGTCTGGGTGATGGACCCGAAAGTCCAGTTCATCGACGACCTCAAGCCGCTGCAGGACACCATGCTCTACCGTGTCCGAGGCGTGGAGGGTGTCGCGTGGGCGGTGCCGCTGTACAAGGGCCTGCTCAAGGCGCGCCTGGACAACGGCAACTTTCAGACCTGCAACGTGATCGGGATCGACGATGGCACGCTCATCGGCGGGCCGCCGGAGATGGTCCCGGACGCCGACGGCAAGCGCGGCGAGATCGCCGACCTGCGCCGCGCCGACAGCGTGATCGTCGATGATGTTGGGGCCGTCGGCAAGCTCGCGCTGCCCGCCCCGGTCGATCCGGTCACAGGCAAGCCGACCGGAACACCCATCCCGCTCAAGATCGGCGACTTCATGGAACTCAACGACCACCGCGCGGTGGTGGTGGGAATCTGCCACGTATCGCGCACGTTCCAGAGCCAGCCCGTGGTGTACACGACCTACTCGCGGGCGACCGCGTTCGCCCCGCGCGAGCGACGTCTGCTCTCCTTCGTGCTCGTCAAGGCCCGCCCCGGGACCGACGCGAAGGAGCTGTGCGGTCGCATCGCCAAAGCCACCGGCCTCTCCGCGTACACCGGCCCCGAGTTCAAGAAGCTCACGTACACGTACTTCATGAAATACACGGGCATCCCGATCAACTTCGGGATCGCGGTGGCCCTGGGCTTCCTGGTGGGAACGGTGATCGCGGGGCAGACGTTCTACAACTTCACGCTCGACAACCTCAAGCAGTTCGGCGCGCTCAAGGCGATGGGCACCGGGAACCTGCGCCTGCTCCGGATGATCCTGCTGCAGTCTCTGGTCGTCGGCCTGATCGGGTACGGCCTCGGTGTCGGCTTCGCCTCGCTCTTCGGGACGCTCGCGGGCAAGACCGAGCTCGCGTTCCTGCTCGTCTGGCAGATTCCCGTGGCCACCGGGATCGCGGTGACGGTGATCTGCATGATCGCGTCGATGCTCTCGATCTGGAAAGTGATCCGGCTGGAGCCGGCGATCGTGTTCAAGTGATGTCGGTCGTGGGGTGTGGGATATCGGGTGTGATCCAATGGAACTCGCGGGCGCGACAACTCTGACCTCGGCCAGCCCATCGCGGACGGGCGATCTGGCCGTGCACTGCCGCGCCGTCACGAAGACCTACGTGACCGAGGGCACCAGCGTGCACGCCCTCCGCGGCGTCGACCTCGACATCGCCCGCGGCGAGCTCATGATGCTCGTCGGCCCATCCGGGTGCGGCAAGACCACGCTGATCTCCGTCATCGCGGGCATCCTCGACCGCGACTCGGGCGAGTGTGAGGTGTTCGGCCAGGACTTTTCCGCCATGTCCGCCATGGCCAAGACGCGTTTCCGCGGCCAGACCATCGGCTTCGTGTTCCAGCAGTTCAACCTGCTCCCGGCGCTGACGGCCGCGCAGAACGTCGCCGTGCCGCTCCTCATCAACGGCGTGCCGCGCTCGCAGGCCGAGAAGAAGGCCCGCGACATGCTCGCGAGTGTCGGCCTCGGCGACCGGACCCGCAGCGTGCCCAGCCAGCTCTCCGGCGGCCAGCAGCAGCGCGTCGCCATCGCCCGCGCGCTCGTGCACGACCCCAAGCTCATCGTCTGCGATGAGCCCACCAGCGCCCTCGACCACGAGACCGGCCACGTCGTCATGCGCCTGCTCAAGAACGTCGCCCTCGGCGAGGGACGCACACTCGTCATCGTGACCCACGACGCCCGCATCTTCGGCTTCGCCGACCACATCGCCAAGATGGACGACGGCCGCATCGTGAGTCTCGGAAAGAACGTCACCACGCAGAGCACAGAGACCACAGAGGGAGCCAAGACTTGAACTCTTTCAAACGGCCTTTCTCAGGGCTCTCTGTGCTTTCTGTGGTGAATCCGCTCGGGAGCAATCCATGATTCTCAAGTACATCCTCCCCATTCTCGCGGCCGCCGGCGTCCTGTTCGCCGTGTACACCGTGCTCGCGCAGGGCAAGCCGCAGCCCGTGGCCGCGCCGGTCGCGCCCCCCGCCACATCGCCCTACGAATCGCAGGTTCCCGGGGCCGGCCTCGTCGAGCCGAGCACCGAGTTCATCTCGATCGGCACCAACGTGCCCGGCATCATCACCAAGGTCTTCGTGAAGGCGGGCGACAAGGTCAAGCAGGGCGATCCGCTGTTCACGATCGACGATCGCACGCTCCGCGCCGAGCTCGCCTCCCGGCGCGCCGCCGTCGAAACGGCCCAGGCATCGCTCGACAAGCTCAAGGCCATGCCGCGCCCCGAGGAGATTCCCCCCGCCGAGGCCCGCGTGCACGAGGCCGAGAGCAACCTCTCCGACCTGAGCGCCCAGCTCGCCATGTGGGAGAGTGCCGCCTCCGCGGGCAAGGGCGTCGTTGCCGAAGAGGAGCTCAGCCGCAAGCGCTTCGCCGTTGCAACCGCGCGCACAAAGGTCGCCCAGTCGAAATCCGAGCTCGATCTGCTCAGGGCCGGCGCATGGGCCCCCGACCTCGCCGTCGCGAGCGCCAACCTCGACGCGGCCAAGGCCGAGCTCGACCGCACGATGACCGAGATCGATCGCCTCACCGTCCGCGCCCCCGTCGATGCCGAAATCCTCAAGGTCAACATCCGCGCCGGCGAACTTGCCTCGGCCAACCCCGCCACGGGCGCCGGCGGCGGTGGGGGGGGCGGCGCCGCCAGCCCCGACACGCCGCTCATGATCATCGGCGACACCGACACGCTCCACATCCGCGTGGACATCGACGAGAACGATGCATGGCGCGTGCGCGATGGGGCCGAGGGGTTCGCCTACATCCGCGGCAACAGCAAGTACTTCACCAAGGTCAAGTTCGTCCGCTTCGAGCCGTACGTGATCCCCAAGAAATCGCTCACGGGGGCGAGCGGCGAGCGCGTCGACACACGCGTCCTGCAGGTCATCTGCTCGTTCAAGCGTTCCGAGCTCGGCGCCCCCGTCTATGTCGGCCAGCAGATGGACGTCTTCCTCGCGGGCCCGCCGCTGGGAGATGCCACCTTCGGCGTGAACACGACATCCGCTCCTTCAACTCCCAGCAGCAACCCCGCCACCCCCGAGCGTCGCAAGTGATGGAGAAGCACGTGAACAAGGCACCACTGACCATCGCGGCCGCGACGCTCCTGGCACTCGCCGGGTGCAAGGTCGGCCCGAACTACACGGGCCCGAAGTCGAGCACCACCCCGCCGGATGCGTTCACGCACACCGGGCCCGAGGGCTTCAACCCCGCCAGCACGCTCGACCCGACCAAGGCCGTGAGCGCCGACTGGTGGAAGATGCTCGGCGATCCGGTGCTCGACGATCTCATCAAGCGGGCGGCCGTGGGCAACCTCGACGTCCGCATCGCGGCCGCTCGCATCCGCGAGGCCCGCGCCCAGCGCGGCGTCATCGCCCCCGAAGCGCTTCCGCAGGTGGACGTCAACGGGAGCGCCGAGCGGCAGCGCCAGAGCAAGAACACCGCTCAGGGCTCAATCGCCGGCGGCCGCGCGTACAACCTCTTCCAGGGCGGATTCGACGCATCATGGGAGCTGGACTTCTTCGGGCGAGTCTCGCGCAACGTCGAGGCCGCCGAGGCCGACATCGGCGCGGCCGTCGAGGACCAGCGCGACGTCCTCGTGACGCTCGTCGGCGAAGTCGCCCGCAACTACGTCGATCTTCGCGGCTCCCAGCAGCGTCTCGCCATCGCCCGCAAGAACATCGACCTGCAGCGCTCCACCCTCGACCTCACGAAGAAGCGCTTCGCCGCGGGCATCGCCACCGATCTCGACGTCGCTCAGGCCGAATCCTCCCTCGCCACCGTCGAATCCGCGGTTCCCTCACTCGACACCGCCGTGCAGCAGTCGATCCACCGCATCGGCGTGCTCCTCGGGCGCCTTCCGACCGACCTGATGAGCGAGCTCACGCCCGTCGCGGCCATCCCCGCCGCGCCGGCATCGCTCCCCGTCGGGCTCCCTTCCGAGCTGCTCCGTCGCCGCCCGGACATCCGCCGCGCCGAGCGCGAGGTCGCCGCGAGCACCGCCCGAATCGGCGTCGCGACCGCCGACCTCTACCCGCGCTTTTCCCTCACCGGCTCCTTCGGTTTCGCCGCCGAAAAGGTCCCCTCCCTCGCCGACGCCTCCAGCCGTTTCTGGTCGTTCGGTCCCGCGGTGAGCTGGCCCGTCCTCGACTGGGGCCGCATCCGCTCCAACATCGCCGTGCAGGATGCCCGCACCGAGCAGGCACTCGGGCGCTACGAGAAGGCCGTGCTCGGCAGCTTCGAGGACGTCGAGAACGCGATGGTCGCCTTCACGCGCGAGCAGGCCCGCCGCCGATCGCTCGAGGCCGCGCTCGCCTCCGATCGCCGCTCCTACGAGGACGCCAGCCGCCTCTACGCGGCCGGCCTCACCGACTTCCAGCGCGTCCTCGACAGCCAGCGCTCGCTCTTCGCCAGCGAGGATGCCTTCACCGACTCCACGCGGGCCGTGACGAGCGACCTCGTCGCGCTGTACAAGGCGCTCGGCGGTGGATGGGAAACCTTCACCCCCGAGCAGCCCTACGCCCGCCCGCGGCTGCATCCAAGTTCCCACTGGGGCAACGACGACACCCAGGCGGCCGAGCCGCACGCCGACCAGGCGGACAAGTCAATGAAATGACCCGCCGGTGCTTCACCTGCTCACCTCCCTACCTGCTCACCTGCTCATCTTCGCCGCCGCCCTCGCCCGTTCCGTGAGCGCCCGCATGTCATCTTCGTCATCCGTGTGATAGATCCCGAGCACCTCGGCCTTCGGCCCGATGAGCACGAACCACGGCGGATGGACGATATTCGGCATCGTCGCGCCGCCCTCGATCGGAATCGTCCGCTTCGGGTCCTCGCCGACGGCGAACTGGAGCCCGCCGGTCACGATCCGCCCGATCGTCTCCTTGTCGCCGCGTGCGAACGTCCAGCGGCTGAAGTCCGCCGTGTGCTCCTCCGCGTATTTCCGCAGCGACTCATTGGTCTCGTGCTCCGGATCGACCGACACGCTCAGCAGCCGCACGCTCGTCCCCTTGAGCGCCGCCTGCTGATCCACCATGTGCTGCGTCAGCACCGGGCACACGAAGATGCAGCGCGTGAAGAAGAAATCCGCGATGGTCACATGCCCGAGCAGATCATCCCGCGTGATCGTCTTCCCATCCTGCGTCATCAGCGTGAACGCGGGGATCGACAGTCCCGCCGCGATGTCGTCCGGCTTGAGCGGGTCGGTCGAGTGCGCCGAGCCGCCGACCGTCATCACCGGCGGTCCCCCACCCGGCGCCGAGCTCCGACCGCCCCATCGCAGCCCCGCCATGAAACCCGCCGTGCCCGCGAAAATCATGGCCGAGACAACGAGCGCGATGCGTGGAAAGACCGGGTGCATGTCGCGCCAGCATAGCGCCTCGCAGCGTCCTACTCATCCACCGGATCGATCCGCTTCACCTGCTCGGTAAGCGCCAGCTCCTCAAGCTTGTCCGGTGCGATCCGCCCGACGACAACATTCGCCTCGGCCTTGACCTGCACCACCACCAGCCCGCGCTCCTTGAGCACCTCGAGCGTTCTGGCGGATGTGTCGGACACCAGGATCGCAACCAGGAGCGTCGTCGGCCCCGCAGGGGCGATCGCCGTCGGTGCAGGCGATGCCACCGGCGGCTGCTCCCTGCTCACGCTCGCCGCGCCAACAGGAGCCGCGCGATCCTTGCTGGCTCGAGCAGCTTTCATCGAGCCCGCATCCTTCGTCGCCGCCTCGAGCTTCGCGGACGCCTCCTTCACCGCTCCGGGAGAAGCCGGCGCACCCGTCGAAAGCGCGACCGCGGCCGTCGCGGGCATCCGCTGCTCCTCGATCCGCGACAGCAGCGCCGGCGCGATCCGTCGCACGATCGTCGCCCGCCGCCGAACCTCCAGCAGCACCGTCGCGGCCTGAAGACGCGCCTCATCGATCGCCGCCTTCTTCTCGACCTCCGGCAGCGACGAGTTCAGCGCCCCGCAGATACGCGAGATCGGCGGCTGCGCCGAGCTCTGCTCCACCGCCCACTTCGGATCGGCGACATTGCTCACCGACTTCGAGCTCGAAGCCAGCGCGGCCGCGCCGCCGCAGGCAACCTGCTTGGCCTCATCGATCCGCCCCGCATCGGCGAGCTGCGCCGCGGCGATGGTTTCCATGCAGCCGCTGACCGGAAGCAAAGCGGTAGCGCGCTTCGCGAAGTCTGCCTCCGAAAGCGAAGTGGTCAGCCCGAGCGAGTTTCCTAGTGCCCCGACTGGAGACAACTCACGAGGCGCATCTCCGCGCGCCCAAGTCTTCGCAGGCCAGTCCAACGGAAAATCCATCAACTGACTCGGTGGGACAGCCGCCGGCTGCGAGGTTCCGACCGTGCCGTCAAACCAAGCATCCACATATGCCATGATGTCGGCAGAGTTGAGCGCACCGTCCCGGTTGTAGTCCGCACCAGACTGAGCGGGCATGCCAGCGGTCCCCAGCGGCAAGACGGCACCATTGAAGATCATCCCATTGAGCGCCGTGTTGCCGTCGGGGGCAACGCCTGAATCTCTGGAGTTCAAGTTGTAGCGGTACTGCAGCCCTGATGATGCGTAGGTGCGACGCCCGTCTCCTGCCACGTAGAAGTCGTCGGCGAACCGGGTTTCGAGGGTGGACTCCGCTCCTACAGCATAACCGCCGGTCGGCGTGGCGCTTGATGGTGGCGGTGCCAAGGCCGGGTCGGCCATCATCTTCGCTTCCATCTTCTCTCGACTCATGGGCAGCAACTTCTGCCGGGTGCCCGCGCGAGCGCGTTCGATCACTTCGGAATTCGTCTTTCGGCCCTCATCGTGCTCCGCGTCCGTTCGCCCATTCACGCTCCGCACCAGCTGCCCCAGCGCCTCCTCCCTGAGCTGCACCTTCGCCAGCTCCTTCGTCTCCATCCCCCGCCTGTGCGACCGCGCCCGCTCCGCCTCCTCCAGCCCCGGCAGCTCCCCAAAGTATCCCTTCCAGTTCGTCTGATCCGGCAGCTCGATCGGCACATGGATCAGCCGCGCCTTCCCGTCGATCGTCACCCGCAGCTTGTCCACCGCGACAAAGGACGTGTACTGCGACATGACGCCGAACGTCTCGCCCGTCCTGATGATCTCCGCCCGAACCTCCGCGTCCGGCTGGCCGCGCTGGATGCCGATCATGTCGCGCGACATCAGCGCATCGATCTTCGCCCGCGCCCACAGCGTCGCCAGCGACGAGTTCCCCGGCTCGCGCTCCGGCAGCGTGAGCGGGATCGTCCGCTCCCACTTGCCCGCCGCGGTCTGCCCGCGGATCGTCACGCTCCCCGTGCCCGGCGTCGTGTAGCGCCCGATGAACGTCAGCGGCCGGTTGTCGAACAGGTCCGGGATGTTGTCGATCGCGGGCAGCACATCCAGCGGCTGCACGCCGTTGAACGTCACGCTGATGTCCGTCAGCACCGGCGTCTTCGTGCGCCGGTTGAATCGCTCGATCGCAAAGTGCGCATCCGCATCCGACGCCGTCGTCGCGTACACATACTCCGGCTCGCCCCCGCCCACCGCCGCCATTTGCTCGATCAGGAACCGGTTCACGCTGTTGCCGATCCCGAACGGGAACACCCGCGTCGTCGCCCGGTTCTTCTTGATCGCATCGATGATCTCGAAGTCGTTGCCGACCTCCGCATCCGTCAGGAACATCACGATCCGCAGCGGCCGCACTCCCGAATCCGAGTACATCTCCGCCGTCGCGATGCGCAGCACCCGCTCACCGCCCACCGTGTCCCACACGCCCCGCAGCATGAGCTTGAGCTCGACATTGTCGTCCCCGTTGGCGGTCGTCGCCCGCTTGCGATAGGCCTCCGGCAACACGAACGACGTCGCCCTCAGCGACAGCCCCTTCCGCACCTCCAGCGTCGGCTCGATGAGCATCCCGCCCTTCTCCAGGCGCGACGAGTCCAGCTGCGCATCGCTCACCACCACGCTCACCGCCCGACCATCCGCCGGCATGTTCGCCAGCTCCTCGGGCGTCGCCGTCGCACCCTTCCCCGCCTCCGGGTCCTGTCGCAGCGCCGCGTTGATCGCCGTCATCATCTCCGTCCCGCCCGCCCCATCCCACGTCTTCACGAACTCCTGCGCCTCGGCCCGGTTCGCCGTCGTGTTCGGCCTGGGCCGCTCCCACATCACCCGCGTCGCACCCGCGAACGTGATGATGTTGAACGAATCCTGCGGCCGCATCGCATCCAGCGCCTTGTTCATCGTCGTCTTCGCAAGCTCGATCGGCTTGCCGTTCATCGAGCCCGACGTATCGACCACGAAGATCAGCTCGCGCGGCACCGCCACCGCATCCTCCACATTCGGCGGCGTATCAAGCTGCACCGCGAAGAAGTTCCCATGCTCGCCCGTGTTCGTGAACACGTGCTGCCGAATCGCCCCCGGCGCTTCCTTCCACTTGAGCACGAAGTCGCGGTTGGGGATCTCCTCCAGGTCGATCAGCCCGATCGACACCCGTCGCGGCAGGCCGTCCGCATTGCGAGCGAGGTCCGTCCGATTGGTCTTGTGCAGCGGCGTCTCCGTCACCATGATCCCCGGCCCGCCCGTGTCGAGCGTGACCGACACTGAGATGTCGTGCCCGGCGCGCACGCCCGGCCGCACCGGCATTGGGGTGATTCGATCCGCATCCGGCACCTTGTCCGTCGGCTGCGCAAACGCCTCGCCCGCAGGTGGCAAATCCACCGGACCCTTGAACCATCTTCCGGCAACCGCCCCGCGGCCGTCCGCCAAGAGAATCCCCGACTCCTTCGATCCATCCGGATACGACACCGTGAAGTCGTACCACACCAAGGGGATGTTGGCGCGGGCCGCGACCGGGTCCGCGGCCTTTGGGTCTGGGAGAACATCATCCGGTCGCTCAATCGGTTCTGACGCCGCCAGCATCCTGCCCAGCATTTCCTGCGTGCGCTCGCTGCCCGCATCGTGCCGCTTTGCCCTCACGACCGTCGCCGGCGCCAGCAGCACCACGCCTGGCCGCCGGTTGGCCGCACTCGCCTGCCCGCGATCCCTCTCCGGCCGCGGGCTCGCCCCACTCCCCGGGATATACCGCGGCGACACCACCGTCGGAAAACTGAACACCATCTCCCCATCCCGCTCCGGCACCACCTCCACGTACGAGAGCTCGATGATCACCGTCGCGCCCGGGTCGATATTCGCCACCGACTGCGTGAAGATGTTCGGCCGCTCCTGCTCGAGCAAGCTCGCCGTCCGCCCCATCGCCCGCGCCTGCTCATAGATCCGGCGCGCCTGCTGCCGCTCCTTCACCTCGCCCACGATCACCCGGTCGCCGATCGTCATCGTCATCCGGTCCACGCCCGACCGCTCGCTCAGCGGAAACGTGTACACCGCCTCGATCTTGTCCGCGTGCGGATTGTGGTACTCCTGCCGCACCGTCACGCGGGCAAACCGTCCGCTGATCTCCGCCTGCACATCCGTGTGCTTGAGCACGCACGGCCCGAGCACATTTCCCTTCGCATCCAGCGCATCCAGCCGCCCACCCTCCGGCGCCATAATCACATTCGCAGGCAGCGCGGCCCCTGCCGGAGCCACCGGCCCCCCCTTCCCCGGAATCATGAACGGCGCAATCGCGGCCAAAACAATCGCCGCCGCCGCGAGCGGCGCAAATCGATTCATAAAAATCCGCCGAAGAACAGGGCCGCGCTCCCCCTCCGTTCCCCTGCTCCCCTGCTCCCCTGCTCCCCTGCTCTGAATGCGCCCCGCAACCACGGGAACATCAAGCTCACCGGCGGCTTGCGCCGCTCGGCTCTCATCGATCGCCGCCATCAACCGATCCCGCCCCGCCGCCGCCTTCGCGGCATTCTCCGAGTGCCACGCCCGGAGCAGCGAATCCAGCTCATCGCGCGGCGGAAGTTCCGCATCACGCCCATCGTCATGGATGTTCTTCGTGTCACTCATGGTGCCACCGATCCCAGAAAAGTCGCCAGGTGTTCTCTCGCCCGCGCCAGCAGCTTGTAGAAGCCGCTCCGTGAGCATCCCAAGCCCGTCGCCGCCGCCGCCACCGGATCCGGCTCGAGGTAGTACAAGTGAATCGCCAGCCGCTCATCGTCGGGCAGCTCATCGAGCGCCGCCGACAGACGCGCCAGCGCCTCGGCATGCTCGGCCGCATCCGGCGCCCCAGACTCGCGCTGCCGGGCAGTGGGGGAGTGGTTGTTGGTCGCAAGCCCGCTCATCGTGATCCGCTCCCGAATGGCCGCATGCTCGTGCGCGCTCCGCCGCGCCGCCGCCCGCCTCCGCTCCGAACACACGTTCCGCGCGATCGCGTACAGCCACGACCGCAACCCATCCCCATCCGTCACCTCTTCCAGCATCCGATACGCGCGCAAAAACGTCTCCTGCAGCGCATCATCCGCATCCGTCTCACTCGGCAGATGCCGCACGCACAGCGCCCGCACCACCGCCGAGTGCCGGTCATAGATCCGCCCAAACGCCAGATGTCCCGTGCCACGAGTCTGGCTCTGCAGACTCCTGCTCTCGCCAGCACCAGCGGCCGCACCAACACCCTCCGCGCCGTCATCCCGCGCCGCCAAAGCGGCCCGAACGTCGCGAGCGTCGTCGGTCATCGCCCTATTAATGGCCGGTCGCCATGGATCGTCTCAGATTTCCAGGTCCTCGCGACGTGCCACGAACTGCGGGTGGGATGCGTGGAGCACGTATGTCTCCCGCCGCTCGTCCGTTGACGGTGCCCTGTGGGCTCATTTCGAGCCCCGCAATCCGTGCTGTGCACGATCGACCGGTAACCGCCTCTAAAAGGCGCCCATCGCGGCTTCGTCACACTGGAGAAAGCACACAACCCGAGGTGCCACGGCGCCGCGGATGACCCCCTGTTTCATGTCGCAATTTCAGGGTTTCCCATCCCGAAAAACTGGCTTGGCGACCGAAAAAAGGTACGCTTCCCCCGATCCGCCCTGTTCGTGTGCAATGGCGGGTGGCCGACTCTGACGGCCCGGAACCTGGAGAGAGAGAAATGCGACCAATCCTCGCGATCGCTGCGCTGGCGCTCACCGCCTCGGCCCACGCCCAGACGCCGCCCCCGTACACCATGCCGAACCCGCCCGCGTTCGCCCGCGCAGGCACGGTCGGTGCCATCGCGGACAACTCGAACCAGCTCAACGTTGTCGGCCCCGCTGTGACCTTCGGCCGCACCGCCGGCTCCAGCTACGCCGGCATCGCCACCACCGTCGTCGACACGACCCTCCCCTATCCCGGCTCGCGCACCACCCCCATCTACGGCTCACCGCGCCCCCGCATGGGCTCCTCGGCGTATCTCCGCAACGGCGCCGCGTCCGTCACCACCAACGTCTCCATGCAGTGGCGCACCGCCATCCAGGATGAGCTCTACGGCACCTCCACCGCCGCCGAGTTCGGCGGCACCGGCCCCATGCCCGACTCCGCCGGCTGGGCCACCCTCGCCAGCGATGTCCTCCAGATCTCCGGCATGGGCCCCACCGGCCCCGTCGATTCCCAGGGCCGCCAGCCCACCGATCCCTACGCCCTCGAAATGTCCTTCGACCCCAACATCCTCGTCGCGGCCTACCAGAACAACGACACCCTCGGCTGGACCATCAACGACATCATCGCCTCCAACGAGCTGCACATCTGCTGGTTCAACCCGATCTCCATGGTCTGGGAGAAGCAGGTCAACGTCATCACGCCCGGCCCGATGGTCTTCCAGAACTACCAGGGCTCCTACGCCCAGTTCGCCACCACCCACGGCCTGAACGACTTCAACCTCTCCCTCTTCGTCGGAAGCTGGGGCGTCGACCTCGACAACACCGACCCCACCAACAGCCGCACCTGGCTCATCACCGATCACACCTCGTTCTACGCCGTCGCCCCAGCCCCCGGCGCTGCCGCACTCATGGGCCTCGCGGGTCTGTTCGCCGCACGCCGCCGACGCTGCTGAACGCGATCATTTCATTTCTGCGACGTTGGCCGGCGCTGGCTTGTCCCGGCACACAAACGAGACATCTCGCTGTCGCTCCGTCGCCAAACGCCCGCGCAACCGCTCTCCAACGCGGTCTCGCCAAACTCCAAATACAAAAATAAAATCCCGGGTGTGACCGGTCAGTTCACACCCGGGTGGAGGACATATGACTGCCCTCTCTCGCCTCTCTCTCACTCCAACTGTTCACCGAGGCCTTATCTCTCTCTTTCTCCATTCTCTCTCGCGCCTCGTCCATCCCACCGTGAGGCAGGTCAGACTCGGCAAATGGAGCGCTCGGGAACAATCAGAAAAGGCATGGCTAATCTACAGGATTACTTCAAGGTGTCAAGGGCTTAATCCGCTTTTCTCGCAAACTCGATACATCTGGCCCAGTCTGGCCTGTTACCGGCCCGCCAGACGACACCCGCCGCCAAAAAACCCCCGTTTCGAAGCAATCCGGACCGGTTCCAGCCCGCAAAACCCCCAGCCCACCGCTTCTCCCACCAACGAAAAAGCCGCCATTCGGCGGCCTTTCCAGTGGGCGCAACAGGGCTCGAACCTGTGACCTCAGCTATGTGACAGCTGCGCTCTAGCCAACTGAGCTACGCGCCCCAATGTCCATTCAGGATAGCACGCACTCGCCGCCGCCGCCTCCTCTTCGCCCTACCTTCACACCCCACCATGCCCACACTCCGTCTGTCCATCGCCTTGGCCGCGATGCTCCTCATCACCGGCTGCTCCGGCTCCCAGCAGCCCCGCATGCGCCTCGGCTCCATCCCGTTCCCCGGCCCCTTCACCCTCTTCGCCGTCGCCGATCCCAGCGCCCTCGGCAACCACCGCTACGAGTCCTACTGGGACAGCCCGGGCGACTCCGGCCCCGACGAAACTCCCCGCGGCATCCTCTACACCTGCCGCGCCGGCTTCCTCGACCTCTCTCACATCCGCGAGTCCATGGACATCGTCAAGTACGCCCACGACCAGCTCGCCCCCGGCATGCTCGCCTGCGCCGCGGGCAAGTCCGACCACGCCCAATGCGAGGTCGAGTGGAGCGACTGCACCTACCACGTCGAGTTCAAGGTCCCCGACTGGTGGTCATCCCTCGACGAGTGCGAGCGCTGCGCCATCGCCAAAGAGGCCGCGATGCTCGAGTCCGAGCGTCTCGCCGTCATCGTCGGCACCTGGCACGAGATCGCCACCTGGTGGGGCCAGGAAACCGTCCCGCCCTTCTCCGAAAAGGCCTCCGCCCTCACCTGGGACGACACCACCTCCCACGTCGTCGCGGCCATCGTCGCCGGCCGCGCCCTTCGCGACCCCGACCGCAAGTGGAACCAGGCCGTGACCCAGCATCTCGACGACGAGCTCAATGAGCTGGGCGTCGTCAACTCCGACACGATGGAACGCGCCGTGCAGATGGTCCACGGCCGTTGGTGGTGGGGGGGCGTCGCCATCCGACGCGACCTCGACGTCGGCCTCGCCACCGATTCCAAGATGCCCTGGACCGTCCCCAACCTCGATGTCTGTCCCGGCGAGATCGCCCAGCCGCTCCCCGTCCCAAACCTCGCCGACGTCCACGGGCACGATCTCCGCAGCGCCTTCGCGCTCCGCCTCTGCCCGCAACACTGGGTCCTGCGTCGCGGCCTCGGCTCCGCCTCCTGCCCGTACGAAATCACCAGCGAGCAGGAAATCCTGACCGCCATCGAGCACCTGCGCATCGCCCTCAAGGACGAGTTCGGCCCGGACGCGGACAACCCCGCGGCCCCGCCCTCACACGCCATCAGCGACGGCGGAGTGGGGGCGAGGCCGTTCGAGATGCCGCAAGCGAACTTCGAGCGCTAGCCGTCGAGCGGCTCAATCCGCTCCGTGCCGCTCGGCCGAGCGCTGCAAGCTCTCGCCGCCGCGCTCGAGGTCGCGGCCGGCGCCCTTGGTCGTGTTGCACGCCGACAGGGCGATGGTCATCACGGCGAACAGAGAAAGGATGATCGCGGTCACAGGACGCTTCATGGGAGCCCTTCCGAGTGAGGCCGCCCGCGTCGGTCGCAACACGCGATCGCCCGCGGGCGGCTTGGCCAACCCAAAACTGACTCCCGGAATCCAGACCAGAGTGACCGTTGCATGACCCCGCTTTCATTTTGACACCTCACGGCGTCTGCGTTGTGGCCTCCGCTTCGGGCGCCGTCACCAGCACCCGCTGCCCATCCACCAGCAGCATGACCTCGCCCTGCATCGCCAGCAGCGAGTTCCGCTCGCCGCCCTCATCCGCCAGCCGGCACGCCAGCGCGAGGTGCTCCGCCGAGCCGAACTGAATGGTTTTGTCGGGCTTGGCGTTCTCCTGCTTCTGTTGCAGGATTCGCCCATCCACCCACCGGTTGCCGCGACAGAACATCGCCTGATCCGCCGCCTGCTGCACCGTCTTCACACGCTGGGCGACCATGTTCGAGTCGTAGTACAGGTTCTCCATGTTCGCGCACGATTGGGCCTTAGCTTCCTTCGTATTCACCGATTGATTCACCGATCCCGCGCCATCGCGAGGAGCGCTCGCGGCCCGGCTCGAAAGCGTGCGCCTCGCATAGTCATCCGCTTGCAGCATCGGCACCGCCGCCGTCGCCGGCGCCCCCGGCTCGGTCGCCAGGAACGATGTGTACTCCGTCAGGATGCCCCAGCGCGTCGAGAGATCGACGATCTCCTTCACCAGCTCCGGCGCCGGCTCGTGCGGCCCAGTGCCCGACCCTGCGCTCTGCCGGATCTCATCCACCAGATACCCGATCCGGCGCGACGCCCACAGTCGCCCGACAAACCCGTTCCGGCTGCTCGCGCTCGCCGGATCAAACTCGACATCAAAGCTCCGCTTCGTCCCGCGATACTCCCCTTCGATCTTGAGCTTGATCTTCTCCTCCGTCGTGTATCGCCCAAGCACGACAAGCTGATCGCCCTCGAACAGGTCGGGCAGCACCGGCGGCATCACATCGCGCACAGCCCTCGTCGATTCCGCTCCATTCCCCACCCGCACCACCATCGCCGGCTCGTTCATCACCGGCCCCTGCAGCCGCTTGAACACCTTCGACACCGCCAGCTCCACATCCTCCTTCGGCAGCACGTTAATGCTCGCGCCGCGGTTCGCATCCGCCAGGTGATCCAGCAGCGGCGCGTTCACATCGAACCCCACGCCGAACGTGAACATCCGCCGCTTGTGCGTGTTCGCCCGCGCGGCCGCATCGCGGATCTGCCCCTCGTTGGTGATCCCCACCGTCGGCATGCCGTCGGTCAGGAACAGCACCATCGGCAGCATCCCCTCGGTCGCATCCGGTCGCAGTGCCTCCATCAGCGCATCGTGGATGTTCGTCCCGCCATCCGCCTTGATGTCGCTGATGTACTTGCGGGCATCCGCCGTCGTCTTCCCATCCTTGATCACCGGCTTGGGACTGAACCGCTCCACCGTGCTCGAGAAGTCGATGATGTTGAAGGCCTCACCCTCTTTCAGCCCCTCAACGACCTGCAGCGCCGCCGCCCGCGCCTGCTCGATCTTCTCGCCGCGCATCGATCCCGACCGGTCGATCACGACGACCAGCTCACGCTTCTGGGTACCCCGGCTCTCCGAGCCGGGCGTTTCCTTCACAGGAGCAACACCCCCGAGCAGCAGGAAATACCCCCCGTGTCCCTGCGCATCCGGATACGCCAGGATCGACGTCGCCAGCCCGCCGTCAGCTCCGCCCTTCTCCATCAGGGCCGAGATCCGCAGCGCCCCCGGCTGCGTCGCGGCCGCCTCCGGCAGCTCAAATCGCAGCTCCTTCTCGCTCACCCGAGTCGTCCGCAGCTCATGGCTCGGCGAATACACCGTCGCGATCGCCTTCTCCGACTTGATGCGCCCGCTCAGCGTCCACTTCGTCGCCGATCCTTCCAGTGACGCCGTCCGCGGCAGCACAAAGTCCATCCGCTCCCCATCCCGCGGCAGCACCTGCTCGTACGTCAGCGACACGTTCTGCGACGCCCCCGCAGCCACCGGGAAGACGCTCGATCGCACCAGCCCGAACCCGACAAACTCCAGCAGGGCCGGATCGCGCGACCGGTTCACGATCGACTCATAGATCCGCCGCGCCTCATCCCGCGGCACGATCTTCGCGGTCGGCTCCAGCCCCGCCCCATCAAACCCGAACTGCCGGATGCTCGCCCCGTTGGGCACGGGCACCATCATCACCGCCTCCTGCTGCCCGGTGCCCGGATTGTGCAGCGTCATCCGCATGGTCGTCGTCGCGACCCCGTCGGTGATCTGGATGTCCCCCGCGATGCTCGTCACCTCGATCGGCCGCGATGGAGCAGGAATCGGCGGCCGCGGCGCGATCCCCGGCCGCTGCGGCGCCCAGTTGATCGCATGCCCATGCGCCGCCTGCGGCACGACGATGTTCGTCACCCGAACATCGATCACCTCATCCCCGCTCCCGGTCACGGTGACCGTCTGCCCAAACCCCGGCATGCCCACCACAAGCGCGGCCACCGCGCACAAGCCGGCCCCCGCATTCCGCGCCAACCTGCTCAGCGTCCACATGGGATGTCTCCTTCAACGTGGCACGGGCCTACCGGCCCGTGGTTCCCCGCCCACCACCCCACCGCGCACCCTCCCCGTGCTCCAGATGGCCGACCCCGAGGGGCTGTCTACGGTCCAGCGAATAAAGTGTGATACCGGAGGGTCGGAGCAAAGTGGCCAACCGGGCGGTTTTCGCGACCGTCACTTTCCGGGCGTCCAGCAAAGATGGAAACAGTCATCCAACGCCCACCCCCGCCATGCACTCACACAAAACCAAGCTCCCCGCCAAGTTCGACGACCTCGTCCGTCTCATGCCCCCTCAGGCCATCACCGATGAGGTCCACCTCCAGAACACAACGGAGATGATCGACCGCCTCATGGCCGCCGGAAAGCTCACCCAGGGTCAGGCCCTCTATTTGGAAACGCTCGTCCAACTCGTCCAGGCCTACGAAGCCGCCCACCACGCGATCGATCTACCCACCGGCCTTTCCGCGCTCAAGCATCTTGTCGAAGAGAACGGACTGAGCGCCTCCGATCTCGCCCGACTCCTCGGCGTGCACCCCAGCATGGGCTCGAAACTTCTCAAGGGCGACCGCGCCCTCACGGTCGATCACCTCAAGAAGCTCTCGGCAAGGTTCAACGTCGGTCCCGCGGTCTTCATGGACTGATCCCCTTTCCGCGATCCGGTCCACGTAGGCGAAAAACTCCTGACCGCTGCGCACCGATCCCTACGCCTAGGGGAGATCGGTCGATTCGCGTTATCCAGAGCGCAACATCTTGCGCCTTAAGGATTTAGCCGGAGTACTTCCGGCCGTCGCAACGATTTGGCGAAAGCGCTTGACATACCGAACAAACATAGTACTCTACATCCACCAACCATGCTCCCCCTCCCCTCCATCCCCTTCTCCCCAACCCTCGACGAGCTCGAGTCCCTCCTCGCCGACATCCGCTCCACCGAGCTCTCCTTCACCCAGCTTGCCGACCGCTACCACACCTCCGCCGACGCCCTCGCCGACTTCGTCTCTCACCCCGACATCCGCGAACGCCTCGACGACACCGCCGGCGCGGCCTGCTACCGCACACGCCTCATCGCCGCCGAAAAGCTCCCCCACGCCGTCAACGCCCTCTCCAACATCCTCATCGACTTCAACGCCGACCACGCCCAGGGCGCCCTCCCCGCCGATCCCATCCTCCGCCACCGCGACAACGAAACCGCCCGCAAGTGCGCGGCCAGCATCATGCGCCTCCTGCGCATCACACACGCCCCCACGCGCGAGGCGTCGGCCCAACCCGATCACGCCGACCACTCCACCCCCAAGCCGGCCCCGATCGCGCACCCCCAACCCCACATCTCCCGTGAAGCCCTCATCGAGGCACTCAACGAAATCGCCCAATCACTCCCCGACGAGCCCGATGAAGCTGCGCCCGCCGCGGACGCATTCCATGCTGACGGAGATTCGCCAGCCCCGCAGCCCACCCCAGTGCCAAACAAAACGCACGCCTCTCCCAGGCCGCTTCAGCGGCCTTGCTCGCTTGTAGACCCCGGCTTCAGCCGGGGGTCCGATGGACGCGACACCGCGACCGCGCGAGAGGAACTCCCCGCAGGCCGCTTCAGCGGCCTTCCCGAAATACCGGCTTTAGCCGCCGCGGAACTCACGACCCGCGCGCGTGACCCAACGGGACCGCCCGACTGTCTCACGCACCCCGCCGCAGCTCCCGCGCCTTCACCCGCTGCTCCGGCGTCAAGACCGCCATGATCTTTTCCCACACGGCGATCCGCTCCTCCGGCGTCCGTTCCACCAGCCCAGCACCCGCTTTGTCCTCGCCGGGTTTCCGCTCGCGAACGATCGCCTGAATCTGCGCCTCCTGCTCCGGCGTGGCTCCGACCGTCTTCAAGAGCGTGTCGAGGTGTTCCTTGCGCTCCGTCACGATCGCCTTCAGCGCCCGCCCCATCTCGCGCAGGACGAGATTCATCTCCACGCGCGGCGGGATCGGGCCGTCAGCATCACCCTTCGCCGCCGGCTTCGAGTCGACCGGCTTGTCATCCATCGGTTTCGCATCCCCATCCGCCGACTTCTCCCGCCCACGCCCCTTCCCATTGCCTCCACCCGTCCCCGCGCCAGCCCCAAACCCGCCCGGCTCCGCCGCGGCCGCCGCCCGCTTGTACTCATCCACCAGCCGCGCAAACTCCGCCCGCTTCGCTTCCGGCAACACCGCGCTCACCTTGTCCTGGAGCGACGGCTCCATCAGCGGCGCGACATACCCGCGCATCTCCCGCAGCAGCGGGCGCATTTCTTCCCGACTCCCACCCGCCTGCCTCGCCCCCTGCAACTTCAAGAACGACTCGTAGTGCTCTTGGAGAACTTTCGTGACCGCCGTGAACCGTTCCGTGAAGATCTTGTCCGCCGGCGCCCGCTCCTCGGCGCTCAGCCCGAGCAGCCCGACCGCCGCCTGCTCCGGCCGCGTGTCGAGGTGCTCGAACACGCCCGACATGTCGCGCTTCACCAGCGTCGCCACCTTTGGCGTCTCCCGCACCGACGGCCCCTTGAGCGCCCCATCATCCGCTTTCGCGGGCGGCGTCGGACTCGGCGGCTCGGCCAGCGCCGCACAACCAAGGGAAGTCACCAGTCCAGCGGCCAGCACGCGAGCGATGTTCATGGAAAACTCTCCGCCCCGCCGCCCCACAAGTCGAACGGACAATCCGGTCCATTCTTGCGTGCCACGGGCTTGCCAGCGTGGTTTGCATCACGGGCCGGTAGGCCCGTGCCACAACCGCTATCATGCGGCCGCTTGGGTCGAATATCGCGTGCAGACACTGGAGACTCCACAACCATGACGATCACGAAACTCTTCGCCTTCCTCGCCGCGACCTGCCTCGCGACGATGTCCTTCGCCCAGGGCGACACCGGCAAGCCCATGTCGCCTGCCTCCGCACAGCCCGCGTCCAAAGAGACGCCCAAGTCCGAGCCCGCCAGGAGCGAGAAGCCGGCGGCGCCCAAGACGAGCGACACCAAGCCCAAGCCCAACCCCGAGTACGAGTACGTGCGCATGTCCACGAGCAAGGGGGACATCGTCGTCGCGCTCGACAAGACCAACGCCCCAATCTCGACGGCGAACTTCATGAGCTACGTGGACAAGAAGTTCTACGACAACACCGTCTTCCACCGCGTGCTCAAGGACTTCGTCGTCCAGGGCGGCGGCTTCGACGCCGAGCTCAAGGAAAAGACCACGGAAGCGCCCATCAAGAACGAGTGGGACAACGGCCTCAAGAACACCAAGGGCACCATCGCCATGGCGCGCCAGGCCGCCGCCGACTCCGCGACCTCCCAGTTCTACTTCAACGTCGGCGACAACGCCGCGCTCGACATCCAGCGACCCCCCGCGGGCAACGCGGCCTACGCCGTGTTCGGCCACGTCGTCTCGGGCATGGATGTGCTCGACGCCATCCGCAGCGTCAAGACCACCGAGCGCATGGGCGCCATCCCCAGCGGCAAGCCCATCCGCCTCGAGAACTGCCCGACGGAGAACGTCGTGCTCAGGTCGGTCGTGAAGATCAGCAAGGCCGAGGCGGAGAAGGCCGAGAAGAAGTAGCTCACACAAAGTGGAGCACGATCTCCACCGCGATGAGCATGATCACGATCCACTCCAACACCTCCAGCCGGATCGTCGCCCGACGGTCCTGCATCTTCGTGTAGATGCTCTCGAGCGTGTTGAGCTTCCGCTCGATCGTCAGGTCGCGCTCGGGCAGGTGGAAGCGGCTCGACGCGAGGCGGTACACGCGGGCGAGGTACTGATCGCCCACCAGCTTGATCGCGTTGTTGACATCCTCATACAGCACGGCGCTGTCCATCTGCAGCCGGGCGATCCGGTTGATCGCCCGCCACGCGGCCGCGCCGCCGAACAGCCCCGACCGCTTCTCGGCCACGATCCGGTACGACTCGTCGAGGATGGCATCCAGCCGGTCGTCGAGCACCCGCATCTCCAGCAGCTCGACGTTGGCGTACTCGAGCACGAACCGCACGTCGTCCCCGCCCCGTCCCGCGCCCGGGGCGCCCGGCAGCGTCTCGCCCGGATCGACGATGATGGCCGCGTTCCAGTCGATGAGGGCCGCATCATGCTCGCCGTACGAGATGCGCGACGCGATGGCGTCGGCGACCTCCTCGTGCGACAGCCGCTTGCGCTCCGAGCGCAGGATCCCGGCGATGAGCGAATCGGTCGCCGCGTCGCGCCGCTGCAGCAGCTCGGAGACGCGCGGATCGTGGAACTGGAACACGACGTAGCACTCGAGCGGCTCGGCGATCACGAAGCGGTTGACGGCCGGCCTCACGGCCTCGGTCACGGTGTCGAGCACCGCGCGAGCGGCCTGCATGATCGGCTGGTGCTCGTACAGCGCATCGCTCAGGTCCAAAAGCTCGGCGAGCGTGCCGTCGAAGTCGATGCGGAGCGACACCGACACGGCGCCGAAGTCGAACAGCACCGCATCGAACGTCGGCTCGGTGCTGTACGTGGAGACGGCGACCTTGGCCGCTGTGCCCGAGACGCGGACGGGCAGCGGCCTGTAGTCCAGGTATGGCGGCGTGCGCTTGCCGACGCCGAGCCCCTGCCGCTGGACATTGGCCTTCAGATGCTGCTCGGCCGCCGCGAGATCGATCGCCTGGCCGATGTCGAAGGCCACGAGCACGTGGACCGCGGCGCGGACTCGGAGGTCGGAAGGAGGTGGTGGGGCGGCGGCCATCGGGCGATGCTACCCGGTAGCATCGGGGCCGATGGAAGACGGTCCGACACAACCCGGTGGGGCGCGCGCGGGCGAGCGGATCGCCGCGTGGCTGTTCCCGGTCCTGCTGTGGCTCGTCTCGACGCTGTACCTCGGCGGTCGGATCGGCAAGATCACCGACGACTGGTGCTTCAACCAGCGCAGCCCGGTCGATGGGTCCCTGCGGAACGGGTTCGACCCGTGGCTGAACTTCCACTACTTCTGGCGGCCGCTGCACATCGCCATGCTGTCACTGGTCGGCACGTTCGCGCCGGACTCGGATCGTGGGGTGCACGTGTTCGTCGCGGCCATGCATGGCTTGGCGTGTGTCGGGCTGTGGTGGTTCGTGCGACGGTTTACGCGCTCTCAGGTCGCGGCGGCGGTGGCGGCGGTGCTGTTCATGGTCGTGCCGCTGCACTCGGAGGTGGTGCTGTGGTTCTCGACGACGTCCACGGCGATCGGGCTGCTGCTGTGCTTCGGGGCGATGGCGCTCGCGGATCGATTCTCTCGCGTGAGCTGCGGCGAAGGTGGCTGGTTGAAGCTTGCGGCGCTGTGGGTGGTGGCGTTCGCGGTGCCGTGCTTCTATGAGCAGTCGGCCGCGCCCCTTGCCGCGCTGCCGCTCGTGTGTGTCGCGGCCGGCGCCGGGATGAGCCGGCGGGAGCGGGTGCGCCGGGCGGTGATCGCGACGGCGGTCGCGGGATCGGCGTGCGCTGTGTACATCGTGCTGTTTCGATTGACGGCCCCGGGGTACATGCGCGGAGCGGGTGCGACGGTCGTCCCGGTGACGCGGTTGGGGGCGCGATTTGTGGAGGTGCTTCATGGACTCTGGAACAACCTGCTGGGAGTGCGGGCGCACGAGTTTGTGCTGGGGAGTGCGACGCTGGGATGGCGGACGGTGGCGACGCCGGCCGGCGCGGTGATTGGCTCGCTGGTTGCGGCGGCGGGTGTGCTGTGGGCGGTGTGGGCCGGGCGCGGGAATCGCAGGACGAGTCCAGCGCATGCGAGTGGGTGGTGGCTGGCGGCCATCGGCGTGGTTGTGTTTGTGGCAGGATTCCTGCCGGTGTACGCGATCCAGGGGCAGCGGATCGAACCGCGGACGCTGTATGTGCCTCTGGCCGGAGCGGCGATGGTGCTCGGGGCGCTGGTGGATGCGCTCGCTTCGAGGCAGAGCGCCCGGATGGCGGTCGCGGGCGTGCTTGTGCCAGTGGCGATGGCGGCGGCGGTGTGCATGGTCGGCTTTCAGCGTCTGTATCAACTGCGATCGCGGGAGGACCGCCGCGAGGTGGAGGCGCTCCAGCGGCTGATTCCCGATCCGCCGCCGGGGGCGATGTTCGTGCCGCTGCGCACGAGCGCCGCCGGGGCATCGACCGGGTATCGCTTGTTCGATCGGGCGCGGCACGGGGCGCTGGATGTGTGGTGGTCGTCCACGCCGCTGGTGCAGCACGGGTATCGGCGGGACGACATTTTTGCGGCGGCGTCGAATCCGTGGGGGCCGGCGCCGTATGACAGCGCGGATATGGAGCGGGTGCGCTGGCTCGGGAAGAAGGACATGCCGGGGACGGATGAGGAGGGGAACGTGTGGATCGAGTGGAAGACGGCCGTGCCGATCGTGGTGGAGCGCGAGCCGCGGAGCCGCGTACGGCTGGTGGACACGATCGAGGTGGAGATGCCCGACGGGCGGGATCTGGCGGTGCATCCGCCGCTGGTGGTCGAGGCGGTGAGGGCGAAGCGCGAGATCGCGCCGGCGTCGTATCGGCTGACGGGACCGGAGCCGGGGCCGGACATGATCCCGCTGGCGGGATGGACCTTCGCGGATGGGAAGAGTGTTCCGTTCAAGGACATGTGGATCTGGACCGAGCGAACGGCGCGCGGCTCGGTGAATCGTGGTCGGAGCGCGTGGTGGATTGGGGCGGGCGCTGGATCGCAGTCGGAAATGTCCCTCCAGTTGCCCCCGGCGAACCTGACGCGACGGCTCGTGTGGCGGGTGACGCTCGCACCGTACGACCTCGATGAGCGGCGAAACGCCGATCCGACGGCGCAGGAGGTGGTGGTGTGGCGCGATGGACATCGAGAGGCGCCGCTGGCGACGCTGAGACTCGACCCGAGTGCGGTTCGGAACTCTCAGACGTGGATGCCGCTCATCGTCGAGCTGCCGCCGATCGAGAACCCGGAGGGCACTCGGGTGACCATTGCCGCACGGGCGGCGGTGCAGGATGCCAAGGGAGCGGCGATGCCGATCTGGATCACCCCCGGGTACGAGCGGGCGATTCCGATCGGTGAAAACAGCGGGCCGGACCTACCATCCCGGCCTTGAAGCTCTCGGTCGTCATCCCCGCGTTCAACGAGGAAAAGAACCTCGATGTGCTGCACGAGCGACTGACGCGCGTGCTGGAGGGTGCGCTTGCGGGGCGTGGGACATACGAGCTGGTGTTCGTCGATGACGGGTCGAAGGACGGGACGCTGGCTGGATTGCGCCGGCTGGCGGAGACGGACGAACGGGTGAAGTTCCTGTCGCTCAGCCGCAACTTCGGGCACGAGGCGGCGGTCGCGGCGGGGCTGGACCGGGCGGCCGACGATGGGTGCGACGCGGCGGTGCTCATCGATGCGGATTTGCAGGACCCGCCGGAGCTGATCGGCGAGATGATCGAGCCTTTCCAGCACAGTGGGATCCGAAGCTTGGAATTCACGTGACTTGAAGTCGCGGC
>JADMIO011485864.1_pt1 | contig 45135 bp, 44 predicted proteins | sample 8958161 | NCBI WGS metagenome assembly JADMIO01 (sample SAMN16585339, study PRJNA669376) | soil metagenome | isolation source: Crop rotation soil | place: USA: Cullars Rotation, Alabama | collected 2011
CGCGACAACTTGTCCACGTGGAATTCTAAGCTTAGGATCCCAATGTGCTGGAAAGTAGTTCGGCGCGCATAAATGGGAACCGCCCTTGATCACTTTCCGGCCGATCGCGATGTGGGGCATTTCGGGATCAAGGCTTTCGCCCTCGCTACCACCCCGGGGATTTTCGGCCACACAGCAGGGTCTGGCGGTCTGAACAGCTTCAGCCCACCAATCATCCGTCCACTCCCAGACATTGCCGGTCATGTCGTGCAGGCCGTAACCATTGGCGGGAAATGCCGCCACCGGCGTCGTTCTGTAGCCGCCATCGGTGCGCAGGTTGTTGTAGGGAAAATGTCCGCGCCAATAGTTCGCCATGATGGCGCCGCCGGGATTTAGCTCCGCTCCCCAGCCATAGTCCGCGCCCTCAAGCCCGCCTCGCGCGGCATACTCCCACTCTGCTTCCGTGGGTAGGCTTTTGCCGGCCCAGCGCGCATAGGCCTGGGCATCGGCATGGGCGATATGGACCACAGGATGGTTCATCAAGCCGTCTATCGTGCTGGCCGCGCCGGTGGGATGGCGCCAATCGGCCCCGGCGCAGAAAAACCACCAGCGCGCCGGACTGTCCAGCGGCACAGGCCCCGCCGTTCGCTCGAAAACAAGCGAGCCGGCGTACGCCATGTCCGGGAGCAGGCCGGGATAGCCGGCGGGATCGGGAGGTACCTCGGCAACCGTGCGGTATCCAGTCGCTTCGACGAAGCAGGCAAAATCCCGGTTCGTCACCGGATACTTATCGATCTGGAAGCTCGGGAGGCGGATATACCGTTCGGGCCGTTCTTCGGGATAAAAGTGATCACAGCCCATGCGAAAGACGCCGCCCGGCAGAGACACCATCTCGCGCATCGGGGCTGTTCTTTCGCCTGCTAACGGCATTTCGTTTCCCCGTCCTGACGCTCGTAAGCTAGCGTCGTATGCGGGGAATCTCAATTCGTCGGCCACTCATCAGGATAGACGGCGGCGAAATTCGACGCGGCGAACTGTATCTTGACCTCATGCTGAGGTATCCCCAACGGGTACATGCCCGGTCAACGCGGCCCCGTAAACAGAGATCCGGATGCCGATGCGGATGACCACTTTGGGTCAAAAGCAGTCGCTCAGCCCCGTCGGTCTAATGACTGCTTTGCGCCAAAAACGGACATTCGTTTGTGAACTACTTGCACTTCGGTTGCCACAATCGAAGACGACGGCACAATGGCCGCCGTCTTCACGATGAATAGCAGCGTTTCGATTGCTGAACCAGGCGTCAACCTTTGCTCGCGCGAGTCCCGCTACTGCTTCACGAAAACCAAAACATTACTATAGGGTTGGCCTTGAGCGTTGTTCCCTTTCTGGGTGGCAGTTAACGTTTTGCCATCTGGGGACACCACGTTCCTGACCCGCTGGACGACCTTGCCTGCTTTCTTGAGTTCGGAAGTGAAGGTGGATGCATCAATTTGTTTCAGAGCGATGGTATCGACCGCCGGGGTTCCGACGAAGGGGTAGTCCTTTCCGTCAAAGTGAGCGCTCCAGCTCGAAGTGTTACTTTTTCCATCGGCCATGACAGTCGTTAGAGTGGCCTTGAGGCCATCGCCATACGCCTCATAGACGCGCGTGATGCTCTTCGGCGCTGGACCAGTGGGAGCGGGGCTGAACGATGATTTCGCAATATCCTCCTTCCATGTCCCTATATGAGCATCCTGCGCGAAGGCGGGTGCAGCGAGGCCAACTGTGAAAAGCGCGATGGCGGCGGCCATCGTCTTGGTGAAGCGCTGAATATCGCTCATGCAAATTCTCCTTTTTGCTGCGCGCAATGCGTGCAGCTTAGTTGCGGGTTTGTTATCTTGAATAAAGATGTGGGAAGGCGACGCGACTTATCGGAACATTTTATTTTGACGCGTAATCACGAAAGTCTAGCAGACTTCCCACTAGGGACCTAATCGTTACACTATGTCTTCTGCTGAGCTGAGCGCTGATCCTATTCCATGTGAGGCAGCCCCCCGGTCTGGATCACGGTCCGCGAGATCGGGGGCGCGATGGTCCCCTTCTGGCGACCGCGTCCTTCATTGCGCCGAAAAGGCAAGCTGAACCCTGGAACGGACGAATGTCCGCTTTGGGTCAAAAGCGGTCACTCGGTCCCGATCAGCCCAACGTCCGCTATGCGCCAAAAGCGGTCATTCGTTTGGCACTGCTTCAGTTTGACTGATTCCTGAGATTGCGGGTTCTGGGGCGGGTTAGGGTCGGCCATGGCTATCAGCCGTTGGTCACGCTTATATCTGGTGGTATAATCGCCCATATTAACAGCGCCGTTCGTATGTCCCGGCCATGGCTGCCCGGCTCACCGATACCCTTTGGGATATTGGCGATATCGTGAAGCTGATCGAGGAACGGAAGCTAGGATTTAGATACCTTGAGGAGGGTTTATGCGCTTCCTGCCAATCGCGTTATTCCTTTCGGTGGTCACGATACCGGCCGCTGCGCAAGATCATCATCAGCCTGATGGAAGCGGGGACCCTGTAGCGAAATCCTGCATGATAGGTGAAGCGCCAACGGGTAGCCTGTTGCCACTCCGGTTCTGCTACACCAATGCCCGATGGGCCGCGCTGAAGGCGCAATACATTGCCATCGCGCCTGATGGTCACCCCTTTCTAGCCGCTGACGCCCCGCCGGATACCCAGGTTAAAGGCCCCGATGGCAAGCTCCTGCTGAAAGCTAATGATCCGCGCAATATCCACTATGAGCTCTGCACCAAGCGTGACCCCAACGGTAATGTGAATTGCGACAGGCTATATTGACGAGTCCAAATCTGCTGGCGGTCAATGCAACCCTAGGTCAAACTGGCTGCGCTTCGGCGGACGGCTGATCGCAACGATCACGGAAGTCTAGGCGCAGCGGAAGGCGGCGAGTTTGCCGTCTTCGTCCTGGTGCAGCCAGCACAGTGCTTCGCCATCGGCGAATTCCACCGCATAAACCGCGAGGTAATTTTCATCGGCATGGGTGTTCGGACCATCCTTGCCGGCCATCATCTGGCGGCCCAGGAAGCTGATGCTTTGCAGCTTGCCCAGCTTCAGGTTTTGGGCGGCGGCCATGTCGTCTTCCACCGCGGCATCATGCGCCACTGTTTCGCCGCCTAGCACCGCGCGCACCAACTCGCGCTTGCCGGCATCGTCCGCGACGTCCGGCATGGGCGCGACCTTGCGGCCATGTTCCAGGACTGGGGTGGCCACGGTTATGCCCATCTCCTTGATGGCGTGATGGCCTTCCAACGTGGTGGCCGAGGTGAATTCGCCATCGAACATCTGCTGCGTCCGCGCCGAGCGCCAGGAGAGATGGAAGTGCCGGCCGTCCTCTTCCAGCGTGCCGCTCGCCCTCGCACCGCTGGTGAAGCAGTGGCTGGCATAGCCGTTGGTAGCGTGGTCTATGCGGCACCAAGTATAACGCTGTGGTCCCCAGGTGACTTGGCCGGCTATGCCCTTTTGGAACCAGCCAGAGTATTCGATCTGCCAGAAACCGGTGAAGCTGCCGCCAAAGACCGTGACCTGTTCGACCTCTTGCGCGCGCGCGGAAGCAGTGACGAGCTGAAATGCTAGCAAAAAGCGCTTCACGCGATGCCCCGCCAAGTCAGGCCCAATGCCCACGGCAAGGATGTCGCATCTTTGCGCCCCGGAAAAGCGCCAAATGCAGCCCGCTGGGTGAACGCTTGTCAGTTGGGGATGGTATTGCGCCTGCCAATGTCCACTTGGGTCAGAAGCGGTCATTCGTCCCCAGCCAGCCCAAGGTCCGCTTTGCGCCAAGAGCGGACATAACGATCTACCAACTTAAGATCGTCTCCAAGTGTCGGCATTGGTGTCCCACTGAGTGGCTTGCCTCAACGACATCGTGACGGATCGAAGGGTGGAAGGATTGCCAGAGCGGGAATTTTCCCATCCGCATCGGGGACTGAAACGTAAACTCTGTACCCGGCATGGGCGAACTTTATATCAAAGATGTCCATTTCCTTGGTCGGCAAGTGGCCCAGGGTCATGGCATCGCAACCATTTGAATTCGTAGCCGGGCGGCGAAACGTACTGGATACCAAGGCCCCTCGCTTGAAATCTCGGTCCTGATCGGGAAACACCCAATCCTTCGCCGCAAACTGCGCCTGTCCCTGAAACACCCTCTCGCATTTCGCGGGGCCTTGGCGGGTCAGGCATTGCATGGCTTCAACCGTTCCGGGGCGTGGTCCTGATGCGGCAGGCCCTGGCTCGGCCATTGCTGACGGGGACAGCATAGACGTCGTGAGAGCGAGTATCAGAATGCGGTTCATGACGGCCTCCTGAATATAATTCGATTATAGGCGATCAGGGGTGCGTCGGCCAATGTCCGCTTTGGGTCAAAAGCGGTCACTCGCCCAGGATCGGCCCAACGTCCGCTATGCGCCAATAGCGGACATTCAGTCCATTTTGCACCTGCACGGTATCACCGGCCTGGGGTTCCCTGTTCCATGCGGTATGCGATCTCATTTTTCTGAAGCTCCGGCAGCTTTTCAGGGTTCGCGGCATAGACGGCTTTGAGATAGCCAAGATCGTTGGCGGTGATGGCCGTTGCGGCCTGGCTGCAGTCCTTGGCCAGCAGGCTGGTGATGCTGGGCAGGACCTGGCAGGTGTCCAGGGAGCTGATCTGGGTCAGCGCAAGAAGTGCGATGTAATCTTCCATCGCTCCCAGGCTGGCATGCACCTGCAACGGATTGGCGATGATCGTCACATGGTCGAAGGTGGCGCGCAGGCCGTCTGTTATCAGCGAGCCTTTCGCCTCGGCCTTGATGGCATTGGGAAGCCAGAAGATGCACATGTCGCCCGGGCGCGGGGCACCCCTTCCCATGGTCATCACGCTGCAGGGCGCCACGATCTTCAGCCCGCGGCCGGTGATCTGGGCGCTGTCGATCTGGCGGCGGCCATTGAGGTCCACCGTCGCGGTGCTGTACCAGGCCTGGACGGGCCGGGTCACGGTCGCCAGCCGGTCCAGTTCTTCGGCGCTGGACTGATAGCCCAGCCATTCCTTGTTATCCTTGCGGATATTGTCCAGCAGGGCCTGGGGCGTGCTGGTAAAGGCGATCACGATATTGGGATGGCAGACCGGGTTGTCGCTGACCCGCACCCCGGCCTGGGCGGCCACGACTTTCACCCGTTGCACGACATGGGCGATGAGGTCCTTCGGCAATCCCACCGCGGCGGGGCAGATGGGCGTTTCCCAGCGCGCAACCTTGCCGATGACATGCGTCGGCGTGGCTGCCGCCTTGACGAAGTCCTCGACAGCCTTGGCGCTGGTCCCAGTGACGGTGACGCTTTCCACCGACGGTGCCGCGGATGGATTTGCAGGCGCGGTGGGTGGCTGCGCTGACGCTGTGGCTACGCCAAGAAACAGAGCGAGAGAAATTCCGTACCCTGTCCGGATGCTGGTGAAGTGGCTTGACGAGTGCAGGCCGTTTTCGCGCGCCATGCTACCCTCCAACTTGGTTATTGATCCTGTTCCGAGCATGAACCTCCCTCCGACCAAATGGTAGCCCTCCCATGAGCCAGGTTGCCATACGCCCCCCCACACAGGCCGCGCGATTTGACAGTTGGTCAGGAAGCCTTAGCCCTGGGAATGTCCGCTTTGGGTAAAAAGCGGCGATTGGGCTGACTGTGAGCGAATGACCGCTTTGGGGGGTAAAGCGGACATCCGCCTCGGTCCCTGGTGCGGTTTGACCTAGGGCTGTACCAGCCTCATTTTCGCCTCGCCTCCACATAGTCAGACCACCATTGGAGCATTTTACGCCGCCCCGAAAGCCACTCAGCCGCATTATAAGCTCCGCGCACCGTGCTATCCGCGTGCGCCAACTGCATCTCGACCCAATCGCGATTAAACTGGGCCTCGTTCAATACTGTCGATGCTAAGGATCTAAAACCGTGCACGGTTGCACGTCTCCTGTATCCCATCCGGTACAGGGCAAATAAGAGCGTGTTCTCAGATATCACACCTAGTTTGGTGTTGGCCGGGAAGAGATAACTAGAGCCGAGTGCGAGGCTGCGCAGCTTCTCGAGAATCCGAACGGCCTGCTTGGATAATGGCACCAAATGCGGCCGGCGCATCTTCATGCGCTCCGCCGGAATTCGCCAAATCGGATTTGAACCGCCTAGATCCTCAAATTCTAACCACTTCGCGAACCGCAGTTCAGCGGTCCTAACGAACGTAAGTAGGACGAGCTCCACCGCATACTTCGTGAGGTCGCCTTGATACTGCTCCAGGGACTTCAAAAATTTCGGCAAGTCCTTCGCTGAAAGCGTGGCACGATGCTTCACCGGACGGGGTGGTTTAAGCGCCCCTTTTAGTGCAGCCGTCGGATCATCTGAACATCGACCGGTAGCAACTCCATATCGGAAAATCGCGCTTGCTATCCGCAAAACTCGTCTTGCCGTTTCCCGAACGTCCCGGGCTTCGGTCTTCCTGATGACCAGGAGCAAATCATGAGGCGATATATCGGAGATCGGACGATTTCCTAGATGTTCGAGAAGACCCGTCTCAAGCCTATTCTTAAGCCTTCCCGCATAAGTGGGAGCCCAAGCCGCGGCATGGTTCTGGTACCATTCGAGAGCCACGTCCTCAAAAGAGACCAACTTCTCAGCAGGCGAAGGTCCGGGCCAATGCGTCCCGCCCGAGGCGAATGCGGCCTGAATGGCACGAAGCGCTGTTTGAGCCTGTGCACCGACCGCTGCCTCGACGGTTGAGGCTCCGTTTGGCATAACAATGAAGAAGTTCTGTACCAAATTTGCTGGGTGGGATTGAGATTCTGTCTGACCCTGCTTTTCCATCGCGCGTACCGACATAAGCCAGCAAGCCTAGTCGAACGAGCCGATACATGTAAGCCGACTATAAGCCTGGCTCACACACGCTGAATCTGAATATCGGCGCCAAATCTTCAAACGTCGCTGAGGAGATGAAAAGCGCAGCTACCAACTAGCAACATGGCTAGGCACAAATGTCGCTTCAAATAGTGTGAATACTTTCGCTCCAAGCTGTCTCGATATTGACCTTCCTCGACGCTCCCTCTTACCCCACCACACTAACCCCGCTTCTTGACGTGTAGCATCAGGTCAAGCTGGAGAATGTGGACATCGTGAGGCCACACCTCCGCGCCCTTTTTCCATCCCATAATTATCCCGCGTTGCGAGAGGGAAAACTTGAGAGCGAGAGACAGCCGTTTTCCACCCAGGTTGGTCAGATTGAAATTCGTGTCCAACCTCTCGACGTAAACCTTTAACCGCCGTCCCTGCACCTGGCGCCTAATCTGCGCTGACAGCCAAGGCAGTTTCATTTCAGCGTGCGAATGATCCATGATTGGTCCCCAACGTTCAGCCCATATCATTCCGTCACGACGAGAAAGGGCTCCAAATTTTTTCGGCGAATTCACCAAATTGGCGGCAGAAACCCCGCTAACGCAGGTCGTGATGCTAAGATTCGGGCGCCGCGAGGCGCCGCTGTTGGTGCTCATTCAGCCGCGTCAGAAGTTTGAGCCTGTGCTCCTCTGGTAAATCTTCTGTCATTTCAATTACTTCATCGCATATCAACTTCACAGCCTCTTGGTCTTGAAAGAATTGCATCATCTCCGCTAGCTGGGAGAGCAGACGCTCCCGCAAAAGGATGCTTTTTTCAAACAGCCGGGCATTGGTGATCTTGCCACGGCGATCGACCGCATGGGCCCTCAGGGCCTCGGCATCCGCCAACAACCCCTCATAAAGCCGAGCCTTTTGCAGCGGGTTGTAAAATGCCGGGAACGCTCCGAGGCGCGGTACATCGTTATCCGGCATGGGGTCTGGACCATGGGGTGACCCATCATGGTCCTCATTTTTATTTCCCTCCTCACGGACGGCTTTGATGTACCGCCAGAAGGTCGCATCCGAGATTTCGGGACACTGGACCCGGACGGCTTTCCACTCGGCGGCCCCAAAGACCTCCAGGTGCCTGCGTATCCTATCCTTGACCTGTTGCGCGCGTTCGCTATCAGACATCAATGACTCTCAAGCTGACTTTCAAGCCAGCATGAGACCGTCACGACGCGGTCAAGTCATGCACGTGATGCATCAACCGCCGGAAGCAGCCAGAATCCGGGAAGCGATTGAACCGCTGCGAAACGCAACGAGAGTCTCAGTGAAATCGCAAATTGCCCTATCACGATGAGCGTATGAGTCCGCGGTGGACTCGAACTCAAAATTTTTCCAGGATTTCCGCGGATTTTCGCGTGTAAACTTGGTGCCCAGAAGAGGACTCGAACCTCCACGCCTTGCAGCGCTAGTACCTGAAACTAGTGCGTCTACCAATTCCGCCATCTGGGCACTTCGGAACGCCCCAAAAAACCGGGGCGTCCAGGCAAGGGCGCGATGTTTAGGGGGGTGGCGATCCCAAGTCAATATAAGGTGCACCGTGACTTCCGGCCAAAAAACCCTGTCGCGGCATGCCCTTGTCCGCCTAAAATGGGCCCGGATTCCGCTGGGGCCGCCGCGCCCCAGCCCTACCTCAGGAACGGCGCAATGAACACGAAGTTGGTCACGATTTTCGGCGGCTCGGGCTTTTTGGGTCGCCACACCGTCCGCGCCCTGGCCAAGGGCGGCTGGCGCATCAAGGTGGCCGCCCGCCATCCCAATCGCGGGTTTTTCTTGCGGCCGCTGGGCGCGGTCGGCCAGATCGATTTTGTGAAATGCGATGTGGCGGACGCTGAGCAAGTGGCCCAGGCGCTCAAGGGTTCGCAGGCGGTGATCAATCTCACCGGTATCCTGTTCGAAAAGGGCCAGACCTTCGAAGACGTGCAGGCCGATGGCGCTGCCCATATCGCCCAGGCCGCCGCGGCGGCGGGTGTGGCTGCGCTGGTGCATGTCTCGGCGATCGGCGCCGATGCGGAGTCCGATTCCAGCTATGCCGTCACCAAGGCGGAAGGCGAACAGGCCGTGCGCGAAGCTTTCCCCCATGCGGTGATCCTGCGGCCCTCCATCGTGTTCGGGCCGGAAGACGGCTTCTTCAACAAATTCGCCGCCATGGCCCGCTTCCTGCCCGCTTTGCCGTTGATCGGCGGCGGCAGGACCCGCTTCCAGCCAGTGTTCGTGGGCGATGTGGCGCAGGCCATTGTCACCGGCCTGTCGCGCCAGGATGGCCGCACCTATGAATTGGGTGGGCCGGGCACCTACAGCTTCAAGGAATTGCTGCAATTGATCCTGCGGGAAACTGGCCGACGCCGCGCCCTGATCCCGATGCCGTTCGCTCTCGCCTCCCTGAAAGCGGCCTTCCTGCAGCTTTTGCCCAAGCCGCTTTTGACCATCGATCAGGTGCGGCTGCTCAAAAAAGACAATGTGGTTTCGCCGACGGCGCCCGGCCTGGCCGATCTCGGTATCACGCCCACTTCGGTAGAGGCGGTGATCCCCTCTTATCTCTGGCGTTACCGCGCCAAGGGCGAGTATGCGGAGCTGCGGCGGGGCACCAACGCCTAGTGCATCACCAAATAGCCGATCAAAGCTAGCCCCGCGGCGATACGATACCAGCCAAAAGGCTTAAGGCCGTATTTTGTGACAATGGCGAGAAAGCCCTTGATCACAAAGAACGCCACCACAAAGGACACCACAAAGCCCACCGCGATGTTGAGGCTTTCGTGACCGCTGAGTTCACTGGCCTTGTGGTGCAATTCCAGGATGGTGGCGCCCATCATGGTGGGCACCGCCAGGTAAAAAGTGAATAACGTCGCCGCCCGGCGGTCCACGCCCAGCATCTCGGCGCCCAGAATGGTGGCGCCCGACCGCGACACGCCGGGAATGATGGACAGGATCTGGCAGCAGCCGATTTGGAACGCTTTGGACAAAGGCAGCTTGTCGCCTTCGAACCATTGCGGCTTGGGCGCGATCCGCTCGAACACCAGAATGATCAATCCGCCGACGATCCAACAACCCGCGATGAACGGCATGGCGGTGGCGGGATTGAGCAACACTTCATCCAGAAATTTCTTCAGCGCCAGACCCGCCACGACCGATGGCAACAGCGCCAGGATCAGCCCCAGCGCGAAACGCCGTGCCTCCGCCGAGCTGGGCAATCCGATCAGCGCCTTCCAGAACACTTGGAAATAGATCGCCACCACCGCCAGGATGGCGCCCAATTGGATCACCACGGTGAAGGCTTCCCATTCCGCGCCCAGGCCCAGCAGTCTTTCGGTCACCAGCAAATGCGCGGTGGAGGAAATGGGCAGGAATTCGGTGATGCCTTCCACCACGCCCAGCAGGATGGACAAAAAAATGTCATGCATGGGCGAATCCTAAAGAGAACGACGGGGCAACACGTAGCATCGCGCCCCGCCTCGCGCATCCTTTAAAACTTGTTATGGTGGCGCATGGCGAGGGGAATCGGCCAGAAAGAAGTGAAGCGGCGAGGCCGCGGCTGGCTGTGGAAGCTAGTGCTCACTCTGTTCATCCTATTGGTGCCCGCGCCCATTCTGCTGCTGCTGATTTTTCGTGTCCTACCCGTGCCCGGTACGCCGGAGATGCTGTGGAGCCTGATCCAGGGCAAGGGCGCCAGCTATAGCTGGAGCGACGACATCTCGCCCCGGCTGGAACGAGCGGTGATCGCCGCCGAGGACCAGAATTTCTGCACCCATCACGGCTTCGACTTCGCCGCCATCAACAAGGCGATGGAGGATCACAACCGCCATCCGGGCAAGCCGATGCGCGGCGCCAGCACCATCTCCCAGCAGGCGGCGCGCAGCATGTTCCTGCTGCCCACCCGAAGCTGGATTCGCAAAGGGCTGGAAGCCTATCTCACCGTGCTGATGGAAGCGTTTTGGCCCAAAAAGCGCATCCTGCAGGCCTATCTGAACCTAGTGGATTGGGGCGACGGCATTTTCGGCGCCGAGGCCGCGGCCGGCGCCTATTTCGGCACCGATGCGGGGTCGCTGGATAACACCCAGGCGGCGCGGCTGGCCGCCATCCTGCCCAATCCCCACAAATGGAAAGCGGCGCATCCCGGCCGCTATGTCCGTGGCCGTACCGGCCTGCTGGTGGGCCGCAGCGCCATGGTCATCCGCGACGGGCAGAATTTCTGCGTCAAATAGGGAACCCGCAAAGACGCGGAGGTGGGTCTTTGCGGTCGCTGGCCCCGCCCCTATAAGGGGTCCCATGCGCCGCCTGATTCATCTGATGCTGTCGCCCAGCTGCCGGCTGGCCCGCCTGATGGTGGGCGAAAAGCGTGTGGCCTGCGATCCGGTCATCGCAGAGGACTTTAAACAATCCATGCCGGTGTTGGTGGACTTGGACGGCACCCGCGCCGAAGGCGTATGGGCGATCCTGGATCATCTGGAAAACAATTATCCCGACCAGCCCTTGGCCCCCGCTGATGATGCGGCCCGCCGCGCCTGCTTGCGCTGGGTGGATTGGGCATTCGGTCCATTCCATGAACAGGTGACCCAACGCATTGTCTATGAAAAGGCGGCGCCCCGTTTTACCGGCGCGGGATTCAGCCGGGCGCCCGACATGAACGCGATCCGCGCCGGGCGCGAGGAATTGAAAGCGGCGCTGAAGACCATCGGCCTGGCCGCGGAAACCAACGGCAATCTCGCCTGCCGCGAAACCACGCTGGGCGATCTGGCGGTGGCGGCGCATCTTTCGGCGCTGGATTATTTCGGCGAAGTGCCTTGGAGCGATTTTGCCGCCGCCAATGAATGGTATGTGCGGATGAAGTCACGGCCCGCTTTCCGCTCCATCCTTTCGGATCGCGTGCCGGGCCAGCCGCCGGTGTCTCACTATGCCGAGCTTGATTTCTGATCCCGCGAGCATCAAGCAAGCCATCCTGGCCCAGGCGCGCGCCGAAGGTTTCGATCTGGCGCGCGTGGCGCAGGCGCAGGCCGAACCGCGCAATGCCGCGCGGCTGAAGCAATATCTTGATGCCGGCCATCACGGCACCATGGCCTGGATGGCGGAGCGCGCCCATTGGCGCGCCGATCCGCAAGTCCTGTGGCCGGATGCCAGAAGCGTGATCATGCTGGGGGTCAATTACGGTCCCGGCCATGATCCCCTGGCCATCTTGAAGCAAAAGGACCGCGGCGCGATTTCGGTCTATGCCCTGGGAGACGATTATCACGATGTGGTGAAAAAGAAGCTCAAGGTGCTGGCGGGCTATATTTTCCGCACCTTTCAAGCGGAGGTGAAAGTTTTTGTCGACACCGCGCCGGTGATGGAAAAACCGCTGGCGGAAAGAGCCGGCCTGGGCTGGCAAGGCAAGCATACCAATCTGGTATCGCGCGAGTTCGGGTCCTGGCTGTTTTTGGGCAGCATCTTCACCACCTTGGATTTACCGCCCGATCAAAGCGAACAGGATCATTGCGGCAATTGCCATGCCTGTATGGATATCTGCCCCACCGCAGCTTTTCCGAACGCCTATCAATTGGACGCGCGGCGCTGCATTTCCTATCTCACCATTGAACATGACGGACCGATCCCGCTCGAATTCCGCAAGCCAATCGGCAATCGCATCTATGGCTGCGACGATTGCCTGGCGGTGTGTCCCTGGAACAAGTTCGCCCAAACCGGCGCGGAGTTGAAATTATCGGCGCGAGACGAACTCAAGGCTCCTGCCCTTGCCGATTTGGCGGCGTTGGATGATGCCGGGTTTCGCGCTCTTTTCCGCAAATCGCCGGTCAAGCGCATCGGCCGCGATCGCTTTGTGCGCAATGTGATGATTGCCATCGGTAACAGCGGCGATGCCGGATTGGAAAATTCCGCGCGCGCGGGCCTGGAGGACAAATCAGCCTTGGTGCGCGGCGCGGCGGTGTGGGCGCTGTCCCGGCTTTTGCCGGCCGCAGCTTTCCAGCAACTGGCGCAAAGCCGCGCGAGGGGCGAACCCGATCCGGATGTCCGCCGCGAATGGACCGCACTGGAAACTGCCGCAGCATACGGGGGTTAGCCGCGCTGTTCACCATATTCCCAGGAACCGCGCGTTGATCGCCACAAACGCTCGTTTTGATACGCATGATGGGGTAGAATTATTAAGATTAAGAACTCTGGGGGCCAGCATGACCGATTGGGCGATCCGGGCACACGAATTTTCCAACTGCAATTGCGCCTATGGCTGTCCGTGCCAGTTCAACGGCCTGCCCACCGATGGCCATTGCCGGGCTGTGGTGGGTTTTCAGATTCATCTGGGCCATCACGGCACGACCCGGCTGGACGGATTGAAAGTGGCGGGCATGTTCATCTGGCCGGGGCCGATCCATGAAGGCCGCGGCGAAGCCGCCCTGATCATCGATAGCCGCGCCGACGCGGCCCAGCGCGAGGCGCTGTTGCGCATTCTGAGCGGCCAGGACACCGAGCCGGGCGCCACCATCTTCAATGTCTTTGCCTCGACTCTGGAAAAAATCCACGAACCCATCTTTGCCGACATCGACTTTGAGATCGATATCGATCGCCGCCGGGCAAAATTGAGCATCCCAGGTTATATGGCTTCGCGCGGCGAACCCATTCTCAATCCGATCACCGGAGCAGAACATCGCATCCGCATCGACAATCCCAATGGTTTTGAATTCCATCTGGCCGAGGTCGGGCGGGGCTGGTCAAAAACCGAAAATCCGCTGGTGATGGAGCTGACCGACAGCCACGGTCATTTCTGCGAACTCAATCTGTCCCAGAGCGGCGTCATCAATTAATCATGAGCGACACTGCCCTCGAATCCATCCTGCGGCGCGACCGCTATGCCGTCATGGTAGCGCTTGTTCTGCTGACCGTGCTGGCCTGGGCTTATGTGCTGTGGCTGGCAAAGCACATGGATATGCCGGACCCGTCGTCGATGTCCGGCATGGGCGCAATGGCGCCGCAGGTCCGCCCCTGGGCCATTCCCGACCTGTTGTTCAGTTTCACCATGTGGTCGGTGATGATGGCCGGCATGATGCTGCCGTCGGTGGCGCCGGTAATCCTTCTCTATGTCCTGGTGGGACGCCAGGCTGAGGCTCTGCAAAAGCCGCTCGCCGCCACGGGCTGGTTCGCCGGAGGTTATTTGCTGGCCTGGACCGGCTTTTCCCTGCTGGCGACCTTGCTGCAGGCGGCCTTGAATCAGGCCGCCCTGCTGACACCGGAGTTGGCCAGTACCAACGACATTCTGGGTGGCGTCATCCTGATCGTCGCCGGACTCTATCAGTGGACATCCCTGAAGGATCGTTGCCTGGCCAACTGCCGCGCGCCCTTGTTCTTCATTCAGCGCCATGGCGGCTTTCAGCGGCGCGCCCTGCCCTCGCTCGGATTGGGCTTGCAGCATGGGCTGTATTGCATCGGCTGCTGCTGGGCGCTGATGCTGTTGTTGTTCGTGGGCGGTGTGATGAACATTGCCTGGATCGCCGGCATTGCCGGCTTGATCCTGCTGGAGAAGATCTTGTCCGATGGGCGCACGGTCTCGCGCGTGTTTGGTTCGGGGCTGATTATCGGCGGCGTGACCTTGGCCCTTCAACATCTGCCGACCTGACGCCGCTCACGGCGCGAGATCGTCCAAATTCGCCTTGGCTTCCTCGGCCACGCTGCCGGATGCTGTTTTCAAGGCCGCCTGGAAATCGCGCCGCGCCCCGCCCATGTCGCCCAACTGCCGCCTGAGCAAGCCGCGCTCCACCAGAGCGCCGCCATCGCCGGGGCTGAGTTTCAATGCCGCTTCCGTGTCGGCCAGCGCATCCCGGTAATTCTTTAGCGCCCGGCGCGCGCTGGCGCGCAACACCAAGAGATCGGCGCGGCGCGGCGAAAGCTGCAACGCCGCATTCAAGTCCAATACCACTTCCTGCCAGTTGCGCCGCATTGCCTGGGCCCGCGCCAAATCTGCGAACAGATCGGCGTCACCCGCCGACAGGGTCAGGGCGCCGGAAAAACTCTGCACCGCGCGCGCTCCGTCGCCGGCCAACAGCCAGGCATTGCCGGCCTGGTCGTACAAGGCTGCGCGAAACTGCGCTTCCAACTTGGCGGTGCCACCCGCGATTTTGTCCAGCCTGGCGCCGGCCTCGGCATAGCGTTTGAGACCGACCAGCGCCAAGGCGGCGCAATGTTGTGCTGGCACGCCACCGCCTGCTTTGGCCCAGGCCTCCGCATCCGCCAGGGCGGCGGCCGGATTGGCGCTGCTGGCCGCCAGACAGCGCTGATAATGACCGGCATCGGAAGGCGCCGAATTTGCCGCGCCGGCTACCAGAAGTAGCACCAGCGAGACGCAATGCCATTGGGGCCAAGAAATCATGGGAACACCCTAGCAGTAATAAGCGCTTGGGAGACCAAGAATTCCTGGTTAGGCTCCCCTGGTGTCGCGGTTTCGAAGTTCGCTCGTCATCGATATCGATCTCGGGGCGAACTTCGAAACCGGAACGACACCAGGAATCAATAAGTTGCTAGTGTCCTTCGATTCCGAAATTCGCTCAGAGGCCGATATGAAGATTATGCGAATTTCGGGAGTGGGACACTAGCCCGGGGAGAATTTGCATGGTCTTTGCGCGGCTTGCCTTCGCAGTGTTGTTTGCCATCTGGGCCACCGCCGCCATTGCGCAGCCCGTGGAACAACAGCAGCTCGGCCCGCGCGCCGCGCCCACGGCCCGCATTCAAGTGAACAGCCTGCCGATGATGGACACCATACCGGCCTTTGACGAAGCCGCCGCCACCAACAAATATCTGGCGCGGATCGGGGGAGCGGCGCGGGCCCGTTCCGATGCCTATTTCGAGGGCGGCTATTGGTTGCAACTGCTCGACCTGCTTTATGCCCTGGGCGTGGCGGCGGCGCTGTTATGGTCGGGCGCTTCGGTTCGCATCCAGGACTGGGCGGAAGGCAAGAGCCATAGCCGCACAGCGCAAGTCATGCTGTATGTCGCCGCCTATGTTCCCATCACCATTGCCGCGACACTCCCTTTGACCCTGTATGAGGGGTTCTTCCGCGAGCATGCTTACGGCCTGTCGAACCAATCCTTCTGGCAATGGCTGGGCGATTTCGGCACCCAATTCGCCTTGACCTTCGCGGCCGCAGTGCTGTTGCTGCCGGTGCTGTATCACTTCATCCGCCGCACCGGCGAAATGTGGTGGCTGTGGGGCGCGGGCCTGATGATCGGTTTTCAGATTTTGGTGATCGTGATTTGGCCGGTCTTCATCGCGCCTTTGTTCAACCACTACGCGCCCCTGCCCGACAGCCCCTTGAAGACAAAAATTCTTTCCTTGGCGCGTGCCAATGAGATCCCGGTGGACAATGTCTTTCTGGTCGATGCGTCGCGTCAATCCAACCGGGTTTCCGCCAATGTCTCCGGTTTTTTGGGAACGGCGCGGATTTCGCTCAACGACAATCTGTTGAAGCAGGGCACGCCTGACGAAGTGCTGGCGGTGCTGGGCCATGAGATGGGCCATTATGTGATGGGCCATGTGATGCGCGAGATCCTGCTGGAAGGCTTGGTGATCCTGGCCGGTTTTGCCTTTCTCAATTGGGCTTTCTGGTTCGCCTGCGAAGTGTTCGGGGGCCAATGGCAGGTGCGAAAAGTGGTCGATATCGCCGGCCTGCCGCTATTGGCCGCTTCGGGGGCGATTTTCCTGTTCCTTGCCACCCCGCTGATCAATTCCATTTCGCGCACCACCGAATATCAGGCCGATATTTTCGGACTCAACGCGGTGCGCAAGCCGGACGCCTTTGCCACCGTGATGCTTAAGCTTTCCACCTATCGCAAGCTGGAGCCCGGCAAATGGGAGGAGATCGTTTTCTATGACCATCCGTCGGGACGCACGCGCATCGCCTCCGCCATGCGCTGGAAAAAGGAACATATCGCCGATTCCGATATCCGGGATACCGCACAGCAGCCCTGATGGACCTTAAAACCCTTAATGAACAGGCCAAAGCCGCGCTGCAAGCCGGGGACATGGTCAAGGCGGAGGCGCTGATCGCCCAACTCGGCGCGGCCCGGCCAGGCCATCCGCAAGTGATCCTGCTGACGGGTTTGCTGCGCGGTCAGCAAGGCCGCCATCAAGAAGCGGCACACCAGCTGGAGAGCCTCCTGAAATTGGATCCCCGCAACGCCAAAATCCTGCTGCATCTGGGCAACGCGCTGCAGGGTTTAGGCCGCTTCGAGGCGGCCGTGGCGCGCTATGACGCGGCGCTGGCGATCAAGCCGGACGCTCCGGATATCCTCAGCTGCCGCGGCAATGCCCTGCAGGCCTTGGAGCGGTTCGACGAAGCGTTGGCCAGCCACAATGCGGCGCTGGCCTTGGAAACGGGGCAAGCTATTGCTTGGTATAATCGCGGCAGTCTGCTGTTGAAAATCCAGCGGCCCGGCGAAGCATTGGCCGACTTGGAGCGCGCGCTGACGCTTTCCCCAGATTTTGCCCAGGCCCTGGATAACAAGGGCAATGCGCTTATGTTGCTGAGGCAGCCGGCGCTGGCATTGCCCTGCTTCGAGCAGGCGCTCGCCTTGGATCCAAGCAATCCCGGTTTCCTGATGAATCATGCCTCGGCGCTGGTGCATTTGGACCGGTTCGTCGATGCGCTGGCGGACTATGACCGCATTCTGGCGATCAACCCGAATTTTCCCAAGCTGCACGGGCAAATCGCGCTGGCTGCGCTTTTTGCATGCGACTGGAACCGCATGGCGGCGGTCGCCCAAAGCCTTCCAGCCCAGGTGGAAGCAGGCACGCAAGGTTTCGATCCTTGGACCTTGATTGGATACAATGCGGACGGACCGCTGCTTCTTAGATGTGCACGCAATACGTTGCGCGAAAAACTCCCGCCGTCCTCTCCGGCGCTATGGACTGGCCAGGCCTATGCCCATGATCGCATCCGCCTGGCCTATCTTTCCTCGGATTTCCGCAGCCATCCGGTCGGATTTCAAATTGCCGAAGTGCTGACGCGCCATGATCGCAACCGCTTCGAGGTGATCGGCATTTCCTCGGGCGAAGATGACGGCAGTGAGATCCGCAGCCGCCTCCGCCTCGCCTTCGATCAATTCCACGACATGCAAGGCAAAAGCGACGGCGATGTGGCCCGCCTGATCCGGGAATTGGAAGTGGATATTGCGATAGACTTGAGCGGGCACACTTTTGGCCATCGCCTCGGCGCCTTGGCGCAGCGGCCCGCGCCGGTGCAGGCGGCATGGCTGGGTTATCCCGGCACCACGGGCGCCGATTTCATCGATTACATCCTGGGAGATCCCGTGGTGACGCCGCCGGAACACCAGCCCTTCTACAGCGAAAAAATCCTACCTCTTCCCGATTGCTTCTTTCCGCTCGATACTGGAAAGGCTTCCGCCGCTCCACTAACCCGAACCCAAGCCGGCTTGCCGGAAACAGGCTTTGTCTTTTGCTGCTTCAACCGCGACTGGAAGATCATGCCGCCGGTGTTCGATGTCTGGCTGCGCCTGCTGCACCAGATTCCCGGTAGCGTGCTGTGGCTGCGCTCCCGCACGGAAGATTCCAACACCCTGCGAAGACGTGCGCAGGAACGGGGCATAGACGGCAACCGCTTGGTCTTCGCCGGGCACGCGGAACGGGATGTCCATTTTGCGCGGCAAGCCCTGGCGGACCTGTTTCTCGACACTCTGCCTTATGGCGCACATGCCACCGCCGCCGATGCCTTGTGGGCGGGACTGCCGGTCCTGACCCAGATGGGCGGAATTTTTCCCGGCCGTGTCAGTGCCAGCCTGTTGACGGCGGCGGGCTTGCCGGAATTGATCACCCACACGCCGGAAGAGTATGAAGCGGCCGCGCTGGCGCTGGCGCGCGACCCGGCACGACTGAAAGCAATCCGAGGGAAACTGGCGGCCAATCGCACCTCCGCGCCTTTGTTCGACACCGCCCGCTTCACGCGAAATCTTGAAGCCGCTTATGATAAAATGCTGGCGGAGAGGCTCTGAAATACCAAAAACTGTCCGTCCACGGACGATATTGAAAATCACAAAGGGAGGGGCTCATGAACCGTTATTTTATCGCCGCCGCGGCCGCGCTGGTCCTGGGGACCGTATCGAGCAGGGCGCAACCTTCTGCACCGGCGCCCATGCCCTGCACACCGGCCATGGGGCTGAATTTCATCTGCAACCTGGGACGGCCGGAAGACTTTCTTTTGATCCCCAATACCAGATACATCATCACCGGCGGCTCGGCTGCCACCGGTTGGGGCCTGATCGACACCGAAAATAAGAGCTTCCGCCAAATTGATCTCAGCCAGCCGAAACCCGACCTCAAAACCTATCCCGATTGCCCAGCGATGCCGGACGCCAAGCGGCTCAGCGCCCATGGCGTGGCGATCCGGCCCACCCGGACGACCGGGCTTTTCAGCTACTACACCGTGACGCATGGTTTTCCGTTTGAAAGTGTCCAGGTTTTCGCCCTGGATGCACGCAGCGCGCAACCGGAACTACATTGGAGGGGGTGCGTCAAGGTTCCGGACAATCTCCGGGGCAACGGCCTCACCGCCGCCATGGACGGCACCATCTACAACAGCGTGCAGTTGAAGAATGGCGCCAAGCAGGCGGATTATTATGTCGGCAAGGTTACCGGTGGTCTTTATCAATGGAAGCCCAGCGACAAGACCTGGCGCCTGCTGCCCGGCACCGAGTTTGCGGGCAACAATGGCGTCGAGATTTCCAAGGACGAAAAGGAAATCTATCAGGCGGTTTCCGGCAGCCATTCCGTTGAAATCATTTCCCTGGCCGACACCACCAAGCCGGTGCGCCGGGTGGAATTGAAGTGGTTCAACGTCGACAATATCCATTGGAGCGGTGATCAGCTGCTCACGGCGGGCGTTTTCGAGGACGAACCGGCCTGCAACGGCACCCGTAAGGAGATGATCGAAAAGAATCTCGATCCCGCTTGTCATCGCGGCTGGGTGGTGGCCCGCATCGACCCCGCCACCGCGACCTATCGTGTCGTGGCCTACGGACCGGCCATTGCCGAGTTCGGCGGGGTTTCCACGGCGCAGATCGTCGGCGACAATCTCTGGCTCACCTCAAACCAGATGGACCGTTCCGCCTGGCTTCCTTTGCCCGGCCTCAAACATTGACTGACTGATGGCGGTCAGGCGCGTGGCAGATGCGCCGCCAAGCCGGCATAGAGCGGGTTCACCGGATCAAGCTTGCCCAGCAGCCTTTCGCAAGCGCTGCGTGCTTCAACCGTCCAATCCGCCGACAGCGAAGCGGCAAGCTGGGCCTGGCTTTTGAGGATCACGCCGTCGTCCAAAATCTTCAGCCCATTGTCGCGCAAAGTGGCGCCGGTGGTGGTGATGTCCACGATCACTTCCGCAGTGCCGGCGGCAGGCGCGCCTTCCGTGGCGCCGGCGCTGGGCACGATGCGATAGTCAGAGATGCGCGCCTGGGCAAAGAAGCTGCGGGTCAGTTGGGCATATTTGGTCGCCACCCGCAGCCGGCGGCGATGGGTGTGGGCGTAAGCGGCGCAGACGTCATCCAGATCGGCCATGGTGGAAACGTCGATCCAGGCCCCAGACACCGCCACCACCACATCGGCAAAACCGAAGCCCAAGGGCTTGAGCAATTGCATGCGGCCTTCCAGCTCGGGAGCCTCCTCGCGCAACAAGTCCTCGCCGGTAATGCCCAGATGAATATCACCGGCCAGCAAGGAGGATGCGATCTCGCCCGCCGACAGCAGCATCACTTCCACATCGGGAAAGCCGGCAAAGCTGGCGCGATAGCCGCGGGCGCCCACCGTCTGTTCCATGGTGACGCCGGCGGTGGCGAACCAGGCATTGCAATTGTCCTTGAGCCGCCCTTTGGAGGGGATCGCGAGCGTCAGCATCACGCGCCTCCTGCCGCCTTGGCGGCCAGCAGGCGCTCGGTGCGCAGGGCGCAGCCCACGGCGCTGACCGGAGTCTTCGCCCCCAGCATTTCCATCATGCTGTCATAGCGGCCGCCGCCCGCCACTTGCACCGGACCTTCCTTGTCGCGCGCCCACAATTCAAAAACAAAGCCGGTGTAATATTCCATGTTGCGGCCGAAATGAGCGGTGAACTGGACCCGCGAAAGATCGACGCCCAAAGATTCGAGCGTCGCCAGCCGCGCTTCCATGGCCGCCAATTGCGGATCCAGATTGATGCCGATGGTCTTGAGAAGTGCGCGAATTTTGGCCAGGGCCTCTTCCGCCGGACCAGAAATATCCAGCAGTTGAGCGATAGCGTCGGCAATTCTGCTGTCCAGATGCAGGCTGGCGGCTTGTGCCGCGCGATCCATCGCGCGGGCGATGATTTCTTCCCGTGAGCGACCGGCCAACGGCGCATCGGCCTGCGCCTGCAACAGGGTTTCGATTTCATCGCGGCTGTTTGGCCGCTTGGGAGCGCCATCGCCATGGCCCAGCCAATGCAGCAGCGACTCTACGTAGCCAGCGCGCCAGAAATGCCGCTTAAGCCGGGCGCGCCATTGCGGCGGCAGGCTTAAGCCATCCACCAGCGCGCCAAACAGCGCCAGATCACCGATGCGCAGGGAAAAATCCTTCAGCCCGCAGACCCGCAAAGCCTCGACCGCCAGGGTGAGGATTTCGGCATCGCCGGCGCGCGCGTCACTCAGCCCCAGCAATTCCACCCCGGCCTGGAAAAACTGGGTGGGACGGTTGGGTTCGCCCGGCTGATGACGGAACACCAACCCGTTATAGGAAATGCGGGCGGGCAAGGTGCGACCCGCCAGCACCGCTTCCCGGCAGATGGGAATGGTGAGATCGGGCCTGAGCGCCAGGTCGCGCCCAGACGGGTCGGTCAAAGTAAAGGTGCGTCGGCGGATTTCCTCGCCGGAGCGGTTGAGGAAAATCTCCGCCGGCTGCAGCACCGCCGGTTCCTCGCGCGCATAGCCGCGCGCGGCGAACAGATTGAGCAGCGCCATGGCCTGGGCATTCAGCGCCTCCATGGCGGAGGTCTGGTAATAAGGAAAGGTAACCATCAGGGACTTCCCTTAGCGGGGCCCTTGAGCATCGCCTTGATTTCCGCCACCAGCTGGCTGCGCGCCACACTTTTCTGCGCCTCGCGATTGCCCACCCATTCGGCCCGGCTTTCCACCGACTTGGCCAGTTCGGCGCCCAGCGCCAAATCTTTCAGGGTGACTTCCCCCCGCCCTCGTTCATCGCCGCCCTCAATGACGGCGATGGCCGCGCCGCGTTTGTCGGCATATTTGAGCTGGTCGCCCATCTTGCCGTTGCCGACATAGGCTTCGGCGCGCAGGCCCGCGGCGCGCAATTCCTGCACAATGGCGAAGGATGCGGCAGCTTCCGCTTTGTCGAACACTGTCACCACAATCAAGGGCGGCAGCGCGGCCTGTATCCCGCGCAGCGCCGCCAATAAGCGGCTAACACCGATGGAAATGCCCGCCGCCGGCACCCGCTGGCCGGTGAAGCGCGCCACCAGATCGTCATAGCGTCCGCCGCTGGCGATGGAGCCGAACACTACCTCTTCGCCCGCGTCATTGGTCACGGGACCAGTGAGTTGCCCTTCCCAGACCGGACCGGTGTAGTAATCCAAGCCGCGCACCACACCGGTGTCGAACATCACCCGGTCGGGACCATAGCCACAGGCCTGCAGCAGCTTGACGATCTGCTCCAGCTCATTGAGGCCTTCGGCGCCGATCTTGCTGGCCGAGATCAAGGTGGCGATCTGATTCAGATGCGCTTCTTCATCCTTGGCGTCGGGCGCGACAAAGGCCAGCACGCGTTGCGCCTGTTCGTCATTCAATCCCGCGCCTTTGGTGAAATCGCCGGATTCGTCCTTGCGGCCCGTACCCAACAGCGCCGACACCCCGGCCACGCCCAACCGGTCCAACTTGTCGATCGCGCGCAGCACAATGCCGCGCCGGGCGCGGTCTTCCAGCGGAATGCCCGCCACTTCCAACACACCGTCCAACAGCTTGCGATTGTTCAGCTTGACGATGTAATTGCCGCGACTGAGTCCGAGCTTTTCCAGCGTGTCGCACAGCATCATCAAAAGCTCGGCATCAGCGCTCGGCGAAGCGCTGCCCACGGTATCGGCATCGAATTGGGTGAATTCGCGGAACCGTCCCGGCCCCGGCTTCTCGTTCCGCCACACCGTGCCGGTTTGATAGCGGCGGAATGGCTTGGGCAGGTTTTGGAAATTGGTCGCGACATGACGTGCCAAGGGCGCCGTCAGGTCATAACGCAACGACATCCATTGATCGTCATCGTCCTTGAGCGAGAACACGCCGTCATTGGGCCGGTCGACATCGGGCAGAAACTTGCCCAGTGCGTCGGTATATTCAAAGGCCGGAGTCTCCAGCGGCTCAAAACCATAGCTCTCATAGACGGCGCGGATGGTGGCCAGCATCTTTTGTTCGGCCATGATCTCGGCCGCGCCGCGATCGCGGAATCCCCGCGGCAGCCTGGCCTTTGGTTTGGATTGCTTAGGCGACGTCATGATTTGCGCTGGAATCTTGGAGTTGGCCGGGGTTGTACCGGCGTGAGGGTGCGGCGGCAAGGAACCGTGTGCCGCCCGCATAAAACATTATAAATCAAACACTTACAAGCGCGCCGCTTTGCCGCTTGCGCTTCGCCATGGTGCAATGCGAACTAGCAAAAACAGCTGGAGTGAACGCTGGTGACGGAAAGCAAAGTCTATCCCGATGCGGCTTCGGCCCTCAAAGGCCTCACCTTTGATGGCATGACGGTGATGTCGGGCGGCTTCGGCCTGTCGGGCAATCCCGAAAATCTGATCACGGCGTTGAAGGAAGACGGTACCCGCAACCTCACCGTGATCGCCAACAATTGCGGCGCCGATGGCTTGGGCCTGTGGGTGCTGCTCAACAATGGCCAAATCCGGAAAATGATCTCGTCCTATGTCGGCGAGAACAAGCTGTTCGAAGAATTATACCTCACCGGCAAGCTGGAATTGGAATTGAACCCGCAAGGCACCTTGGCGGAACGCATCCGCGCCGGCGGCGCCGGCATTCCCGCCTTCTACACCCGCACCGGCGTGGGCACCGTGGTGGCGGACGGAAAACCCACCGAAGTGTTCGATGGCCTTACCTATGTGCGCGAACGCTGGCTGCGCGCCGATCTGGCCCTGGTCAAGGCCTGGAAAGGCGATACCGAAGGCAACCTGATCTATCGCAAGACCGCGCGCAATTTTAATCCCATGATGGCGACTGCGGGCAAGATCACCATTGCGGAAGTGGAAGAACTGGTGGAGCCGGGCCAGCTTGATTCCAATCAGATACACACACCGGGAATTTTCGTGCAGCGCATCCTGCAGGGCAAAAACTACAAGAAATTGATCGAGCGGGTGACCACGCGGCCTCGTCCGGCAGGAGGCGTGTGATGGGCTGGAGCCGTGAAGACATCGCCGCCCGCGCCGCCCGCGAATTGCAGGACGGATTTTATGTCAATCTGGGCATCGGCATTCCCACTTTGGTGGCCAATTACATTCCGCCTCGTGTGAAAGTGACCCTGCAAAGCGAAAACGGCATGCTGGGCATGGGCCCCTTTCCCTATCCCGGCGACGAGGATCCCGATCTGATCAATGCCGGCAAGCAGACCATCACCGAACTGCCCACCACCAGTTATTTCTCCTCCGCCGACAGTTTCGCCATGATCCGGGGCGGGCATATCGATCTGTCGGTGCTGGGCGCGATGGAAGTGTCGGAAGACGGCGACATCGCCAATTGGATGATCCCGGGCAAGATGGTCAAAGGCATGGGCGGCGCCATGGATTTGGTGGCCGGGGTCAAGCGCGTGATTGTGGTGATGGAACACACCAACAAGGCGGGCGAATCCAAGATCCTCAAAAAATGCACCCTGCCGCTCACCGGCACCCAATGCGTCGACATGATCATCAGCGATCTCTGCGTCTTCACCTTGGAGCGCGGCAAGACCGGGTTGAAGCTGATCGAACTGGCGCCCGGGGTCACTCTGGAAGAAGTGACCGCCAAAACCGAAGCAAAATTCACCAGCGCTCTTTAATGACCGCGCGCATGCGCAGCCGCCTGTGGTGGCATCATCTGCCCTTGGCCCTGCTGTCGGCCGCTAGCATCTTTCTTCTCTACGTCACGCGTCCCTATCCCGATGTGATCACCCGGTTGAGCTTCGCCACCGCCTGGCCGGCGCTTGTGCTTCTGACGGTGGTCCTGGTGATCGGTCCGTGGCGGATCTTGCGCGGCAAACCGCCGGTCCTGTCCCAGGATTTGCGCCGCGACATCGCCATCTGGGGCGGCAGTTTGGGCGTGGCGCATGCCATCATCGGCAATTGCGAGCACCTGCGTGGACGGCCTTGGCTTTATTACGTCTATGAAAAGACCCAGGAACATCTGGTGCCGCTGCGCCACGACCTGTTCGGCTTTTCCAATTACACCGGCCTGTTCGCGAGCTTGATCCTGCTGGCGCTGCTCGCGACCTCCAACGACGCTTCGCTGCGCAAACTCGGCAATCCGGGATGGAAAAGCCTGCAGCGCTGGAACTATGTCTGCTGCGGCCTCACCGCCCTGCATACCTTCGGCTACCTGATCGGCATCCAAAGCCTGAAATGGGGCTACATCACCACGGCGCTTCTGTGCGTGGCGATTGCCGCAGTTATGCAATATCTAGGCTGGAAAAAGCGCTTACGGCAACGGACCGCCAACGCTGGCTGACCCGGTGCCCGAACATCCCGCCGCGCCATAACGCACGAATTTCTGGATGCGCTTACCGGTGTCCACTTCCGCCGTATAGATGTTGCCTTTGCTGTCCAGGCTGACCTGATGCAGCCAGTGGAACTGGCCGGCGTCGCGGCCTGACCGTCCCAGCCGCCCCAATTCCTGCAGATTGCTGCGGTTGAGCAGATAGATGGTCATGTTGGAATTGTCGCCGACATAAAGACAGCTCTGCGCCTTGTCCTTGGAGAAATTCAGCGACACCGAAGTACCCGGCATGGCGGGAAGGGTTTCGGTATTGCTGCTGATCGCCTGCTCGGCAACAAAGCCGCACTTGCCGGCCACCCCATCAGGATTGCTGCAAGGCTTGCCCAAGGACGCATCCTTGCTATCAAACACCTGGATGCGGTCATTACCGCGGTCGCAGACATAAATCTTGCCGTCTTCGGCGATCTTCACGCAATGCACCGGATTGCGGAAGAAGGCGGGCTTCTTCACGCCCTTCAAACGATCGGTCACCCAGCGCCCGCCCGCGGCGGCGGCGGCGTCATCCACCGGATTGGAGCCATAGGCGCCGAAATGGCCGATATATTTGCCGGTATCGGCATCGACAATCAGGATGCGGCGGTTGCCATAGCCGTCGGCGACATACAGGCGGTTGGTCTTGGGATCCACCACCATGTCGGCTGGCAGAAAGAGCAAGGGCGTGCCATTGATGCCGCCGCTGGTGTCGTTGCTGGCAGGCGCGGTCGGCGTGCCGCCAATACGCATCTTGAAATTGCCGTTCATGTCGAACTTCAAGACAAAGCCGTCGCTGCCTTCTTTGTGCGTGGTCCAGCTGGACGCCGGATCGACCGGCCTGGCGCCATTGCCCGCGATCCAGACATTGTCTTTTTGATCGACATAAATGCCATGCTCGCTATTGGGCCAGATGCAGCCGTCGGCCGCCTTGCAATGGCTTTCCAGCCAGCCGGGATCGGCGGGACCGCCCCAGGAACGCAGCAGCTTGCCGCTGGTATCGAATTCCAGCACCGACGGCGCGGCGTTGCAGCAATCCGCCGTCGCGCCATTGGGACGCGCATGACCCAGACCATTCTTGCCATCCGCGCCGCCGCGGGTTTCCAGCGCGGCCTCGTCATTGGTCATGGTGCGCGGGCGGTTATAGACCCAGATGTGATCGTGATGATCGACATAGAGCCCGCCGATTTGGCCCAGCAGCCAGCTGTGCGGCAAAGGCGCCGGCCAGCCGGGATCGGACACGAAGCCCGGCGTCGTGGCCGTCACTGATTTTTGATAGACCCCGGTATTGGCATAGAGCCGGTCCAGAATGGACTGATCTTTCTTCACCGTATCGGCGGCCAAAGCCCCACCAGAAGCCAGCATTGCTGCCAGCACAACCAAAACCTTGCGCATCCCCATTCCCCTTATTTTTCTGTCAACTGGTCTTGCGGCACTTCAATGACCAGCACCCGCTTGGGCGCAGTGCCCACTTTGACCCGGGCGATTTCCTTTTCCGCCTTCACGTCCAGAATGGACGTGTCATCGGTGTCGGCGTTGCTGACGCCGGCATATTTACCGTCAGCCGAAAAGCTGATCCAGTTGGGACAAGCCCCGACCGTGATCTTCTTGCCCAATTTCTTGCTGGCAATGTCATAGACATAAATGCCGGCATCGGACACCGAAGTGATCCAGAGCTTCTTGCCGTCCGGAGTTAAGCCGACACCATGGACGGGTGTGTTGGGCGGCTCGACCTTGCAGGCCATCCAGGGCATGGGCGGCAGTGCGATCTGCGACATGGTCTCGTGCGGGATATCGATCACCGCCACGCCATGCAGACCGCTGAGCGCGGTATAAAGCGTCTTTTCGTCCTTGGTGATGGCGAAGGGCCTGGGATCGCCCGCCACCTTCACTTCATTGGTGATTTCCATCTTCGCCAGGTCGATGCGGTGAATGCGGTAGGCGTCGCGCTCTTCGCAATAGACGATGGTATTGCTGCCGCCTTCCGGGGTGAAGCAATTGTGGGGATGGACGGTCTTGAAGCTCTTGACGATCTTTTTCTCGGCCACGTCGACCACCACCGACAAATTGGCAGGCGCCAAGAGCGGCACCACCACATAGCGGCCATCATTGGTGGCGGCGCATTCATTGGGTCGCCCGCCCAGCGCAATAGTGTCGGTCACCGTGTTGGTCTTGGTGTCGATCACCTTGAGGCTGTTTTCGGATTCGATGGTGGCGAAGGCCCGCCGGCCATCGGCCTGGGCGCACACGCCATGCACGATGGGCCCCACTTTCAGGGTCTTGATCACCTTTTGGGTGGCAAGGTCGATGATGCTGATGTCATCGCCCTGGCTGTTGGCGACATAAAGCAGCGAACGAGTGGCGGCCTGGGCGTTGCCGGTCAGGGCGACAGCGCATAATGCTCTCAGCACAAGCTTGCGGATCATGACCACTCCCCGTGATTTTTCGCCCTAGCGAGAGCGATTCTTAGCCGATTGCGGGGCGCAAGGCCAATGGGCGGACTGGCTATGATTTCGGGTAAGTCCTTCCAACTAGAGCGGTTTGGTGGCGGCGCAGCAGAAAAATCCCCGCCTCAATCGCCAGGGCGGCCAGGAAGGGCGCCATGGCGACGGCAGCGCCGTCTTCTTCCTCCTCGATCTTCCACAAGGCGCCGACAGCGCAAAGCACCAGTCCAGCTACCAGAAATTTGCGCATCTGCTTACGACCCACGGACAATAGCCAGGCGCCAACGCCCCAACTAGGCTGTAAGTTCCGCTGAAAAGAGGTCCGGCTGAAAACCATTGCCATCATCGGAGCCGGCGTTACCGGCGTCACCACCGCCTATGCGCTGTTGCAGCGCGGCTATGGCGTGACGGTGATCGACCGCCAGCGCTATCCGGCGATGGAAACCAGTTTCGCCAATGGCGGACAGCTGTCCGCCAGCAATGCGGAAGTTTGGAACCGATGGTCCACGGTTTGGCATGGCCTGCTGGACATGACCGACCCCGCCAGTCCGCTTTTGGTCAATCCGGCTCCCAACTGGCACAAATATTCCTGGTTCGCGGAATTCATTGCCGCCATTCCCCGCTACCGCGCCAACACCATCGCCACCACCCGCATGGCGATCAAAGCACGCCGGCTGCTGTTCGATATCGCCGAGCGCGAGCATATCGACTTCGGACTGGAGCGGCGGGGCATTCTGCATCTTTATAATGACCGCGCCGCCTTTGAGCATGGCCGTGTGGTGAACCGGCTGCTGAAGGAAGGTGGGCTGGAACGGCGCGAGGTCACCTCGGCGGAGATGCGCGCCATCGAGCCGGCGCTGACCCACGATTATTACGCCGGCATCTACACTCCGGACGATGCCACCGGCGACATCCACCGATTCACCCGCGGCCTGGCGGAAGCCTGTCGCGGCGCCCACTTCCTGCAGGAAGCCGAGGTGAAGCAATTGCGGCATTTGGAGTCCCGCATCGAGATCAGCCTGGAGCTGGGACCGCATGGCGACACCAAGCCAGAGCAGATCACGGCGGATGGGGTGGTGATCTGCGCCGGGGTCGGCAGCCGTGCTCTGGCCGCGATGCTGGGCGATCGCATCAACATCTATCCGGTGAAAGGTTATTCCATCACCGTCAATCTGGACGACGATGAGAGTCGGCAGGCCGCGCCCTGGGTGAGCCTGATGGAGGACTCGGTGAAGATTGTTTCAAGCCGGCTGGCGCGGAATCGCCTTCGGGTTGCCGGCACAGCCGAATTCAATGGCTATAACTACGACATTCGCGCCGATCGCATCGAGCCGCTGGTGACCTGGGTGCGGCGGGAAATGCCCCGCATCAACACCAGCGCCGCAGTGCCATGGGCCGGCCTTCGCCCCATGCTGCCCGATTTGATGCCCAAAGTGGGCGCCGGCAGGCGTCCGGGCGTCTTCTACAATACCGGCCACGGCCATCTCGGCTGGACTCTCGCCGCCGCCACCGCCGAAGCCATCACGACGATTGTCACGGCAGGTTTGCCCGCCTGATTTTTAGCCGGGCTCCGCTGTCATGGTTTCTCTCGATAAATGCCGGTTTGCGACAATTGAACCGCGGAAAACTTCACTTTTCCCCAAGGCCTGTCCCGAGCTAACCGGACTTTCATTTTCTTGCGCGATTGTAAGGCGACAAAACACGGGTGGAAGTGAGATGCCAAGACGTTTCCTTTCCGGGAACGGTATGCCGGCATCGCTCCCTAGCCCGCAGGCATACGAACATTGGTGGTGGGCCAATCCCCCAAAGGCCCACCACTTTTTTGGGAGGTTTGGCCATGGTTCGCAAATGGATCGCCATTTCCTTGATGACAGGCTGTGTCCTGTTCACCGCCTTCACCCTCACCATGGCGTTGTCCTACCAGATCCATGAGCGCTGCACCGATCAAATGGCGCGCGACGGCAATTGCTGACGGCGCCGACCGCCTCTTTTAACCAAGACCCCAACCAACACTTGCTGGGCAGCTTTCTCCAACGGCAGCTTATTGTTAGGCTTTGCAGAGCGCCAAGGTGTTTCATGCTCGGTCTCAGCGTCTGGCAGATAGCCACGTGAAATGAACATAAAACGCGAGTTGCGCCGCGCGCGCGAAGCCTTTGACGCGGCAAAGTGGACCGTCAGCGAGCTTACCTGCCGCGCCATTCTCAAGGCCGAGCCCAAATGTGCCGCGGCATACGAATTGTTGGCAATCGTCGCCGCTCACGCCGGGGCAACCGGCCAGGTGATCGGCTATTTGGAATCAGCCGGGACCTGCCGCCCGGAACGTTATTTGCGAAAGCTGCTTTTTCCCCGAAAGGCGGCGCGGCAAAGACAAGCCCTTGTGGATATGGCCAACGGCCGCCGCGCGAATGACGCGCCGGAACAAAGATATCTGGTCATAAAAAGCTGGGGATTCGGCTTCTGGTCCGATGTGTCGCACACGCTGGGCGGTTTGCTGCTTGCCGAAATCACCGGCCGTACTCCGGTGGTTCATTGGGGTGAAGCTTGCCGGTTTGGCGACGGGTCGGTTCAGGATTCCTTCCAGAAATTTTTTGAGCCGGTCTCGTCCGTGCCGGTTCCCGCGCTCAGGCAGATCGGGAATGCCTCTTTCTTTCCGCCAAAATGGAACAGCGCCAATCTCTTGGAAGACAATGTTTTCAAATGGACGGGACGCGGTGGCCGGCTGGGACCAGTGGAGTTCCTGAACCGGGCAGCGACGGTCGCCGTCGCCGATTTCTATATCGGTATCGCCCACGCGGCTCATTGGCTTCCAGCGCACCATCCTATGTCGCAACAGCCGCTGGAGAAAATCTGCTTCTATCTCGCCGAGAAATATCTTCGGCCCAGCCCGGCGGTCCGAGCACGGTGCGACTCATTCTATCGCGAAAACCTGATGGGCGCGCCGCTGGTGGCCGTCCATCTGCGGGGCTCGGACAAGGCCGTGGAAGATCGTGAGCTTCATGCCATCAACCAGAAAATTCTCGCCGCGCTGGATGCGATTCCGGTCAATTTCAGGATTTTTCTTCTAACCGACGACAACAACTACCTTTCCTTGGTGAAAGACAGATACCGAGAAAGGGTCGTCGCCACCCAATGCCAACGGACCAGCGGCACGACAGGAACGCACTATCTGGCGTCCACCGATCGCGAGCTGGCGGGACTCGAAATCATGACAGACACCTATCTGGCATTACGCGCCGACAAGTTCATAGGCAACGCCCGGTCCAATGTCGCCGCGATGATTTCGGTCATGCGCGCTTGGCCTCCTGGCGGCTGCACACTTTTCGGCGCGTTCGAACTGGCGATTCTGCGTCTGCGAGTCTTTCGCGATTTGCGCGCCGACCCCTTCAACGCCCAGCCGGCCGCTCGGCCGGTCAGAGATTATCCAAATTAAGGCATTTTACAGCGGCTTCCTCTGGAGGCGTCATCTTGCTAGCCTTTGGCCGGGGATCAAAAGGATCTGTCTTGTTCGGTCTCAGTTTTTGGCACATCGCGATTCTGCTGCTGATCGGCTTCCTCTTTTTCGGCGGCAGGCTGTCCGACCTGATGGGCGCGGCGGGCAAAGGTCTGCGCGAGCATGGCGATGAGATCGTGCCTACCCTCGGCAATCGCCTGATGCCGCCGTTCTTACAGCGCATCGTTCAGATACTGTTTAGAAGGTAGCTCGTCGGAGAGATGGTACAGTTGGGTGGGCTTGAACCACCGACCTCCGGATCCACAATCCGGCGCTCTAACCAACTGAGCTACAACTGCACGCTGCCGCCCATGACAGGGCAGGACCGGCCTTCTATGGTCAGACCATAGCAAAAGCAAGGGTTTAGGCGCACCGACAGCGGAAATTTGGGTTTCCACAACCCCGGCAAGGCCTTGGCCCTGCTCCAGCCTGTACCTTTTCTCTTTCCGTCCGTTAGTGTCCCACCATGAAGTTGCGTCGGAGTCTTCTGCTGGCCCTGGCGGCCGCCCTGATCGTCCTGATCGGGGTCCTTTATATGAAAACCCGTCCGGCCCCCATCCTGACGGTGATGACTTGGCCGGGCGCCTATGGCCGGGCCCAGGCGTCCGCCCAAATGCGCCCTTTCGGGGTGGAGAAAAATGTCGATGTGCGCACCGCGCTTTGGGATGGCGATCTGAAAGAGATCCGCGCCATGGTGGAAAAGCGGGACTTCAAGGCCGATGTCATCGACTTTGAACTGCCGGCTGCGGTGAGGGCCTGCCAGGAAAAACTCCTGGAAAAAATCGATCCCGCCATCCTGCCCGCGGGCGCGGATGGGACCCCGGCGGCCCGCGATTTCGTGCCCCGCGCCATCGGGCCTTGCTGGGTGGGCGGCATGGTCTATTCCCAGGTGATGGTTTATTCGCCCAAGCTCAAACGCACGCCCGCGAGTTTGACGGATTTTTTTGACCGCAAGAAATTTCCCGGCCGCCGCGCGCTCAGCCGCGCCAACGCCAAGTTCAATCTGGAGCTGGCTCTGCTGGCCGATGGTGTGGCGCCCGGCGATGTCTACAACACGCTAAACACGCCGGAAGGGCTGGATCGCGCCTTCGCCAAACTCACCGCCCTGCATCCCATCTGGGCCCATGACAGCAAGGATGCCCTGGAATGGGTGAAGAATGGCCAGGCGGTGATGGCGACCGCCTTGAACGGCGATGTGCAAGCCCTCAAAACCGACGCTCCCGGCGTGATTTGGGATCATCAACTGTATGAGCTGGATGTGTTCGCCATTCCGGCGGGTAATCCCAACAAACAGCGGGCATTGGATTTCATCACTTATGCCACCGGCAGCGCGCCGTTGGCGGCGGCGGCCAATTGGGTGGGCTTTGGTCCGGCGCGGCGCTCGGCGATTCCCCTGGTGAAAAACAATCCCGAGACCGGCCAGGCGATGCGCCCCTTGCTTCCCACCGCGCCGGAGAATTTCCAAAACGCGTTCGCCATCGATGACGGCTGGTGGCTGGCGCACGGCGACTCCCTCACCTCTCGCTGGCGGGAGTTCGTCTCCCGATGATGAGCTACGCCTTGCGCCGCCTGCTGGGCGCCATCCCGACCCTGTTCGTGATCGTGACTTTGGCTTTCTTCATGATGCGCGCGGCGCCGGGCGGCCCCTTTGACAGCGAGCGCCGCCTGCCGCCGGAAGTCGAGCGCAATGTCAAAGCGGCCTACAATCTCGACAAGCCCGTGGCCCAGCAATATCTGATCTATCTGGGCAAGCTGGCGCATGGCGACCTGGGCCCATCCTATAAGAACAAAGACTTTACCGTGGCGCAGTTGATCGGCACGGGATTGCCGGTGAGCGCCCGGCTGGGTCTTTCCGCCATGACGCTGGCGCTGCTGTTGGGCACCTTTTTGGGGGTGAATGCAGCGCTGAAACAGAACCGCTGGCAGGATTACAGTGTGATGGGAACGGCGATGCTGGGCATCACCATCCCCACCTTTGTCACCGCGCCGATTTTGACTCTGATCTTCGGCATTTACGGCATTTCCCTATTCGGCCATGAATTTTCCCTGCCGGTTGGCGGATGGAATGGCGGGGCGCTGGCCAATATGGTGTTGCCGGTGACGGTGCTGGCCTTGCCGCAAACCGCCATCGTGGCGCGGCTGATGCGCGGCTCGATGGTGGAAGTGCTGCGCGCCAACTATATCCGCACCGCCCGCGCCAAGGGGCTTTCGGTGCCGCGCATTGTGCTGGGCCATGCCTTGCGCGCCGCCGCTCTGCCGCTGGTGTCCTATCTCGGCCCAGCGCTGGCGGCGGTTCTCACCGGCTCGCTGGTGGTGGAACAGATTTTCGGCCTGCCCGGCATCGGCCGTTATTTCGTGCAAGGCGCGCTCAACCGCGATTACACCTTGGTGATGGGTGTGGTGATTTGTTACGCCGCGCTGATCATTCTGCTGAATTTCGTGGCCGACATATTGATCGCCTTCCTCGATCCCCGGGTGAGGCTGTCGTGATCGCCACAGGCCAGACCTTAAAAGCCGTGGAAGAGGTCAAAGGCCGCAGCCTGTGGGTGGATGCGCGCCGGCGGCTGGTCCAAAACCGCGCCGCCATGACCAGCATCGTGATCCTGGGTGTAGTTGCGTTGTTGGCGTTGCTGGCGCCTTTGCTGTCGCCTTTCGCCTATGACGAAGTCAATTACGACATCATCGCCTGCGCCCCCAACTGGTGGCCGGCCGAAGCGAGCTGCCGCGCGGCAGGCCATATCTTCGGCACGGACGCGGTGGGCCGCGATCTGTTTGTGCGGGTGTTGTTCGGGGCGCGGGTGTCGTTGGCGGTGGGCCTGGTGGCGACCTTGGTGTCGCTGGTGATCGGGGTGATGTATGGCGCGACAGCCGGTTATTTGGGCGGCCGCACCGATACTTTGATGATGCGTCTGGTGGATGTCCTCTATTCCCTGCCCTTTGTCTTCTTCGTCATCATCCTGATGGTGATCTTCGACCGCAATTTCATCCTGTTATTTGTGGCGATCGGGGCGGTGGAATGGCTGACCATGGCCCGCATCGTGCGCGGCCAGACCCTGTCCATCAAACAGAAGGAATTTATCGAGGCGGCGCGGGCGGGCGGCGTCTCCCCCCTCGCTATTATCACCCGCCACATCATTCCCAATGTGGTGGGGCCGGTGATGGTCTATGTCACCTTGACCGTGCCGGGCGTGATCCTGACCGAAAGCTTTCTATCCTTCCTGGGGCTGGGGATCCAGGAGCCGCTCACTAGTTGGGGGGTGCTGATTTCCGATGGCGCCGACCAGATGGAAACCGCGCCTTGGATGCTGCTGTTCCCCGCTTTGTTCATGGCGGTGACCCTGTTCTGCTTCAATTTCGTCGGCGACGGCTTGCGCGACGCGCTGGATCCAAAGGATCGCTGAATTCCATGGGCGCGCTGCTGGAAATCAACAACCTCAATGTGCATTTCGCGCTTGCCGACGGCGATGTTCATGCCGTCAAGGACGCCAGCCTTGTTATCCATGAAGGCGAATGTCTGGGCGTGGTGGGTGAGTCCGGCTCCGGCAAAAGCCAGCTCTTTCTGGCGGCTTTCGGCCTTCTGGCCGCCAATGGCGGCGCCACCGGCAGCGTGCGTTATCGCGGCGAAGAGATATTGGGCGCCTCGCCGCAAAAATTGAACACCCTGCGCGGCGGCGCGGTCACCATGATTTTCCAGGACCCGCTGACCTCGCTGACGCCGCACATGAAAGTGGGAGCGCAGATCGCCGAGGCCTTGATGCTGCACCGGAATATTCCTCGCGCCGCGGCCCGGCAAAAAGCCCGTGAGATGCTGGATTATGTCCGTATCCCGGAAAGCGCGCGGCGGCTGAACCAATATCCTCATGAACTCTCCGGCGGCATGCGCCAGCGCGTGATGATCGCCATGGCGACCATCACCGGGCCGGACCTGATCATCGCCGATGAACCGACCACCGCCCTGGATGTCACGGTGCAGGCCCAAATTCTGGAAATCTTGCGGGCGCTCAAGACCGACAGGAAAACCGCCATTGCCATGGTCAGTCATGACATGGGCGTGATCGCGGGCCTTGCCGACCGGGTGCAGGTGATGCGCTTTGGGCAAATCGTGGAAAGCGGCACCGCCGACGAAATCTTCTATGCGCCCCAGGCCGATTACACCCGCATGCTGCTGGACGCGATCCCCAAGGCGAACGAGACGCCTGCGCCGGTCGGGGCCGTTGGCACGCCGTTACTGACCGTGGATGATCTGAAGGTCAGCTTTCCGGTGAAAGACGGCCTGTTCGGTAAGACCCGCCAACTGCGCGCGGTGGACGGCATCAGCTTCACCTTGCACCAAGGCGAGACTTTGGGCGTGGTGGGGGAAAGCGGCTGCGGCAAATCTACCTTGGCGCGTGCCGTGCTGCAGCTTTTGCCTAAGGCAGGCGGACGGGTGGTATGGCTGGGCCGCGATCTCGACGCCGCCACTGGGTCCGACATCCGGAAATTGCGCGAAGACTTCCAGATCGTGTTCCAGGATCCGCTGGCGAGCCTTGATCCCCGCATGCCGGTCGGCGTCTCCATCGCCGAGCCACTGAAAAGTCTGGAGCCGCAACTTTCGCGGCAAGAATTGCGCGATCGCGTACAGACCATGATGCAGCGCGTGGACCTGGATCCGGCCTGGATCAACCGTTATCCCCATGAATTGTCCGGCGGCCAGAACCAGCGCGTCGGCCTGGCCCGGGCCATGATCGTCGGGCCCAAAATGCTGGTCTGCGACGAAGCGGTAAGCGCGCTGGACGTTTCCATTCAGGCCCAAATCGTGGACCTGATCCGCGATCTTCAGGCCGGGTCCCAGCTGGCGCTGATCTTCATCAGCCACGATTTGTCCGTGGTGCGCCGCTTGTCACATCGCGTGATGGTTCTGTATCTGGGCCGGGTGGTGGAACTCGCGCCCAGCGCGGCGCTGTATACCGATCCACACCACCCTTACACCCGGGCGTTGTTGTCGGCGGTGCTTTCTCCCGACCCGCGTGCCGAACGCGCCAAAAAACGCGAGCTTTTGACGGGAGATTTACCATCGCCGCTGGACCCGCGCGCCCAGCTGACATTCCTGAAATCCCGCCAAAATGAGCCGGATTACCGGCCCAAACTGGAACAGGTCGCAACCGATCACTGGGTTGCTGAACACGATTAGTGTCTAACCGTCGCCTGCGAACCATGATATAAATCAAAGCACCCCGCAGAGCATGCGGGCGTAATTCAGGATGGAGACGCCATAAACAAACGGCCGAGCGCCCAAAATCCCAAGGAGAGGCGCGAGGTATCAGACCAGGAGGAAAAATGAGCAATCTGCAGGAATTTCACCATGCACCTGACGCGCCGGATATAAAATCCCGTACTGTGGTGGCGATTGTGATAGCGGTCGTGATGGCTGCCTTCGGGGTCTATGTTTATGAGAAAATCTGGAATCCGCCGGCGCCGCCGTCGCCCGTGATGGACACACAGCTTCCCGCGCACTGATAGCGTGACCGCCTTCGCCTATCTTTGGCGGCGGTGATCTTCAGGCGCGCCGCCTTGTGGCGCCGGTTTTCGTTCCCGCGCACAAGGTTGAGTTCGCGCCGCGGCTAACGGTAACCCGCACATTGGATGCGGGCTGCCGCCGGCGGACCGGCTGCTCGCCGGTATCTGCCCTCCAGCGGCGCGCAAAACCCATTGAACTTGTAGCCGCAATCCCGGCAAATGCTGGACGCAGCATTTGACAGAAGGTTCGGATGGCCAAGGCATGGAACCGGCGCCTGGCTCTGGCCGGCGGCGCGGCCCTGGCAGCGGGCGGCGCGACTTGGGCACTGTGGCGGCCATCGGAGAGTGTGCGTCTCAATATTCCTGACGCCAAAACCTTGCGGCGCGGGAATGGCGCAGAGCTGGAAACCCTGGACAATTCCCTTTCCGTCGGCAGCCAGGACGACAATGTTCTGGGCGACCTGATGATGGGCCTGGTAACCGAGAATGCGCAGGCTCAGCCCATTCCTGGCGCGGCGGTGAAATGGACCACCTCTTCCGATGGTTTGATTTGGCGTTTCACCCTGCGCGACGCGCAATGGTCCGATGGCAAGCCTGTCACCGCCGCGGATGTCGTCTTCTCCTGGCGCAGGTTGCTCGATCCGGCAACCGCTTCGCGCTATGCCTATTATCTCTACCTGGTCAAGAATGCAGAGACCATCAACACCGGAAAATTACCGGCAAGCGCGCTCGGCATACGCGCGGTCGGCACCCATGAGTTGGAAGTCACGCTGGAAAAACCGGCTCCCTATCTGCTTCAGATGTTGATGCATCCTTGTACCCATCCTCTGCCGCGCCATGTGGTGACCGCCAAAGGGCGGGATTGGACGCGCCCGGGAAATCATGTGGGCAATGGACCGTTTCTGTTGAAGGAGTGGATACCCAACGGCCATGTCCGGTTGGAGAAAAATCCGCGTTTCTATGACGCCGCGAGTGTCGCGTTGGAGCACATCTATTATTACCCCACCGACGACTACAGCGCCGCATTGCAGCGTATGCGGGCCGGCGAGCTGGATATGCAAGATAGGACTCCCGTCCAGCGCATCGATTGGATCAACGCCAACCTGCCGCAAATTCGCCACCCAGTTTCGGTGTTCAGCATCGAATATGTGGAGGTCAATCATCGCCGCGCACCTTTCCAGGACATCCGTGTGCGCGAAGCCGTCAATCTGGCGCTCAACCGGGAAGCGGTGGCACAACGTATCCGCCGGGTCGGCGATTTGCCTGCTTACAGCCTGGTGCCGCCCCACATCGCCAATTTTCCCGGCGGCAACAACTTTGCCTTCAGGACCATGCCTTATCCGGCGCGCCTTGAGCGCGCCCGCAACCTGATGCGTGCGGCCGGTTTCAGCCAAACCAACCGGCTCAATACCACCTATCTGATCCGCAGCACCGCGCCCGGGCCCTACCGTGCCGTGGCGGCCGCCATTCAGCAAATGATGGCGCAAATCAACATCAATATGAGCATCATCCCGATGGACTTTCAGATCTTTCTGGCCGAAATCCACGCGCATAATTTCGACATGGCGGAGGCGGCCTGGGGCGCGGATTTTGATGACGCCGCCACCTTTCTGGAGTTGCTGAAGACGGGGGGCGGCAACAATGACAGCGACTACAGCAATCCCGCCTTTGACGCCATGCTGGCCTCGGCGCAACAGGATACCGACCTGGTGAGCCGTGGACGTAAATTGGCGCAAGCCGAAGACATCGCTCTCAAAGACCATGCCCTGATGCCGCTGTTTTTCTGGGTCGATCCCAATATGGTCTGGCCCTATGTCAAAGGCTGGGAAGCCAATGGCATGGACAAGCACCGTTCCCGCTGGGTCTCGATCGACCAAGCTGCGCGTCTCAAGCAATTCACATGAAGCGGCTGGTGCTGGCACTGTTGCTGCTGGCGGCCGTTCCGGCGCGGGCTGAAACCATCCTCAATCGCGGCAATGGCGCGGAGCCGGAGTCGCTCGATCCTGCCCAGGCCGGCAGCGTCATGGAAACCAATATCCTGGGCGACATGATGGTGGGCCTCACCACCTTGGACGCCGCCGCGCGTCCCATTCCCGGCGTCGCCGAACGCTGGGAGACTTCGACCGACGGCCTGACCTGGACCTTTCATCTGCGCAAGGCGCGCTGGTCGGACGGCAAGCCGGTGACGGCGGAGAATTTCCTGTTCGCCTGGCGGCGGCTGCTCGATCCCAAAACCGCGGCGCGCGGGGCGCCGATGCTGTGGATCATCAAACACGCGCGCGACATCTCGGGCGGAAAACTGCCCGCCACGGCACTGGGCGCCACCGCAACAAACGCCTCAACCCTGAAAATTACCCTGGAACGCCCCGCGCCTTATCTTCCCGAACTGCTGACCTTGCCCGCCGCCCTGCCACTGCCGCCTGCGCCATCCTTCAAGCCGGGTGCGGCCATTTCCAACGGGCCTTATCTGCTCAAAGCCTGGCAGCCCAATGATCACATCACCCTGATGAAAAATCCGAACTTTTATGACGCCGCCGCGGTGAAGATCGACATGGTGAATTATTTTCCCACCATCGACGGTCAAGCCGCGCTGCGGCGCTTGCGCGCCGGGGAATTGGACATGCAGACGCCCTTGCCCAATGCCCAGCTTTCCTGGCTGCGTGAAAATATGCCGGGCGCGTTGCACATCATGCCGTCGCTGGCCTTGGCCTATCTGCCCTTGAATCTGCGCGATCCCGCCTTGGCGGATATCCGCGTGCGCCGCGCTCTTAATCTGGTCTATGACCGCGAGGCGGTGGCCGGCAAAGTGATGAAACTGAACGAGACGCCGGCCTATTCTTACGTTCCACCCGGGATAGAGAATTATCGCGGCGGCCCGCAGCTGGATTTCAAATCCCTGCCCACTCCGGCGCGGCTGGCTGAAGCGCGCAAGTTGATGCAGGACGCGGGCTTTGGCCCCTTCAACAAGCTCACTTTGACTTATCTCACGCCTGGCAATCCCGATAACCGGCGGCTGGCGGCGGTGTTCCAGGCCATGGCGCGGCAAATCCATGTCGATGTCCGGATCACCATTATGGATTATCCGCTGGTGCTGCGCGCCATGCGCCAAGGTCAATTTCAACTGGGCTATACCAATTGGCTGGCGGATTTCAGCGACGCCTCCAACTTCCTCGATCTGCTGCGGTCAAACAGTCCGGCGAACTATGCCGGTTACCGCAATGCCAAATTCGACGCCGCGATGGCGGCCGCGGAAAAAGAACCTGACGCGGCGCGGCGCGCCCGCTTGTTGCAGGATGCCGAGCGCATCGCCCAGGCCGACATGGTCTGGCTTCCCATCCGGTTTCTGTCGCAAACCGAAGCGGTGGGTCCGCGCGTGGGCGGCTATGTCCAGAACCGCTGGGATTTCAACCGCAGCCGCTGGCTTTGGATCAAGAACTGAAAGCGGATGGATTTGACGGGTTGGCGGGACAATACCAAGCACGCGCCACGGATTTGCACCCTGAAGATGCAGCCGCTGGGATTAGGGCGCTGTCCCTGACGTGCTCGAGGTGGATTGCGCGACAACCGGCGAGAGAGTGGTGTTGCCGCCGTTGGATATGACAAATGCCGCAAATGCGACTGCGCCTGCTCCGAGCGCACCATACAGGAGGGTATTGTTACTCTCTTGGGCGTGCTTCACCCCAGCAGGAGCCCCGGGCGACAGCGGCCCCAAATCTCCGGCCATGGCGGCGGAGGCAGACAAAGACAGAGCTATGAAGGTTGAAAGCAGCCGCATTTGCAGTGTCCCCCTAGGGTGATTTGAAGATCAGTACACGGCGATTGTAGTGCTGATAATATGTTAGTCGCGCAGTGGGGAACAGTGTTGGAACCACAGGCAAGACTGGCTGACCATCACTTTGTGAGAGACGCTTTTCGCCGTCAGCAGTAGCCGCTTAGGCCCGCGAATGGGCCGCGGGCAATGGCGCGACTCGGCACGGATTTGCAATCTCATATTCTGAAGATGCAACTCCTTTTTGCCTGCGCGAATGGGGCGGTGATAGGCATTTTCCGGCCCGGCACCCCTATATTCCGAGCAAAAGGGGCCGCCGCCAGCTTTGGATAGAGTGAGCCGAGTTCTGGTATAGTCGGCAAAAACTTGGTCATATTCGGATCACCAGCCGGGAGGGACGGCAGGATAAAGATAAAAGAAGGGGCCATGGCAAAGACGCTTCCCAAAAGAGACGTTGTCATCATGGGGCTGGGCTGGACCGGCTCCATCCTGGCCCAGGAACTGACCCAGGCAGGCTTGCGTGTGGTGGCCATCGAGCGCGGCCCCTGGCGCGACACCGCCACCGATTTCAACATCGCCTATATGCAAGACGAATTGCGCTACGCCATTCGCAAGGACCTGTTCCTGAAGCCCAGTGTCGAAGCCATGACCATGCGCAACGACATTTCGCAGACGGCGCTGCCGATGCGCGACTACGGCTCCTTCCTGCCGGGCAATGGCGTGGGCGGCGCCGGGGTGCACTGGAACGGTTATACTTGGCGCTATTATCCATCCGACTTTGAATGCAAGAGCCACCATCTCAAGCGCTATGGCGCCAAGAAGATCGCCGATCTGCAGCTTCAGGATTGGGGCGTGACCTTCGACGAGATCGAGCATTGCTATGATCGCTTCGAATATCTGTGCGGCACCTCTGGCAAAGCAGGCGTGATCAAGGGCCAGGTCCAGCCCGGCGGCAATCCTTTCGAGGGCTCGCGCAGCCGCGACTATCCCACGCCACCGCTCACCATGCCCTATAGTTCGACCCTGTTCGCACAAGCCGCCAGCAGTCTGGGCCTGCACCCCTTCCCCGCGCCCTCGTCCAATCTTTCCCGCTCCTATATCAATCCCTTGGGCGTTCGGATGGGCGAATGCACCTATTGCGGCTTTTGCGAGCGTTTCGGCTGCGGCAACTATTCCAAGGCCAGCGCCCAGACCACCATCCTGCCGGTGCTGATGCGCAATCCCAATTTCGAGGTCCGCACCGAATGCGAGGTGCTGAAGATCAATCTTCACCCCGACGGCAAGACCGCCAAAAGCGTTACCTATATCGACGCTGCCGGCACCGAATTTGAACAGCCCGCCGACATCGTCATTCTTTGCGGCTATGGCTTGATGAATGTGCGCATGATGTTTCTGTCCAAAATCGGCCAGCCCTATGATCCCAAGACCGGCAAGGGCGTGGTGGGGCGCAATTACTGCTATCAGACCGGCGGCGGCGGCGCTCAACTGATCTTCGATGACAAGAAGTTCAATCCCTTTGTCGGCGCCGGCGCGCTCAGCACCGCGGCGCATGATTTCAACGCCGACGCTTTCGACCATTCCGACCTGGATTTCGTGGGCGGCGCCACCATCGGTTCGGGCGAAAGCAATGGGCGGCCGATCACCAACCGCCCGACCCCGCCCGGCACGCCACGCTGGGGATCAAAATGGAAAGAGGCCACCGCCAAAACCTACGGCCGGGTGATGGGGATCGGCGGATCGGGCTCCAGCTATCCCATTCGCGGCAATTATCTGGATCTCGATCCCACCTATACCGACGGGCATGGCCGCCCCTTGCTGCGCATCACCTTTGATTTTCCCGACAACGACATTCGCATGCAGCAATGGGTCAGCAAACAGTGCGAGAAAATCGCGCGCGTGCTCAATCCCAAAATTCTCACCATGGGAAGCGTGCGCAAGGACTGGAATTCGGTGCCCTATGGCACCACCCATAATACCGGGGGCGCGGTGATGGGGACTGATCCCACCACCAGCGCGGTGAACAAGTATCTGCAGAGCTGGGATGTCTCCAATGTGTTTGCGGTCGGCGCCTCGGCCTTCCCGCAGAATGCCGCCCAGAATCCCACCGGCACGGTGGGCGCGCTGGCCTATTGGGCGGCGGAAGCCATCCGCGACCGCTATATCAAGGCGCCGGGACGGTTGATGTAGGCGGGGAATGGTCGTTCCGGTTTGGTGACCCCGGGAGGACTCGAACCACCGGCCTACGGTTTAGGAAACCGCCGCTCTATCCTGCTGAGCTACGGGGTCACATATTGCGACCAATACCTTACTAAAGGCACAGTGAGCAATTCCAAAATTGACATCTGGACTAGACCCGGAAAGTTGACTGACGCCGAACTCTCGAAGGAAGTATTAGGGGGTCGGGTTAACTCCTAACAGATAGTCAGCGTACGGATTTTGGTAGGAGAGCGCTTCTCGTCCATACTGATTTAGCATGCACGTGTAGAAAGCCGGGTTACGTGAAGTTACCTGGAAGATCTTAGCCACCAACGCGTCAATTTCATTGACCGAAAGTATGTAAGCCGGAACGCGCTCGACTCCTGTACCGCTCACCGAAATAGGACCTGCGCTCCACCCCATCGACATCATAGCACCTTCCTCAATAACCCTGTCGGGATAGCGAATGCGTTCAAGCCGGCTGAGTTGGTCGATCAAACCATCGAACTGGCCGAGATCTTCGCTGGGAAGCTTGCGTTTGAATGCCTTCCAAAGGCGCTTTATGTCATGACGGAACTTTCCGCTTAGCTCTTCACTTGTGAGGGTTCGAGCCAAATAGGACTTCAGCAGCATCTCAATTGCGTGATGAAATAAGTTTCCTTGAACGGGCATCAGCTGGGCACGCGTGGCTGATCGAGCTGCAATATAATATTGGCAACCTAGGCCAGAGAAATTAATGTCAGCTCTGTTTGCCCACTCAGAATTGAAGGGCTGCGGCCTGCGAATTTTCAGCCATCTGAGAACCCAATCACCTACATGCTTGAACTTTCTTTTTGCGAAATTCATTCACGACATGCCCCAAAGCGCGGGGAACTTTTGCAGTATTTTGAGTCCCGAGGCTAGTGCTGGCTCGAGGTTGGTTTTGCCGGTGGTTCGTTCGGCGGCGATCAACCTGACGGTTGATCGCTGATCGCCTCACCCCGCCCGGGGTCACCAGTTTTTATGACGAGCATGCGTCTGGCACGACAACGGCGCCCCTTTTGGGGGCGCCGTTTTTCGTTGCCGAAACGTCTAATCGACCTTAACCCACTTGCCCTTGCGCCAGTAACCCCGCGACCATTGGTGATCGGCATCCGCGTCATGAAAGTGATACTGCGCATCGGCTTTGTTTGTGTCCCACCAATCGTCATCATGGTACTTGAGGCTCACGCCGGACCAATCCAGCGATTTGGAACCGGTGCGCCAGCAGTCACCGTTGCCATTGCAAGCGACATAGGCTGAGGCCGGCGCCACAGAGGCGATGACGGCTATAATTGGGAGAGCAACAAAAAATATCGGCGCACGCATGAACTGGTTCCTCGCAAATAATGGATCGGTGGCGAAGCACCAACATAGCGAATTTCCTTTTGTGGAGTTCCCCGGCGCGGAGACAGTTGAGCATTTCGCTACAAGCGCGACACAGATTGAGACAATCGCGGCTCACCCGAGACTTTGCAAAGGTCGCGTTCGCATTTCTGTCATACAATTCATCGAAATCAGCGCCGTGCCGGCGCTTCCGCAATCTTCCAGGCCTCTGCGCCATTGCGGCAAAGGATAATGTCGAACGGCGCGGTGCGTCCTTTGGCATTGGCCTGGCCGTTCAATTTCCGGCATAGGCCATAATCCCGGCTTTCGAACTGCTCGACCACCTTGACGGTGCCATGCGCGTCCGTCTTGGCATTCGACCATTGCACGAGATGGCCGTCTGGCGCCGTATCCGCAGCGGATATCATCGTCTGGCGAAACATTTCCCAGTCCCCGTCACGGAACTGTTCAAAAGGACCTCCTTTGACAATCATACCCCAGCCGATGGCGGCAAAGGCCGGCGGGGACAAAAGCCCCATGATCGCGGCAACAATCCAAAACCGGCGCATGAGGCAAACCCGAATATTTCGCATCTCAGTCTAGAAGGCCGGGCCCGTTGGGCGATTAAGACTTAAGCCCAATGCCGAACCGCCATCAAATTTTCACATTCCGGAACCGCCGGAACGCGGCAAAAGCCCGTCCGTTTCCGCATATGAGGGGCTTTCCAGCACAGTGGGATCCGAAGCTTGGAATTCACGTGACTTGAAGTCGCGGC